>Ga0315908_10000559_pt1 | contig 29410 bp, 25 predicted proteins | sample LakEriMetagenome_12_FD_203520 | JGI IMG/M metagenome (GOLD analysis project Ga0315908, IMG submission 203520) | Freshwater fungal communities from buoy surface, Lake Erie, Ohio, United States - Buoy 4 MA124 | ecosystem: Environmental > Aquatic > Freshwater > Lake > Lake biofilm | place: USA...
CTCTCGATGCTCCTTGGCTCGACGTCAAAGCTGGGGAATCTCTCGATGTCCTGCTGCGCGCCCCGAACGGTCATGATTTCGGCAGTATCGGATGGAAACTAGTGATCCAAGGACGCGAATCGCCGAGCGGAAAAATCCGCGAACTCACCAACTGGGAAGAAGACTTTCCCCGCCAGGCTCAGGCGGAAGCCAACCCGCTCGCCGACCTGATTCAGATGCTCTGGGCAGCAAATGAATTCCATTTCATCGATTGACGCGGCGCGCTTGATTTCATGTCAGCATTTTTCCTGTGAATACTTGGTTTTAGTGGAATGGTTTGTGCATGGAGAGTATAATATCGACATCACCTTGGTCTCATGCAGGCAGAGGAAAAATTCCCGCATACGTTTGCCTGGTTTGTTTTGCCTTGCTCTCAACATCCTTGTGGGCGCAGATCGCGAAACATCCATTGGCAGGAGCGGACGAGTCCACCCCGTCGCTCAGCCATTATTTTTCCTGGATCGACAACACCAACGAGGGTTCCACCGAGCAGCAAACGCTGACAAATCTAGAGTTTTTCAAATGGATGCATGACGAGTACGGAATGAATCTCGACATTTACGCGCTCGATGCTGGTGCCATCGATACGCCAGGCGGTTATGGCAGTATCGAGTCCGAACGATTCAAAAAGCAATTCCCCAATGGCTTCGGGCCGATAGCCGAGAAGGCGAAATCTTTTGGCTGTCGGCTTGGCGTGTGGCTGGGTCCCGATGGATTTGGCAATACTCCGGAAGAGGAGAAAGCCCGTACCGACATGCTGGTCAAACTCTGCCGCGATTACAACTTCCACCTGTTCAAGGTTGATGCCGTATGCGGACAGTTGCGCACTGAGAAGCAGGAGGCCTTTGCTAACATGCTCAAGCAGTGCCGGAAATACGCGCCGGATTTGATTGTGTTGAACCATCGCCTGAACCTCGGCGACGGCTTGCCTCACACCACCACTGAACTTTGGGGCGACGAGGCCTACATTGATGTCTGGCGTGGCAACCAGAAGGCAGCCACCCATAACCGCGCAGTGACTATCGAACTCGGTGTGCCCCTTGATGAAAAAACCGGAAAGCCGAAACGCCTGCTCGAGGACCACGGCGTTTGTTTGTCGTCGAACCTCGATTACTGGGAAGACGATTTGTTTTTGCAAGCCTTCTCGCGCAACCTGATTCTAGCCCCCGAATTGTACGGCAGTCCCTGGTTTCTGCGTGATGATGAATTTCCCAAGTTGGCGCGGATTTACAATCTCACCCGCCTCTATCGCGACATTCTTCCACAGGCCAAGATGCTAGATGAAAAAATTTATGGTCCCAGTGCGGTGTCACGTGGCAACGACAATACTCGGGTCATTAGTCTGCGCAATCCAAGCTGGAATCCTGTTACCTACACGGTGACCCTTGATGAACAAATCGGCCTCAGCGGCAACGGACCCTTCGAAGTGCGGCGCATGCATCCTTCTGAGGAAATTCTAGGAAGCTTTAAGAAGGGCGAAACCGTGAAAGTTACCGTGCCGTCATTCCGCGCCTTTGTACTGAGCGCTTCGAGCGGTGCATCACGGCAACTGGGCGTTAACGGCTGCACCTTCGAAGTCGTGCGCGACGTGCCCGGCAAGCCAGCGATGATCAAGCTGCTGGGAATGCCCGGAAACACAGCGAAACTCTCCTTGCCGGCATTGCCGCGCAAGTTCGCCCGGGCGCGCATCGGTGGAATTGCCGCCGACGACCTGCTCGCCGGAAAGACTGTCGATATCAGTTTCCCGGGAAAAGTGTTGAAGCAACCGTGGCATCGCAAGCTTGCTGACCTCAAGAAAGTCGATGTTCCTGCGGATGCCGCTGCGCTGTATGAAGCAACCTGTTATTCCACTGACAACAACGCCATGGAAGTCCGCTCGATCCAGCGATCTGGGCCGACGGCCATCGCACAGGTGAAGGCATCGCGCGACGCATTTTTCGGTCAGCAGTTGCTGGTCGACCGGGGTGTGTGGGACCGCTATCTTTTTGACGGCAATCCCGAGACTTTTTATCGTCTCTCGCAAGGTCCGATCTGGGGCGGGGCGCTCCGCATCGACATGGGTGCGGCCACCACCATCGACCAACTGGTGCTGGAAAATGTCGATGCTACATTCGCTCCGAAAGAGATTTTCGTTTCCTCCGACCTCAAGGACTGGACGGCCGTGGCGACGAAGCTCATGCCGGATAAGGCCGCCGAAGCCACGGTGTTGAAGGGCAGTTACTCAGGCACCAAGGAATGGCAGAACATCAAAGTCCATCGTATCGTGGCGGATATGCCCAAACTCGCCTCGCCTCCTCGATATATCAAAATCCCTGGCAAGGCTACCAACATCGGCGAGGCCAGCGGTTATGCCAAAAGCAAGCTAATCGATAAATCGGCGTGGCGGGCGTCGAATGTTTTCGCTGATTACTTTGCCGCTCCCGCCAAACTCGCGATGAGCGCAAAATTCCGCCTCGACGAGTTAGCCAAGGGCTCCTACCTGGTGGTCCCCTGTCACGGTAAACACGGTCGCGACGGCGTGTATGCAGCGCTGCGGATTGGTGGTAAATGGATCGGCGCGCCACTGCGGGCCTGGAGCTATCCCGCCAATCCTTGGGAAACAGGCAACGGTCGTCCACATGGCGACCTGAGCTATTTCATCCCGGTGACTCCAGAGATGACCGGTAAGGACATCGATGTCGTGGTCATGCAGTTTGAGACTGAAGGCAACGAAAAACCTCCGCTTGGCGGATTCACTTCGGAGCTGTGGATCACCGCGTATCCGACCCCTCATGCGGAAAAAATGCTCACGCTGGAAGAAGCACCTCGGTAAGCCGCGCGCGCATCGAGGTTTGCATGAGCATCGTTCACACCCTAGTATCGCGTCATCAAAAAGCTGCGTAAATTCGGTTGTCTGCTGTTGATGATTTTTGTCGCGACATCAGATCTTGCGCGCGCTCAGACTGCCAAAGCTGATCTTATTGAAGATACGTTGCGCGATGAAATGAAGTAATATCGCGCAGGCAAACCTGCCCAAGCCAGGGCCGCGCTCAACAAAGCAAAAGCCGTGCTTGATAAGGCAAAATCCGATGATGCTGGCAGCGCGTTGCCCGATCCGCCGATCGGTTGGGTTGGGGAGAAAATGAAAACCGAGGATGTTCCGGCTCTCTATGGCGGCGGCAAGGTGCGGAAGAAATTGTACAAGAACAAAACCGGGCAGGAGGAAATGCAAATAGAGGTTTTTTACGGATCCTCCTTCATCAAGCTAATCTGCGAATTTTTTGCGAACGAGGAAATCGCCAAGCCGGAGTGCTTGTTGGTGAAGTGCGCTCCTCTAGGCTAACTCATCCCGCGGTTGGAAATCAGCGAAATGCGGCTTTTCTTCGTGCCTAGCCGCTTTGCCCTGGGGTTGGATGTGGGTCACCAATATGCGACCGAAGGAATATGATCCGCCCCATTTTCCGAATCGATGCTGCCTGAGGTGCTGAAGACAATGATCATTCGCATTAGCCGTCGTTGCCCGCTTCCTGAACACAGCAGTAAGGAGATTTCCTCCTCGGGAAGTCAACGGAATCCACCGTGAAATTTTCTTGTCCACGCGGGAGAAAAGCATTGACTCGCCTGTGAATTGGATTAATTTGGAACCCTGTTTACGGAAAATAAATTACATATGAATATGATTCGTCGATTTATCGCGGTGGCCGCAGCTGCCTTGTTTGTAGGAAGTGCCGCCGCCCAGGATGCGAAGCTGAAGATCGCTACAGTGGACATGCAGCAGTTGTTCAAGGAGTATTACAAAACCAACGAAGCCCAGCAGCAGATCAACGTCGAGCGAGCCAGGATTCAGAAGGACAACAACGAGAAGCTGACCGCGATTCGTCAAATCGAGAGCGATATTCAGGCGCTGAAAACCCAGAGTGAGGACCCATCGCTGTCCGACCAGAAAAAAGCCCAAGTTTACAAGGACTATCAGGCGAAATATCAGGAGGGGATTCAGCTGGACAAGGAGCGCCGCGAATATCTCTCCCGGAAAAATCAGGCTTTGAATGAAAAAATGGTGCAGCGCATGCGCGGCATTCTCGAGGAAATCCGCAAGCTGGTGGAAGAGCGTGCCAAGGCAGAGAATTTCGATTATGTTTTTGACAAGTCGGGTATGAGCACTTCCCAGGTTCCGTTCCTCCTTTACACCAAGGACGCCACGGACATCACTTCCGTGCTCTTGAAGGACCTCAACAAGGATGCTCCTGCTGGGTCGCCCCCTGCGCCTGCACCTGCTCTCGAGATTCCTCCCTCCGATGAAGATCCCGCTACCGCTCCAGCGCCTATCAAGCCAACTCCGGCACCAAAGTCGGGCACCCCGAAAGCCCAATAATTCCTTCACAGGAACCGTGAATTTATCACTTAGCGAGCTTGCCCAGTTGACCGGTGGAGACATCGTCAGGGGCAAGCTTGATGTTCTTTACAAGGGGATTTCCGCACTTGATCAGGCTGGTCCGGAGGACGTTAGCTTCCTCGGCAATGTCAAATACCACAACCAGTTTCTTCAAAGCGCTGCAGGTGCTTGTCTAGTACCTCCAGGTGTAACCGAAGGGCCGGAGGGCATGGCGTTGATCGAAACGCCAAATCCTACTCTGGCATTTTCTACAGTGATCAGCCATTTTTCCCAGCTCGAAAACAAGTTCGAACCGGGTATTCATCCCACGGCGATCATTGATCCTTCCGCTCGACTGGATCCTAGTCGCGTCTGCATCCACGCCGGCGCGGTGATTATGGCGGGCGCGGTGATTGGCGACGGCACGGAAATTTACCCCAATGCGGTGATCGGTCGGCGGGTGAGTCTTGGTCGTGATTGCCTGATTTATCAAAACGTCAGCATTCGCGAATACTGCGTGATCGGTAATCGGGTAATTATGCATCCCGGCGTGGTGATCGGCGCCGACGGCTATGGGTATGAATTTGTCCGCGGCCGACATCAAAAAATCCCCCAGGTCGGCATCGTGGAAATCGGCGATGATGTGGAAATCGGTTCCAATAGCTGTATTGACCGCGCCCGCTTCGGAAAAACAGTGATCGGCGAAGGCACGAAAATTGACAACCTCGTGCAGATTGGTCACAACGTGCAGATTGGCAAACATTGCCTTATCATTGCCTTTACTGGAATTGCTGGCAGTGTGAAGCTCGGCGACTACGTGACCTGCGCCGCTCAGGTTGGCATCGCCGGGCATATCGAAGTTGGTGATAAAGCCGTGCTCGCCACGAGGACTGGTGTGATTTCCAGCCTGGAAGGTGGGCGCACATATATGGGATTTCCTGCGCAGCCGATGAAGATGGAGCTAAAAGAAATAGCAAATAGCCGTCGCCTCCCCAAATTGATTGCCGATGTCAAGCAACTGAAAAAACACCTTGAAAATGATCAAGCGTAACCAAATAGCGGGTTCTGCGGCCTGACTGTCTAACATGAAGTTTTGTTTGCGTCAGGGGTAATCAAAGGCAAGGAACGATCTCCAAGCATTCCGGTGGCGGGCGGGCACCGCGCTATGACACACCCGATCCTTCAACCCAGACTCACGTTTGCACACAAACTATCGAGTCAGGATTCGTTGATTGAAAGGCAACGACGAAGCACTCCTGATCTCAAGGCAATCCGCCACTGCCAATGATCTAACGCTTTTCAATCGCCACCATAGTGATGTCGTCCATCTGCGGCGCGTCGCCGGTGAAGTCCTTTACCGATTGCTGCATGCTGGCCAGCACCGCTTCCGCACCCATGGGCGAACTTTGCAAAAAGGTTGCCTTCATCCGCTCCAGACCATATTCTTGATCTTCGTTGTTTAGAGCTTCTTTGACACCGTCGGTATGCAGTAACAGGCAGTCGCCGGACTCGATCTGGAACGAAAAATCTTTGGTCACGCGGTCAAACACATTTCCTTCATCGATGCCAACAGCCAGCCCACCCGGTTTGATCACTGTGATTTCGCCACTCGATTTGTGAAACCAAAACGCGGGGTCGTGTCCGGCCCGCGACATAACTGCGTTGCCGCTTTCGCCATCGAGAATGAGATACGCCATGCTGATGAACATGTCCTCGCGGGTATCTGGAAACAATTGGCGATTGACCATCGAAAGCACCTGTGCAGGGGATTTCTGCCCCTTGGCCACTGATCGCAGCACGCTGCGGCACATCGACATCATAAGCCCTGCGGCCACACCCTTGCCGGAGACATCCGCGATTACCAAGCCCCAGCTGTTGTCGCCTAGATCAATGAAGTCGTAGTAGTCGCCGCTGATGATGCGCGCGGGGGTATTGGTGCCTGCCACCCGGTAGCCGGCGATTTTCGGGTCGTGCTGCGGCAGTAGAATTCGCTGAACCTCGCGGGCATTGCGCAGTTCGTTTTCAAGACTTCTCTTTTCGCTGGCCTCCATGTGGATCATGGAGTTTCCCAACGCAAAGGAGGATTGCTCCGCCACCGAGCGAAAGACGACATAGTCGTGATCGGTGAAGCGACCGACACTGTGGGGTTTCGCCACTGCCAGCACGCCGAGATCCCTGCCGGCGTGACGTAGTGGAGCCATCATCGCGGTGACATCCTCTTCGTAACTGACAAACGCATCTCGGAACGATTCGTGCGTCTTGAGGTCATCGATATGGATGGCTTTGCCCAATGTCAGACAGCAACCGAGCACCCCTTCGTCGCAGGTCTGCGATGACATGCGGATGTGGCTGTCCATGATCCGTGGATCCTTGTGCGCGCGCCGGGTCACTTCGAGGGGGACTCCGATCAATTGCGGGCAGTGCTCGCTTACATAGCGGGGCACCAGGTTTTGTCGAGAATCGTTGAGCAGATAAATCGCCCCGCCTTTGGCTCCGACGACCTCGACCACGCCATCGACGATCATCCGGTTGACGCGCTGTTGCGATGTGTCATTTTCGATGGCCTCGCCCAGGTCGTGCAGGAAGTGGAACATTCGCTCTTCCTCGCCCACAATCGCGCGGTTTACCTGTTCCAGCAATTTGACATTCCTTCGGTTGCGGGCACCCCATGCCCAAAACACCAGAGAAAGTGCGATCAGGCCGATGAAAATGTAATATTGAACTAACATGCAGCAGGGCAGGCGGGACTTGCCCGGAACGCGGAGAACGCGGGAACTATGTCTCAGGTCCCAGTTCTTTTTCCAGCAAATTGACGACGCTGGCAAATTTTTTCGCATTTTCCTCGCTCGCGTCGGAAAGGGTTTTGTGCGCTTCGAGTACTAGCCGACCCCGTTCGCGCATGTCTGGCTTGTTCGCGCCGCCCCATTGCTGTAAGGCGGCTTCGATTCTTGCAATGTCTTGGTTCCATGGCGCATCGGCAGGATTGATTTCCATGAATGCATCGATACCCAAATCCTCAAGAGATTGCAGGTTTTTTTCATTTGCGCGTGCGATCTCAAGCCTTCCGCCACCACTTTGTTTGGTCAGTCGCAACGCAAGACCAGCTAGCATGCCCATAAAGGTGGAATCCATGCCGCCACAGGCAGTCAGATCGATTACGATGCAGCGTTCTCCGGTTTTTAGCAGTTCCTCGGAGCATTGCTTGAGCGCAGGACTGCTCAAATAATTTCCTTTTCCTGAAAATCGAATCCACGAAAAGCCCTCGAATTTGCCAAAATAAATGTCACTGTTTTCCGTCACAAAATGCGCTTGTTGCATGCCTTCCATGCAACGGAGTTATGATAGCCGATTTCAGTGAATGGTCAATGTCGGAAACGTGAATGGTCAGCACTTGTCACAACTAAAAGGTAGGGAACGATCTCCGAGCGTTCAAGCGGGGGCGGCTACATTATATCCAAAAGTAAACTGCCTTCACCCTTCGCTCCCGTTGGCACTCAAAACCGGTGAGTAGAGTAGATTGAAAGCAAACAAACAACCCTCCTACCGCCAGAACTTTCGGAGAAATTTCCCTCCCCCCGAAAAGGTGCCAATGGCGGACCTCGCTCGGCTCGATTCCATCTTGCAATTTCCGCTCTTGGCTATCGGCGGTTTCCGATTATAATCGCATCCATGTCATCCACATTCGGCCATGCATTCCGCATTCATACCTTTGGTGAATCACACGGCGCGGCTGTTGGGGTGGTCATCGATGGCTGTCCACCGCACATCAGGGTCACTAGGGAAATGATCCAAAGCGCGCTTGACCGCCGTCGCCCTGGGCAATCAGACATCGTCACTCCGCGCAAGGAGGCCGATACAGCAGAAATTCTCTCGGGTATTCAGGATGATCTCACTCTCGGTACACCGATCGCCATTACCGTGCGCAACACCGATCAGAGGCCGGGGGCCTACGATGAAATGGCGGCAAAATACCGACCGTCACACGCCGACTTCACCTACGATGCAAAATACGGCATTCGCGCGCAATCAGGCGGAGGCCGAGCCTCGGCTCGTGAAACGATCGGTCGCGTGGCCGCCGCCGCCATCGCCCGCCAGGCGTTGCTCGCCCGCTTTCCCAACCTCGAAATCCTCGCCTGGGTCAAGTCGATCCAGCACCTGGAAGCTGCGGTTGATGCCGCGACCATCGATGCCGCGACTATCGAATCGAATGTCGTGCGCACTGGCGACCCTGCGATGGTGCAGGCGATGATCGATCACATTAAAGCCATTCGCGCTGATGGCAATTCGGTCGGTGGAGTCATCGAATGTGTCATCCGCGGCTGCCCGCCGGGTCTTGGTGAACCGATTTTCGACAAGCTGGAAGCCGATCTGGCCAAAGCAATGTTGTCGATTCCTGCGACCAAGGGTTTTGAAGTCGGCTCCGGATTTGCAGGCACGCAGCTGACGGGTCGCGAACACAATGATGCCTTTGTCATGGAAAATGGCCGGGTGCGCACGACCACAAATCGATCCGGCGGCATTCAGGGTGGCATTTCCAATGGCGAGAATATTTTTTTCCGCGTCGCTTTCAAACCGACCGCCACGATCATGAGCAGCCAGCAAACCGTCACCAGTGACGGGTACGACACCGAGCTGACTGGCAGAGGTCGCCATGATGCCTGTGTGTTGCCGCGCGCGGTGCCGATCGTTGAGGCGATGGCAACTTTGGTGCTCACTGATCATTTGCTCCGCCAGCAGTCGATTGCCCCTTTTGCCTAAAACCCATGCTCGCTGACATCACTGCTGTTTCACAGCTGGGCTTGGGGGCTATCGCGCTGGTTATCATTGCAGGGTGCACTGCTTTTGCTTTGTTGCGCGGTGTTTTCCGGCTGGCTTTGTCCACCGCGTTGCTTGTCGCCGCTCTGTTCGTCGCATACTGGGTATGGATCATAAACCCAGGTCTGGGTGAGAGCATGTTAAAACATCCGCCCGCATGGTTCCCGTTCATCTTGCCCGCGCTGGCCGGGTTCGCCACTTTCATGATGCTGCATAAGATCATGCGCTTCATCTTGAAACCTTTTGGCGCGGTTGACGGTACGCCCTCATCGTTTTTCGGAAAAATTTTCTCCCTTTCCTTCAGCCTGGTTCCCGCCGCACTGCTGTGTCTTTTCATCGCGATGGTGATTCGTCATGTCGGCACGATTCATGAGATCAAAAATCCGCAAAGCCAGACAATCAGCGCGCTGATGAAAAAAACTATCGACCAATATATCCCGCCGGCCTGGTTGCAGCAGCTCGATCCGCTCACCGATCCTTCGCGCATTACCCTCGCGCAGTTGCTGGCGATGGCGAATGAAGAGCACATCCCTCGCGCGATTCCCGTCGCCGATTCGGAGTTGATCCGCACAACAGTGCTGAATGATACGAAGCTGCAAAAGCTCAGCAAGGAACGCCGTTTTGGCGACGTGCTGCGCGACCCGGCTATCGATCGTGCGCTCAAGGATCCGCGGATTGTTCAAGCATTGCAGCAGCTGCGAAAAAGATGAGTAGACAGGGCCCTGTCATGCTTGCAGAAAAAAGTTGTGTCGTAGAGTGATTTGGTCGATAAGCTCCCCGCAATGAAGATTCTCGTGGTAGGAAAAGGTGGTCGTGAGCATGCCTTGGTACAGGCGCTGGCCGAGTCGCCGGGTAAGCCGGAAATTTTCTGCTTTCCCGGCAGCGATGCGATTTTTTCGTTAGCCAAGGCGGTGCCGGTCAAGAGCCTGCAGGCACTGGTCGCATGGATGGCCGAGAATGCAATCGATCTCTGCGTGGCCGGAGAGGAAAGTTACCTAGTCAAGGATGAGGGGCTGGCGAACCTGTGCGAAGCCGCAGGTATCCCTTGCTGGGGTCCGCACAAGCAGTCGGCCCAACTCGAGGCGAGCAAGGAATTCGCCAAGGGGTTTTTGGAGCGTCACAGAATCCCCACAGGCAACGCGGTGGTGGTTGATACTTTTGACCAAGCAGTCGAAGCGATTGCCGATCAGTATCCGACGGTGCTGAAGTTTGATGGCTTGGCGGCGGGCAAGGGCGTCGCGGTTTGCCCTGACGAGTCGACGGCGCATGCATTTCTTAAGGAGGTGCTCGTGCAGCAGCGCTTCGGATCCGGGCGTCTGCTGGTCGAAGAGTTCTTGGCCGGACCCGAGGTGTCGATCTTTGCCGCGATTGTTGACGATCAGTATCTGGTCTTTCCGCCGGCCCGCGATTACAAACGCGCGCTCGACGACGATGCTGGTCCGAATACAGGAGGCATGGGAGCGGTGGCAAGCAGTCACTTGATCGATGCCGATTTGTTGAAAAAAATCAAAGCCGAAATTATTGAGCCAACTGTGCACGGATTAAATGAAGAAGGGCTACCGTATCGTGGATTTTTGTATTTTGGGCTGATTCTAACGCCTCAAGGTCCCAAGGTGATCGAATACAACTGCCGCTTCGGCGATCCTGAGTGCCAAGCGGTAATGCCGCTTTTGCGCGGCGATCTGGTAACATTTTGTCAGCAAGGCGCGGCGGGCAAACTACATCCGGAATTGCTCAAGTTCTCTGACGGCTGGAGTGTGGCGGTCATCCTCGCCTCGTCAGGTTACCCGGAAATTGCCCGCAACGGCGATGAAATCAAGGGGATCGAGGATGTCAGTGGTGCGCGCCTCTATCATTCCGGCACCAAATTGCACAAGGACGGCACATGGGTCACTCATGGCGGTCGGGTGCTGGCCGTTGTCGCTACCGCCGCCAGCCGCCAGGCCGCTGCGGATATGGCTCACAAGCAGACTGCGAAAATTAGTTTCACCGGATCACAACGCCGATCAGATATCGGCATTCTTCATTTTTAATCGACATCTCCCATGCAATCGACATTTCTCGCGGAAGATATCAATCTAGCTGTTTGCAAGCTGGCGGATGAAATTCGTGCCCGCCACCCGCTGGAGCCGTTGGCGATCATCGGCATTCGCAGTCGGGGTGATGAGGTCGCTGCGCGCCTCTGCACTCTGCTTGCGGAAGACGACCGCGAGCTGATGTTTGGCACGCTGGACATTTCCCTCTATCGCGATGACTTTGAGCACCTGCGCTCGAATCCAAAATTGCAGGGCAGCGATATTGATTTTATCGTCGATAACGCACTCGTCATTCTAGTGGACGATGTGCTTTTCACTGGTCGCACGATCCGTGCGGCACTCGGTGCGCTGTCCGACTACGGACGTCCCGGCGTGGTTGAGTTGGCGGTTCTCATCGATCGAGGACATCGCGAAATGCCAATTCAAGCCGATTATGTGGGGATTTCGCTCGCCACGCAGCGTCTTGATCATGTATTAGTCTCTCTCGAAGGCACCGACGGAGAGGACAAGATTGAAATTATCCCGCGCGCATGAGCTTGATTCCACAGCGAAGGCACACGCCGGAAGAGCTGGCTGCTCTTCGAGAAAAGGAATTTCCATCAGCGGCAACCGACGCATCGCCCCCTGTCGAAAACCCCATCCAGGAACCGAGTCGATCAGCCGATGAAGCCATTCATTTTATACCAGAAAGAAAGCGCTACATCGCCCCTCAAAAACGCGGCATCTTTAACGGCTTCAATGGGCTGCGGCCGGCTGCGGCGATGCATCCCGAAGGTCAGGACTTGCCGGATGGAGTGCATGGCGTTATTCCCCAACCACACCAGCATCTTCAAGCATCGGGAAATCAACGCATGGGTCCGCCGGAAAAAAGCGGACAGGTTCACGCGTTCGAAGGCTTGCGCCCGGATGCCGATGGTCAGTCTCCAGCAGGTCACGGCGCAGTGGCCGCGCGAATTCCCGAACACAAGCACGATGACCGCGAAATCATGAACATGAGGCAGCGAGACATGATTCACATCCGGCCTCCGGTGCAGCAAATTAAGAATATGTCGCTGAATCGCTTCATTTCTGGATCACTCTACATGATCGCCGCGGTAATCATCTTTCTGTCGCTTCATTTCTGGAAACAGTCCCCCCCTGAAAACTACATCGCCCCCGGTACAGGCAGCGCTTTTCTTCTGCTCGCGAGTCTTTGGATCTTCCTGAAAAAACCCCGTGCCCGTCACCATGCTGCTTTTCTTTGCGGAATTGCCTGCGTGATCATCGGCTTTGTCACTTTACTCACCTTGAAGAATCCCTATGCTCCGTAAGGATCTACTCGATATTCAATCGCTAACCCGGGAGGAAATTGTTTCCCTTCTCGACCAAGCAACTCCTTTCAAGGAGATCTTCACGCGCTCTGTCAAAAAGGTCCCCGCCCTCAAGGGGAAATCTGTGCTGATGCTTTTTTATGAAGCATCAACGCGCACTTACTCGTCCTTCGAAGTCGCAGCCAAAAGACTTTCCGCCGATGTCACCAATTTCGACGTGCCATCATCGTCGATCAGCAAGGGGGAGTCGGTCAGGGAAACCATCGAAACGCTGCAGGCGATGCGCACTGACTTCATCATCGTACGCCACTCCCGCTCCGGCCTGCCAGCAGCGATTTCGAAAATGACCAACGCCAGCGTGATCAATGCCGGAGACGGTGCTCATGCCCATCCGACCCAGGCACTGTTGGACGCCTTCACCTTGCGCGAAATCCACGCGGATCTTGCCGGCAAAAAAATCCTAATCGTCGGCGACATTCTGCACAGCCGCGTCGCGCGCTCGACCACGGAAATTTTCCTACGTCTCGGCGCTGATGTCGCCTGGCTCGCACCCGGATCGTTGCTGCCCCGGCACGGACCACAGGGGGTGACTTGCTTCACCGACTACGACACAGCGATGCGCTGGTCACCCTGCGCGCTTTATCTGCTGCGCGTGCAGATGGAACGCCAGGACGTACAGTATTTTCCGAGTTTGCGCGAATACCATCGAGTGTATGGTGTCACCGATGCGCGCCTGAAAAGCATTGCCGCCGCTGGTATTCACATCATGCACCCGGGTCCGGTCAATCGAGGTGTGGAACTCTGCGATGCGGTGATGGACTACCCGCTCTCGCTGATCAACCAGCAGGTCGAAAATGGCATCGCCGTCCGCATGTCCGTGCTCTACTCGCTCAAGCCGAATTTTTAGAATGAATCTCTTCCTTTCGAACTGCCGGATTGCCGATGAAAACTCGCCCGTCCTCCAAGATGCTCACGTTTTGGTGGAAAGCGGCTGCATCACTGCGGTTTCGTTAGAGTTGAAAAAACCCGAGCATGCGCGTGAGATCGACTGCGCCGGGCGCATTCTGATGCCGGCGATGTTTGATGCCCACGTGCATCTGCGCGAACCAGGATTCGAGGCCAAGGAAAATATTGCCAGCGGCGTGCGGGCTGCGATCAATGGAGGGGTCACCGGACTGGTGATGATGCCCAACACTTCCCCCGCGCTCGATAATCCCGCGACGATCCGCACGGTGCTCGAAGCCGGTAAAGCCACGCCGATCACCGTGCTCACCAGCGGTTGTATCACCAAAGGCCGGCTGGGCAAGGAACTCGCGGCCATCGATGGCATGCGTCGACTTGGCGTGAAAATGCTCACCGATGACGGTGATTCGGTCCTCGATCCTGCTGTGCTGTATCGGGCCATGCAGTACGCCACCGAGTTTGGGATGTTCTTTGCGAGCCATTGCGAGGTTCCCGAACTCGCAGGACCTCGTGCGCTCACCGAGGGGCCCACGGCATTCCGTTTGGGCATCAAGGGCTCACCACCCTGCGCCGAGGAGATTATTATCGACCGCGACATCCGCCTCGCCCACGCTGCCGGAGCGCACATTCACATCCAGCATGTCTCCTCCGCGCTCGGTATGGAAACAATCCGCTGGTGGAAGGAGCGCGGCGATGTCAAAGTCACCGCCGAAGTTGCGCCGCACCACCTGATGTTTAGCGAGGATGACATTGGCGACTTCGACACCAACTATAAGATGAATCCGCCGCTGCGCACCAGAGCCGATAACGCGAAGTTGCTGGAAGGTCTGAAGCAAGGGGTGTTCGACCTCATCGCCACCGATCACGCGCCGCACACGGCATTCGAGAAGTCACAGGATTTCGTCAGCGCGCCGAACGGTGTCACCGGTCTGGAAACCGCGCTGATCAGTCTTTATCACTACTATGTTCGTAGTAATATTTTTGGCTGGGACTTGGTGGTTAAACGCTATTCCGCCGAACCGCGCCGCTTCATGGGGCTCGATCCGGTGCCGATCGAAGAGGGAAAAACCGCCGAGTTCCTGCTTTTCAACCCCGCAGGCAGCACCACCTTCACACCGGATTATTTGTGCTCGCGCAGCCAGAACACGCCATTCATCAATCAAACGCTGCAAGGCAGCATCGACCTGGTGGTGAAGAACGGCATGATCCTGCTCGAACGCTGAACGCTGCTCAGAAACTTTGGTGCCGATAGTTTGCGGTGAGCAGTGCAAAGTCGCAGCGCAAAAATCCTTACCCGTGTGCTCTGGTCATTCCGACTTCACGGCAAAGCGGAGCTTGGCAGGAATGGCGCGAGGGTTGGCGCGGCGTTCTTCTGCACTGGCGGTGATGACTGCTTCTGAGATTTCAGAATATACCCCTTCGCGTTGCAATTGTTGAAACGATTTTTTGACACGGCGGTCCTCACCAGAATGAAAACTGAGCACAACGATCCTACCTCCGGGTTTAAGACAAACGGGAGCGCTGCGAAGAAAGGCATCGAGAGCGCTGAATTCCTCGTTCACCTCGATGCGCAATGCCTGGAACACACGACGTGTGGTGTCGCCCGATTCATCATGCGCGGCATTGTCGATCGCCCGGACGAGTTCGTTGGTGCTGGAAAAAAATTTTCCGGCCAGGTGGGAAGCGAGTCGGTCTGCGTGTGGCTCGTCGGCATTCTCCCGCAGCGCAACTGCCAGACGTTCGACGGATATTTTTTCCAGTATGGAGGCCGCGCTTACGCCGCGGTTAGGATTCATGCGCATGTCCAGCGGTCCCGTGGCCTTGAAGGTGAAGCCACGCGCGGGGTCATCGATCTGCATCGACGAACATCCGAGGTCGGCAAAGAGGAAATCGACGGCTTCGATGCTCTGTTGCTTTAGCACTTTGGCGATGCCGGCGTAGTTGGATGGAATCGCTTCAAACTCATCGCTGCCGAAGCCCGCTTGGCGCAGGCGGGCGAGGGTTTTTGGTTGCTCAACTGGATCGATATCCAGTCCTAACAACTTTCCGCTGGGGAGAATTCGGCGGAGAATCTCCCGCGCGTGCCCGCCGAAGCCGAGTGTGCAATCGACCCCGCACTGGCCGGGTAGCAGTTGCAGGGCGTGCATTGACTCCTCAACCAGCACGGGAACGTGCGTTCCTGCCGGGGTTTTGCCCGCGGCGGTAATCTTGCCGATCATTTCCGGATATAGTTCCGGATTGAGTTCCTTGTATTTGTCGGCGAACTTGCGCGGATTTTTTCCCGAGTACCGCGGGCGGCGTATGTGAGCGGGAACCGCGGGTTGTTTAGCATCGTATGGCTCAGAACTCATTGTATTTCAGATTGTTGCCGCGCGCTTTTTCTGCGGGATATCGTTTTTCATTGTGGGCAATTTTTGCCGCCATCACCTCGCCGAGCTCGAGTCCAAGAATATCGGCCATTTCAAAGAGCAGAATACCGACATCGGCAATTTCAGAGGCGATTTCCTCGCGTCGATCCACCACCCGTTGTTCGATCTGCCCCGGTTGCTGCCAGACGAAGTGTTGCATCAATTCACCGGCTTCGGCGGCAATGGCCACGGCCATGTCCTTGGGGTTGTGATAGACCTCCCACTGCCGGGCTTCAACAAACATGCGGATGCGGGCCGTCAATTCCTGGATCGAGTCGCTCATGCAAGCAGTGTGAGACGGCCGGATGCGGGAAGCAAGAGTGAAATCCGCCTGCGTCATCGATGTTGTTCGCGATCGAAAGCGTGGGGTGGAGGTAGTTCACGCGAGGATATAATATACCCGCTCCCCGCCGGAATGCTCGGAGAAATTTACCCGCCTTTTGATAACCTGTTAGATTTCTTCCTTGCTCATCCAGCGGAATGAGCTCACTTGAAATCGCCGACCGAAATCCCCGGCTTTCCCCGGGTTCAGAGGGTTTACGCCGGTGCCGTCGGCGCGAATCGGATCGGGGCTGCGCTGGACGATTGCTTCGCACCAGGCCCGCGCAATTATTCGGCCTTTGTCGTCCAGGGCGTCTCCATAGGCTCTGATGCGGAAGGTGTCGGATCGAGCACTTAGCACCGGGCCAATGACCTGAAGCACATCCGCCTGGGTCAAATACCCCGGCAAGCCCCAGGCCTTGCTGTCGGGTTTCAAGGTCTGCTCCAAACGTGTGGCATCCCTTAGGTTGTCGGGATGTTTGTAATCGGGCAACTTCGATTTATTGTTCAGCGGATAGGCGGACCTAAAGGTCTGGTTCAGGTTTGCGGACTCGATGGCCGCCTGCAAGGGTCCCATGCGGCCGGTTTCGTCGTCGCGCAGCCGTCGATTGACAAAATCGGAGAGCGAGAGAAACGGCCCCCGCAATTTCACCTGTTTGACAATTTCCTGAGCGAAGGTTTTCACTTCAGAGTTATTCAAGACCCGGTAGCCGTCCCAAGCATTTTGGTTGGAGGCTGGGAGTGCGCTGCTCCACTCGTCGCCGGATGGATTGAGCACACGAGGAAAGGCGATGGCACCGGCTTTCCCGATCAATCCTTTGGTCGAGCGCAACATCGCTTCCCACGCCTCGGGCGATGTGGAATTCACATTGAATGACCCATCAAACAATAAATGACGGGCGGTCTGGTGAAGATCGGTCAGTTGGCTCGAAGTGATCGAGCGCGAATCCGGGTTGAGGCGGATGCGACCATTTGGCAGTGGGTTTTGCATGGGGTCGCGCAGGAAATTCTCCTTCGCATAGCGGTCGCCGGTGGAGAGAAAAAAATCATCCCACAGGGTGTGGTTGAGTTCGTAGGAGAGGTCGAAGCAGAGGTTGTCGGTGTTGGTGTAATCCTGATAGATCGATCGACCCTGCCGCGCCCAAGCGTCGCTGTCGGTTGATCGCTCGGAGTCGCTCGACCAGCCGATGTTTGTGGCATCGAATCCGCCGCGCGATTTTTCCGTAGCGGTGGTCAACAAAGGCGAAGTTCTGTTTAGGCCGGCCATCGGCCCAGAGGCAAGGCGCGGATCAACAAGTGAATTTCCAAAAGCATAGGACGGCTGCCAGACAAACTCGGAAAATTTTGCATGCTGCATCTGTGCTAGCGAGACCACGCCGGTGCCCTTGCGGGGAATATCGAAAAGCACAATCCGCTCTCGACCTTCCTGTGGGGTGCCGAAGGGATTTCCATGATAGCGGCCATTGCGGTACACCGGCATCTGGTCGTTCCAAGTCACCGATTGGTCATAGAGGTCGCGGGTGTAGATGCCGAAAAACCACGGCCCACCGGCCGAACCGGAGACCGGCAAAGTGCCGCCGACATTATCCCAGGGATTGCGGGTTGCGTAGGCCGCGCGCGGATTCCATGTTGCCAGCGGGGCCTCTTCAAAAAATGCCGTGTTCTTGAGCGGACCAGCATTGGCTATATTCGAAGGATGTTCCTGAAACCAGCGCAGCCGCATGCCTTCCCGGCTACGCACGTCCGGCAGGATCGTCGGCTTTGGATTAGTCGTGGCGGTTTTCTCGACATTCTGCCAAGAACTTGCCCGCTGAACCAACCGCGGTTCGCGTCCACCACCGTATTGGAACGAGCAGGACACATAGGCAAACTGCGGCAGGTTGTCGAACTCATTGAAAGTCACCGAAGTCCGACCGTCGAGCATCTTGGCGACGATACGCTGGTCGTCTGCCTGATTTCTGACGTAGTCGACTGCCGCGCTGAACTGGTAGCGCAGCGGAAAATAATTTACGTTCACCGCCTGACCGAGGGAGTTGACGAGTTCATTACTGACTGCGATGCAGCGACCAACGTCCGGCGGAACCTCGCAGCTTAATAAATTGTTAGCCAGATTTTTGGTATCGTATTCCATGCCCTTGGCGGCGGAAAAAACCAAACACTCGCCGGGTTCGAAAATCGTCTCGGGCACGGAGAAATAGTTCGACCCAACAAATGCCTCCTTGAAAGTATCCGAGTTGACCAGGTCGCCATTGGGAAAACTGAGGTCATTGCCGCGTCCGTCGTTCCACCACACGCCGGGGCCGGTTCCGGTAAATGGTCCCCATTGGTAGGTTTCGAGCGTTTCGTGTCGGCCGTTGCCCTGCATCATCACCAAGATCGGTTTCATCCTGATGCGAGCGTTGTAGGGATTCCACAAAACAACGCGCGGATACACATGACGTCGGTACTGATAGAGTCCGCTGGTCACTTGCGGGTTAAGGTAATAACTGTAGGTCCACTGCGTTGTCGCTTCGCAAATGATCGGCGCGAGACTCGACAAGCTGTAGTTGGCGATACTGGCCGGTTTATAATTTGCCGAGGCAATTTCCGCGCTGGTATTGATCTTCGGCGTGACTTCGGCTTTAGGTTCCACCGAGGCCACCATCGTATCGGTTTTCATAGAAACTCCAGCGGAAAGGCCCGCCCATTCGCGGATCAAAGCAAAACGCGGGGAGGTGGTCTTGTGCCGGGTGCTGCCCCAATCGATGCTCTCCATTGCTGCAACTGCGGCATTGGCAGGTCCGACGAGATTGTCCGCGTCCTTCAGTCCCGGTGAAACAACCGCGCCCGCATTCATTAGGTCGGGGAAGGATTTTTTCGATTCGATGAAGGCGGTCAGATCCCTTTTCAACCGACCCTCGCGAACATTGCAAATCACGCCGCGCGAATGGGTGGTGATGTTGTGAAACGCCGGCCCCGCAACATCTTTTCCCACATTGTCGAGTAACTCTAATTGTTGCTGTGAAACGACCCTGGTCCGAGCTGAATTCTCAATCGAATGTCCACCCAGCGCGGCGGCGGCATCGGCCTCCTGCGAACTGAGCAAGCCAAAATAACCACCGTCACCGGGCATATTGGGATCAGGCTTTTTGCCCTTATAGGCGTTCACCGTTGCCACGTTCGCCTTGATTCCCTCATCGCCGACCCAGTAGGCAAAATGGCCGCTTTGACCCGGATTCGAGGCAAGCCGTATGAGAGGCGCTTTGACAAGATCTCTGTCACCGGCGTTATTGCCCAACGAGCCCTTGCCCACCAGAATCACCGAAGCACCACTCGCCAGTTCCACACTTGGCAAATGATTGCGGGTAATTTCGTTGCCGCTCACTAACCAGTTCAACACTTTCTGATCCCGCCTCCAATCACTGCCACGGGTATCAATCAAGCCGCCATTGGCATCATCGCGTCGCCACAGCGACCTACCGTCGATCGCACGAGTACTCCACACGCCCGTCCAATGCCGATGAGGAAGATCGCCGCCCTGCGACGCCGGAGCCGAAACCCGCTGGTCGGGCCCCAACTGCTTTTGTAAATTGCCAATTGCAAGCATCAATGCCAGTCGGGCGTTCGACCGCGCAATCTTCGCCGCGCCGGATTGGCTGCTGCGCCGTAACTCGATCGACGACATGCTCAACATGCCAATTGCCAACAAGGCAATGAGGAACAGCAACGCCACACTCATGATGAGCGTAAAACCGCTACGTTGCCCCGGGTATCGGATTTTGTGCATGAATACAATCTTTGTCGGTTCATTCATTGCATATACAATGCCAATTTTCAAGGACAAATTTCCTTTCCAGCATGAATTGCCATGATTGACCGCCGCGTGTTGTTCTTTGTAGTGTGGTGCGGATGTCGAACTCGGATGCAGCCAGAACAGGGGAGCAGGTGCTGCGCGAGGTTTTTGGCCTTGAGGCATTTCGCGGGTTGCAAGAGCCGGTGATTCGCTCTGTGCTGGAGCAAAAATCCGCGCTGGCCGTTTTTCCGACCGGTGCGGGAAAATCCCTTTGTTATCAGGTGCCGGCTTTGCTGCTCGATGGATTGACGTTAGTGGTCAGCCCTCTGATCGCGCTGATGAAAGACCAGGTGGAAAAACTCAAGGGGCGGGGAATTCCAGCGGCTCGTATTGATTCAACGCTTGCCGATGACGAGGTCGAAGAGATATTTTCGAACATCCACGCCGGCAAGCTACGTCTGTTGTATCTCTCTCCTGAGCGACTCGCGGCCTCTGCATTTCGCAAGCGACTGAAGGGGGTAAAAATTCCGCTGCTGGCAATCGATGAAGCACATTGCATTTCCGAATGGGGTCACAATTTCCGTCCCGATTATTTGAAAATCGCTGCGCTGAGCCGACGATTGGGAGTCGGTTGTATCCTGGCACTTACCGCTACCGCCACCAGCGGGGTGGCACGCGACATCCGCAAGGGATTCCGAATCGCCAAATCCGCGCACTTCCAGGCGGACTTGCACCGTCCCAACCTCCAACTCCGGATCACTGCCTGCACAGACGAGGAAAAAGACTTATTGCTCGTGGAAAAGCTGCGCGCCTCCCACGGTCCTGCCATCGTATATGCTACCACCCGCAACGACACCGAACGCATTGCCACCATGTTGCAAAAAGAGGGTTTCGCCGCGAAATCCTACCATGCCGGATTGACCCCGGAAATGCGTTCACTGGCGCAAGACGGTTTCATGCGTAATACTACGAGGTTCATAGTAGCAACCATAGCCTTTGGCATGGGCATCGACAAGGCGGACATCCGCACGATTATTCACTACCACTTACCGAAGTGCTTGGAAGGATACAGCCAGGAGATTGGACGCTCCGGGCGGGATGGGCTGCCTTCACTCTGCGAGCTTTTCGCCTGCGCGGCCGATACTCGCACGCTGGAGAACTTTATCCATGGCTCCACACCCTCGCGGGCCTCGCTCAAAAATCTGCTCGACCGAATCCTGCGGCTTGCCGTGCCCGGCGGATCCTTCGCGATTTCATCCTATGAACTGGCGGTCACTCATGACATGCGCGAGGATACTGTACGCACTGTGCTCGCTTATTTGGAGCTCGACGGCATTATAAGCCGCAGCGGATCTTTTTATTGCAACCTGCGCGTCAAGCTATTGCGGACATTGGATCAGATCGTCGCCGGATGCGCACAAAAAGAAAAGTCACGTGTGCGAAAACTCTTCGGTGCCGCCGAGTCCGCCTACGGATCACTACATTTCAAACTGTATGAAATCGCCGCAAGCACCGGGATATCGCGGGAGCAGGCATTGCAAATCATCACCGATCTTGCTGATGCGGGCGACATCCGCCTTGAGCAACGCGGCTTGCGCGAAGTTTTTCTCATGAACAAAAAATGGGACGCAGTAATTGCTCCTGTTATTGAAAACATCACCACCCGATTTGAAGCGCGCGCGCAGTTCGAATTCGCACGCATCCGCTTGGTGTTGAAGTACGCCGAGTCACGCAAATGCCGAGTCCGTTTTCTCAGTGATTATTTCGGTGTTAAATCGCAAGCTCCCTGCGGTGTATGCGACCTGTGCTGTGGTGGCAAACCGCTGCGAATGCCGGATCGCCCGACCGCTCCAATGCCCGCAGAAGAATGGTCCGCGATGCTGGCCCTGCGCGACGAACATCACGCCGCCCTCGGCACGCCATTGCAACTCGCCCGCTATCTATGTGGCATCCACAGTCCTGCCGCCTATCAGGCACGACTACAAAATCGCAGCTTATTCGGCATGTGGCAAAACCACCGCTTCACCACGATTTTGCAAATGCTCGAAGTATGAATTTCACATCGAACTTGTTTCCCGGGTAACGAGGTTTCCGCCAGCCTCCCGTTTCGTCATTCTGGTAACAATTCTGCATTTTTGATTCGGCTTGGTATCCACGAAGGATTTATCCAGCTCTCAAAAATGACACGATCAATGACCTGGCCGTGCTCTATAGCCCTATAGGATACAAAAGAAAATCCGTGGTAGAGGACTCGATGCGGATTTTTGTATTCTTTGCGGGGAATACTACCGAAAATCCCCATTGATTCCAGATCGGAACGCATCGTTGGGATTGCTATGCGCTCCTTGATGATTCATGTGATAGGTAGAAAATTTTAAAAATTCGGCCCAAAAAAGATGCCGATGTCTCTGATAACGCCAGCTCATCAGTGTCCTTAGTGGCGCGATCCGAATGCCCCATCTTGGGTCTTCCAAGCTACAACCTGAACCTTATAAGACTTCGCGATGAGCAAAAATCCCGACAAAAGGAGACACCCCACGAGTATGCGCGCGAATTAGACTGTTTCTCAAAAAATCTTTTCATTTATCTTTGCCCCAACGGGGCGCGCGGAGATCAATGAAACATAAACCTAGAAGGGAAAATGGAAAGGGTTGCAATGCCGTTTTTTACCACTGATTTCACGGATTGAAGAGGATTTCACGGATAATATGTGCCTGATCGATTAAATCTAAGGGCTCACGCAACTGGTGTATGCCATGATATTCATAACTCATTCAATATCCGTGCAATCCGTGAAATCCGTGGTTTCTATTTTTCTATCCAGGGTGATATCCTCACGGGAGCAAACTTCACCCCTCGCTCCGGTTCGCGAATAACGTCGATGAGTCAGGAAGAATGATCGCGAACAAACAATCCTGCCCCCACCGGAACTTTCGGAGAAAGTTCCCTGCCTCTGAAATCAAAATATTAACTAAAGGACTATCCCTTTGTCATGGTCCCTTTGTCATGCGGGAGCCTCACGCAGAAAGCAAATTCCTAGCAGCGAAAATTCTTGACAGGGTGGCTTGGAGAGATAGGATAGCCGTGTAATTATCCGCAGTGAAATGCCCAACCTCTATTTCTCCGCCCTGCGGTCCGACCACCGGATCTTTCAAAAGCTTTTCAGCAAAAATATACTAACAGTCAGATAGCTAAAACACCATCATGAAGAAACTATTTTCCGTTGTCTTTTTAACTTTTCTCATTCAAGCTGCAAGCTTGCCGGCGGCCACATTGATTGCCAATTTGGACAACACGCGGGCTACTGGACTGGACACCAACTTTACGCTGTCTCTACCTGTCTATCAATCTTTCCTAGTGGGTTCATCGAATGCGACGATACAAAACGTTAGAATCGCTCTCGGGTCAGTAGCGTCTGCCACTGGCCCTGAGCCCATGTATGTGAAAGCCTCCCTTTTCTCGGACAATGCTTTTGCACCCGACTCCTCCCTTGGAGCGTTTAACTATTATGATTCGCCGTTGATGTTTAGTAACCAAACCCCAACCTTTTATGGCAACTTTAGTGTGACGGCAAACACCAGGTACTGGATTCAAATCACCACCAGCGGATTCTTTGCGACGGAAAACAATTATGTGCGGACCACAGAAGATTTTTCTGAAACTGGGCTTGCGGAATGGAGTATCGCCAATAGCCACCTGGGGAATAAATGGGACACTGGTTATACTACTCAGGCGCGCTCGATTATGATGGAGATCAACGGTGTTGCTGTTCCGGAGCCCAGCGCCGTCTCCTTGGTGGCGTTGGGGATCGGCGGGTTGGCTACTTTGAGGCGGGTGCGACGCAAAGCGGAATAGGTTCAAGAAGGCTCAAGAAAAAACCCGCAAATGGGGTCAGGCCTGAATGGCGCTAACTAAAGAGCTGCTTGGGATGATTTAAGGGTTTCCTGCTGATTACACTGGTGAGTTGGTTCTGGCGTCGATAAAGCCTGTGAAATAGAGGCTTTAACCTAGCAGGGAAAATGGAAAGGGTTGCAATGCCGTTTTTTACCACTGATTTCACGGATTGAAGAGGATTTCACGGATAATATGGGCCTGATCGATCAGATCTCTGGCTCACCCAACTGGTGAAGGCCGTGATATTCATAACTCATTTTTTATCCGTGTTATCCGTGCAATCCGTGGTTTCTATTTTCCTATCCAGGATAAAAGTTGATGAAGACAAAGTTCCGTAAGCCCCCTTGGGGACGAAGAATGATCTTACCTCGCCAATAGACGAATAGACTTTTGGCAACTAGTCTAGTTTGGCGTGACATGAAGGGCCGTAGCGACCGAACATCCGCTTTCGCTGGATCACCCTGAATTCAACGCATCACGCCGATTGCGCGTAATTAACATCGCACATGTGCAGGGTCAGTGAACTCGCCTGAGAGGATTGCGACTGGGGGGCATAGCTTTGCAGGAATTCGAGAATTTCTCCCTGTAGGCGCTCGCAGCGCTTGTCCCATTTTGTAGATCCGCGCACGCGCATCGCGCACTCCTTGAGATGGTAGAAGCGGATTTCATTGGCTCCGGCTTCGATGAGATCGCTGATTTCCTTCTGCAGCATCGTGAACAGCGCCATTTCAAAACCACACTGGTGTTCGGTGACCAACCGCAACAAGCAAACCTGCACAGGCGGCGCCATCGGTTTGAGCTCGTCGGCGATACATTCACAGCCAATCTGCGCTAGCATGCGACGCATCTTGTCGTAGAGCGCCGACAGCGGCAGCAGTCGCAGGGAACATTTGTTCTCCAAATAATGGAAAATTCCCTGACAAATTTCGTCCACAAAGGGGAAATCATCGCGATTGGCTTGGTGCTTGGCACGACAAAGGGCGTCGCGCAACCACTGTGAATCATAACAAGATACAAAGTGGCGGCCAACTTGGATAACGGGGCGGTTGCCGATGAGTGCGATCACGTGTTCAGTTCTTAGGTTGCAGGGACGTTTGTTTGGGGGTTGTTAGGGGAGGCGTTATCTGGCTGTAATTGCGATCTGGCTGTAATTGCGGAAGGGACTTGCGACTTGAGCATGGGAAATCAATCTTTGAAAAGCTTGCGCTGCAGCGGATCGCGGGTGGCGCGACGCTCCAACGCCTGGATTTCATTGATGAACTCGCCAACATTGTCAAATTGACGGTAAACGGAAACGTAGCGGACATAGGCGACGGGGTCGATCGAATGAAGTTTGTCCATCACTTTGGCGCCGATCGCGGCGGATGGCACTTCGGACAAGTGATCTTTGTGTAGGGCGGTGAGGATTTCCTCCACGGCACGATCGAGACGGTCCATCGGCACGGGACGTTTCTCACAGGCCTTGACTAGCCCACGGAATAACTTTTCCCGATTCAATGCTTCGCGTGTGCCATCCCGTTTCACCACCCGCAATTCGGTGCGTTCAATCTGCTCATAAGAGGTGTAGCGATAGTTGCACACCAGGCACTCGCGGCGACGCCTGATCGTGGTGCCGTCCTTCGACATGCGCGAGTCGAGAACTTTATCCTTTAGGGAACCACATTGAATGCACCGCATAAGTTGCTAGAAACGAGATGGGCGACCTTAGATTGGAATATTTAGTGGTGTCAAATTGAAAACTGTAGCAAATATAGTATGCTCGAAAATCCAATGGTTTCGAACCTACTAACTATCTAGTATTTGTTAAGCATTTTGCACTTCGATACAAAAATTCCTGCAAACAAAATGACTGTGCGGCGATTGGACGGTTTCAACGAATCGAGCAAGAGCGCCATTGATCCTGGAAGGGAAAATGGAAAGGGTTGCAATTCCGTTTTTCACCACGGATTTCACGGATTGAAGAGGATTTCACGATAAAATGGGCCTGATCGATCAAATCTCAGGCTCACCCAACTGGTGTATGCCATGATATCCGCCGCCACCGTAGCAGTTGCAGTTGCGCGGGTTGTTGTTGCTGATGATCGTGCGACTAATGCTGCACCGACGACAAGCGGAGCCACGGCTTCCGCGTTGTTTTGCGGATAGTCGCCGCTGCCATAGCCCGCCCCGTGGTAGGAGTTGGCACAGCAGGCAAACAAGCCAGTCAGCACGGCGGCCACTGCGGCGACTATCCAGTTGTTTTTCATAACAGGTAATACAACGCAAGCGCGCCGCGCGTATTCGGTAAGATTCATATTGATAATCATTGTTGGATTTTATTGCGGGAAAATTTTGACGAATATTTCACATAGGGCGCATCATCTTTTCACATGGGCTTGGCACGCTGGCCACGTCATGAATCAAGAATCGATCAAACATATCATTCGTTGGAGCGCCCGTCTGGTGACGCTGTTGGGATATTTCATTACCTGTGGAATGCTGTTCGGCGGACTGGCGATAATGGGGTTATCAATGTTGCTGTTGCTGTTTACGAGTCACTGTGCACCCGTGGCTTCCCTGCTCTGCGGCGCGGCATTCGCCAGTTTCGGCGCGATCACCCTGATCCGCCAGCTGCGTTGCCAGGCCATCGAGATGCGCCAGATGTTGAAAGTAATCTAAGAGGGCGCCTGCGTCCTGCCGGGCGGAGCCCGCATCCTGCTGGCCTCGGTTTTCGAGAAGGGTCGCGCGACGGAACCGCAACCCTTTGCCTTAAGTTAGGGAACTTTCTCGGAAAGTTCTGGAGGGGGCAGGGTTGATAACTCTCGATGTGCCTTGCGGACTCGCCGACGTGATTCGCGAACGGAAGCATGGGGTGAAGGCGGTTCACGTCAAAATGGATCGTATCCTTCCCGCGCCGAAACGCCTCTCTGCCCTCAGTGCACACACTCAAAACCTTCAACCCTAATTCCACATCAAAGACGCAAAATTACGATAATCATAGTAAATCAAAACCACCCTCCTGAACATAAGCCGCGAACACCGGCCAAACACCAGCCTGAAGCTTTACAAAAAAAACGGCTGTGCCTCATTTTTTCTGTCATCGAACTCTAAAATACCATAATCGACCCGCAAATTCACCGAAAAACCCCAGGGAAATTCGCCGATTCTTGACAAAAAACACAAGAAAAACCTCGATTTTACCTATGTTCCATGCGATTTCGCCTCACTTCGAAGCTGGGCTTTAATATTTTTTGATTTTTTTGATAATTTTTCTTGCGCCGGGCCTGATAATGGGGTTTGATAGCTACGTCATCTGTGCAAGAATTATCTATCAACTCTGTCTATTCCATTTCCTTCATTGGAAACTCGAAAGGCGGCCAAGCGTGAAAACTTCTTCTTGATGAGTCCCCAGCCAAAACAAAAAAATCCAGTCAACAAATCATCCAATCCTCAAAAATATGAAACCAAAATCAATTAAAACAAGTATAATGGTGGCAGCCTTGCTGGCACCCGGTGCGCTTTTCGCCCAAACAACTGCCAAAACTGGACCAGTAGGTTATGAAACCATCGCTCTTGAAGCTGGTTTCAACTACATCGGTCTGCGTTTGCATCAGCCAACTCTCGCCGCAGGCGTGTTGGATGCCGTGAGTTCCAGTTCGATCACCGACAACGATGTGAACATCGGTGCATTGGTCACCTCCGGCAAAACCTACATCGTCGAAGTCAAGACCACCAGCCCTGCAGACAGCGGCGCTGTTGCTGAAGTTCTTGGTTCGGCCATCACCAATGGTGTGATCACCACATCAAACAATCTCACTGCGGTGGGAGCTGCTGTGGGTGATACCTACATCGTTCGTGAGAGCGACACGCTTGCTTCCGTTTTTGGTGCCGCAAACACCGCAGGATTGGCTCCTGGGTATTCTGGACCAACTGGAGCAGATTTGGTCTACGTTCCCGATGGCCTGGGTGGTTTGACTGCTTATTATTATGACCTAGATAACAGTTCATGGGCACTTGCTTCCGACAGTTCGCTGGTTACAGGTTCGTCCATCCCTCTCGTCTATCTCGATGGTCTCGTTGTATTTGCTAATGGAGCTCTGAATTTGGTGGTAGACGGCGAAGTGAAAAAGTCCAATGTAATTCAAGTTGCCAAACCTGATTTCAACTACTTGAGCACAGTTTACCCAGCTGGTGCAACGCTTGATTCTGCGTTTAGTGGTTCTTTGGCTACTATCCACCCGGGTTATTCTGGACCCACTGGAGCTGATACGATTTACGTCCCATCCGCCGGACAAAACTTGACCGCATACTTTTATGATCTTGACAATACTTCATGGGCGCTCGCTTCTGACAGTTCGCTTGTCACAGGGTCTGCGATTAGCCTGCCTTCCTCCATCATTTATTTCAATGCAGGAGCTGAAATCAACGTGAAAAATTCCGCACCCGCTTACTATTCTACACTCTAATCTAATTTAACCTAACCTAATCATTACATAAAATCGTCACACAAATTAAATATGAAAAATACATTATTAAAGATAGCTTCTATTCTGTCGATCGTAGCAAGCGCTCAGGCTGCTGTAACATTTAGCTTTGCTAACTACACCGGTTCAGCGACTGGGGCTAACGGTTTACCATTTGTGGATTCTGCCGGAGCAGCGATCCTTAATTCCTCGAACACTCTGTTCGCTTCAATCGGATACTTGAATGCGGGTGGCGATAGCACTGCTGCTTCCGTTTTGTCGAGATTCGTCTCATTGGATTCTACTCCTCTGAATCCAATTACTACTCCTACAAACCGTAATGGATTGTTCAACGGTTCTGATTACAACAGCTCGACCAACGTGTATCCACCTGGCTTTGTAACGAAAGAAGTGACCGTTCTCATCCACGACACATCTGTCTATGCTAGTGCTACTGCAATCGCAGCGTTTACGTTTACTGGCACCACATTTTTGGCAGCTGATGTTGTTACCGGTGCTCGGGTTCAGAACTTCCAGTTGACTTCTGCTTCGTCGCCAGTTGTTGGTGGAATTCGTTCCGTGACGACTCAGCCAACCACTCCTGGTGCTAGTCCCTTCGTGAACGGTGTTACACTGGTATCGCTGGCCCCAATCCCAGAAACCAGCACTTCGTTGCTGGGTGCGATTGGTGCTCTTGCTCTGCTGCGTCGCCGCCGCAACTAATAGTTATTGATTGAGATTGGTTTCTCTTCCAGCGAGGTCGGACGAAAGTCCGGCCTCGTTGCGTTTCAGGCAGGGAACGATCTCCGAGCGTTCCGGCGGGGGGCGGATACTTCAGGCCATAACGCAATCTACCTTCACCCCACGCCCACGTCAGCAGGGGATTGCAAGGCAGGGAACGATCTCCGAGCGTTCCGGTGGAGGGCGGATACTTCAGGCCATAACGCAATCTACCTTCACCCCACGCCCACGTCAGCAAACAATGCCGCAGAGTCAGGAAGGATCCACTCGACCAAACAACCCTGCCCCCACCGGAACTTTCGGAGAAAGTTCCCTGCC
>Ga0315908_10000560_pt1 | contig 29337 bp, 29 predicted proteins | sample LakEriMetagenome_12_FD_203520 | JGI IMG/M metagenome (GOLD analysis project Ga0315908, IMG submission 203520) | Freshwater fungal communities from buoy surface, Lake Erie, Ohio, United States - Buoy 4 MA124 | ecosystem: Environmental > Aquatic > Freshwater > Lake > Lake biofilm | place: USA...
GAGGGCCGGGTGGGTTCCAAGCGGGCGGAGGCCCGCCAAGCGAACCGCGGCACGAGGCCGCGTGTTCGCGTGCATCATGCTCCCGGGTTTCCACCCGGGGCTTCTTGGGGCACGACAGAAACACACCCAAACGAAAAAGGCCGGGCCTCCGCTGGGAAGGCCCGGCCCTGATTCACGTCCGCCGGCTCACACGGAGCCGATGCGGATCGGGACGATCAGCCCCCGGCGCAGGCGCCGCAGGCCGGCTCGGCGGCACAGCCGGGCTCGGCACCGCAGCCGGCCGTGGCGGCACAGCTGGGCTCGTTGCTGCAGCTGCTGCAGCTGCTGGCGCTGGCCTTGGCGCGGCGGCTGAACAGGCCCCGCCGGGCGCGGCGTTGACGCGGCTGCGAATTGCAGGTCGGGGCGGCGGCACAGGCCGGCTCGGCAGCTGCACATGCCGGCTCCGCGGCAGCAGCGCAACCGGGTTCAGCCGCACCGCAGGCGGGCTCGGCACAGGCGTTGCAGCCGTGGCTGGCGGCGGAGACCGTCTCGGCGGCCGTGAGACCGATGAAGGCCAGCGCGAGGAACATCGACACGAACTTCGGGAAACGCTTCATGAGAACCTCCTGATGACAAACCGCGCCGGATCGCAATCCCTTCCAGGTGATCCGGCGGGCCGGCCGCCACGGGCGCCCGCGGTCGTCCAGCCGGCGGCAATTTAGCCGGAGCGGGTCGAAAACAGCCAAGCCGAAATCCGGTTTTCCGGAATTTCTCGGGCAAAACGCTTGTTCGCCGCCGGTCAGACGGGCGGCAGCCGCCGTCGCTCGCGCCACAGCATCGCGCCGCAGGCGGCCGCGGCGGAGGCCGAGCCGAGGGCGAGCGTCCACAGAGGAACGATGCGTCCGGGCTGCACTTCGTCGCGGTCGCGGGCCGCATCGGCCAGATCGACGGGCTCGAGACCCGCCGACCGCCGCACCCGCTCGTCCGCCGCCGCCTGACGGCCGAGGAACCGCCCCTCGACCTGCCGCTGACGGATGTCGAACTTCGGCGCGATCAGGCCGATGCCCGCCAACGCCATGAGCGCGAACAGCAGTCCCCAGAACCAGGGGCTGTCGGCGAGGGTGCGGCGGGAGTCGGCGGTGGCATCGCTCATCCGCTCCAGTGTAGCCGCATCGTGACGGCTTCAGGATCAGGGGTCCACCGCCGGCCCGGGGTCCACCGCCGGCCCGGGGTCGGCCGCCGCGTCCGGCAACTGCCACGCCAGTCGGCCCTGCCGCACGCGGACGGCGCCACCGTCGTCCTTCTCGACGACGGCGACCTGCCCCGCGGCGATCCGCGTCGTCTCGCCACCGAGCACCGTCAGCGTCGTCTCGCCCGCGGCGACCTCGACGACCGTGCGGTCATCGTCCACGACCACTGAGGCCACGCCACGGGTGAGTTCGATCGACGCCTGGGGGGTCGTGAGGACCGCGCTGCCTGCGGCGTTGCGGTCGCAGGTTACGAAGGCCGTGCCCTTGATCAATTCCACCCGCGTTTGCGCTCCGCAGGCGACCGTGGCTTCCGACGCCCGGTCGATCTGCAGTCGCGTGCCGTTCGCGAGTCGCAGCGCCACGGCCGCCCATGGTCCGGTCCGGATCCGGCGGTCGGTTTCGATCACGTCGCCGGCCAGGAGAGGAGACGCCTCTTCCCCCGGACCACGGGCCAGCAGCAGAACGCTGCCCCGCGTCTCCACGACCTGGCAGCCGATGGGCGGCTGTGTCCGGCCGGCCAGCCACAGCCATCCGACGGCCATGGCCACCCCCGCGGCCACGGCCGCGAGCAGCCCGCCGCGTATCCCGCGTCCCTCGGTCGCCCCCTTGGCGATCGGCACGCGCCGGCCGCACAGCTGCTCGAGTGCCGCCTCGTCATGTGCCGCCATCGCGAGGGTGGACCGAAAGCGGTCATCGTCTCGCACCAGGGCGTCGATCGCGCGGATCTCGGCCGCGGTGGCCCGGCCTTGTAGATAGTCTTCGATCAGCCGCTCACGCCGATCCGCCGTCATGACCCGCCTCCGTTGAGCTTGCGGTTGATGCAGTCGCGCAGCAGCCGCCGAATGCGTGACAGCGCCATGTCCACCGCGGCGGCCGTCCGGCCGACGGTGCCGGCGATCTCTTTGGCGGCAAGCCCGCGCTCGTAGCGGAGCGACAGCAGCCGCCGGGATTGTTCGGGGAGGGCGGCGACGCAGGCCGGCAGCCGCTCCCGCCGCTCGGCGAACGGGTCGGCCTCGTCCTGACATGCGGCCTGGAGCAGGTCGATCGCCTCGATGGACAGCACCTCGCGGCGTCGGGCGAGCCGCTGCCGCCACTTGAGCGTTTCCAGCCGGGCGATCCCCAGGGCCCAGCAGCGGAACGGACGCGTCTCGTCGTAATCGGCGAACTTCTCGAGCAGCACGCGAGCTACGTTCTGCTGAAGGTCGTCGGCCTGGTGCGGGCAGCCGGTCGCTGCCAAGAGGAAGCCACGGACCTGTGGGCCATGCTCCTCGTACAGCGCCAGGAAACGTTGCCGATCCTTCATGCCGACCCGGCCATTTCCCGCGGTGCCGATCAATCCCACCAACACGCGGACGCCGGCGGGCCCGCCGGCCGGGCGGCGCGTGTCGCGGCCCGCGCCTGGTCGAGCCCCGCGTCGGGCCGGGCATTGGTCGCGAATTGCCACGGTCGCAAGAGGACGCCGCCCGAGGCGGAGAGCACCCAGGTCTGTCCCTTCTTCAGGCCATTGGCCGCCGTGGGCACGGTCTTCGCGACCTCGTACTTCGGCAGCGCCAACAGCCTGTCGGCCGTCAGCCCGCTCAGGTCGAGGCGGGCGCGGGCATCGAGCTGTCGGCTGCGGATGACCGCGGCCACGACCGCCAGATCGACGCAGTTGATCAATTCGGCGAACACCGGATGCCGGGCGGTGAGGCGGTCGTAATGCTCGGTCATCGCCAGGCACCATGCGTCCAGGCTCTCGTCCGGCGGGCTGACGCCCCGGCGGATGCCGTCACCAGCGGCCGGGCCCGCGGCGCTGAGGCACTTCATCCGCCGCCCGCGGATCTGCCAGGTCAACTCGTCTGCGTCTCGCGCGAGCGGCTCGTACTCGGCTTCCAGCCAAAACCGGGGCATCGAGGATGCCCGGCCACCCGGCCGGACGAGCGTCAGGTAGCTCGGCAGCTCCTTGATGCCCGACGGCTCGTGCCCCATGCCGATCCGCTTCATCATGTGGTCGGCGGCGACGAGCACGCGGGCGAAGCGGCTGTCGCCCGGCACGCCACCCACGGTCACCGTCTGCGGCCCCAGCGCCTCCTCCATGCCGCGAAACACCGTCGCCGGGTTGCGACCCATCGTCTTTTGGGCGGCCAGGAACTCCTGCAGGCGGGCGATCCCGTGCGGCGTGGGATCGATCGAGCAGAAGACGCCGCCCGCGCGGCTCTGGTCGGCCGAGCGCAGCGCTACCGCGAGATCCTCGAGCCGGAGCAGCGGCCGCCCGCTGCGCTTGCCCACCGGAGTGCCGAAGGCATCGACGACCGGCAGGTCCGCCGGTCCCATGAGCAGAATGTCATGATCCTCCGGCACGACGAACACGTGCGTGATCCGCTCGAGACCCCCGAGCAGGACGACGTCCACCGGAATCGGGACGCCATCCTCCACCGCCTTCTTCACAGCCGCCATGATCCCGGCCAGCGAGACCGTGCGGTTCTCGCCTCCCCGGGCCGGCAGTTTCGTGGCGGCGACTGCGGCCCGCATCGCCCGCACCGACTCGTCCAACGCTTTTTCATCGACGGTGCGGACGACGCCTGCGGTGTCGATCGCAATGCCGCCGACCGGGTTGAGGCCGAAGCCGCCGCCGCCGAACGGGCCGCCGCCCAAGCCGCCGCCGAATTGACCGCAGACATGGCTGGCCTGTGCGGCGATGACGACCGCGCAGCAGGCCAGGAGAGCGGCCCGGAACCACCGGCGGCGGCCCGACGGCCCCCGGGATGACGGCATCGATTGGCGACGCGGCATGATCGACTTCATGGATGGCGCTGGCATGTCGAAACCCGATCGCCAGGCGTTAGATTACTGGAACGCATGAGGATCCTCATGCACCGCATGCGGCGGCCGAAAGGATCCTCGATCCGCCCCCCGACCTAACAGGTGAGCAAGCCATGTCGCTCCGCAGACGGTCGTTGTTGGTCTGGGGCATGTCTGCGGCCGGCGGCCTGACGGTGGCCTGCGGCCGGCCGTCCGGCTCGTCGTCCGGCCAGCCCCCCGCATGGTCCACGGTGCCGGTCGTCGGCGACGGCCGCTGGATCGAGGTCGCTCCGCCGGGTGGGCCGGCCGGCTACTACGACCGGAGAGCGTTCGAACTGGCCGTGGGTGTCGAGATGCGCGGCCGTGGCAACGCCACCGACCTGCGGGCGACCACGCCCGTGCCGACACCGCATCCCGAGCAGCCGATCGACGACGTGCAGATCGCGACGGAGGGCTGTCAGGCCCGCATCCAGGCCGTGGGCGAGGGGGCCGCGCAGTTGCTGGTGTCGGCAGGCGGCATCACCGCCGGCCAGGTCATCCGCGCGACCGCCCGCTACCGACTCACCGTGGCGAAGCAATATTTCGGCCACGAACGCGACCGGTTTCCCAGCCGTCAGCCGCCGCCGGCGGTGGCGATCCGCGACCGCTACCTGGGCAACAGCCCCGGCATCGAGACCAGTTCCGCGCTGGTCCGCAAACTGCTCGACACGATCCGCGGTCCCGCCAGCGAGCACCCGTGGGACGTGGCGCAGCGGTGCTGGCGTTGGGTGCGGGAACACATCCGTCCCCGCATCGGACCCTACACGAACGTCGTCAAGGCGATCGAGAACCGGGTGGGCGACTGCGAGGAGATGGCGGCCGTGTTCGTCGCCCTCTGCCGCCGGGCGGAGATTCCGGCCCGCCTCGTGTGGGTGCCCAACCACAACTGGGCCGAGTTTCATCTCGTGGACGAGCAGGGCACGGGGCACTGGATCCCCGCCCACACGGCCTGCTATCCGTGGTTCGGCTGGACCGGCGTGCACGAATTGGTGATCCAGAAGGGCGACCGCGTGCTCCCGGCCCATGCCCGCGCGCCGCAGCGACTGCTGGAGGACTGGGGGCAGGCCGCCGGCCCGCGGCCGGCCTTTCGCTGGACGGCGGAGCTCACGCCGCTGCCTGCCAAGATGGGCGACGATCCCGGGCCGGGCGGCCGCGTGAAGCAGGTCTCCGGCGAATGGACGCTGGCCGGGCATCGGCTCGACAGCCTGCTGCGGCGGCAGTGAGGTAAGACCGATGAAGATGGGTGACCGGCGGCCCGCTGTTCGACACGCGCAGCGATTTCTCGCGGCGCTCGCCCTCGTGGCGTGCCTCATGGCCTCGCTTGGCGGCGTGGCCCACGGCCAGGGGGCGACGCGGTCTCAGGGCAGTCTCGGCCAAGAAAACCCTGGGTCTCGCGGCGGCCGCCTAGCTCCCGGCCCGGCAGGTGGAGCGGCGACGACGCTGCAACTGCCGGAGTTCGGCGTGGCGATCGACGCCGAGGGCGTTGTTTCCCGCCGCGCGGTCGAGGATCCCGGGGGGCGGCTCGCCGGGGAGCGGGCCGCGGCCGCCCGCGCGGTGCTGCCGGCCGACGTGTTCCGCCCCGCGCGGCTGCGGAAGATCTCGCTCGTCCGCCTCGACGCGGCGCTGCGGCGTCGGGCGGCGGCCGGGGCCGGTGAAGGGCCCGACCCGATCGAACGGCACTTCGCGGGCCTGACGCGGCTCGAGTTCGCATTCCTCTACCCGGACCGTGGCGACATCGTGATCGCCGGCCCGGCCGGCGGCTGGCGCGAGGACGGCCTGGGCCGCGCGGTCGCCATCGAGACAGGGCGGCCGGTGATCCTGCTCGAGGATCTGTGCGTGGCGCTGCGGGCCTTCTGGCCGGGCGTGGCGGCCCCCCGCGCCGTGGGCTGCTCGATCGACCCCGACCCCGAGGCCCTCCAGCGGCTGCGGCAGTTTCAGCGGACGGTGCCCAACGCCGTGGCGGATCACGAGCGGGCCGCTGTCGCCGTGCGGATCTCTGCCGGCTTGCAGACCGCCCTCGGCGACGCGCACGTGCGGGTGTTCGGCGTGTCCGCCGCCACGCACTTCGCCCGCACGCTGGTCGAGGCCGACTACCGCATGAAGCTCATCGCCATCGACCTCGAGCCTCCGCCCGTGCCGCTGCGGACTTTTCTGGGCGGCCTCCAGTCGGCGCCGCCGAACACGCTCCAGCGCTGGTGGTTCCGCCCCGACGAGCACTGCCTGCGGGTGACGGCGGATCGGCAGGCCTGCGAACTGCTCGGCCGCAGCGTGCGGCTATCGTCCGAGGACCTCGCCATCGGCCCCGACGGCCGCCTCGTGGACCGCGGCGGCAAGGCCGGGGCGGCGGCCCAGACGTTCGCGGCGGCGTTCACGGCCAAGTATCCGCAGATCGCCGCCGCCAGCCCGGTCTTCGCCCAGTTGCGCAACGGCATCGACCTGCTCGTGCTGGCGGCGTTCATGCGCCGCGAGGGCTGGCCGACCGGCATCGCCTGGGAGGCCGCCGCCCTCCGGGATGAGCGGCTCGTGCCGACCACGACGCTGCCGCCGCCACGGCGGATGCCCTGCGCCGTGAACGTCGTGTGGAAGGGGCGGGTGCTCCTGGCGCCAGCTGGAGGCGTGTCGATCACGCCCGACGAACTGATCGCGGGCGAGCGGGTTTCCATGGCCCCCGCGGGCACGCTCGACGACCAGCGCGCGGCGAACGAACCGCGGCCCGATGGCGACCGCTGGTGGTGGGACTGATCTGCGTCAGGCGCAGCCGGGCCACTTGCCCTGCACATCGCGGCCGGCATACACGGCCCCATCGCCGAGCGACTCGGCGATCCGCAGCAGCTGGTTGTACTTCGCGATCCGGTCGCTCCGCGACGCCGAGCCGGTTTTGATCTGGCCCGTCGACAGGCCGACGGCCAGGTCGGCGATCGTGGCGTCTTCGGTCTCGCCGCTGCGGTGGCTGGCGATCGAGGTGTAGCCGGAGCGGTGGGCGAGCGTCACGGCGGCGATCGTCTCGGTGAGCGTGCCGATCTGGTTGACCTTCACGAGGATCGAGTTGGCCACGCCCTCGGCGATGCCGCGGGAGAGCCGCTCGGAGTTGGTCACGAACAGGTCGTCGCCCACGAGCTGCACCTTCCCCCCGAGCTTCTCGCTGATCAGCTTCCAGCCCTTCCAGTCGTCCTCCGAGCAGCCGTCCTCGATCGACACGATCGGATACTTGCCGGCCAGGTCGGCGAAGAAGTTCACCATCCCGGCCGAGTCGAGGGTCTTGCCCTCGATCGTGTAGGTGCCGGCCTTGGCGTCGAACAATTCGGTGGCGGCGACGTCGAGCGCGATCGCGATCTGCTCGCCCGGCTTGTAGCCGGCGTTGCCGATCGCGGCCAGGATCACCTCCAGGGCCTCGGCGCAGGTGCCGATGTGCGGGGCGAAGCCCCCCTCGTCGCCGACGGCGGTGGCGAGCTTCTTGTCCTTGAGCACCTTCTTCAGGGCGTGGAAGGTCTCCACGCCGGCCCGCAGGGCGTCGTCGAACGTGTCGAAGCCCAGCGGCATGACCATGAACTCCTGCACGTCGAGCGGATTGTCGGCGTGGGCGCCGCCGTTGATGATGTTCATCATCGGCGCGGGGAGGAGGCGGGCGGCGGCACCGCCCAGGTAGCGGTAGAGCGGCAGGCCGCAGTGCTCGGCGGCCGCGTGGGCCACGGCCATCGAGACGCCGAGGATCGCGTTGGCCCCGAGCTCCTTCTTGTTCGGCGTGCCGTCGAGCTCCAGCATCAGCTCGTCGACGGCGGTCTGGTCGAGGGCGTCGATCCCCTCCAGTTCCTCGGCGATCCGCGTGTTGACGTTCTCCACGGCCTCGAGCACGCCCTTGCCGAGATACACGCCCTTGTCGCCGTCCCGCTTCTCCCAGGCCTCGTGCGCGCCGGTGCTGGCGCCCGAGGGCACCGCGGCGCGGCCGAAGGCCCCGTCGGCGAGGGTGACGTCGACCTCGATCGTGGGGTTGCCGCGGCTGTCGAGGATCTGGCGGGCGTGGACGTCGACGATCGTGGACATGGAAACTCCGTGGGAAGCGGGAGGGGGGCGGGGCGGAAGACGCGGGGTCGCCGCGGGCATGATTGTGCGACTGACAGGCCGGCGTGCAAGGGGTTTTCCGGGCAGGCATGGCCGGCGGGCAAACCGGCGGTATCCTCCGGGTTCGCCGCCGGCCGCCCGTTGATCACGGGCTGCGACGGCGCCCTCTGACTGCGTGCTGCTTCATGTTCACCGGCCTCGTCGAGTCGCTCGGCCGCGTCGTCGCTGTCGTGCCCGAGCCGCCGGGCGTGCGGCTGGTCGTCGCGGCCCCGGAGATCGCCGCCGACGCGCGGCTCGGTGACAGCATCTGCACGAGCGGCTGCTGCCTGTCGGTCGTGCAGATCGAGAACGGCAGGCTGCACTTTCAGCTCGGCCCGGAGACGCTCGCGCGGACGACGCTCGGCGGCCGCGCCGCCGGCGCGGCGGTGAACCTGGAGCGGTCGCTGCGGCTCTCCGACCGGCTCGGCGGCCACATCGTGACCGGCCACGTGGACGGCGTCGGCCGGCTCGCATCGCGGGTGCAGGAGGGCGACTGGGTGACCTGCCGGTTTTCGGCCCCCCCTGCCCTGCTCGGCCAGATGGCCGCGAAGGGCTCTGTGGCCGTGGATGGCGTGAGCCTGACGGTGGTCGAGGCCACGGCCGAATTCTTCAGCGTGGCGCTCATCCCCCACACGCTCGCCTGCACCACGCTCGGCGGTCTCGCGGTCGGTGACGCGGTGAATCTGGAGACCGATCTGCTCTTCAAGTACGTGGCCCGGCTCGTCGCGGCCCGCGACCAGGCGGACGGCCGATGACGCACGACATCCCGGTCGATCAGCCCGCCGCGCCGCCCCCCCGGCAGACGACGGCGTATCTGAAGAAGCTCTTCGCCCAGGTCGGGTTCACGATCGACGCCCGCCGCGGCCAGAACTTCCTCGTCGACCTGAACCTCGTCGATCTGGCCGTCCGGGCCGCCGAGATCCGTCCCCAGGACGTCGTGCTCGAGGTCGGCACGGGCACCGGCGTGCTCACCGAGCGGCTGTCCGCCGCCGCCACGCGGGTGATCACCTGCGAGATCGACCCGCGGCTCGCCCAGCTCGCCCGTGACCGGCTCATCGAACGGGACAACGTCACGTTCGTCGAGGGCGACGCGCTGGCCGGCAAGCATCGCTTCGCCCCGGCGGTGCTGGAGGCCGTGGCCGCGGCGGTCGCCGCCGCGCCGGGCGGCCGGCTCCTCCTCGTGGCCAACCTGCCGTATTGCGTGGCGACGCCCGTGATCTCGAACCTTCTCGCCCTGCCCCGACCGTTCGACGTGGCCGTCGTCACGGTGCAGCGGGAGATGGCGGAGCGAATGACGGCCGCGGCGGGATCGCACGCCTACAACGGGCTCTCGGTGTGGGTCGGGGCCCAGTGCCGCGGAGAGATCGTCCGCGTCCTGCCGCCGAGCGTCTTCTGGCCGCGGCCCAAGGTGGAGTCGGCTATCGTCCGGCTCGACCTCGAGCCCGAGCGGCGGGCGCGAATCGCCGACCTGCATCGGTTCCACGACTTCGTCCGCGAGGTCTTCTGTCACCGCCGCAAGCTCCTCCGCGGCGTGCTCGCCCGGATGGCGGCGGGCCGCGACAAGGACGCGGGCCGGCGGGTGGTGGAAGAGGTGTTCGCCGCCCTCTCGCTCCCCCCCGAAGCGAGGGCCGAGGAGATTCCTCCCGATGCCTTCGTGCGGCTCGAACAGGCCTTCGCCCGGGCGGCGGCCGCCGCCGCAAACTCCCCCTGACCGACAGGGTCGAGGCCGGTTGGAGCCGCCGAAAACGCCTTCCAACCCGGGAAATTCGCGAAAAGAGCCGGGTTGTCCGAAACTTCCGGTTGTCCTGCGCCGCCGGGTAGACTGTGGCGGCACACCGGGGTTCCTGCCGAATCCCCTGGAGGTCTTGGGCAAGGAAAGCGAGGGCGGAGGCGTTCCCGGCAGTGATCCCGAATCCCACCAGCGAAGCCTCCTTCGCCCCGACGATCGTCGATCTCCTCCGGCAGCGGGCCGCCTATCGGCCCCATGACCGGGCATTCACGTTCCTCGTCGATGGTGAGAACGAGGAGCTCAACATCACCTACGCCGAGCTCGACCGGAAGGCCCGGGCTGTCGGCGCCTGGCTGATGGACCAGGGGATGGTGGGCAAGCGGGTGCTGCTCCTCTACCCCTCGGGCCTCGACTTCATCGCCGCCTTCATGGGCTGCCTGTACGGCGGGGCGATTGCCGTGCCCGCCTATCCGCCCCGCAAGAACCGGTCCGTGGAGCGGATCGAGGCCATCGCCGCCGACGCCGACGCCTCCGTGGCCCTCACCACGCGCGACGTGCTCGACCGCTTCGACGGCCTGCGGGCCACCGCCCCGAGCCTCGAGCACCTGATCTGGCAGGTCGATTCCGAGCTCGAGCCGCGGTGGGCCGATCGCTGGGACCGCCCGGACATCGACGGCGACACGCTCGCCTTCCTGCAATACACGAGTGGCTCGACCGGCACGCCCAAGGGCGTGATGCTCTCGCACGAGAACCTGCTCCACAACTCGCTGCGGATCATGCAGGCCTTCGAGATCACCCGCAGCCAGTCGGGCGTGTTCTGGCTGCCCAGCTTCCACGACATGGGGCTGATCGGTGGCATCCTCGTGCCGCTGTACGGCGGCAAGTTCAACGTCCTCATGTCGCCGGTCGCCTTCCTGCAGAAGCCGCTCCGCTGGCTGCAGGCGATCTCGAAATACCGGGCCACGATCAGCGGCGGGCCGAACTTCGCCTACGAGCTGTGCGTCCGCAAGACCACGCCGGAGCAGCGGGCCGCGCTCGATCTGTCCAGCTGGTCGCTGGCCTTCAACGGCGCCGAGCCGGTGCGGGCCGAGACGATCGACGCTTTCTGCGAAGCCTTCGCGCCGGCGGGCTTCCGCCGCCAGGCCTTCTATCCCTGCTACGGGCTGGCCGAGAGCACGCTCATGGTCACCGGCGGCATGAAGTTCGAGCCGCCCGTGCTCCGCTCGTTCGACGCCGCCTCGATCGAGACTGGCGCCGCGGTGGCCCGGCCCGCCAACGCGACCGGCGCCCGCCGCCTGGTGGGCAGCGGCCGCGAGCTCGACGGGCAGGACGTCCTGATCGTCGATCCGCAGACCTGCGAGGCGCTGCCGCCGGGACGGGTCGGTGAGATCTGGGTGAGCGGGCCGAGCGTCGCCCAGGGCTACTGGAACCGCTCGGAGGAGTCGCAGGCGACCTTTGGCGCGATGCTCTCCCAGGGCGAGCCCACGGACCCCGCGCAGGGCATGGCCAAGTGGCGGCCGAATCCCGGGCCCTACCTGCGGACGGGCGACCTGGGCTTCTTCGACGACGGCGAGCTGTTCGTCACGGGGCGGCTCAAGGACCTGATCATCATCCGCGGCCGCAACCACTATCCCCAGGATCTCGAGCACTCCGTCGAGGAGGCGTGCAGCCTGGTCCGTGCCGGCAGCGTGGCGGCCTTCGCCGTCGACGTGGGCGGGCGGGAGCGGGTGGTCGTGGTGGCGGAGGTCGAGCGCGGCCGGCGCGACTCGGCCGAGGTGTCGGCGGCCTTCGATGCGATTCGCAAGCGGCTGGCGACCGAGCACGAGGTGGCCGCGGAGGCGATCGTGCTCGTGCGGCCCAACAGCATCCCCAAGACCTCCAGCGGCAAGATTCAGCGGCACGCCAGCAAGCGGCAGTTCCTCGACAATGCCCTCGAAGTCGTGGAGCAGCACATCGGCTGGCTGGCTCCGGCCGCCGGCCCGGCTCCCGCGCCGGCCTCCGACGCGCCGCGGCTGGCCCGACAGCGGCCGGTGGGCGAGGCTGCCCGGGCGCATCGCCCGGACCGTGACCTGCCGCCCGAGATCGTGGAGACGGTCTTCGAGCACGTCCGCCGCATCGCCAAGGAACGGGCCGGCGCCCTCACGCTCGACACCAACATCGTCGAGCTCGGCCTCGACTCCCTTGAGCGGATGGAGATCGTCGCCAGCCTGGAGGAGGCCTTCGGGGCCCGGTTTCCGGAGCAGGTGCTGCCGCAGATCGAGACCTGCCGCGAGGTCACCGAGGCGATCATCGACCACATGCCGGTCGAGGGCCGGGCGAACGTGCAGGCGGCGCGGGTCGTCGCCGAGATCGCCCCCGACGCCTATCGCATCGACCAGTTCCCCGAGGTGCGGGCCCTCGAACAAAACTTCACGATGGTCCGCGACGCGGGCCTGGAAAATCCCTACTTCAGCCTCCACGAGGGGCTGACCAACGACCGGACCGTGATCGGCGGCCGGGAGATGATCAGCTGGGCCACCTACAACTACCTCGGCATGTCGGGCGACCCCGAGGTGACGGCGGCCGCCAAGGAGGCGATCGACCGCTTCGGCACGAGTGTCTCCGCGAGCCGGCTGGTGTCGGGCGAGAAGACGATCCACCGGGAGTTGGAGCGGGAGATCGCCCGCGTCGTCGGCACCGAGGACGCGATCACCTTCGTGGGCGGGCACGCGACCAACGAGACGGTGATCGGCCATGTGGTCGGCCCGGGCGACCTCGTGCTGCACGACGCCCTGGCTCACAACAGCCTCCTCCAGGGGGCCGTGCTCTCCGGGGCCCGCCGTCGTCCGTTCCCACACAACGACTACGCCGCCGCCGAGGCCCTGCTCTCGCAGATGCGGAGCCAGTACCGCCGGGTGCTGATCGTCATCGAGGGCATCTACAGCATGGACGGCGACTTCGCCGACCTGCCCAAGTTCGTGGGCGTGGCGAAGCGGCACAAGGCCCTGCTGATGGTGGACGAGGCCCATTCGATCGGCGTCATGGGGCGGCGCGGCCGCGGCATCGGCGAGCACTTCGGCGTCAATCCGGCCGACGTCGACCTGTGGATGGGCACGCTCTCCAAGGCGCTGGGCAGCTGCGGCGGCTACATCGCCGGCACGCACACGCTCGTCCGCTGGCTGAAGTACACGGTGCCGGGCTTCGTCTATTCCGTCGGCCTGCCGCCGGCCGCCGCCGGCGCCGCGCTGGGAGCGCTCAAGGTGCTCGAGCGGGAGCCGCAGCGGGTGGAGCAGCTGCATGCCAACGCCCGGCTGTTCCTCCAGTTGGCCCGCGAGGCGGGGCTCGACACCGGCCCCTCGGGCGGCTCGGCGATCGTGCCGATCATCCTCGGCAACTCGATGAACAGCCTGCGGCTGTCGCGGGCCCTCTTCGCCCGGGGCATCAACGTGCAGCCGATCCTCTATCCGGCGGTCGAGGAGCGGGCCGCCCGGCTCCGGTTCTTCATCACGTCGCGGCACACGCCCGACCAGATCCGCCGCACGGTGGCGGCGATGCAGGAAGAACTGGAGAAGATCGACCCGCAGCGGGCCCGGCGGCCGGTCGGCGTCGCCTGATCTGCCGCTGGCTGTCCGTGAATAAGGACTTGCGTGGCCTTTGTCCACTTGGCCGACCGGTGGAAACGCCGAGGTTTTCCCCCGTCGGCATTCGTCGCATCCTGCTCGGGCAGACTGGTTCGACATTCGGCTCGGGCAGTCGAGGTTGGCTTTGCGCTGCGGGCCGCGATTCGTATAACTCGCGGCATGCCCGCCCCGGAGACCACGAGCCATCGGCTCGTCCTGCCCGCTGACGCCAACCACCACGGCACGCTGTATGCCGGGAGCCTGCTGCGCTATGCGCTCGAGGCGGCCTACGCTTCCGCCTGTCGCGGTGCCGGCCCGGGGGCGAACCTGATGCTCCGCCGAGTGCTGGCGCTCGAGTGCCGGCGGGCGGTGCCGGTGGGGGCGCTCGTGGAGATCAAGGGCGCGGTGCTCCAGGTGCGGCAGGGCTATCTCGTGGTGGGCGTGGTGGGGATGCCGCTGCCGGGCCACACGCTGCCCTGGATGGACGGCCTGCTTGGCTTCGTGCAGGTGGACGCGGCGGGCCTGCCGGTGGACTTGCCCAGTCCGGTCGAGACGGTCGGCGACGCCCCGCTGTGGCAGCCGCTCGTAACGCGGCTGGAAAAGCTCGTCGATGTTCGCGGTGCGACCGCCGACTGGATCAGCGCCGGCTTCGGCGCGTGACCGCCCGCTGGAGCGGCGGTCTCCGACCGTCGAAATGCGTCGTCCATCACCGTGAGCCCTGATCGCCGCCGCTCGGGGTCGCCCATGCCCCATCGCCGGACGTTCGCTGCGGGCCTCCAGCCCTTTCGCTTTCTCGGAGGTGTCTGCGCTCCGGCGGGCACCGATTCGCCGCAGGCGGATTGGTCGTTGCCTCCGCTGGCCGCCTACGCCGGCTCCTGGGGCACGGGCGACCCCTCGCTCGCCCCGATCCGTTTACAAGAAGCCCCGGGCGGAAGCCTGGGGACACCGGGCACGAAAATCACCCCGTCGTCCATGCCGGATGACGGCATGTGATTCAACGGTTCGGACCTGCATCGCATGGCACGCTGGAAGCTAGGCGAACCGGAGTCCCCCGGCTTCCGCCGGGGGCTTTTTGTGCTGTTGATCCGTGTCAAACCGGAAGGCAACGGTCACAGTCAACCGGCAGACCATGCACGCAGCGGCCGCAGGCCGCGCCGCGTGCGCTGCTGATTTCGGGCACGCAGCGGCCGCAGGCCGCGCTGCGTGCGCTGCTGATTTCGGGCACGCAGCGGCCGCAGGCCGCGCCGCGTGCGCTGCTGATTTCGGGCACGCAGCGGCCGCAGGCCGCGCTGCGTGCGCTGCTGATTTCGGGCACGCAGCGGCCGCAGGCCGCGCCGCGTGCGCCACGCTCCAGGCGCGCCGCGGATCGACGCCTCGTCGAGCCGCCGCGCCGCCGCAGCCCCGCTGCGGCCACGGCCGCCCGGAAGGCGGCCGCCCGCCCGGCTGGTCGCACCCTGCTGCGACCACGCCGGGCAGAGCCCGCGGGGGCCATGGATGGCCCCGCGGGCGCTAATAATTGATCTCAATCCCGAAGTCGACGCCGTTGACGAACATGTAGGTGAGGTCGTTGCCCCGCCGCGGGCCCACGCTGTTGTAGACGCGGAGCTGGTTGTTGGTCGAGCCGTCGGTGCTCGGAGCCTGGACCGGCGGCGGGGTCCACGTCGCGACGTCCTGAAAGATGCGCTGGGGATTGTCGGGGCCGGCGGGTTCTTCAGGGTTGTACAGGGGATTCGCGACCTCGACCCGTCTGGTGGGGCCGTTCTGCGTCGCCACCAGCACCGGCTTCAGGTCGGCCCTGAACTCCGTGTTGGTGCTCGCCCGCGTGATGCCGCCGAGCCACATGCCGGTGTAGCCGAGGTTCAGCGAGATCGCCTTGCTCACTTTGTAGCGGCCCCGCAGCCGCCATTCACCCAGCGGCGAGAACACGAAGTTGTGCTCGGCCGCATTGGTGGCGTTGTTTTGGCCGACGCCGTAGATCTGCACGAACAGCGGGGGCGCGGCCACGAGGCTCGAGTTGTTGGTGGCCTGCGACACCGTGTTGGCGAAAGTGTAGGTCGAGCGGAAGTAGTCGGCACCGAGGGCCGCCGGGAAGTTCGAGCCCTGGTAGAGCGTGTTCTGCCAGTTCATGCCCGCGGTGAAGCGGAGGTCGGTCTCGATCGACCACCGGCCCCGCTCGAGCTTGTAGTTGAGGCCGATTTCGGGCCCCACGATGTTGTTGTAGGCCTTGGTATCCCAGCCGCCGAACTGCAGCGGGTTTGGAGCCCCGACCGCGGCGCCCGTCACGGCATTGAAGCCGTCCACGGTGCTCGAATAGTCGATGGTGTAGCGATCCGCGACCTGCAGGTACCGCGGGCCGAACGTGAAGCGGGCGGTGCGGATCGACCCCGAGCCGGCCGTGGAGAGGTTGCGGCGCACCGCCCAGGCGAAGCCGGCCGACGTCAGTTCCGAGGAGTTCCGCTGCGTCAGGCTCTGGGTGATGACGTGGTCGGGCGGCGGGCTGACGGCCGTGATCGTGGTCACCACGATGGGATTGCCGAACAAGCCGCCGCCCACCGCCTGCTGGTTGAACGTGGTCGTCGGCGAGTTGACGGCGAATGAGTTGGTCGTCACGAACTCCTGGCTGTCGGGGCCGGATCCAAAGTAGCTGAACAGCATCCCGAAGTCGTCGTAGATCCAGCCCCCCTCGAAGCGGTTGCCCCACTGGAGGTCGGTCCGCATCCAGTTGGTGTTGAGGTCGAGACGGAGCGGGTCGGAGCCGAAGACGTACAGCCCGGAGGAGGGCGCGCCGGCGGCGATGAGGTTGTTGTTGAGCTGGGCCACCGCGAACGGTGACAGCGGCTGCACCGGGATGAAGAAGTCGTTGAGGATCGGCCGCGACTGCGGCGGTGTGATCGCCCAGATCGTGCGGTCGTAGGTGAAGAAGATGCCTTCCTGCGGGTCCTGGCGGACGGCGTATTCCTGGAGGTCCGGCGGAGCGAAGATCTGGAAGTCGTAGAAGTCCTGGTCGGGGAGCATCGGCATCCAGTTCTGCCCGGCCCGCCCGGCCGACGCCGAGGCGCACAGCCCCGCGGCCGCGAGCAGGAGTCCCGCCAGACGCTTCAATCCCAGTGTGGTAGCCATCGCTCGTGTGTCCTGTGGTGCAGGAGCCGTGTTCCGCCGCTGCGGACTCTCCCGTGGTATCGGTCGTGCCGGTCGATCGGGTTGATGAAACTTGGCAAACCCTGCCGGTTCTCCCGGTTTTTGGGGGGCACGGCCGAAGGCGTGGCAGACTGGGGAGACTCGGGTATCCTGCGGTTGGGCCGTCGGAGCCCAACCCGGCTCGGGGACGGCATGAGTTGCGTCGCTGGCGGCCGCACGCCACGCTCCGCATCCTCACGCCGATCCCCTCGCCTGCCCGGGAGTGTTTCTGAATCGCGTGCAGAGTTTTCCCCGGAGATGCAGAAAGGGAGGCGAGGGGGTCGGCGAACGCTCGACGAGCGTGTGGCCGCCGCGGCCACAGCGAGAATCTGAAAGACCGCGCAGCGGCGACTTTTGCCGCCCCCGAAGCCGGTGCTGTACAGAAGTCGATTGCGATCGAGAGCCCAACCTGGCTCGGGGACGGCATGAGTTGCGTCGCTGGCGGCCGCACGCCACGCTCCGCATCCTCACGCCGATCCCCTCGCCTACCCTACCGAAGGCTTGTCCGTGGTCGTTGACGCGATGTTGTGCGTGGCGTCGTCTTCTTAAAGGAGCGTTCTGTGATGGTGAATCCCTCTGCCCTGGTCTGGGGCGCCGTGTTTGCCTTGCTGGCAGTGTCCGGCTTATGGGCCGAGGAGCCGGCGCGGGCCGCGGCCGAGGAGAAGGCCGAGTTTCTGCGGCTCTCGCGGGACGATCAGGACCGGCCGCTCTCCCTCGACACGTCGATCGTCGAATACGGGCGGCCCCCCGACCGGCAGGGCGTCGTGGGCCGGCCGCCGCTGCGGGTCGACCTCGTGGCGGCCGTCCATCTGGGCAGCCAATCGTATTACGACACGCTCGACCGCCTCTTCGCCGACTACGACGCGGTGCTCTACGAACTCGTCGCCCCGCCGAACGCCCGCCCCAAGCCGGGGGCCAAGCCGGCGGGGGCGATTGGCTCGGCCCAGCAGGGGCTGACGCAGATCCTGGGGCTGGAGTTTCAGCTCGAGGCGGTGGACTATGCGGCCGCGAACTTTGTCCATGCCGACCTTTCGCCCAAGGAGTTCGATGCGGCGATGAAGAAGCGGGGCGAGTCGTGGTGGTCGATGTTCATGAAACTGATGCGCGAGGGCGCGGCCCGGGCGGAACGGGAGGGGCGGCAGCCCGGCGGCGACGTCGGCTTCGGCGAGATGTTCGGGCTGCTCTTCGGCTCGGGGGAGGCCCGGCAGGTGAAACTGCGGCGGATCATGGCCGAGCAGTTCACCGACATGGAGGTGCTGACGGCGACCTTCGGCGGCGAAGAGGGCTCGACTCTGATCACCGACCGCAACGCCGCGGCACTGCGGGTGCTTCGCGAACAGATGGCGCGGGGACGCAAGCGGATCGCGATCTTCTACGGCGCCGCCCACATGGACGACTTCGACCGCCGCCTGCGGGCCGACTTCGGACTTCAGCCGCGGGAGACTGTCTGGCTGGAAGCCTGGGATCTGCGGGAACCCACGCCGGCGGCCTCGCCCCGGCGGTGAAGCGTGCGCGGCGGTGAGAGGCAGGTTTCCGCCGTGCATTCGGCGGCTGCGCGGCCGAGCCAGGTTTCCGCTGTCCGGGCGGTTTCCCGCAGCACCGCCTCGTGGCCGAGCGATTCGACCAGTTCGCCGACGGGATCGAACTCGAAGTCGCCCTGGTAGCCGTAGCGAACGAGGTCGCCAAGGAGTGTTTCGAGGGGCAAGCCTCCCCGTCCGGCCGGGAGCCTGTCGGCATCGGGCGACGGCGGGCCGTGCCGGTCGGCCACCTGGACGACGGCGGCGATTTCCGCCAGCCGCGGCAGCCGATCGCCGGCGTCGGCCGCGTCGGCGAACTGCCACAGGTCGACGGCCAGGCCGACGGCCGGATCCCCCACCTGCTCCACGAGATCGATGGCATCCGCCAGCCCGGTCAGCAGGCTGCAGCCGGGGGCCACGGCGGCGTGAATCGGCCGCAGGGCCAGGGTCACGCCAGCCCGCCGGGCCACCGGAGCGAGCGTCTCCAGTGCGTCGCGGACGAGCCGCGCGGCGTGGGCCCGAGTGTGCCCGCCGCGGCAGCCGCTATGGACGACGAGCACCGGGGCGGCGAGCAGCCGCGCGGCGGCGATCGCCTCGACGGCGTCTTCCACGCTCTCGGCGAACGACCGGCCGTCACCCGCGGTGAACCCGCCCGCCCATTGCAGGCTCGACACCCGCACGCCCGCACAGGCTAAGGCCGAGGCCACGGCACCGAGGCCCAGGTCCGACAGTTTGGGCCGCCACAGCGAGATCGCGTCGAAGCCGGCCGCGGTGGCGAGGGCGAGCTCACGCTCGAGGTCCAGGCGGGGCGCCGTCAATTGGCTGATCGCGACATCGAACATGGGGCAGGTCTCTCCGAACGGACGAACGTCTCGGCTCCCCGAGCAGGCGCGAAGTATGGAGCGGTCGCGCGCGCGCTGTCCAGAGAATCGCGGCCGGCCGCGTCAGGCCCGCGATTTACGGCAGCCTCCATGCCAGCGGGAGATGACAGCACGCGGTGGCGGATCGGACTTGACAAAATCGCCGCGCAGCACAGCCGCCCATGGCGGCTAAGGCGCTGCGATATCGATGCACACCAGCCGCCCCTGCCCACGCACGTAGCCGAGCCCGCGGGCGATCACGGGCGCCGCCCAGCAGGGTGGGGCGAGGAGGTCGGTGCGGCCGTCCGCCGGATCCCGCAGCCGCGTTCGCGACACCTCGACATAGCGATCGGGAATGGCCCGCACGAGCGCGAGGTCGCCATACTCGCCGAGTACCAGCAGGTGCCCGGCGACGAGGACGAGGCTGGCGCGGCCGAAGCCCCCTTCCACCCAGCGAACCGCACCGGTCTTCCAGTCCACGCAGGCGAGCACCGCATCGCCCGAATTGCGGCCGCTGACGCCGTACAGATGTCCCTCGTGGAGCACGGGGGTGGCCCAGTGGGACTTGAGCGCAGCGTCGGGGCGGGCGTTGCGGCGGTCTTGCCGCAGCGGCCGCGGGTCGCCGCCGGCCGCGAGGTCGAGGAGCACGCTCCCGGGGCCATAACACTCCGACAGCAGCACGCTGCCGCCGTCCGCCACCGGGCTGGCGCAGACGGCGCTGAACACCTCCTCGGCACGCCAGCGGAACTCACCCTCGACGGCACCGGTGGCCGGATCGACGACAAGCAATGCGTCGCGGGTCCAGGCGAGGATGCGGTCGCGAGCCCCGATCCGCGCGAGGATCGGGGCGCTGTAGCTCGCGAGTTGGTCCGCAGCCCGCCAGCGCTCGCGGCCGGTCGCCAGATCGAAGGCCACGAGCCCGCTGTCGAGACCCTTGACGAGATCGAGCCGTTCGGGGGCCGGAGGCGCCGAGCCCGGCCGGCTGCCGCCGACCTGCACCACGACCACCGCTCCGGCGCCGGCATCGACCACCAGGGGCGCGGCGCCGACGCCGAAGAAGTTCTGCACCACGTGGTACTCGCGGGCGGTGTCGATCTTCCAGTCGCTCGTGCCGTCGGCCAGGGACCGGCACTCCAGTCGGCCTTCGGGGCCGAAGCTGATCACGCGGTCGCGGGCGATCACCGGCGCGGCCCGTGGCCCGCCGTCGTAGCCGAACATGTCGGCATAGGCGGCGGGATACCGCTCCTCCCACAACTTGCGGCCCGTCTCGGCTTCGAGGCAGCGGAGCCGCATGTCCTGCCCGATGCGGTCGAAGACGACGGCGCGGCCGAGGGCCACGGCCGGCGCGCAGTAGCCTTCGCCGACCGCGCAGTGCCACACGACCGGCGGCCCGCGGTCCGGCCACGGCGCCCGCAGGTTGCGGAGGCTGCTGCGGCCGTTGCCCGTCGGCCCGAGAAAGGCACCCCAGTCCTCGCCCTGCCGCTGGCCGATGTCCGGCGTCTCCGCAGTCGCCGCCGGCGGCACCACCTCCGTCGCTCCAGCCCCAGCCATCCCGCAGGCGAACCAGGCCCCGAGCAAAACCGCTCGCAGCATGCCCCGTCGCGCGACCGGCCCTTTGGCTGATCGCCAGAAGGCCACTCGGGCACGAGCCAGAAGGTGTCGGAGCCCTTCCCACTTCCTCACGGACGAAGACGGCGGGGTCGGCGTGAGGATTGCGAGCGTGTCAGCGAGCAAACTCATGCCGCCCCGCAGCCGAGGTTGGGCGAGCAAAGCCCGCTGTGCGGCGAGAACAAGAGCCATACAGGTTGTCGTCCAGCGGCAAAGGGAGGCCCCGCAGAGTATAAAGCCAACTCGCATCCGGTTCGCAGGACCCCTCCCCCACCATGGCCACTTCCCGCGGAATCCGCGTCACCGACGGCCGCCGCGTCGTCGTCGTGCCGGCCGACGCGTTGGAATGGCAGTTCGTCCGCTCCAGCGGGCCGGGCGGCCAGCACGTCAACCGCACGAGCAGCAAGGCCGTGGTCCGGTTCGACGTCGGTCGCTGTGTCGGGCTACCGGAGGACGTGCGGCAGCGATTTCTCGCCCGAGAGCGGTCTCGGCTCACCCAGGAGGGAGTACTCGTCATCAGCAGCCAGCGGCACCGCGAGCAGCCGCGGAACGCCGCCGACTGCCTGGCGAAACTGTCGGCCATCCTCGAGCAGGCCCTCGTGCGGCCGACGCCGCGGCGGCGGACGAAGACGCCGCGGTCGGCCGTGCGCGACCGCCTGGACGAGAAGAAACGCCGCTCGAAGACCAAGCGGCTCCGCTGCCGGCCCGACGAGTGAGCCGGCTGGTATAATCGGCCGTGCGGGCGACGATGCCCGCTTCCGCCGACCGACAAGGACAGCCCCCATGGCGATCCGCCGCGACATCGACCCGCTGCTGCAGAAGTGGGAGTTCCGCCCCGGTGAGGTGAACGCCCGTCTCGTCAAGGCCCGCGACGGTCGCGAGGTCTTGCAGATGCGGGTCGACATGGGCGTGCTGCAGATGGAGACCGACCTGCGGCCCGACGGCGTCCGGCCGAACGGCGCCGAGACCTACTACGACTACCTGGTCGGCGAGGTGATCCGCGAAGGGGGCTCGTTCCGGCTCTCCAAGGAGCAGTGTGCGGAAGCCGACCGCGAGTTCGTGCAGTACTACCACCGCCGGCTGTGCTGGCTGTCCCTGCGGGAATACGCGCGGGCCGCCCGCGACGCCGATCACAGCCTGGCCTTCATGGATTTCGTCCGCGAACACTCGGCCGACGAGGAATGGACGCTGTCTCACGAGCAGTACCGGCCGTTCGTGCTCTTTCACCGGGTGCAGGCGGCGGCACTGGCCGCGCTGCAGGACGGCGGCCCCGAGCGGGCGATCGCCGAGATCAACGCCGGCCTGGCCCGGTTTCGTGAGCTCTTCGCCCGCTACGACGCCGAGGAGCAGTACTCGAGCGACGAGCTGGTCCGCCGCCTCGAGGAGATGCGGGAGGGCGTGCGGCAGCGGTACGAAGTCGGTGAGACGCTGCACGAGCAGCTCGCCGAGGCGGTGCGGGCCGAGAACTACGAGCTGGCCGCCCAGATCCGCGATCGGATCCGCGGCCAGGCCCGCGAGCGGAACGCCGCCGGTCCGGGCTGAAAAAATTGCAACGCCGGATCGGCCCGGCCCGCGTTCTTCTCCTAGTTTGCCGCGCTGGCCGAGAAGCTACGCAGGATGTGGCGGTTGCGCGGGGCGCTGATGTCGTTTTTCGCTTGGCACGCGATCTGCACTGCATCTTCTCGCCGGCGGGCGTCACCCGTCGGCCTGACCGCCCGCCAGGAGGACAAGACCATGAACGTCGTCGCTCGCCAGACGTCTCCCCGTCCTGAACCCACTTCGTCCGCCTGCTTCGTGATGCGGGTGGCCGGCACCGAATGCACCGTCCGGGCGACGACCGTGTGGCCGATCCACGAGGTGCTGGAGGCCGAGGCCGAGATGCTCCTGGCGGCCGGCGACCAGGAAGCCGCCGCCGAGATGCTCGTCGATCTGCTCGATTCGCGGATGATCGCCCCCTACCGGCCCCGCCGCCGTCGCGAGCGGGCCGTCAGCTCGCGGGCGATGTTCTACGCCGGCGCGGACGACTGATCCGGATCTCGGTAGGCGGGCGCAACTCGCACATCTCGCGAACCGCCGTCAGCAAGGCTGTCGCGATACCCCGTGTTGCCAGCGTCACCGGCCAACGACGACGCGATCCCTTGGGGCGGCGGTCTCCGACCGTCGAATCGAGGCCTGTGGCTCCACGACCCGCATTCGCAAGCCTGGAGGCTTGCGCCACGGGAGCGGCGGACTCTGGCCGTCGAGCCCGGTTGCCGGGAAGCCCGAAGCGTAAGCTGAGGGAATCCGCGGTGCTTCACTTGCGGCCGTCCGCATGAGGTCTCATGAAGACGCTCGCGAACTGTCCACTCTGCGGATGCTCCCGGTAGGATCCGAGTCTGCTACACTCCCGGCCTCCACGGAGTGTTGACCGCATGGGATCGTCCGACCAGCCGCTGCACGTGCCCGCGGGCCGCGACATTCGTCTCGCCGACTTCGATGCCGACTACCACGAGGGGCTCGATCGCGACGCGGCCGAGGCGGAGACGCGGCGGCACTGCGACGCCCTCGACGAGCTGGCCTACCGGCTCTTCGCGGAGGCAAAGCGGGCGGTGATCGTCGTGCTCCAGGGGATCGACACCTCCGGCAAGGACGGCACGATCCGCATGCTGGCCGGCGGCATCAGCCCGCAGTGCCTCGACGTGAAGAGCTTCAAGGCCCCCAGCGCCCTGGAGCTCGCGCACGACTTCCTGTGGCGGGTGCACGCCGCCGTGCCCGCCCACGGGCGGATCGGCATCTTCAATCGCTCGCACTACGAGGACGTGGTCGTGGTCCGCGTGCGGAAGCTCGTCCCGAAGGAGGTGTGGAAGGCCCGCTATGACCAGATCAACGCCTTCGAGAAGCTCCTCGCCGACGGCGGCATCACGCTGGTGAAGTGCTTTCTCCACATCAGCAAGAAGGAGCAGCGGGAGCGGCTCGAGGACCGGCTCCGCGACCCGAAGAAGCAGTGGAAGCTCGGGCCCGACGACCTCACGGACCGCACCCGCTGGGACGACTTCCAGCAGGCCTACGACGATGCCCTCACGCTCTGCAACACCGAGCACGCCCCGTGGCATGTCGTGCCGGCCGACAAGAAGTGGTATCGCAACCTCGTCGTGGCGCGGCTGGTGCGGAAGACGCTCGAGCAGCTCGATCCGCGGTTCCCGCCGTTCGATTCCCGGCTGCTCACCAAACTCGACTGACGGGCCACAGCACACGTGAACGGCGCCTTTCCGTTGCTCGATCTCGACGCCTGCAGCACCCGCCAGGCCCGGCTGCGGGCCGTGATGGCCCAGCGGTCGCTCGATGCGGTGGTGGTGGTGACGCCCGAGCACGTCCAGTATCTGACGGGGCACCGCTGGGACCACCGCTTCGTGGCGGCGGCCGCGGTGCTGGCCACGGGTGAGTCGCTGCTCGTCTGTCCCGACAAGGCGGTCGAGCAGGCGGCCGTGACCGAGGTCCGCACCTACGAGGCCAAGTGGCGCAGCACGCTCCGCAACGACCAGCGGGAGGCGGCGAGCGCCGTCCTCGGCGATTGGCTGGCCGGTTGCGGGAAAATCGCCCGCGTGGGGGTGGAGTTCGCCGCCTGTCCGCCGCACGTCACGCGGCGGCTGGAGACGGCGGCGTTGCTCGACATCGATCCCGACCTCCTGCGGCTGCGCCGCCGCAAGGATCCCGATGAACTGGCCCTCCTGCGGCGGGCGATCGCCGCGACCGGGGCGATGTATGCAGTGGCGCGGGGCATGATCCGGCCCGGCGTGGACGAACTGGCTGTGTTCTCGGCGCTCCAGGGGGCGGCGGTCGCCGCCTGCGGCGAGATGCTCACGGGCACCGGCAACGACTATGCCTGCGGCGTCCGCGGCGGCCCGCCCCGGCCGCGGCCCTGTGCCGCCGGCGAGCTCTTTATCCTCGACCTCGGCCCCGCCTACCGCGGCTATTTCGCCGACACCTCGCGGGTCATCGCCGTGGATGGCCGGCCCACCGACGTGCAGCTCGCCGCCTGGGAGCGGGTCTGTGGGGCGCTCGCCCTCGTGGAGCAGCTCGCGAAGCCCGGCGTCCGCTGCCGCGACATCTATGCGGAGGTGCACGCGTGGCTCAACGCCGGGCCGGTGGGCACGTGGGCGAGCCACCTCGGCCACGGCATCGGCCTGGTCGTGCACGAGCCGCCGCACCTGAATCCAAGCTGGGACGACGTGCTCGAGGAGGGCGACGTGATCGCCGTCGAGCCGGCCCTCTACGATCCCGTGCTCGCCGCCGGACTGCGGATCGAGAACGACTATCTCGTGACCGCGACGGGCGTGGAGAACCTGAGTCCGTTTCCGCTGGACCTGGCGTAGCGGTTTTCGTGGATGCGGCGGGCGGACCTAATCGGGGGCGTCTTGTGTCGGCCGTGCGTGGCGGGCGGACCCAATCGGGGGTTTTTTGTGGATGCGTCGCGCGACAAGAAGCCCCGGGTGGAAACCCGGGGACTCCGGGCATGAAAACCTCCCCGCGATCCATGCTGTCCGACTGGACGCATTTCCGCAGTGCGAACCTGTTGCGCATGGCACGGGGGCAGGCATGCGACCCGGAGTCCCCCGGCTCCCGCCGGGGGCTTTTTGTGGATGGGTCGCGCGACAAGAAGCCCCGGGTGGAAACCCGGGGACTCCGGGCATGAAAGCCTCCCCGCCATCCATGCCAAAACGCTCTTCGCGACGCTACTTTGCAGCCGCCGGCACGGCGGTGCCCGTCGGGTCGGTCATGCGGCCGAGGAACAGGAGCGTGCCCGTCTTCACGTCGCGGATCGCGAACAGGAACGGCCGGTCGGCACGGATGGCGGGGGTGAAGGGCCAGAATCGCGGCACACTTACGCTTGTCATACCAACCAGTACCGCCGTCGCCGCCGCCGCCTCGGTCCCCTTCTCCGTCACCTCCACGAACGCCTTGTGGAAGACGTTGGAGATGCAGAAATCCGCCGATCCCGCGGCCACGAGGCCGTCGAAGTTGGCTTGCCGGTCATCGAACGCCAGCCGCATGCCCAATGCCTCGAGCGGGTCGTTCATCCGGTAATCCGTCTCGATCCGGAACTTCGGTAGCGACACGTCGACGTCGCGGGCTGCGAGTGCTCCCAGCCACGCCCCGAGGCTCGCGGGCGTGAGCTGCTTCTCGACCGCGGCCAGGCCGTCGGCATCCTGCGGCACGACGAGCACCATCGAGAGGTCTTGGCCCTTGTAGGGCAGTTCCGCGACCTGAAAGCCTCCCTTTCCCGGGTAGAGCGCCGCCGGGGCTTCGTTCCCGGAGATCATCGCGGGCGTCTGAAACGGCGTGCCGTCGGCCTTGAACGCGGCGTACTTGCCTCCGCTGAGCGTGGCGTTGTGCATCATCGGAACGCGGACCTTTGCACCGCCAGCCGCGTGAAACTCTTCATCCTTCGTGAGTTCTGCGTCAAACGGCACCGCCCAGTCTCCCTTGAAGTAGATCGCGTTCAGGAGGGCGATTCGGGTGTCGGGCGTCACCGCCCCCGGCGGCACGAGGTCCTTGATCCGGCCGCGTGTCTTTTCCTCCGCCCAGGCATTGATCAGCAGCCGGGACGGCTCGGGCAGGTTCTTGAAGTCCACCGGCACGACGGCGCCCGTGCCGTAGAACTTCCCGATCGTCGCCACGTAGTCGGGCGAAAACGGATACGTCTTCTCGCCGTAGAGCGCGTTGGCCACGCTGATCTCGTAGGGCGTGTCGGCCTTCGACTGGAAGCGTTCGTTGAGCTTCGCCATCCCGGTGTGGATCAGGCTCGTGTTCCACGGCAGCAGCTGCGGGTCGTCGCCGATCCGCCGGGCGGCTTCGGGAAAGCGGAGCACCTTCCCCATTTCGGCCGCCGTCTCGCCCCGCGCCCCTTCGGCCGTCATCGCCAGGGCCGACGCCATCGAGTAGGGGGAGAAGAACAGGTTCTTCCCGTCATTCTCCTTGGCCAGCTGGCCGTAGAGATCGAGGGCGAAGTCGCCGCTCGCCGCCACGGCGTGCCGCTCCGGCGGCCCGCCGTCCTTGGCCACGAGCAGGTCGTCGGCCCGGCCCGTCGCCTCACCATGCACGTTCGCCAGCGTCGCCACGCCCGCCAGCACCAGCACCCGCGTCAGCATCGTCGTCTTCATCGATCGTTCCTTTCCACGTCCAGGGTGTTTTACAGTTTGGTCATCTCGATCATCTCGATCAGCGGTGCCGCCGGCAGCCCGGCGCTCCACCCGTGTGCGTGCGTCGTCGGCATGGCAGCCGACGTAGAAACTCGCGGCCTGGCCCGTCACCCGGCCGGTCGGCGTCTCGATCGTGAGCGGCTCGGCCGCGGGCAGGTCGCCCGCGGGCTCCACGTGGAGTTCGCCCCGCTCCAGACGGACGGCGCCGGCCCCGACCACGCGAAACGCCGCGGCGCCCGTCGGCGCGATCCGCCAGCCCGCCGCGAGCGTCACGGGCTCGGGCACTGGAACGGTCTCTTGCTGCGACTCGGGCCCATGCGGAACCGCAGGCTCTTGCCCTGGATCGCCGCCGGCTAAGTGCGGCGGGTCGGCCGGCCCGCCAGGCGGGCGAATCGCGAGATACCCGGCCACGCCCACCGCGAGCAGCACCGTCGCCGCCACCGCCGCCGGCATGGCCCACGCCGGGAGACGTCGCCCGGCGCCAGCGCGACCGGTAGCACCGATCCGCCGCACGATCTCGGCCTCGTGTCCCGCGGGCGCGAGGCCGCCGATCGCCATGGCCACCGCGTCCTCGAGACTCGAGGGTCGGGCAGAGGCCCGCACGAGGCCCCGCAGCCGCAGTTCGGTGGCGAGCGTCTCCCGCAGGGTCGCGTCCGCCTCCAGCAGCCGCTTCAGCTCCGCCAGGCCGGCGGCGTCGAGGGCGTCGTCCACGAAGCCGTCCACCAGTTCGATTCCGCGTCGGTCGGCGTTCACAGGGCCGCTCCTTCCTCGATGCACCGCCGCAGCTGAGACCGAATCCGATACAGCTGCGAACTGACGGCCGAGACCGACGTCTGCAGCCGTTCGGCGATCGTGGTCACCGTCTCCTCGGAGAAATACCGCGCCTCGATCAGCCGCCGGTCCTTGTCGGGATGCTTGGCGATGCAGTCCCGCATCCGTTCCACGACCGCGGCCACGTGCGGATTACAGTGCTCCAGCGCGGGCAGGATCAGCTCATGCACGTCCACCGCCTGGATGGGAACGCGGCTCTTCCGACTGTAGTGGCTCCGCAGGTGGGTCATCAGCTTGTGGCGGGCGATCGCCGCCAGCCAGCCGCGGAAGTCACGGGAAGCGTCGAACGACGCCAGGCTTCAGTAGGCCGCCACGAACACCTCCTGCGAAAGATCCTCCACCTGCTGGTGGTCGCGGACGTGGGCCGCCAGGTACACCCGCACCATCGGCCCGCACTCGCGGACGATCTCCCGAAACGCCTCGGTATCGCCCGCCAGCACCCGGGCCACGGCCTCACGCATGATCCATCGCTCTCCTCGCCCATCTATTCGCACGCCGGCCGAAAATCTCGCGGACCGGAAAAAATACCGGCTGATTGTGCCGGAAAACGCCCGGCATCGCGGGGCCGCGGTAGAATGGTGAAGGTTTTTCAGCCTGTACCTGACCGCACGGCCGAGAGCCTGCCATGTCGTCTTCTGTCGCCGCGTCGCTGCAGTCTTCCGCCGCGGTTGCCCGGTCGCTGGCGACGCTGCGGGCGGCGGGGCTGGTGCGCATCGACGACGTCGAGGTCGAAGCCCTCGCGGCGGCCGTGGACGGAATCGCGGCGGAGGCGATCGAACTCTTCGGCTCGCGGACCGACCCGGCCCGCCGCGGCGGCGACATCGACCTGCTGATCCTCACGGCCGCCCCGCGGCTCGAAACGGCTCGGCGGGTGAGCCGTCGCTTCTTCGCGCAGTGCGAAGAGCGGATCGACGTCGTCGTGCTGCATCCCGACCGGCTCACGGCCGCCGAGGATGCGTTCCTGCAGTCCCTGCGACGCGTGAGAATCACATGACGATCGAGCCGCTGCTGGCCGACTCGCAGGCGAAGCTGCGGGCCGCCCTCGAACTCGTGTTCGCCTCGGCCGCCGGCTATGCGCCGTTCGCCCCGGGCCGCATCTACTCGCCGCGAGAGCGGGAGCCGTACGACGCCCTCAGCGACCGCTTCCTACGGGCCTTCGAGTCGAGCCTCAAGTTCTTCCGCACCTGGGAACGGGTGCGGGAGGCGAACGTGTCGGAGACGTTTCGCGACCTGCTCCTGCGAATGGAAAAACTCGGCCTGATCAGCGACCTGGCCACCTGGATCAGCCTCCGGGACCTGCGCAACCGGGTCGTGCACGACTATCTGCCTGACGAACTGGCCGCGCTGTATGCCGCCATCATCGAAGAGGCCGTGCCTGAACTCCGCCGCCTCGACGCCGCCATCACGGAGCGGCTGCGGTGAAGGCGACGCAGATCAAGGATTGAAGGTGCCGGCCACCAAAAAGGGGTGATCCGCCAATGACCCCAGATTTGGTGGCTGGCACCGTTTCCGCTCACGTCGCGACGCTTCGGTTCGGGCCCGCAGCGCATGGCACGGGGGAAGGCATGCGACCCGGAGTCCCCCGGCTCCCGCCGGGGGCTTTTTGTGGGACGGTCGCGCGACAAGAAGCCCCGGGTGGCAACCCGGGGACTCCGGGCATGAAAACCTCCCCGCGATCCATGCTGTCCGA
>Ga0315908_10000561_pt1 | contig 29294 bp, 28 predicted proteins | sample LakEriMetagenome_12_FD_203520 | JGI IMG/M metagenome (GOLD analysis project Ga0315908, IMG submission 203520) | Freshwater fungal communities from buoy surface, Lake Erie, Ohio, United States - Buoy 4 MA124 | ecosystem: Environmental > Aquatic > Freshwater > Lake > Lake biofilm | place: USA...
CAAGTGCATGGCAATGCGGAGCAGGTCGGATTGAAAACCACTGCTGCAGTGGTGCAGGCCATATTCCTTGTCATCGTTCTCGATGCATTTTTCGCCATATTCTTCAGCGAAATTGGCTGGAATTAAATCATGGACCAGCCCAACATCATTTCCGTGCAAGGCCTTTGTAACAGCTTTGGCGATCAGGTCATTCACCAGGATTTAAATCTCGAGGTGCGCCGTGGTGAGATTCTGGGTGTTGTGGGTGGGTCGGGCACGGGCAAGTCGGTGTTGATGCGGTCGATCATTGGGCTTCAAGAGCCCGTCGCCGGCAAAATCCGCGTTTTCGACGAAGGCATGATCGGCAAGGAAGAGGACGAGGCCAGTGACGTTCGGCGCCGGTGGGGCGTATTGTTTCAAGGCGGCGCGTTGTTTTCGACTTTGACCGTGGCTGAAAATGTGCAGGTCCCGCTGCGCGAGTTCTATCCCGATTTCAGCAAGGCGTTGCTGGACGAAATCGCACATTATAAAATTTACCTCAGCGGGCTTCCCGCCGATGCAGCCCATAAATTTCCTTCCGAGCTATCGGGCGGTATGCGCAAACGCGCTGGCCTCGCGCGGGCTTTGGCGATGGATCCCGAGCTTCTGTTTTTGGATGAGCCAACGGCTGGGCTTGATCCCATCGGCGCTGCAAACTTCGATAATCTGACGCGGGATTTGAAAGAAACCCTTGGCCTCACCGTATTCCTGATTACCCACGATCTCGACACGCTCTACGCCATTTGTGACCGGGTCGCGGTACTCGCGGACCAAAGGGTCATCGCGGTTGGCGCGATTGAGGAGTTGCTGGCCATAGATCACCCATGGATTAACGAATATTTCAGCGGACCGCGCGGGCGGGCAGCACGCCGTGGTCATGACAAACACAACAACTCACAACCGCAATTACATCAGCCAGGAAGGTCATAGGACAGTAAGATGGAGACCAAATCCAACTATGTGATGGTGGGCGCTATCACGCTTCTTCTTGTGGCCTTGCTGGCGGCTTTCACCGTGTGGCTGTCACGCGCTGGCGAGGGCGGCAAGAAAGAATATGACATATTCTTCCAACAGTCAGTGAACGGTCTTGCCAAGGGCTCAGGCGTCTCCTTTTCGGGCGTGCCTGTCGGCGAAATCCAAAGCATTGAATTGTGGGAGCCCGATCCAGAATTTGTTCGCGTTCGCATCACCATCAAGGACAGCATACCCGTGCTTCTGGGCACCACTGCGACGATCAACGGCGTCGGCTTTACGGGCGTTTCTGAAATTCAACTGGACGGCGCGGTCAAGGGCGCACCTGCTTTGGTATGCCCAGAAGCTAATCCGAAATCAGCATGCCCCACCGGCGTTCCTGTCATCCCCACAAAGCCAGGGGCCTTGGGGGAATTGTTGAACAATGCGCCGTTATTGTTGGAGCGGCTTTCAGCGTTGACCGAGCGGTTGACAAACATTCTGTCGGACAAGAACCAGCAATCCATTGAACAGATATTGGACAATGTCGAAAATCTGTCGGGCACGCTTGCTACACAAGCACCTGATTTGCGTGCTACAATTCAGGAATCGCGGATCGCGTTACAAAAGGCAGGCCTTGCCGCAGATGAAATCACCAAAATGGCGGGCACCACCAACAGGTTGCTCGATAGCGATGGCCGTCCCATGTTGGCTGAACTGCGTAAAACGCTTCGCTCCGCCAATGGCAGTTTGGCTGCGCTGGAAACGACGTTGAACAATGCCAACCCGGCGATTGAAACGCTAAATACGCAGACATTGCCCGAGGTTACGCAATTGGCGCGCGACCTACGCGAACTGTCTGTTTCATTGAAGTCCGTCACCGACAAGGTTAATCAAGGTGGTATTGGCAGCGTCGTCAATGCACCGGCATTACCCGATTATCAACCTGGCAGCAGGAAGCAAAAATGATGTTCAGCAAGTTATCCAGCGCACGCTTATTGGCCTTACCCGTCATTCTCAGCCTCGGTGCTTGTGTAAGCTTCGAGACGAAAGCGCCGCCGTCCATGCTCGTGCTGACAGCCGACAACAGCGTGGCTGCAGGCGCAGCCCGAACGGCATCGGCGACGGACGCCTTGGTCATCCAAACGCCGGAGGTGCCGCGCAAACTCGACACGAACCGCGTGCCGGTCCAGATTGACGCCAGCAGCATTGCATATGTGAAGGATGCGTTTTGGGCCGACAAGCCGGCCCGGCTGATGCAGCAACTATTGTCCGAAACGGTTTCCGCAAAAACCGGTCATCTGGTGCTCCGTGAAGTCGATGCCGGCGGCAAAGCAGCGCAATTTATCTCGGGCAGCCTATTGGAATTTGGTGTGGACGCCGCAACCAATGAAGCGGTGGTGGTCTTTGACGCGGTAAAAATCACGCGCGGCAACCCAACCGAAAAACGCAGATTTGAAGCCCGTCGACCCGTCGCTGCTGTTGAAGCTGCACCTGTTGGCGCTGCGTTGAACGAAGCTGCAAATGAGGTGGCGTTGCAAATTGCCGAATGGGCCAACTGAGCGGTTCAGCTTGACCTAACGCGCAAAGCCCTCTGGTTCTGGCCAGCCCTTTGCGTATGTCGCCATCACTTTGAATAACGCGCCCATGGATTCACGGGCAACAAGCCTGCTGCGCGCGGCGGAAATCTCCGTGGCCCGATCAGGATTTGCCTGCGCCAAGCTCATGGCACGCTGATCGATACCCAATCCCGACAACCAAGCACCCTGATCGCACGGCCCCGCAACGTTGAGGCCAGATCTTTGTGCGCAGAGCGAAAGCGCATGGAAGTTCACATGTGCCGTCAAATCGCAATGGCCAGGATCCGAAAATGGGTCCGCATATTTGTGATTTTGAACCGCCTGCAACGTGCTGCCCAGCGCTGGCTCAAGATAACCATAATCAATGGTCAACATAGCCCCGCCTTGGCCGGACAGTCGCGTGGAAAGCGTGTCCATCACCGCAGTGGCATCCGGGCACGTTTCGTAAATACTTCCAACCGACGCCATGCGGAACTGTTTAGGAACTAGTGCGTCCGTGGAACGCGGACCCGGCATTGCGGCAAACCGCGGGCTATGATCGGCGACGACAACTCTCTCGTGCCAGCCAGCGTTCGTGGCAATCATCTGCGCTATCGGCAACGCATCAAAAAATTCGTTCGCCACGATAAACAATGGCGCATCGGTTGGCACGGTTTCCACATCATCATGGAAAATAGCAGCGGGCACAGCCGTCAGCTGCTTTTCTCGCAAAGCCGGGCTATTCTCGACAAAATGAACCTCTGGTTCAAATCCGAAACGCTGCATCGTCCGAAGTGCGTCCGCAGCCAGCGTGCCCCTGCCCGGTCCAAGTTCGACATAACAACATGACGAAGGACGGCCGCGACGCAACCAGATATCGCTCAACCAAATCCCGACCATTTCGCCGAACATCTGACTAATCTCAGGTGCCGTTATGAAGTCGCCATCGGCACCCAAAGGATCAGCGCGGCTATAATATGCGGTGTTCGCAACCCGCATATATTCGGCAACACTGATTGGGCCCACCGCTTCAATTTGTTGCGCGAGGCAAAGGCTTGTCGTCTGCGCGTCAGGCAGCACTATTACGCTGCCTGCGCGAACCTGCCGTGAATAGGAGGAACAGGCCGATGAGGATCATCGGGGTGGTCAACCACTGCCCCATGCTGAGGCCGCTTGCTTCGACCAGCCACTGTAACTGCTGGTCAGGTTCCCGGAAGAATTCAACCGTAAAGCGGCTAAGGCCATAGATCACAGCCGCCATGCCACACAGGAAACCGGGTTTGTAGCGTGCATCTGTTTTCCAGAATAACGGCCACATGATTGCCGCCATCAAAAGCCCTTCGAGCCCAGCTTCATACAGCTGGCTTGGGTGCCGCGGCAAATCGCCACCATTTGGAAACACAATGGCCCAAGGCACGTCCGTCACGCGGCCCCAAAGCTCATCATTCACGAAATTTGCCAACCGGCCGAAGAAGAGGCCAAACGGGACGCAACATGCGAGATAATCACACACCCGCAGGAACGAGATCTTATGCTTGCGCGCCAAAAGCCAGAGAGCAAAAATGATTCCAATCGCGCCGCCATGGAACGACATGCCGCCTTCCCATAATTTGAAGACATCTGCCGGGTTCTGCAAAATCGATGGCTGGTAGAATAAGATATACCCCATTCGTCCACCCAAGATGATACCGAGCGTCGCATATAAAATGATATCGTCTGCATGCTCACGCGACATCGGTGCGCCCGGCCGCGCCAGCAGTTTGAGCAAAAAGCCGTAGCCAAGCAAAATACCTACAAGATAGGCCAAGGAATACCAACGCACCTGAAAGAAGCCCAGATCAAGCGCGACGGGACCAACGCCAAGCTCGGTAAATTGAATATAGCCAGCGGCGGTTGAAATAATCTCGAATGACACAATATTTCCTCAGGACCTTTTGACATTCCTATAGAGCCAAATAGAAGGTGCACAAAGAGTTTAGGAGAGAATCACATGCCGTCCCAGTTGGACCTCGCGATCGACGCTACAATACATCGCCTCATGTCGGACGATGGTCCTTTAACGGTGACCTATGTTGAAAAATTTGGTGTACAATTGCCCATGCTGGCGAAAGCACCCGGCAATATGGCGGACTATTTTGCATTCTTTTGCGCCACGCATGCGGACAAAGAATTTCTGGTAGATGGCGACATAAGGCTAAGCTTTCGCGAAACTTATGCCGCAGCGCGCGCGCTGGCTGGCGGCTTAGTCGACGGGCACAAGCTTCAAAAAGGCGATAGAGTTGGAATTGCCGCGCGCAATTCGGCCAATTGGATCATCGCCTACATGGCCATCATTATGGCCGGCGGCGTTGCAACTCTGCTCAACGGCTGGTGGCAAGGTGGCGAATTGGCTGAAGGTATCCGAATGGTCGGCTGCCGCTATGTCCTCGCCGACGAACAGCGCGCTGCGCGCTTGGCCGGGCACGACATTGGTGGTTGTGAGCTATTGATATTTGGTCATGATGGCGCGCCGATGGAAGGCCTGTCTGTCTTGACATCAAAAGGTGGCGGCGCAGAAACACCGCTGCCCACACTTGAACCCACAGACAATGCAACAATCTTGTACACATCAGGTTCGACGGGTCAGTCCAAGGGTGCGGTATCCGACCACCGGGCCGTTGTTCAGGGCGCGATGAGCTACGTGGGCCAGACACTCGTCTTTTTCGAGCTTCTTTCGTCCACCGGGCAGGCCATGCCAGCGCAGCCATCGGCGCTGGTCAACGTGCCACTGTTTCACGTCACCGCCTCCGTCCCGCTGGTCCTGCAAAGCTTCGCCATTGGGCGCAAGTTGGTACTGATGCCGAAATGGGATGCGGAAGAAGCCATGCGCATCATCGAAAAGGAGCGCATCAGCTATTTCGTCGGCGTTCCGTTGATGAGTATTGAACTCGCCACGCACCCCAACCGCCACAAATATGACCTTACCAGCTGCACGGCCTTCGCGGCCGGTGGAGCGCCACGCCCTGTGGAACATGTCAAAAAAATCCGTAAGGAAATGAGCTGGGGCTATCCGCTGCTGGGTTATGGCCTTACCGAAACAAACGGCGTGGGCTGCGGCAATTTCACGGATAACTATCTGGAAAAGCCAACCAGCACTGGGCCAGCCACGAAGCCTTTGGTCGAAGTGCAAATGCTTGATGATGATGGAAATGTTCTTCCGCAAGGTGAACGCGGCGAAGTCGGCATTCGCACCATTGCGAATTTCAACGGCTACTGGAACAACGAACAATCGACGCGCGACGCGTTTACCGCTGATGGATTTTTCCGGACCGGTGACATCGGTTATCTCGACGAAGACGGTTATCTGTTCATCGTAGACCGCAAAAAAGACATCATCATTCGCGGCGGTGAAAATATCAGCTGCCCAGAAGTCGAAGCCGCTGCCTATGAACATGAATCGATTGCCGAACTATCCGTATTTGGCATTGCCGATGACAAATATGGGGAAGTTCCAGGCATCGTCTATCACACCAAAGATGGTATCAAGCTGACCGAGGATGAACTCAAAGCATTCCTTGCACCGCGGCTGGCACCATTCAAAATCCCGGTGCATTTCTGGCAAGTGGCGGAACCATTGCCGCGTCTGGGTACACAGAAAATCGACCGCGTTGCTTTGCGCCGGGAATATAATGCAAAGGTTTCTGCTTGATGCTGACATAGGGCGTGAACGCGCCTAGAGTGTCTGTATGACTTCAGCGCCCGACCGGATTATAAAGCAACGCGCCATTATCGACAGGACTGCGCTTGCCGATAAAGTTGAGTCTATAGTTGCAGAAGATGGTCCTCAGCGCTGCCGTCCGCAGATCCTCGAGCTTTTGCAAGGCGCGTTGGCGGACGGGCGCGCCGAAATCAAACGACGACTGAGTGAAAACCCGTCACAGGGTTACCGCGCGTCCGCGGAACAAGCCTTTCTGGTCGATCAGATTGTCCGGCTTATTTACGACTATGTAACCGTTCACGCATATCCTGCGGCGAACCGGTCGGCATCGGAACGGCTCGCGATCCTTGCTGTGGGTGGATATGGTCGCGGCGAGATGGCACCCCATAGCGACGTCGATATCGGGTTTGTCACCCCTTACAAAAGGAGCGCATGGACCGAGCAAGTCGTCGAAGCGATTTTGTACCTTCTTTGGGATCTCGGCCTGAAAGTTGGCCAGTCCAGCCGGTCTTTGGATGAGACCGTGAAAATGGCGCAAGAAGATCTGACGATCCGGACCGCGCTTTTGGAAAGTAGGTTCGTTTGGGGTGATCGTGCCGTGTACGAAGAGGCTGCATTACGCTTCTGGAACGAAGTGGTCGCAAACACGGCGCCCGATTTTGTGCGTTTGAAAATGGCCGAACGCGATGAACGGCATAAGCGCATGGGCGACAGCCGCTACGTTGTGGAACCCAATATCAAGGACGGCAAAGGCGGCCTGCGCGATTTGCATACCTTGTATTGGATTGGGAAATATATCCACAAGGTCTCAACGGCATCTGATCTCGTCCATGTCGGGCTATTGTCTGTCGAGGAGTATAACCGGTTCAGGAAAGCCGAAAATTTCCTGTGGTCCGTTCGTTGCCATATGCACAATATTACTGGCCGCGCAGAGGAACGGCTGACATTTGATTTGCAGCGGGAAGTGGCCGAACAGATGCAATTCGCTGATCGCCCAGGTCGTTCGGCTGTCGAGCGGTTCATGCATTATTATTTCTTGAATGCCAAAACCGTGGGCGACGTTACGGGCTTATTCTTGGCGCATTTGGATGAAGCCATGGCTCAAAAAGGCCGTCGGTTCATTCCAAGTTTCAACCGCAAACCACGCAAGCTCAATGGCTTCCAGCTTGACCGTGGTCGCTTGGCATTACCCGATGATCAATTTTTCGTTGACGACCCCGTTCGGCTATTGGAAATTTTCCACCTCGCGGATTTGCATGGACTGGAAATTCACCCTTCGGCCATGCGGACCGCGCAGCGCGACGCCCGGCTTGTAGATAAAGCGGTCCGAAAGGACCCGCGGGCCAACGCGCTCTTTTTAGATATTCTGACCTCGCGCCGCGATCCGGAAACCGTATTGCGGTGGATGAACGAATCCACGATTTTTGGACGGTTCATTCCGGATTTTCGGCGCGTGGTCGCGCAAATGCAGTTCGACATGTATCATCATTACACCGTCGACGAACACTCGATCCGCGCCATTGGGCTATTGGCGGATATCGAAAGCGGAAAGCTCAAGCAGGATCACCCGCTTTCGGCGGCCATCATGCGGAATATCGTCAGCAGAAGGGTATTGTATGTCGCAACCTTGCTGCACGATATTGCAAAGGGACGCGGCGGAGACCACAGCGTCTTGGGCGCTGAGGTCGCTGAGGCCTTATGCCCGCGACTTGGTTTATCAGACGCAGAGACGGAGACCGTCGCGTGGTTGGTTCGCCACCATTTGTTGATGTCCGCAACCTCGTTCAAACGCGACCTTGCCGACTTCAAAACGATATTGGATTTTGCGCAGGCGGTTCAGTCGCCTGAACGGTTGAAATTGCTGCTGGTCTTGACGGTGGTGGACATTCGCGCCGTTGGTCCAGGCGTTTGGAACAGTTGGAAACGCCAATTATTATCCGATCTTTTCGAAGCCACTGAAGAAGTGCTGCGGCTTGGCCACAAGCAACGTGGCCGCGACGAACGTATCGCGTCGAAAAAATCGAAGCTGGGGTCAGCCTTGCAGTTGTCTCCTGAAAAATTTGCGCATTTCTCAAAGATATTGCCCGACGCCTATTGGATAGCCGAGCCCGACGACATTATTGAACGCAATGCACGGCATCTCTTGAAAAATGAAGGTACTGAGCTTGCCATTGATGCCTGCTACTATCCCGACCGGGGCGCAACGCTCGTCACGGTGTTCGCGGCCGACCATCCCGGCTTATTTTATCGAATTGCAGGTGCAATTCACTTGGCGGGCGGAAACATCATCGATGCACGGATCCACACAAGCAGCGACGGGATGGCGATCGATAATTTCCTGATCCAAGATCCGCTCGGCCGTCCCTTTCGCGAGCAGGGCCAATTGGACCGTTTGGCGCGCAATATCGAAGAGGCATTGACCAACCGTGCCAAGTTGATGACGCAACTTGACGCCAAGCCAAAGGCGCTCCGGCGGGCCGACGCATTTAAAATTGCGCCTTCAGTGCTGATCGACAATCAGGCTTCTAACCGCTTCACCGTTGTCGAAGTAAATGCGCTGGACCGGCCGGCATTGCTGAACAATTTGGCATTGGCTCTGTTCGAGTCAAAGGTAACACTGCACAGCGCGCACATCGCAACCTATGGCGAACGCGCAGTAGATACATTTTATGCGACAGATCTTTTCGGTGCAAAAATCGAAAGCAAGACCAAGTTGAAATCACTGGAAACAAGGCTGCTTGAGGCGGCTACTGTCCGGGCCCGGGTAAAAACCAAAGCCGCGTAAGAACGCAGACCTTTCGGCTGCATCAATTAACGACATAAAAAAAGGCCAGTCTTTCGACCGGCCTTTCTTTTAACATATTGAACCGTTCGGAATTACATTCCCGAATTTGGACCGTAGGTAACTTCAACGCGACGGTTTTGCGGTTCACGCTCACCATCTGCAGTCTGAACCAATGGTGCAGTTTCACCGAACGCTTGGGTTGCAATTGCACCGCCGGCAACGCCCTTGGACTCAAGATACGAACGCACATTAGTGTTACGACGCTCGGAGAGGCCAACATTGTACTTTGCACTACCCGACTTATCGGCGTGACCAGCAAGCATAACCTTCGCAGTGCCACAGTTCGAATACTGCGCAACAGCGTTGTCCAGAACCGATGCTGCGTCAGGACGCAAGTTCGACTGATCCCAATCGAAGAATACGATATAAGGACCGGTGTTGCACACTGGCGCTGGTGGCGGCGGTGGTGGTGGTGGAGCTGGTGGCGCCACATATGGTGGCGGGGGTGGCGGTGCCGCAACTTCAACTGGTGCAGGTGCACCGCCGAAGTTGTAAACCAGGCTAGCCATGACGCTGTGCGAACGGAAGCGCGTATCGACGGCACGGCCAAGACGGTCAACAAGACCAACCTTGTTTGCGTTGAAGAAACGGTACTTCAGACCGACGTCCCAGCTATCGCTGAGTGGCGTACGGACGCCCGCAAGAGCCTGCCATGCCAAACCAGTGTCTGAATCATCGAGGAACGCTGGAGCAGCGACGGTAGCCGACACATCAACACGTGCAACGCCAACGCCGCCGCCGACAAAGCCCTGAAGGCCATCATCGTCGCCGAAATCCACAAGACCGTTGACCATGAAGCTCAATGCGCTTGCATCGCCATCAATCTGATACGAACCGCTAGGTGCGAGTGCGGTTGTTGCGCCACTCGTGATCTGTGGTGTCTGGCTGCTGAAAGCAGAAACATTAGCCTTACGATAGGAAACTTCTGATTCAAGACGGAAACCGCCGAAATCATAGCCGACTACGCCGCCGAAATCATAACCATTTTTTGTGTCAACCGATGCAGCATTGTTCAATGTGCCGATATCCAAAGCCAAGTCTTCTACTATCATGGCACCGCCATCGACTCCAACATACCACTGGTCGTCGCGGGCCAAAGCCGGTGATGCCAGAGCAGTAGAAGCGAGCACCAAACCTATGGCTAACTTACGCATCAACTTTCCCCTTTTTCTATCTATAGGAACGGAAATTATAGAATGTAATTCTATCGGTTCTGTTCCATCGAAGCAAGTCGCTATGTCCGCATACTGTTGCTAAAATGTCGCCATTATGCTCATCTTATCCGAATACTGGCCGTGTTTTTGCAATGCAGCTGCTCAAGGCGTCAATACACCTATCAGCCTAAAATATTGTAACATCGCACCGAGTGTCGCACGCGCTTCGGTATCGACCACTGCCCCACCAGAAGGGTTTGCGATAATTGGGCCGCTACGCCAAACAATAACCAAATAACGTTACGATGTCAATAGATATTTACCTATTTGGTTATAAATGTGCGGACCAAGAAGATGATTTCCCCTTTTCTGGCGCCTTCGCTATGGGATGGGGATGTCGCGCGTCATTCTGTTCAACAAGCCTTATGGCGTCTTGCCGCAATTTACCGACACGGGCACCACCGGCTCGCCGCGCCCGACCTTGTCCAACTTTATCGATGTCCCCGGGGTCTATCCCGCTGGCCGGTTGGATATGGACAGCGAAGGGCTGATGATCCTGACCGACGACGGGCGGTTGCAGGCCCGCATTTCCGATCCGCGGTACAAGCTGCCCAAAATCTACCGCGTTCAGGTTGAGGGCGATGTTTCCGATGATGCGCTCGTCCAATTGCGGCGCGGTGTGCAGTTGAAGGACGGCGTGACCTTGCCCGCAGAGGCAGAGCGCATCGCCGACCCGCAGCTTTGGCCGCGCGATCCGCCCATCCGCGTCCGCCAGACGGTGCCCGACAGCTGGATAGTACTTGTCATCCGCGAAGGCCGCAACCGGCAAGTGCGCCGTATGACCGCCGCGGTTGGCCACCCGACATTGCGGCTGGTGCGCCACGGCATTGGCGATTGGACGCTGGAAGATCTTGCCCCCGGCAGCTGGCGCGAGGTCTGACGCACGCGCTTAGTCCGCCGGTCGCGGCACACGCTTGCCCTTGGTCCGGCTCGTCAGATGAAATTGGCCACATCGGTCGCAGCGGTAATGGCGCAGCGTGATGGTCGCCGCCGTCATTGCGGCAATGGCGTCGGCTTCCGACGCATAGCCCGCCTTCCTTTGGCAAATGCTCAGCCGCGTGCGCAAATCAATCTTCGCCTTCGAACGCGATGCACCCCATGTTGCACAGCTGCGTCAGCAGGTCGATCGCGGCGTCCACGGACGCAAGTGCGGTGTCGAGGACCAAGGCATCTTCCCCGCACAGCTGCCGCGCCAGATCCGATGTCTCCACGCCGCAGTCAAAGCATGAACCGTCGGCAAAGAACATCACCGCATCTGCCCCATCGCCCACAAATGCCAACCGGCTTGCCGGATTGCGCGAGAGCGGGGCCTGATCGGCAATAGATTGTCGCACCTCGTCAGCTCCCACGGGGGTTTCAGGTCGCCAGTCCATTTCGGCATATTTGGGCGTGCTGTTGAACATGCCGAACCACCGCGCAAAGGCACGCGGGTCGGAAAGCGAGTCCAGCGTCATCCGGTGCAAGCGCGCCAAGGCGTCGGGCATAATCTCGCCCGGGTTGGCCTGAACGGACAAACCCGGATCGCGGTACAAATCATCCTCAGGAATCTGCTCGAGCATATCATCGACAAAATGCCCCAGCAGGTCGGCGCGTGACGGCGCACGAAAACCGACCGAATAGGTCATGCAATCCGCACCCACCGCAACGCCATTATGCGCAATGCCCGGCGGGACATACAGGATATCGCCGGGTTCAAGCGCCCATTCTTCGGTCGCTTCAAATTCTGCGAGCAGTTTGAGGTCTTCATGCGGCACCAGCGGGCTATCGCCGTCGCAATGCGGGCCAATCTGCCACCGGCGGCGACCGAGGCCCTGAATCAGGAAAACATCATATTGGTCGAAATGCGGACCAACCCCGCCTTGGTCCGCGGCAAGGCTGACCATGACATCGTCAATGCGCCAGTTGGGGATGAACCGGAACGGCGCGATGAGGTCAGCCACCATCGGCACATGATGATCGACCGCCTGCACCAGCAAAGTCCAATGCGATTCACCAAGGCCGCCCAAGCGATCCTCTTGCTGCGGCCCCTGCTCCATTTCCCAGCCCTTGGTGGTCTGGCAAATCAGGCGCGACTCCACTTCTTCTTCGCAGGCGAGGCCGGCAAGCTCGTCGGGCTCAAGCGGGTTTTGCCAATTGCGCCACGGATTGCGGATAAGCAGCGGCTTTTTCTGCCAATAATCGCGCAAGAAGGTGTCTGTATCGAAGTTTTCCAATTCCATTCCCACCCGCTGTGCATTCGCGCGACAGAAAGCAAGTGTTGTTGCTGCATCGGTGGCAAAGGAAATCATAAATCGGCCAATTGCGGAACATATGCGACGCGTTGGGGTTTTGCTGACCAAGGAGTATTCAATGGCCAATATTCTCGACATATCTGGGAAACCCTTGCCGCCACGTCATGCGTCGAAACGGCGATTGCGCGCGCAGCATATGCGTGACCTGCTAAAAGTCCTGATCATGCTGATAATAGTGATCACGGGCTATTTCCTTTTCGCGCCCGCCGGCGAAGCCACGCGCGCGACCAATGCGGACATCGCACGGAATATGCCCGCAGGTTAAAAGCTTGCACTTGCTGTCGTTCGCGGCTTAACCCCGCAGACGATGTTGAAACGCCTATATGATTGGATGATGGAAAAGGCTGGACACGCCCATGCCGAACGCTGGCTGTTCCTGTTTTCCTTCATCGAAAGCTCATTCTTCCCCATACCACCGCATCCCCTGCTTGGGTTGATGTGTCTCGCGCGCCCGGACAAAGCGTTGCGCTATGGGGCGATTTGTACCTTGGCCTCGGTCATGGGCGGGCTCTTTGGCTATGCCATTGGATATTTTGCGTATGAAACCATCGGCACCGCGCTGCTGAAAGCGCTTGGGCTATGGGACAGCTTTCCTGCTGCTGCGTGTTACCTGCGCGAATTCGGCGCGGAGATTATTTTGATCAAGGGCGCCACCCCCATTCCGTTCAAGCTGCTGACCTTGACCGCAGGGTTCATCAAAATGGACCTGTTCACCTTCATCTGGGCCAGCGTGTTGAGCCGGGCATTCCAGTTCATGTTGGTCGGATTTTTGTTCTGGAAATTCGGACGCCCGATCAAGGCCTTTATCGACAAATATCTGGCGTGGGTCACCGCCGCGTTTTTGGTGGCGGTCGTCGGCGGATTTTTTGCGTTCACGATGCTGGCTGGCAATGGCGCGAGCAAAAGTGATGTCTGCTCGAACGTCACAACGATTGAAGCAAGCTAGCACCGCCACACGCGGGCTACTTACAATATTGGGAAGCAGACATGGACAGCAGCTCACGCAAAATCGTCACGTTCATCGCGGTCGTCACCATCATCGTCATGGCCGCCATGGCCATTCGCTCTTATCTTGATGCGGACCAAAGCAAAGCTGCCGCGCCGGCTGAGGCGACCGAAGATAGCGCTCCGGAAGCACCAGAGCGGGAACCGTCCGAAAATGTGACCAACCCAAGCGACGAAATGCCCGTTGCCGCTCCAGAAATCGAAGACATTCCGGCCATCACTGGCGAACCGTCGATGACGTTTGAAAATGAAAACGGCGAGGCGCGCGAATCAACGGCGCCGGAAAATGACGAATAAGGTGCGTTAACGCGCGAACAGATTTGCGTCGTCGGCGAATGCCTTAAATTCCAGCGCATTGCCGCTTGGGTCGCAGAAGAACATCGTCGCCTGCTCGCCAATTTCGCCCTTAAAGCGGACATGGGGTTCAATGCCAAAGCGGATGCCAGCGGCGGTGACGCGGGCGGCCAGTAATTCCCATTGTTCCATCGTCAGGACCACACCGAAATGGGGCACGGGAACGTCATGGCCATCCACCGGATTATGCGTGGAAACGGATCGGGCATTGGCATCAAGATGCGCGACGATCTGATGTCCGAAAAAGTCGAAGTCGACCCAATGATCGGACGCGCGCCCTTCGGGGCACCCCATGATGTCGCCATAAAAGCGCCGCGCTTCGGATAAGTCGCGGACGGGAAAGGCCAAGTGGAAGGGGCGTAAGCTCATTTTGATGTCACCGGTTTTAGAAGTGGTTGATCGGAAATATCTGCCGAAGCGAGTTCCTGCGACATTTGCATCGCGCATTTGTGGATTGTCGTCGGGTCGTTTGGGCGCTGAAATTCCGCTTTCGCCGCTTCGGCCATGGCAACCGCAACCAACTCACGGGGTTGGCCGCTTTGTTCAGTAATGCGGCTGCCGACGATGCCAGCCCAGCGTTTTCCCGATTGCCCGACATTGGGCAGATCGGACGGCGCGGTGCCAAGCCGCTGTCGCTCCGCCAAGGTCGCGAGGGTCGCAACACAGGCGATGTCCGACTGATGGGTTTCAGTCAGGACGGATGGCGTCGAAAGCGCGAGCGCATACACAAAAATAATCATGGCGATGAATTAGCATCGAAAGCCTGAACCGCAAGCAACGACGATTTTTGTCTGATTGCAATTGTCATATATGGTGGGCAAAAGCGCGCCATGCAGAAATTATCGGCTTTGCTTGGAAAGTTTCCCCGTTGGACGGCGCTCGTGGCGGGTGCAGCGTCCGCTTATGGTTTTGAACCATGGGGGCTGTGGCCACTGACGCTTGTGTGCTTTGCATTGCTCATCCAACTGATAAGCCAAGCGCCCAACACCAAAGGCGCGCTCAAGCTCGGCTGGCTTTTCGGGGTCGGGCATTTCACCTTTGGCAATCAATGGATCGCGGTCGCCTTCAATTTTCAGGCAGCGATGCCGATCTGGCTTGGCTACATCGCAGTATTCGGGCTCGCGCTATATTTGGCAGTGTATCCCGCAATGGCCGCGGCAGGGGCCTATTGGATCAATCACCGGACGACGAAAGCCCTTCGTGATCCGGGCGGAGATGATGGAAAGATAAGACCCACAGCCACCCTCCACCTCACCCTCGCTTTTGCTGGCTTGTGGATCATCACCGAATGGCTGCGCAGTTGGGTCTTCACCGGCTATGTCTGGAACCCGCTCAGTGTGGTTACCCTGTCGGTTCCATATCTTTCGCAGCCTGCGACCGCGCTTGGAACCTATGGCCTTTCGGGGCTCATGCTTCTTGCTGTTGGGATGATCCTAAAGTTCGTAACTTTGTGGACGTCAGCATCTGGCGATGAACGCGATAATGGCGGGCGGACAGGCTATTTCCTTGGCGGTTTAATATTATTTGCACTCGCCGCAGTCGCTATCACCGCGCGGGTCTCCAACGATCAAAGCGCATCAGATAGGGCGCCTGTCGCACTCACCATCGCGCAACCCAATATCAGCCAAGCCGACAAATATGCGCCGGGCTATGACGCGATCAACTTTGCCAAGCTGGCGATGAACAGCCGCCCGACGCCCAATCAAGGCCCGCGCCTTATCTTTTGGCCAGAGGCCGCCATTCCGGATTATTTGGAAGAGGGCTATCCCTATCGTTATTATCAGGGCCAGCCGGGCGAAAGCGCGTTCGGCGCGCGGGCGCGGCTGGCGATGCTGATGGGTGACGGCGATGTTTTGGTCACGGGCGCAAACCGGCTGGTGATTGAAAAGGGCCAATTGGTCGCGGCACGCAACAGCGTTTCAGCGATGGACGCGAACGGCGATCTATTGGGCCATTATGACAAGGCGCATCTTGTGCCTTATGGCGAATATCTGCCGATGCCTTGGTTGCTGCGGCCTTTGGGCTTGGCGCGATTGGTACCCGGCGACCTCGATTTCTGGCCTGGTCCCGGACCACAGACGATGACCGTCAATCTGAACGGCAAGCCGGTCAAAATCGGCATCCAGATTTGCTATGAAATGATATTCTCCGGCCAAGTGACCGACCGCAAGAACCGGCCCGACTTTATCTTCAATCCGTCGAACGATGCGTGGTTTGGTACCATCGGTCCGCCCCAGCATTTGGCGCAGGCACGTCTTCGCGCGATAGAGGAGGGCTTACCCGTCGTGCGCGCCACCCCAACCGGCATAAGCGCCGTCATCGATGCGAACGGCCGGATCATCAAAAGCCTGCCGCTTGGAACATCTGGCCGCATCGACGCAGTTGTGCCGCAGGCCAAGGCGCCAACATTGTTCGCACGTTTCGGAAATATATTGCCGCTCGGCTTTGCAGGGCTGCTTATCGCCTGTGCGCTGTTACCGCTTGCCCGCCGCGCGCGTTCTCGCTAAGGGCGAAAATCGATATAAAGAATTCTTTATACGCAGATACAGCCAACAGACTGGAACAACCATGCGCGCAAATTACCTTTTCACTTCCGAATCCGTGTCCGAAGGGCACCCAGACAAGGTTGCGGACCAAATCTCCGACGCAATCGTCGACCTATTTCTTTCCAAAGACCCCGAAGCCCGCATCGCGTGCGAAACCCTGACTACGACTCAGTTGGTCGTGCTTGCCGGTGAAATCCGATGCAAAGGCGTCTATGAAGATGGCGAATGGGCACCCGGCGCGCAGGAAGAAATCGAGGCCACCGTTCGCCGCACCGTGAAAGAAATCGGTTACGAGCAGGATGGTTTCCATTGGGAAACATTCCGCTTTGAAAACAATCTGCACGGCCAATCCGCGCATATCGCGCAAGGCGTTGATGCATCGGGTAACAAGGATGAAGGCGCTGGCGATCAGGGCATCATGTTTGGCTATGCGACCGACGAAACGCCCGATCTGATGCCGGCAACGCTCTATTACAGCCACAAGATTTTGGAGCGTATGGCCGCTGACCGCCATTCCGGCGCAGCCCCGTTTCTTGAACCAGACGCAAAGAGCCAGGTTACCCTGCGCTATGAAGGCAGCTTGCCCGTCGCCGCAACCGCTATTGTCGTGTCGACGCAGCATGCTGCGGGTTATGACGCGGGCGCCAAGGAAGCGGAACTGCACGCTTATGTCCGCAAGGTTGTCGCCGACATTATTCCGCCGGTGTTGCTGCGCGAGACGGTCTATCACATCAACCCGACCGGCAGCTTTGAAATCGGCGGCCCTGACGGTGACGCTGGCCTGACCGGCCGCAAGATCATCGTCGACACCTATGGCGGCGCAGCGCCCCATGGCGGCGGCGCATTCAGCGGCAAGGATCCGACCAAGGTTGACCGCTCGGCTGCTTACATCACGCGCTATCTGGCGAAGAACATCGTTGCCGCCGGTCTTGCGACCCGTTGCACCATCCAGCTGGCGTACGCGATTGGCGTTTCAAAGCCGCTTTCGCTGTATGTCGATACGCATGAAACCGGCACAGTCGGCGATGACCTGATTGAAGCTGCAATCATGAATATCGAAAAGCTGGGCGGACTTACCCCGCGCGGCATTCGTACGCATCTTGGCCTCAACAAGCCAATATATCGCAAGACTGCGGCTTACGGACATTTCGGACGCAAGCCCGAAGGTGATTTCTTCCCGTGGGAACGCACCGACCTTGTCAATGATTTGAAGGCGGCTCTCGCCTGATTACACTTGCAGCGTGGCGGCTGAAAGTTTAGCCGCCACCGCTATGACTGCGAACAAGCCCGGAGACCCTACGACACTGAACCGCCTGTACGGCCGTTCAAAGGGCAAGAAGCTGCGTGTCGAACAGGTTGATCTGGTCGACAATCTTTTGCCGCAAATTTCGGTACCTGAAGCGGGCGAGCTGGGCAGCATGCAATTGTTTGGCGACGATCGCGCCATGCACTTTGAAATCGGCTTTGGCGGCGGCGAGCATTTGGCTTACCGCGCCGACCTTTTACCCGACCACGGATTTATAGGCTGCGAACCGTTCATGAATGGCGTCGCGCAAGCGCTGTCGCATGTGCGTGAAGGCGCGCTGCGCAATGTGCGTTTGCATATGGGCGATGCGCTGGAAATATTGCGCCGCGTGCCCGACAAGTCGCTCGCCTTCGTCTATCTGCTGCATCCCGACCCTTGGCCCAAAGCGCGGCATGTGAAGCGCCGGATGATGAACGATGGTCCGCTTGATCTCATCCACGCAAAATTGAAACCCGGCGGGGAATTCCGGTTCGGCACGGACCACCCGGTGTATTTGCGCCATGCCCTGATGGTCATGCAGCGCCACCGGCACCAATATAACTGGCTGTGCGAAGCCGCAGCAGACTTCCAAAGCCGGCCCGGCGGTTGGCCCGAAACGCGTTATGAAGCCAAGGCCCGCCGTTTAGGGCACGAAGTCTGGTATTTCCGCTATCAGCGCAAACCGGATTAAAACGCGCCGCCGCGGCAAAACATTCGACGAAATCGGCGAAGCATTCGACGAGAAACGGTGGGCGTGGTGCAACCGGCTGAAAACCGGGTATGAAAGGCTATGGAGAACGTCACCTCGCGAAAAGCACTGATTGGCCACCAGATGGCTTTGCTCACCATCATCGGGTTCTGGGCTTTTTACGCGCTCATCCTGTCGCTGCGCGCGGCATTGCTCGATTTTCCAGCGCAGGCGGTGCTCTTTGAACGGCGCCTCATGGTCGCGCTGGTGGGCGTATTGGTCACCTGGATTTTATATTTTGGTCTGCGGATGGCGGATCGGCGATCGCTTGGTTTTCGCGTCAGCGTCGCGTTTCTGGGCGCAATTCCCTGTGCCATCGCGCTTGCGTCCGCAAATTTCTATATCTTCAACCTGTACGATCCGATCAGCCTTTTTAAAGACCCCAGCGTTGGGCGCAGTTTTGAAGATCTAAAGGCGCAATTGGGGCTGTCGTTCTGGCAAGAAATTGCCGACATTTCCGTCACCCATTATTTTTTCCTGATCGCATGGAGCTCGCTATATGTCGCCATCGGCTATGCGCGTGAAGTGCGCGAAGCCGAACGCAAAACATCCAGATTTGCGCAAGCGGCCCAAGACGCCGAACTGCGGTCGCTGCGCTATCAGGTCAATCCCCACTTCCTGTTCAACACGCTGAACTCGCTCTCAAGCCTTGTCATCACCGGTAAGCCCAAAGAGGCCGAAGCGATGATCCAGAACTTGTCCAATTTTTACCGGACGAGCCTGTCTTCCGATCCGCTGGAGGATGTCACGCTTGAGGAAGAAGTGGAACTGCAACGTCTCTATCTGGAAATCGAAAGCGTGCGTTACCCCAAGCGACTGCGCGTCAGCATCAACATTCCACCTGAGCTGATGAACCAGCATGTGCCTGCACTCATTCTCCAGCCGCTTGTTGAAAATGCCATCAAATATGGCGTGTCGCGGGCAACACGGCCGGTCTCCATTACGATCAGCGCGGATCGCCGCGATGATAATCTGGTGCTGAGTGTCATTGACGACGGCGAGGCTGTTGAAGCAGCACATGTCGGCGGAAATGGTATTGGCCTTGCCAATGTGCGCGATAGGCTGGAGGCGCGATATAAGTCCGCGGCACGGCTCGATACTCAATCTGTCAAAGGCGGCGGGTTCATCGCGATACTCACTCTGCCTTTGAGCCACAAGATAACGGCATGAAGCGTCTGCGCACCTTGATTGTTGACGATGAACCTTTGGCCATTGAACGACTGGAAACCCTGAGCGCAGACCATCCAATTATCGAGGTCGTAGGCACAGCGAATGACGGCTTAGAGGCGCTGCGCATCGCGCAACAGCTTACGCCTGACCTGATTTTCCTAGACATTGGCATGCCCAAAATGGACGGCATCAACGCCGCGCGTGCATTGGGCCTGATGCACAAAAAACCGGCGATCATTTTGATTACGGCCTACGATAATTTTGCCGTCGAAGCCTTTGACCTTGATGTCGTCGATTATGTTTTAAAACCGGTGTCGAGCGAGCGGCTGGGCCGCGCCATTGCGCGCGCGGCTGGCACACAAGAGGCCGACACTGACCCTGCCAACACCATATCGAAATCCAATAGCCGTTATGCGCATGAATTTTGGGTATCCCATCGCGCCGAACTCATCCGCATTGCCGCAATGGATATTGAGCGCATTGAGGCTGAGCGCGATTATATGCGGCTGCATACTGGCGGGCGCAGTTATTTGCTGCACCAGACAATCTCGACGCTTGAACAACGGCTTGACCCCGAACAATTTCAGCGCATCCACCGCAGCCATATTGTGCGCCGGGACCTGATTACCGGACTGCGGCACGAAGGCGGCGGTGTATGGCATGCGTTGCTGGGTGAAGACCTGTCGATGCGCATCGGCCGCAAATATCTGGCAGAGGTCAAACGGCTCGCCGGGAAATAGCAAACTCCGCCTTTGCTTGCCGGAGCCAGCCAGAGAGGGCGAGCGGGATTGTTTAGATCAGGCCGGCAAGCGGGCTGGACGGATCGGCATACATACGCCGTCCCATACGCCCCGCGAGATAGGCCATACGTCCTGACTGGACGGCCAGCTTCATCGCTGTCGCCATAGCAATGGGGTCTTTGGCTTCTGCGATCGCCGTGTTCATCAACACACCATCGCAGCCCAATTCCATGGCTACCGCCGCGTCAGACGCCGTCCCGACACCTGCGTCGACCAGCACGGGCACTTTCGCGCCCTCGACAATCAAGCGGATCGTCACACGGTTTTGAATGCCAAGCCCCGAACCAATTGGCGCGCCCAGTGGCATAACGGCGACTGCACCGGCATCCTCAAGCTGCTTGGCGGCGATGGGATCATCGACACAATAGACCATTGGCAGGAATCCTTCCTTCGCCAATATTTCGGTCGCCTTCAATGTTTCGCGCATATCGGGGTACAGCGTTTTTGCCTCGCCAAGCACCTCAAGCTTTACCAAGTCCCAACCGCCCGCCTCACGCGCCAGACGCAGCGTACGTATCGCATCGTCCGCGGTAAAGCAGCCTGCGGTGTTCGGCAGATAGGTATATTTCTTCGGATCAATATAATCCGTCAACATCGGTGCCTTGGGGTCCGAAACGTTGACGCGGCGCACGGCAACCGTGATCATTTCGGCGCCCGATGCCACCAGCGCGGCGGCGTTTTGTTCGAAGTCCTTATATTTACCGGTACCGACGATCAGCCGCGATGTGAAATGGCGCCCAGCGACCGACCAGCTATCGTCTTGCCCGCCACCCACGAAATGGACGATTTCCAAAACATCACCGTCCGCCAAGTGCACATTTTCCAATGTAGAACGCGGCACGATTTCAAGATTGCGCTCAACAGCGACCTTGGCCGGATCCAGCCCAATATCGCGGACAAGGTCAGCAACGGTTGCCCCGGCCCGAAATGGCCGCGGATCGCCATTCAGCGTGAGGGAGATAGAATCGGTGGTAAGGGAACAGGTCATTTCATCTCGCTATTTTTATCGACGCGCATATAGTGCCGGAACGATGCGGTTCGCAACCGCTGCTTTGACAATATCAGGGGACGTACTTTGGCTGATAAGCCGATAATCTTTGTTCTGAACGGACCAAATCTCAATTTACTGGGCACAAGAGAGCCCGAAATTTACGGCACAGACACGCTTGATGACATTGCGGGACATCTGGATGACCGCGCGCGGGCAGCCGGTGCGTCTATCGACTTTCGTCAGTCCAATCATGAAGGGCATCTGGTCGATTGGCTGCAAGAGGCTCAAGCCGTGGGCGCCAAGGCGGTGTTATTGAACGCGGCAGGATACACCCACACCTCGGTCGCGATCCTTGATGCCATAAAGGCCATCAATGTTCCGGTTTTCGAAGTGCATCTGTCGGATCCGCACAAACGCGAAGCATTCCGGCATTTAAGCTATGTCAGCATGGGCGCAAAGGCGGTGTTTGCAGGTCATGGCGCAAAGTCTTACGAACTGGCGCTAGACGCGGCGTTACAATTTTGACATTAGGCGCATCATTGCAAGTTTAGGGGCGCAAGGAGTTTTAAATGGTGGCGAAATCAGGAAATACTGGCAGCATGCAGGTGGATACGGACCTTGTCCGCGAACTGGCGGCCATGTTGAACGACACCGGTCTCAGCGAAATTGAGGTTGAGGACGGCGAGCGCAAAATTCGTGTGTCGCGGACGATGACTGCGGTTGCAGCGCCTATGGCCGCAGCGCCCGTTGCGGTTTCGGCGCCCACTGTTGCTGCTGCCCATGAAACCCCAAGCGCACCTGCGACTGCAGCAAATGCCTTGAAATCGCCGATGGTGGGCACCGCCTATCTGACGCCTGAGCCCGATGCCGCGCCGTTCGTCAGCATTGGCCAGGAAGTCAAGGCAGGCGACACCGTCCTGATCATTGAGGCGATGAAGGTCATGAACCCCATCATCGCGCCAAATGCAGGAACGGTCACCGCGATTTACGTGGAAAGCGGCCAACCGGTCGAATTTGACCAGCCATTGCTGGTGATTGCTTAACCTATGGCGATCGAAAAAATCCTTATCGCCAACCGCGGCGAGATCGCGCTTCGCATTCACCGTGCGGCGCATGAAATGGGGATCAAGACCGTTGCCGTGCATTCGACTGCGGATGCCGATGCCATGCATGTGCGCCTCGCCGACGAAGCCATTTGCATCGGGCCGCCATCTGCAACCGACAGCTATTTGAACATACCGGCGATTATTTCAGCCGCTGAAATCAGCCATGCGGACGCCATCCACCCGGGCTACGGCTTTCTGTCGGAAAACGCACAGTTTGCGGAAATCGTTGAGAGCCATGATATCAAATGGATTGGCCCCAAGCCCGAACATATCCGCACCATGGGCGACAAGGTTGAAGCGAAGCGTTCGGCAGGCGCATTGGGTTTGCCGCTTGTCCCGGGCTCTGACGGCGCAATTGAAGATGTCGCCGAAGCCAAAGCAATTGCCCGCGAAATCGGATATCCGGTAATCATCAAGGCGGCGTCGGGTGGCGGTGGCCGCGGCATGAAGGTCGTCAACAGCGAAGAAGAGCTTGAGACCCAAATGCAGCAAGCAGGGTCCGAAGCAAAAGCCGCCTTTGGTGATGCGACGGTCTACCTCGAAAAATATCTGGGCAACCCGCGCCACATCGAATTCCAGATATTTGGCGATGGCAACGGCAATGCCGTCCATTTGGGCGAACGCGATTGTTCGCTGCAACGGCGTCACCAGAAAGTTCTCGAAGAGGCGCCATCGCCGGTTCTTGCGACCGCTGAACGTGATCGCATGGGCAATATCTGTGCTAAGGCCATGGCTGACATGGGCTATCGCGGCGCGGGTACCATTGAGTTTCTGTGGGAAAATGGTGAGTTCTATTTCATCGAAATGAACACCCGGCTTCAGGTCGAGCACCCTGTTACCGAAATGATTACGGGCATCGACCTCGTCCGCGAACAAATCCGCGTCGCCGAAGGCAAGCCGCTTTCGTTCACACAAGAAGATGTGACCTTCACGGGCCATGCCGTCGAATGCCGGATTAACGCCGAAGACCCGCAAACCTTCATGCCGTCACCCGGAACCGTGTCATGGTATCACCCACCCGGCGGTCTTTATGTCCGCGTCGATAGTGGCTTGTATCATGGCTATAAAGTTCCGCCCTATTATGACAGCATGATCGCCAAGCTGATCGTTTATGGCCAGACGCGCGAGGGCTGTCTGATGCGGCTTCGCCGTGCGCTTGGCGAATTCGTCATTGAAGGCATGAAGACAACCATTCCGCTGCATCAGCGGCTGTTGGAAGAGCCTGATTTCCAAAATGGAAATTATACGATCAAATGGCTTGAAGAGTGGTTGGCGAAAGACGCAAAATGATCCTGTCCCGCCGGGAGGTGGCTTTTGGGCTGGCGGCGCTGCCGCTGGCAAGCTGCGTTCCGGTTGGTCCCGACCGCGATGTGTCGTTCATTCCCGCCAATGCCGCTGCGCGCCTTAAAGCTGACGATCCCAAGCGTCTGATCGAGTTGGTCACACTCGACCCAGCCATCAAGCTTGATATGCGTTATGCGACCGCCAACAATTTCACTGGGCGCGTGCTGTACGACGAAGCGCGTGCCTTTCTGGCCGCCCCTGCTGCCCAAGCGGTCGCCCGCGCCAGCAAGGCAGCACAGGCCGATGGCTTTGGCCTGACAATTTATGACGCCTATCGGCCGTGGCGGATAACCAAAAAATTATGGGATGCGACGCCAGTCGGGCCCAAGAAAGAATATGTGGCGAACCCGAAACGCGGGTCCAAACATAATCGTGGCTGTGCCGTCGATTTGACTTTGCATGACCTGCGCACCGGACAGCTGGTCGAGATGCCAACCGAATTCGATGATTTTTCCGAAAAGGCCCATCGCGATTATATGGGTGCGACCCCGGCAGCATTGACCAACCGTGCCCGCTTACAAGGCTATTTGGAGGCCGAGGGGTTTGTTGGACTTTCCAACGAATGGTGGCATTTCGATTTCACCGGCTGGGAACAGTTCCCGGTCATGGACATACCATTTAACAAAGTGGTGTAACGAGGCCGTGCATAAACATAAGAGAGGTTTTTTGATGTTCCGTAAGATTTTACTCGCTGGTGCAGCTTTATGTGTTTCAGCCCCGTCATTGGCAGCGACTCAAGCGATCATCGTTGGCAATCTGGTTCCCGACGCGGCAACTGGTCCAACTGGCCCAGCGGTTATCTTGGTCGAGGACGGGCGCATCAAAAATATCGCCAAAGGCACACATAATCCGTTTCAGGCGGATAGGGTGGTTGACCTTTCGACCAAAACATTGGTCCCCGGCCTCATCGACCTGCACGTCCATTTGACCGGCGACCCCGGCGATGATTTCCGCGACGAAGCGGTCAATCCTGACGAATGGGGCGTGGTCATGGGCGTGAAAAACGCCGCATTGACCGTCACAGCAGGTTTCACAACGGTACGCGAAGCCGGTTCTGCGCAAAATACTGCCTTTGTCCTGCGCCGCGGTACCGCGGAAGGCCGCATTGTTGGCCCGCGCATTGTCGCTGCTGGTCCAGCATTGTCGATCGTCGGCGGGCATGGCGATGTCACTGGCTTCCGCAGCGACGTTTTGGCCGCGCTGGATTCGGGCTTCACCTGCACTGGCCCCGTCGAATGCGCCGAAAAGGTGCGCAAATCGTCAAAGGCTGGCGCCGATGTGATCAAGATCACCGCGACCGGCGGCGTTCTATCGCAACAGGGCAGAGGACTAGAAGCGCATTTCACGAATGAGGAAATGGTCTCGATTGCCAACACCGCGCACTCGCTTGGCCTGAAGGTCATGGCACACGCCCATGGCGCCCGGGGCATTGAGGCAGCGGCAGCAGCCGGCATTGATTCCATCGAACATGGCACATTTGCAGATGAAGCCGCTTTGAAGGTCATGAAGGCCAAGGGCACTGCGTTGGTGCCGACGTTGATGGCGCTGGAGGGCGTGCGCGCCCGCCTTGGCAAAGGGATTTACACGCCGACCGTTGAGGTCAAGGCCAAGCAGGCGCTCGAATTTGCAGGGCGTCAGGTTAAGCTGGCAAAGGCAATGGGCGTGACTGTAGCCTTTGGAACCGATGCCGGCGTCTTTGAACATGGCAGCAATGCCAGTGAGTTTGCTTTGCTGGTAAACGCGGGCATGACCCCAACCGAGGCGCTGGCCAGCGCAACAACCGTCGCGGCCAAAACGCTAGGGCTGGAAAATGAAATCGGCCGGATCGCGGTGGGATATTCCGCCGACATGGTCGCCGTAAATGAAAATCCGCTGACCAATATCCGCACGCTCGAAAAGGCGGAATGGGTCATGGTAAGAGGACGTATCGTTCCGTGATTCGGTGATAAGATGCAGCCTGATACGCCACCCCAGACATTCGATCCCAATAACGATCCGGCAAAGCTGTCGCGGATTGGCGCGCATGTCACAAAGCGGCTGAATGCCAATCCACTTGTCCAGCAGGTCGATCACCCTGATGCGCAATTATATGTGTATCAGGGCTTTTTGGGTAAGGCTGACTGCAAAACGATGATCGCCAAAATTGATGCCGATGCGGTGCCATCGACATTGTACAAAGGGACCGAGCAAGCAGGCTTCCGGACCAGCTACAGCTGTCACCTCAATCGTTGGGACGCGTTCATCGCCAAAATTGAGGCGCGGATGAGCGATGTTTTGGGCATCGACAACAGCTATGCCGAGACAATGCAGGGGCAGCGTTATCAAGTCGGTCAGGAGTTTAAGGCGCACCACGACTTCTTTCATCCCAGCCAAAGCTATTGGCTTCAGGAAGGACCAGCCGGCGGCCAGCGCAGCTGGACTGCGATGATATTCCTCAATGAACCAGAAGAGGGCGGCACAACCGAGTTCCCACATCTTGGCCTTGGCGTGCGACCGCAAGCGGGCATGATGCTCATCTGGAATAATATGCAGCTCGACGGATCGCTGAATTATAAAACGCTGCATACCGGAACGCCCGTTACCCGCGGCGTGAAGCATGTGATTACAAAATGGTACCGGCAGAATAACTGGCTTGAACTCAACACGCTAAAGCCGTCCTAATTGCGGAAACGATACGGTAAGAGATTGCAAATATTGCATAGCGTCTGCCACACATTATCCGTCGTCTGTCGAATTTATCTTGTGCCGCACGCGCGGTCGGAAGACATCCGCTAATACTTGCCCGCAACAACCTATTGATGCGTCCAACACAATTTTGGAGAGACCATATGAAACATAGCCCACGCATTCTTCTTCTCGTCAGCGCTGCATTATTGACGCCGTTTGGCGCAGCGCACGCGCAAACGGTAACAGCCGAGGCCACCGCGACGGAAAGCCAGCGGCTTGCCGCTTTGTTCGCTGCGGATGACGAAGCCAGCCTGAAGCGCAACCCGCTCAACGCCATGTTTCGCGGCGATATGCGCTATGCGGACCGCTTTGGTGATTTCATCTCCGACACCTATTTCGACAATGAACGCAGCGCAGCACAGGCCAATCTGGATGGTTTAAAAACAATCGATCGCGCAAAGTTGAATGACACCGACAAAATTGCGTACGACGTTTACAAGCAGAGCCAGATTGACGCGCTGAAGGGCCTGTCCAAACAAATTATGGACCTGACGGTCGTGCGTCCACTCAATCACTTTTTCGGCTTTCACACTTTTTATCCAACCTTCGCCAGCGGACAGGGTGCAGCGCCGTTCAAGACCGTTCAGGATTACGAAAACAATCTAAAGCGCCACAAGGAATTCATCGTCCTGATGGACGCATCGATTGGCCGTTTCCGTCAAGGCATGGCGTCGGGTGTATTCGAAACGAAGATGACGATCAGCAATGTCATTGATCAGCTGAACACACAATTGGCGCAAAAGACCGAAGAGTCGCCTTATTACGGGCCAGTACTGAAATTCCCTGCGGATTTCAGCGATGCTGATAAAGCACGCCTGACGGCGGAATATCGCGATATCATCGTAAACGGTCTGTACCCCGCCAATGCCCGTCTGCGGGACTTCCTGCGCGACAGCTATTTGCCATTGGCGCGCGAACAGGTCGGCTTGTCCGCAATGAAGGGCGGCGAAGGCCTGTATCAATATCTGATCGAACAAACGACCACCCTGCCATTGAAGGCCGACGACATCCACAATCTGGGATTGTCGGAAGTCGCCCGAATTAAATCGGGTATGGAAACCATTAAGAATGAAGTTGGCTTCAAAGGTACCCTGCCCGAATTTTTTGAGCATCTGCGTTCGGATCCGAAATTCAAAATGTCGAGCCGTGATGCGCTGACGCAGGGTTATTACGACATCGGGAAGAAAGTCGACGCAACGATTTCGACGCAATTCAAATATCTGCCCAAGGCACCGCTTGAGATTAAGCCCTACGAAGAATTCCGCGAGAAATATGAAGCAGGCGGCAGCTATCAACCGGGTACCCCTGATGGTTCGCGTCCGGGTACATTTTATTTCAATGCCTATGACCTGCCAAGCCGCACTACGCCTGGCATGACCACGCTTTATTTGCACGAAGGGGCACCCGGGCACCATTTCCAGATCAGCATCGCGCAGGAAAATGAAAAGCTTCCCGCGTTCATGCGTTTTGGCGGCAACACGGCCTATGTCGAAGGATGGGCGCTATATTCCGAAACGCTCGGTTACGAGATGGGCCTATTTAAAGACCCGTATCAACGCTTTGGGACGCTGTCTGACGAAATGCTACGCGCGATGCGTCTCGTGGTCGACACCGGCATCCACAGCAAGGGTTGGACCCGCGAGCAGGCGATCGACTATATGCTCGCCAACAGCGATATGGGTAAAACCGACGCCACGGCAGAGGTCGAGCGCTACATTGCCATTCCATCACAAGCATTGGCCTATAAAATCGGCGCCCTCACTATCCAGCGCCTGAAAGACAAGGCGCAAAAGGAACTTGGCAAGACATTCGACGTGCGCGAATTCCACAATCAGGTTCTGAACACCGGCGCACTGCCGCTGACCGTGCTTGAGACAAAGATCGACGCCTGGATTGCTGCATCGAAGTAAACTGCGCGCTTCCCGGCAAGAACACTTGTCGGGAAGCGAACAGCTTGATTGGTCCCCTGCCTTGATATAGCGCTTGTCATGAGGGGGAATGTCATCATGCCAAGTTTTACCGCCAGCCTTGCTGGATTTGTTTTGCGCACCACGGGCTATTATCGCCGGATGTTTACGGGCGGGCCGCAGTTTCAGCAAAACATCATCAAAGTCCGGGCAGCGCCTACGCCGCGACCAACCGCAAAGGGCGACGTTGACGTTCGGCAGAGCGAATTTCAGGGCCGCAATGTCTGGCACGTCGCACCCAAGGACAGAGCGCCGACCGCGCATATTTTGTTCTGGCACGGCGGTGGCTATGTCTATTCAGCCACGGACATCCACTGGAAATTCTTAAGCCACATGGCGTCACAACATGGCTGGTCGATCACAGCACCGCTGTATCCGCTCGCGCCGGAAAGCTCGGCCGAGGCGATTACGGCATGGGCCAGCGCCTATTACGCGGCGTATCAAGCCGACATCAAAGGCGCGCCGTTCGTCATGGGTGGCGACTCCGCAGGGGGCGGCTTGACCGCGGCATTGGCGCAAATGGCACGCGACGGCGGTCAACCACTGCCCGCCGGCCTGTTGCTCATTTGTCCGTGGCTTGATCTCGACCCGGCACATCCCGACCAGATGAAAACGGAACCGCGTGACGGAATTTTGACCATCAGCGGCATTGCCGAAGGCGGTTCATTGTACGCAG
>Ga0315908_10000563_pt1 | contig 29257 bp, 26 predicted proteins | sample LakEriMetagenome_12_FD_203520 | JGI IMG/M metagenome (GOLD analysis project Ga0315908, IMG submission 203520) | Freshwater fungal communities from buoy surface, Lake Erie, Ohio, United States - Buoy 4 MA124 | ecosystem: Environmental > Aquatic > Freshwater > Lake > Lake biofilm | place: USA...
AGATCCCGCCCCAAAAATACTCCGTTGGTCATGCAAATTGTAACAATAAGTAGGTTGAAACGCATCAAATGCTGTTCGCAAGACTACACTTTCGGGTTGGGTTCTGTTTTGCGCATCCCGATTCAAATCAACCCCATTGGCATTTTCTCGGGTATATTGATGTGCTCCGTCTGGATTTAAGAGTGGAATAAATAAAAATTGAAAATGCGCCAACATCGCCAATGACAAGGCTGTATCAGCTCCCAAAAAAGAGATGAAATCAAACAAGGCCTTGGTAGTGGTGCTTTCGTTGCCGTGCATTTGAGACCACATCAAAACCTTTGTTTGTCCTGCTCCCAATTGAACGGCATAAATGGGTTGGTTTTGAACCGAATAGCCAAGTATACGTAACGCATCCGAAGGAATATCCCCTAAAGGTGCAGCCAAATGCGCAAGCGTGACATAGCGTCCTTCTATACGCGACTCTTTGTATTCCTGAAATAGTTGTTCGTAGTTCATTTGAAAAAAGAATAAATGTAACCCATTTACATAGTTAGTCGTTTACGTGAAAGCTGTTTTCTGGTACTTTTCCTTCCACGCCTTTAAAAAAAGGAAGCAAATGGTTTAGGTCAGCACCGTAATTTCCGGTGGGTTGAAATGGTTCTCCAAATGAAACCGAGCGGGTTTTAAAATCAAAGGCAACCGGAACTATGGGAACCTGGGCTTTTAAGGCAATATAATAGAATCCCGTTTTGAGCTCTGACACTTTTCTACGCGTGCCCTCAGGCGAGATCGCCATACGAAAAACCTCCTTTTTTTTAAATATAGCGGCAATGGCATCCACTTTGTTTAATCCTCCAGATCGGTCTAATGGAGTGCCGCCCATCCATCGAAAATAATACCCAAACGGAAATCGGAACAATTCTTTTTTACCCACCCAATGCATGTCCAATTGCAGAATTCCACGGGTAAATAATCCGAGAAAAAAATCGTGCCAACTGGTGTGGGTGAGTACCATGAATACACATTTTTTAATAGCTGGATCAAGGTTGCCTTTGATTTGCCAACCCAATATATCGATGAAAATCCAGCGGTATAGTTTTTGTTTCATGTTTTTAATTTGATCGTCAAAATTAAGATTAATCCGCTATTTTTACGCAAAATTACCACGATGTTTAAACGACTGTTTAGTTTTTTTATTCCAGTTACCTTGTACCGAACTACCTCATTAGTGAGCAAGCAATTGGAAGTAAACTGGAACAACGGTCAACTTGTATTGGATTCCTCGCACACCAATTATTCCTACGGCAGTTTACAGCGTATTTTACGCCATGGTCTCAAAAAGATTGGTTTTGATAAAATTGCAAAAATGCAACACATTTTGGTGTTGGGTGTAGGTGGCGGAAGTGTGCTAAAAACCTTGGTAAATGAACTACAATACCGCGGAAAAATTACAGGCGTTGAATTGGATCCAGCTGTGATAAAATTGGCTTATGACTATTTTCAACTACAGGAAATTCCGCAATTGAACCTCATTCAAGGCGATGCCTTTGACTATGTTTTAAAAACAGCCTTCAAATTTGATTTGATCATCGTGGATGTGTTTCAAGACACCAACATGCCCAACTTCTTGTTTGAGAAATTCTTTGCTGACAAATTGGGATCGCTGTTGCAGGCACCGGGCTATATACTGTTCAACACCATGACGCTCAAAGCCGAAGACCTTGAACGAAACAACTACTACTGCCTTAACTTCAACAACAAACCTTTCAAGGTTCATCGTTTACCCAAAGTGGAAACACACAACGAATTGATTGTCATCGAGAAGAAAACTATTTAATTTGAAAGCATAAAATTTCTGGCTTTTTCTAAATCTTCGGGCGTATCAATGCCAATACTTTTGTGCGTAGTTTCCACCATTTTGATGCGTTTGCCATATTCCAAATAGCGCAGCTGCTCCAATTTTTCCGTAGCTTCTAGACTTTTCATAGGCAAATTTGAAAAAGCTATCAAAGCTTCTTTGCGGAAGGCGTAAATGCCAATGTGTTGAAAATAACGCAAACTAGGATCTATTGAACGGGGATATGGAATGACCGATCTTGAAAAATAAAGGGCAAATTGCTGTTGATCTACAACTACCTTCACGTTATTGGGATTATCAATGGCATCTTGGTCTTGAATTTCAAAATACAACGAGGCCAAATCAACTTGTCTAGCGGTATCTTCTTTAAATACGTGAATCAGCTTTTGCAAGGAATCCACGTCCAAAAAAGGTTCATCACCTTGCACATTTACCACTACATCTACCTCCAAATTGACGATAGCCTCGGCAATGCGGTCACTACCCGATTCGTGTTCGTTGATACTCATTACAGCCTTTCCTCCTTGGGAAACAATTTCATTGTAAATAATTTCCGAATCGGTTACCACAAATACATCGTCAAATAATTGAGTTTGTATAGCGGCTTCATAGGTGCGCTGAATGACTGTTTTACCGCACAAATCGTGCATGAGTTTGGCAGGAAAACGGGTGGAAGCATAGCGAGCGGGAATTACGGCAATTACTTTCATAAGCGGTGTTGCATAAAGTTGGGGCAAAAATACAAAGAATACAATCCGATTGGTTGGGTTTTATTCGTGAAAATGATCGTCTTTGAAACCAATGAGATACAACTTCTCTTTGGCGCGTGTCACGGCAGTATACAACCATCGAACATACTCTTGATCGATGCCGTCGGGTAAATACGGTTGCTCAATAAACACCGTATTCCATTGTCCTCCCTGCGATTTATGACAGGTAATGGCATACGAAAATTTCACTTGTAAGGCGTTAAAGTATTCGTTTTCTTTTACTTTTTGAAACTTCTTGTATTTAGTGGTTTCTTGTTCGTAATCTTGCAGCACTTCCTGGTATAATCGGTTGGCGTCGTCATAAGACAAGGAAGGAGATTCACTATGGAGCGTATCCAACAACAAAATGGTTTCGATGGGGCGCTGGTTGGGGTAATCCACCATACGGATCTTTACCGACGCAAAAGTAAAACCGTATAGTTCTTTGATGGAGAATAACTCCAATACTTCAATGATGTCGCCATTGGCTATAAATCCGGCCTCGTCAGTTTCTTGCAACCAAAAATAATTGTTCTTTACTACCATCAAGTAATCACCGGTGGCCAAGATGCTTTCTTTGTCCAAGATGCGCGAACGAATCTGTTGGTTGTACAAGTTGGCGCGTTTGTTTGAACGGACCAAAAATGCGGTGTCTTCAATGCTGTAATTGCTATAGGCTGACTGTATTGCGTCTTGAATGTCATAGCCGTCCACCAATCGGATGATGTCCTTGAATGGCTTGAGCTGAAACTGAAAACTGTCCCAAAAAGAAGTCTGTAAAAGGTCGCGCAGTGCCGTTGCGTTGAATAATATACCCGACTTTTCGGCTTGACGCATGACCTCATCGAGTTCAATATGATTCACTTCTTTGTTGTAATGCAAGGATAATCGTTCTAGGTCTAAGGCTGGCGAAATGGACAAATTGACCGGTGGCAACTGAGCTGTATCGCCAATAAGCAAGAGTTTACAACCCACACCCGAATAGATGTATGCAATCAAATCGTCCAAGAGTGAACTCCCTTCAGCAAATTTGGTGTCGATGGCCACATCCGAAATCATGGATGCCTCATCAACAATAAATAAGGTATTCTTGTGTTTGTTTTGTTGCAAGGTAAATTGCAATCCACCCCCAGCTACTTTTTTGGGAAAATAAATTTTTTTGTGAATGGTAAAGGCCGACTTCTGAGCATAGTTAGCCATTACCTTGGCCGCACGACCGGTGGGCGCCAACAACACGGATTTGTAATTGAGATCGGGCAAGGTATGCACCAAGGCACTCACTAAGGTGGTTTTACCTGTCCCTGCATAGCCTTTTAAAACAAATAGCTCTTCACAGGTAGTTTGGGTAATGTACTGCGCAATCAACTGAAAAAACACCTCCTGTTTTTGGGTAGGTACAAATGGAAAATGTTGAATTAATTTTCGGTGAAACTGACTTGCATTCATGTGCTGGAGTGCCCCACTAAGGGATTCAAATATACACAGGAATATCGCAGCAATCGCGCTGTGATTGAAAAAAAATTGTAAGTTTGCTTCAGTCAATAAGTCACTATATATTGACTATTTATTTGAGTCTCATGCAACAAAATCAGCGAAACATTACCGAGAAAACCTACCGGAAATTGGTCCTAAAAATTGGATTGACTGGTTTTGCTTATGGCATATGGGATACGCTCCAAAAAACACTGATTGACTTTCGCGAAATTGAATTTGATGCAACCGATAAAACCAAAAAAATTGAGGATTGCTACGAACATGCGTTTTTTAACTCAACCGATTTGCGCAAACCGTATGACGAAGTTCAGGTGATTCATGACAACAATTTAAACACCTTTGTTCCAAACGCCTTGTTTGACGAATCCTATTTGGGAAGCTACATGCAATTCAACACCAAAGTATTTGATACCGATTTTTTCACGTTTGATACCTTAGAGGCCTACGGCATGCACAATGTTTACATTCCTTATGTACACCTAAACAATTTTTTGATTGACAAGTTTGGCCAATTTGAATACCGGCACGCCGCCAGTATTTTGGTGCAGAGGTTGTTGGATTTGACAAAAAATGCTACCGCAAAAAAAATGTTTGTACACCTCACTGCCAACCATTTTGAAATTGTTATCCTGCACAACCAACGCGTTTTACTGTACAATTCGTTTGAGTACAAAACGCCCGAAGATGTAGTGTATTACATCCTGTTTTCTGCCGAACAATTGCAACTCAACCCGGAGGAATTTTCGCTTGAATTTTTAGGGAAAATTTCAGCAGATTCCGAGGTATATTCGCTTATTTACAATTATGTACGCCACGTAACTTTTTTTGATGTAAGCCAATGCAAAGCACACAACACCTATTCTAACGCGTTGAATTTACAACACTTTATCTTGTTTCAATCTTGAGAATTATTTCTGGAAAATACAAGGGCCGTCGCATATCTCCTCCGCGAAATTTGCCCGTACGTCCCACCACAGACATGAGCAAAGAAGCCTTGTTTAATATTCTCAACAACCACTTTGATTTTGATGGATTAAAAGTCCTTGATTTATTTTCAGGCACCGGTAACATCAGTTATGAATTTGCCTCGCGCGGCAGCAATAACATTACCTGTGTGGATGCCGATTTTGGCTGTGTGAAATTCATTAAACAAACGGCAGCCGAATATGACTTTGCCATTGCAGCCATCAAAAGTGATGTGTTTGCCTATATCGACAAATGCAACGTAGATTACGACTTGATTTTTGCAGATCCTCCGTATGGATTAGACCAAGCGACTTTTGAGAAATTAGTCGTTCAGTTGTTTGAAAAAAATATGTTACGTCCAGACGGCATGTTGATCGTTGAACATTCGAAACACACCAAAATGGCACATTTGAACCATTATTCTTTTCAAAAAAATTACGGTGGATCTACCTTTAGTTTTTTTGAATTGGCGAAAGAAAATGAGGTTTAATTCAATTGTAAAGCTTGTAAACTTGAGGTAGTAAGTGGTTTATAGATGTATTGATCTACGTGCGCGTTTTCTTCCGCTTTTGCTTTGTCGTCCGGATTTATAGACGAACTCAACACAAAAATCTTGGTGTTAAATTTTAATTTATTTTCTTGTTGGGCATATTCTTTCAAGAATCCCCAGCCATCTAGAATAGGCATGTTCAAATCTAAAAACACAACCACCGTATCGTTTTTGGAAGCTAAAGATTGATTGAGTGCGATCAATTGCTGAATACCTTCTTGACCATTTTTAGCCACTTTTACCTCTACACAAATCTCCGCTTTAGAAATGACGCGCTGGTGTAAAAAGTTGGTCATGTTGTCGTCGTCAACCAATAAAACAGTTTTTACAAATTTTGACATACTTACTATAGTGTTTTTGAAATCGTAAAGCTAAAGGTACTTCCTTCGCCTAGCTTAGAGGTTACCCACAAATCACCTTCATGCAAATCTACTATTTTTTTACAATGCGACAAGCCAATGCCATGTCCTTCATATTGTTCTTGGTGGTTCAATCGTTTAAATATGGTAAATATCTCTTCTTGGTGTTTTTTGCCTATCCCAATTCCTTGATCTGTAACCGTAAACAACCACTCGTCTTTGAGTTCTGAAAATTGAATCTTCACCACAGGTGCGGTATCGGGCTTGTGAAATTTGATGGCATTGCTAATCAAATTCTGAAACAATAAACGAATGTAGGTGCCATAGCCCATAATAGTTGGCAAATCGTCTACTTCTATCACCGCTTGTGTTTGCTTGATTTTGGCACGTAAATCTTTTAGTACTTCCTCAATCAATTCGGAGCAATTGATTTGCTCAACTTTTTCGCGTTTACCAATTCGGGCATAATCCATTAAACCCGAAACCAAGGCCCGCATGCGTAAAGCCGATTTATTGATAAACTCCACAAACAATTTACCTTCATCATTGAGATGTTCGCTGTGCTCTTCTTGCAATAATTCTGAAAAACTAGTGAGCGTGAGCAAGGGTTCTTGTAAATCATGGGAAGCAATATAGGTAAACTGTTCCAGTTGCTTGTTTTGTACTTTTAGCTTGCGGTTTTGATTTGAAATTTGTTTTTCTCTATTTTTTCGAATAGAAATATCCCGAACAAAAGCACAAAAAGCCATCGCATTGCTGTTGTTGTCAATGGGCAACACTGTGAGCTCAACAGGAAATTCAATTCCATCTTTGTTTACAGCAGTCAATTCCAACAGTTGATTGAGTATGGTTGATTTACCCGTAATTAAAAACCGGTCCATTCCCGATTGATGGGCAGATTTCATGGTAGACGGAATGATTACCTCAGCGATATTCAACCCTACTACTTCCTCGGATTTCCATCCAAAAATGGCTTCGGCCTGGGGATTCCAAAACGTTATTGCTCCTTTTTGATCTATCATTAAAACAGCATCCAATGATGAATTGAGAATCAAGGTGTTGCGTTGCTCATTTTTGATCACCAATTCTTCGGCATTTTTTAGCTCGGTTACATCAATTCCATATCCAATTACATATTCCAGTACGCCATTGTGTTTGTAAGGAAAAAAACGGCGAAAAATATATTTTTTACTTCCGTCTTTTTCATAGGTGTCAATCCAATCGACTGATTTGTCTTTCTCAATAGCTTCATTAAAATAACTTCTTCTTTTATGAGCCGATGCAGGATTGATATTTTTATATTCGCAATAATCAAAATCATTTTTTCCAATGAGCCAATTGCGTGTTTCTTCGCTGGCAATCCCATTGGCATTTACAAATAAATAATTGTGATCTTTATCAAAAATGGCAATGTCAGCCGGAATACTATTTAAAATACCATCGGTGAATTGACGTTGCATTTGCAGTTGAATTTCATCCTCCTTTTTTGCCGTAATGTCGAGTACAATTCCGTTGTAGTACAAAATATTATTTTGTATGCTAGGCAAGGCACTGATTTCAATCCATTTCACGGTACCATTTGGCAACAAAATTCTTCCGGTAAATTTGAATTCTTTGGTATAACTAACGGCATTGTGATAGGCTGTAAAGTATTGTTCAGAATCGTCGGGATGCAAATTAATCTTCGCGTCCCAATTTGTGTTGTTAGTGCTGAGTTGAAACCCTACAATTTCGGCAATTCGTTCGTTAATGTAAGTAAGGAAGTTTTCTCTATTTTCTTTTACAATAATCTGAAAAAGCACACCCGGAATGTGTTTGGTAAGGATACTCAGTTGGTCTTCTTTTTCTTGTAGGTTGTAGTTGTTTTTAATTTTCTCCGTGATATCAATGGTCTTGAAAATATAATACAACTGATTGTCCACAATTTTAACCACCAACTTGATTTGATAAAAATAAACACTACCGTCAATCGGGTCTTCTTTGCTGTAGTCAAAATCCAATTCTTGAGCCGTTTGAAGTACTTGCTGATATTGTTGCCAATCTGCCAAAGAGTGAATAACTGATTTCAATTCCCAAACGGGCAAATTCTTGGCTTCTGAACGCGTAAGCTCGAAAATGGTTGAGGCTGTTTTGTTCATATATACTATCTGCCCGATTTGATCTGCAATATGAACACCCTCTGTGGTTGAATCTAAAAATGACTCAAACAAACGCAAGCGATTTTTAACAACGTCAAATTTGGTTTCAGAAAACGGTGTAGCTTGTACGGCAAAATTGACATCAATAAAATAAACTATTCCGGTATGTGGGGAATTGGGAAGTGATTCATATTGTACCTTTCCGTGTATTTCAACAGCTGTGGAAGAAAGAATACGCGTTTTTACCTCAATTCCTTTTTTCTGAATCAGCTGAGTAAAATTGGGCAATACACGCGAAACTGGCTGATGAATGATATCTGCTAATTCATAGCCTAGCAGCTGCAATAACTTACTGTTAATTTCAACTATTTTATCTTCCTTATTTACGATTAAAAATGGTAAAGGAATTGTTTTGAGAAAAATACCTGGCGCACTAGAAAACAACATAGTATCGATTTTTGCGATTTAAAGATAGTATTTCATTTCCGTATATCGTAAAAAAATAAAAAAAGCAGACCTGTAAGCCGGATTCTGTTCTTTTAAACCTGCCGAAACAAATTTAAAATACCTTATCATTTATCTAGTCCCGCCATTACTAACGGGATCCATCTTCCTACCCTTTGGCATCGGACGAGTAGCCCTTATCCCGCAAAACGGGAGCCAATATACTTGGAATTTCACCGCATAGAGTTTACCTGGTTTCACTACAGCCTTACCTGTACATACTTTCTGTTGCACTTGTCCTTGCAGCAGCCAAATTACATTGACTACTACCGACGGGTGTTACCCGCTATGCTACTCTTTGGTGTCCGGACTTTCCTTCCCGATAATTCGGGACGATAAGGCGGTCTGCTTTGCAAAGTAAGGGTATTTATTAGAAGTTTGTAAAAATTAAAATCTAAAATTTAAAATTTATAAATATTCAAACTATATTTGTTCACCAAGCAAAATTTCATGGAACAATTTGTAGTGTCAGCCCGTAAATACCGCCCTCAAACCTTCAAGGATGTGGTAGGACAACAGGCCATTACCAACACTTTGCTCAATGCCATCGAAACCAATCACTTGGCCTCTGCCCTGCTTTTTACCGGACCTCGAGGCGTAGGAAAAACCACCTGCGCTCGCATCTTAGCCCGTAAAATAAACCAACCGGGTTACGATGATCCCAACGAAGATTTTGCGTTCAATGTGTTTGAATTGGATGCGGCTTCTAATAATTCGGTAGATGACATTCGTAACTTGATAGACCAGGTACGGATTCCGCCCCAAACCGGGCAATACAAAGTGTACATCATTGACGAGGTACACATGTTGTCTGCCTCGGCTTTTAATGCTTTTTTGAAAACCTTAGAAGAACCGCCCAAACACGCCATTTTTATTTTGGCCACCACGGAGAAACACAAAATCATTCCTACTATATTATCGCGTTGTCAAATTTTTGATTTTAAACGCATTACCGTTAAAGACGCCAAAGCACATTTGGCTGAAGTGGCCCAAAGTCAAGGCGTAGCATTTGAAGACGATGCCTTGCACATCATTGCCCAAAAAGCAGACGGGGCCATGCGTGACGCCTTATCGATCTTTGACCGAGTAGTTTCTTATTGTGGGACAAATTTAACCCGGCAAGCGGTGACCGAGAATTTGAATGTCTTGGACTATGAAACCTACATTCAAATTACCGATTTGTTGTTGACCAATAAAATCCCTGAAGTGCTCATGGCTTACAATGACATTTTGGCCAAAGGGTTTGACGGTCATCATTTTATTGCTGGATTGGCCTCCCATTTTAGAGACCTATTGGTTTGTCAAACTCCGGCAACAATCTCGTTGCTCGAAGTGGGCGAACAAGCACAAAAATTATATGCACAACAAGCACTGCAAACTCCGCACGCCTTTTTATTGAAAGGTATCGAGCTGGCCAATGACTGCGATTTGAAATACAAAGTCTCTCAAAACCAACGCCTGTTAGTAGAACTTTGTTTGATGCAATTGGCCTCCATCACTTTTGATGGAGAAAAAAAAAAGTTAACGGATTTATAATCCCTGCCTCCCATTTTTACGGAAGAGTGTTAGAAATAACGGTGGAAGATCCGGCTTTTGTAGAAGTTGTAACACCAACTGTCGAAGAAATTCTAGAAGTACAAGCGATTCAACCCAGTACTCCCCCACCGACAATAACTCAAAAAGAAAACAATAACAGCAGCCACGCTGGGCCTGTTTCGGCATTGTCTTTGGCTAGCATTCGTGCCAAAAAAGAAATGCAAGAGCAAATTAATCCCAACACCAAAGAGGAAGTTGCCTTGCCTACCGAATCGTTTAACGAAACAGATCTGTTGCTGTATTGGACCAAATATGCTCAAAAATTGGGCGACAAAGGATACAAAATTATGGAGTCCTTGTTGCTCATAAACGACCCTACAGTGGACGGAACACAGGTGCGGTTTGAATTACCCAACGAAGGATCTAAACTTGATTTTGAATCGGAGAAAAATGACTTGTTGCGTTTTTTGAGAAGTCATTTGCACAACCACGACATTTCCATTGAAGTAATTGTAAACGAAGCCGTTGAAAACAAATTTGCCTTCACTCCGCAAGACAAATACAACCGATTGAACGAACTCAATCCTACCTTGGATTTACTTCGAAAAACCTTTGAATTGGATATTTAATTTTCCTGTTTTTTCAAAAAAGAAATCAAGCCTTTCATATACACTTGCTGGTCGTCATACATACTCATGTGGCTTCCGTTGGGGCAATACAAATAGGTTCCATTTTGCACTTGCGTAGCCATCCATTGCATATGCTCCGGATCCATGGTATCGTATTTTCCACCGATGGTCAAAGTGGGAATTGTTAGTTTAGGAAGTTCTTTTTTGCGATCCCAAGTCGTTAATTTGCCCGAAATACCAAATTCACTTGGTCCTTGCATGGTTACATACAAAGACGTATTTAATCGGCCAAACGCTCGATTCATGGGTTCTGGCCAAGGAATTCTACAGATGTGTTGGTTGTAATAATGTGGTGTAAGCAGTTCCATATACCGTGGATTAGAGAAATCTTTTTTGGCTTCTAAGGCACGGATTTCGGCAAGCGCAGCTGTAGGAATTTGTTTGGCTAATACCTCGGCATATTGGCCATAATCCGGACAACTGGCCATCATGTTGGAAATGACTAATCCCTTTAAATTGGCTTGGTATTTTAAGGCATATTCCATGGCTAAGATTCCGCCCCAGGAATGCCCTAATATGATAAAATTGGAGGCATCCAAGTGCAAAGCTTTGCGTACTTGTTCCACTTCTTCTACATAGCGAGGCAAATCCCATAACGCTACATCATTAGGGTTGTCTGAGAAACCGGTACCCAATTGGTCATAATAAATAAACTCAATACCCGCCGCAGGCAAGAAATTTTCCATGCACTCAAAATATTCGTGAGACATGCCTGGACCGCCATTGAGTAACAATACCTTTACTTTTGGGTTGTTCCCGATGCGTTTGGTCCACACCATAAAATTTCCTTTTGGTGTGCTGATTGTAATTTGTTGTGTTCCGCCTACCGAAACTTTGGTACTATCCTGGTAAAAATAGGACGCGGAAGATTCGGTTTTTGAATCCGGTTGTGGTTTGCATGAAAATAAGGTCACACATAAAATCGAACAGATAAAGCAAATTTTTTTCATCTTAAATTCTTTATAATTTTTTATAATACATGGCTTTCACAATTCCGTCTGAAAGTCCAATTTTTGGTACGTAAATCCATTTGGCTCCACTCCATTTCATGGCATTCAAATAGATTTTGGTAGCCAAGACAATTACATCGGCGCGATCGGGATTTAATCCCATATCAGACACCAATTGATTGTAGGTTAAGCCACTCAATAACTGGTATTGTTTGGATATATATTGATAAGACAAAGGCGTATCTACTGGTTTTTCAGATAACTTAAACAACTTATTGATGTTACCGCCCGAACCGATTAAAGTAACCTGCTCAAATGGTGCTGTATTTAGAGTTATCCAATCTTGAATTTCTTGCCATATAGAATCGGGTACCATCTGGTTTAACAAACGAACTGTACCTATTTTAAACGATTTGGAAGCCACCATTTGGGCATTGGAAAACAATGAAAACTCAGTACTTCCTCCGCCAACATCAACAAACAAATAGGTGTGTTCAGTTTTTAACAAATGATGCAAGTCGGTTGAAGCTATAATGGCTGCTTCTTTTTTTCCGTCAATAATCTCAATTTTCACACCCGCTTTTTCCTGAATTGTTTGAATCACCTTGTCGCCATTTTGAGCTTCTCGCATAGCCGACGTAGCTAAGGCTCGGTAATCCTTTACTTTATGCACTTTCATTAATAACTTGAAGGCCTGCATTCCATCAACCATACGATCGATGTTTTCGTCAGATATAATTCCTGTAGTAAAGGCATCTTGGCCCAATCGGATGGGTAAACGAACTAAGGCACTTTTATTAAACTGTGTGGGTTTACCGGGTTCCTCCACTACGTTGGCGATCAACAATCGCATGGCATTGGAGCCAATATCAATAGCGGCATATTTTTGAATTGAAATCATATTCTTGAATTAAGACTGCTCAGCAGCGGATTGATCTGTATCGGCTTTTTGTTTGTAATAGTTGTAGGTTTCCAATTGCGCTCTAAATACAGGATTGTCTCCTTTTTGTCGGTATTTGTTGTCCAATAATTGAGAATGAAAACGGGCTTTCACATTTCCTTTCCAACCCATATCAAACACATCAATGAGTTCTTGTTTGATGGCTGGATCATAAATTGGGCAAGCCACCTCTACACGGGTATCCAAATTTCGGGTCATGAAATCGGCCGATGAAATAAAGACCTCAGGATCTCCATTATTGCCAAAAATATACACGCGGGTGTGTTCCAAATAATTATCTACAATACTAATGGCTTCAATGTTGTCACTCATGCCAGGAACACCAGGAATTAATGAGCAAATGCCTCGAACTTGGAGTTTGATTTTCACTCCGGCTCGGCTGGCTTCATACAGCTTATCGACCATATCAAAATCAGAAAGGCTGTTCATCTTTAAATGGATCATACCTTGGTGACCTAATTTGGTGTGCATGATTTCGCGCTCGATGAGTTTGTAAAAACGAGAACGGGTGTAGTGCGGGGAAACGATTAGGTGCTTGAATCGATGGATTCTGAAATTAACTTCAAAAAAATCGAAGATTTTATCGATGTCTTTGAGGATTTTTTGATGGCTTGTAAACAAAGTGACATCGGTGTAAATTTTAGCGGTAGATTCATTAAAGTTACCAGTCGAAATTAATCCGTATCGTTTGATTTTTTGTTGTTCGATACGCTCAATAACGCAGATTTTACTGTGTACTTTCAGTCCCTTAATTCCAAAAATCAGCTGAATGCCTTCCATTTGCATTTTCTCTGAATAAGAGATGTTGCTGGCCTCATCAAAACGCGCCTGTAATTCAATTTGAACCGTTACTTTTTTACCATTCTTGGCCGCGTTGATGAGCGAACTGATGATCTGTGAATTCTTGGCCAATCGATACAAGGTAATTTTAATCGAAACTACTTTTGGATCTAATGCCGCCTCACGCAAAAACTTAATCAAATAGGAAAAAGATTGGTAGGGCGCATGCATCAGGTAATCTTTTGTACTGATTTTTTCAAGAATGCTGCCTTCTAGACTCAAACCTGGAACGGGTAAGGGTTCGTTTTTTTTGTACAACAAATCATATCGGCCCAAATTGGGAAAATCCATGTAATCCCTACGGTTGTGGTATCTCCCACCAGGAATTAAACTATCGGTAGAATCCAAGTGAATTTTAGATAAGAAGAATTTCAGCGTGTCTTTACCAATTTCTTGATCGTATACAAAGCGAACGGGCTCTCCAATTCGGCGATCTTTTACACTATTGGCTATTTTTTCAAGCATACTTTTACTCAAATCGCTGTCCATTTCCAGCTGGGCATCGCGGGTAATTTTGATCATGTGTGCCGTAACACTGTAATAATCAAAAATATTGAAGATACTACTCAAGTTAAACCTTATGACATCGTCTAAAAGGATCACATAATCTTTGCCGTCAGACTGCGGTAAAACCACAAAACGGTTGATGGTTTTGGGGATTTCAATTACTGCATAACGGATTTCTTTTCGGCGAGATACCCGTTGAAGCAAATTGGATGGAGCAGCTGTATTGAGCACCAACTTCACGGCTAAATAACCCGAGGTGTCTTTGAGCAAAGGAAATTCTGCCAAGTCATTCAATATAATGGTGACTAAGGCAGGACTGACTGTTTGTATAAAAAAATCTTTAACATAGGCCTCTTGTTCGGGAGACAATTGTTTTTCGTTTACAATAAATATGCGTTCGGCTTCCAGCTTTTTTTCAATGATTCGAAGTACTTGTAAACTTTCTTCTTGTTGCGCGATTACAATGGCTGTAATCTCATTTAGCAACTGGTGGGCCGTGCTTCCTCCCAAGGCCTTTTGGCCAGAAATACCCGATAAACTCAATCGTCGAATGGCTGCATAACGCACGCGGAAAAACTCATCTAAATTGTTGGAAAAAATACCCAAAAACCGCAATCGATCCAACAAAGGCACCGTTTCATCAGCCGCTTCTTGCAACACACGGGCATTGAACGCCAACCAACTTTTTTCTCGTTCGATGTATTTATTATCAGACATATTTACAGGGTATCTTTAGGGAACTTCATTTTTTTGGTAATGCCTTTTTGCAATTTTGACCACGAATTAATAGGTAACTCGAGGACAACAAAGCCGCAGGTGGGCACATTATCTATTTGAATGGATCCAAATTTATTAACAAAATTTGTAATGGCCTCGTTGTGGCCAAAAAGAATTATGGCCTGATCTTCGTCTTTTCGTGATTGGACGAACCTTTCTAGATCTGCACAAGAAAAGGTATATAAATCGAATTCATATTGAATAGCCGCTGCGGTAGTAGAAAAATATGACGTAATGATTTCTGCCGTTTGTCTGGTTCGGGTAGCTGTACTGCAAAACATGGAATAGGATTCGGGTAAATGGGCAGCCACAAAACTACCCATTGCATGGGCATCAGTAATTCCTCGCGTTGCCAATACGCGACTGTGATCGGAAGTAGCCATCTCCCAACTAGATTTGGCGTGTCGCAGAAGTAGAATAGTTTTCATATGTGGTTAATTTTGCGTAGACAAAGTAACTATATTGTGGTTAATTTTGCGTTATCGTACAGGTTAATAAAACTATACACGACGTTTAATTTTAGAAAAAGTCATTTCAGCTGTCGTTTATCGATATATTTTTGAGTTTATTTTCTTACAAAATATACTTTAAATTACACTTTATCGATGTTTATTGCATTTTATCGTTGTTTCAAAGTCGGATTTCAAGCAAATGTGTCTATTTTTGGAACGTGATTTTTTTTTAAAGTACACCCAAAGTATGAAACGAAATAAACAGAGCACAAATTTAAATAGTACAATCCTCAAACAGTATCTGCTGTATTGTGTGCTTTTTGGATACAGCATCAGTGGTTTGGCTCAGTCTTCTGGATCATCTCTTCGTTCAACTGAAGCATACCTAAACGAACTACAATCAAAAACGGCTACCGTTTATCAAAAAGCAGCGGCCCAGAACTTAGCTACTTTGTTGCACGCTAAACAAGAGGCGATCTACATCACAGGACAAAACGTGCAGAGGTATGGAACAAAACCACGCGTTGTATTTCTTTCGTTGACGGATATCAATCAATTGAGCAGTTTACAATCACTCCAACACAACATTGAACTCATACAAATTCAAGTCAATGGTGCTGCCGATTACCCGCAGTTGCTTTCAAGCGAACTATTGGCTGGTTTTAAAAACCTTAAATACCTGCATTTTATTTTAGCAGATCAAGCTTCAAGTGCTGCCTTAGCCTCTGGACTTGCTTCTGTTCATTTGCCTTATGACTTACTGTATTCTGTTCTAAATGTGGATCACGACTAATGATAAACGTAAAATCACATACCGCCAAGTTATCCTCCTTTTGGGCCTTTTTTGTGCTCTTGGTGTTGTTGGTTTCGCCCATACTATATGGTCAGGTTCGTGTTGATTTTACACAACGCAGTTCTCAATATACACCTACAAAAAAGATCTACACACTCAAAGGCGATTTTACCATGTTGGGAAATACCTGCCTTACCCCGCAAAACTATGGTCCAAACACCAACAACAATGGGCAATTCATGCAGTATATTGATGCGGATTCAGATCCCACTACGTTCAACTCTTCCTCCTCTACCTTGGTGTTGTCAACTGAAAATGGAGCAATTCCCAGTTGTTCCAACATTGTGTATGCCGGTTTGTATTGGACCGGAAAATCAAATACCAACGATGTATTTACGGTAACCAAAGACATTCCTAATGGCACACAAAACACAAACACCTCTGTTTCAGTTGGCCATAACAACAACATCATCTACAGCAATTTCACGCTCATTGTATCGCGCAATACCATAAGCCCTAACTACTACAATCCAAAATATACCTTTGCTGGCAACGGCAGTACCTATGCGTTCAGTTTTTACAATGCCGATAACCCAAACCGGATTACTTTGTCGGTAAACGGCGGGGCAGAAATCAATATTCCTGCAACCATAAGCGCCGACCAAACGGAAGCTACTTTTGACACGCCTTATCAAATAGTGGATGGATTGGTTACCCTTCGCATTGAAAAATTAAAACGGGCTGCGTCAACCGACAATACGCTAACAACCTATCAAAATACTTCTACTGCTGTAGTTAATGTAACGGGCACAGTTCCCGCATTTGTTTCGCTCACCAAAACCTACGACAAACGAAAAATTTCCCTCAAAGGACCCAATGCGGCTGCCTATACTCAATTTACTGCAGCGCCCAACAGCATTTATTTTCCAAGCGCCACAACCGATGACAATATCTTTTCCGCCTATACCGAAGTAACTGATTATGTCCGTGAGCATGGAATTGGCGAATACTTTGCCGCCGATATGGCCTTGCAAGAAGGATTGGTTTCGGGTACTGGCTATTCGGGTGGTTGGGGCATTATTGTGGTGTACCAAAATTCTAAAATGAAACAACGAGACATTACTCTTTTTGATGGGTATGCTTATGTTAATTCAGGAAATTCTGAAGGGTTTACCTTACCTGTAGCTGGATTCAATACGATTCAAACAGGAGAAGTAGGCGTAAAATTGGGCGTTATGGCCAGCGAAGGCGACGTGAGTTTTACAGGCGATTATTTTAAAATTCAAAAACAAAGCGATGGAACTTACTTCAATTTAAGTCACAGTGGTAATTCTCCTACTAATTTTTTCAATTCATCCATCATTACAGGTGGTTTGCGTAGTCCGTATTTGGTGAACAATACCGGCATTGACATCAGCATGTTTACGGTACCCAACACCAATAATGCGGTAATTGGCAACAACCAAACAGCGACTAATTTCATGTACGGCACCAACGGCGATACCTACTCGATCTTTGCAATTGCCATGTCAGTAGATGCCTACAATGCCAATGTAGAAAACATTTTGCAACCTGTTGCTATTCAAGGTAATGCCTTGCCTAATTTAAACAACCTAAACTGCTTGCCAGGTCAGGAAATTCAATACGAGATCAACGTCAAAAATTTGGGTAACGAAGCCATCAACAATTACAAAGTGGTTTTGCCTATTCCCTACAATACGCAATATGTACCCGGAAGTGCTAGCACCGAATTATTTTTTAGCCCAACTCCAACTCCCAACATTGTAAGCTTTGATCCAACCTATGGTGCTCAAGGTGCCTTAACGTGGGAATTGGGTCAATTGCCTTTGGACGCCAATCCGGCAAATGTATTGGCGCGATTTGCATTTATCCTTCGTGCCACTCAAGATTGTCAAGTATTGGCCTCCACCCAATGTGGTTCTATTATAAACACACAAGGCCAAGCCAGTGGAACAGGAGCCATTACTGGAATTTCATTTGCCAATGCCAATCTTATCAGCGGATACCAAACCAATGGCAATTGCACCGACGAACCCATCGTTGCGGCAACGCCCATTGCAATCAACGGGGCAGCTTATGTGATGCAAAATTGTCCTGAATTTACTGGACCTAGAATCATCAATTGGTGCAGTACAAACAACAGTGTAGCCACTTCTGAACTGACATCCTATTTTTCTGCGGGTACTTTATTCTACAATGCATTTCCAATAACTGCATCTACAATTCAGTATACAGCCCTTAATGCAATTCCTTTTGCAGGCAATACATCAGCTACATTGTATGCAGTGAGTTTGGCGAACAGCAATTGTGCCAATCCTTTTGTGTTGCGTCGATGCGGAAGTATTCAAGGTACTAATGATGTGGGATCTACCGTGAATGGCGTTACAGGAGGCACCTCTTTTACCAATGTATTAACCAATGATATCCTCAACGGACAAACCGCAACGGCAAGTGCTGTTTTGATCAGTTTAGTTCAATCGTCACATCCTGGTATTAGCCTAAACGGAAGCAATGTGGTCGTGGCCCCAGGAACACCCGCGGGCAGTTATTTGCTTACCTACCAAATTTGTGAAACGGCAAATCCATCAAATTGTGCCACCGCAACGGTATCAGTCGTGGTAGCTAATTTTTCCATATTAGCACAGGATGACAATTATATGGCTGTAGCCTGCGGAACCAATACATTGTTGAACTCGGTGTTGCAAAACGACATGGCTGTTAACGGCTCGGCCAACAGCAGCAATGTGCAACTCATGCAAATTCAATCTTCAAATCCTGCCATTCAACTCAATTTAGTTGATGGAACAATTCAATTGAGTCCTGGATTAGCGGTTGGAACCTATACCCTTATCTACTCTATCTGCGATGTAACGAATGGCAGTTTGTGTGCCGAAGCAACAATTACCGTACAAATTATTGACACAACACCTCCATCATTACCCACATTAAATAATTTGGGGGAAGTAGAATGCAACTATACCTTTGAAATTCCCTCTACCACTGATGCTTGCTCAGGAACGGTGATTGCCACAACTACAGACTCCTTATTCTATGATACGGTTGGAACCCATACTGTTACGTGGATTTTTAGAGATCAAGCAGGCAACGAAAGCAGCTTGGCGCAATCGGTTACCATTGTTGCCGGTGAATCCGAACAATCGTTTTCTCAATATGTGGCCTGTAACAACGACAACAGCGAAGAGGTAAATGTAAACTTAACCGATTTACTCCCTACTGATGTTTCAGGATTGGGTAATTGGGAAGATACGGACAACTCCACTGGATTGATTGGCAATACTTTTGTGCCTTATCAAATTCCTGTGGGCAGCTATCGATTTACGTATACCGTACAAGTGGGCTCGTGTACCCAAAAAGTGTTGGTTACGGTACAAGTAGACAACGATTGTATTGTAGAACCAATAGGAACTTGTATTTTAGTCGTGCACAATGCGGTAACCGTGAATGACGACCGCACCAATGATGTATTATTTATAGAAAACATAACCGATCCGGCTTGTTTTGTGGCCAATAAGGTAGAAGTTTACAACCGTTGGGGCGTATTGGTTTTTGAATCTAATCAGTATGACAATGAGACGCATGCGTTTAGAGGTTATTCGCAAGGTCGATCAACAGTAGGTTCAGATGCATTGCCTACGGGTACGTATTTTTATACGGTCCAAGGTACCAAACCCGATGGATCAATTGTGCGCAAACAAGGGTATTTGTATTTAACCCGATAAAATGGATTAAGTTCCCAAACTGATAAGAAATGAAAGCAAGATTACTTCTTTTTATACTTGGATTTGTAGCCCTGAGCACCCAAGCTCAGCAGGATGCGCAATTCACGCAATACATGTACAACACCATCAATGTCAATCCTGCCTATGCCGGATCACGTGGAGTGATGAGTATTTTTGGGATGCACCGCACCCAATGGGTAGGTATAGAAGGCGCGCCACAAACCAATGCCTTTTCTGTTCATTCACCTCTAGGAGAAAGCCAAGTCGGCATGGGATTGTCCGTGGTAAGCGATAAAATTGGACCCACAGTAGACAACAACATTGCCGCCGATTTTTCGTACACGATTTCTACCTCAGACTCCTACAAATTGGCCTTTGGATTAAAGGCAGGTGGCAGTTTTTTTAATTTGGATGTGTCCAGATTAGATCCCAATAACCCGATTGATCCATCACTCACCAATTACAATAAATTCAATCCACAATTGGGCGCCGGTTTGTATCTGCACTCAGAGAAAACCTATATGGGATTATCCGTTCCTAATTTTTTACAAACCAATCGTTACAATGACAACGACGTAGCCATTTACAGCCCTAAAATGACCTATTATTTTATTGCTGGTCACGTGTTTGATTTGAGCCCAACTGTACAATGCAAACCAGCTTTACTCACCAAACTGGTAAACGGCGCGCCGCTGCAAGTAGATCTTTCGGGTAATTTTTTAATAATGGACAAATTCACCCTGGGTGTTGCCTATCGTTGGGATGCTGCCGTAAGCGCATTGGCTGGATTTCAAGTATCCGAAGGTTTATTTATTGGATACGGATACGATTATGAAACTACCCGTTTACAAAAATACAACTCGGGCTCACACGAAGTATTTCTGCGTTACGAGCTATTTTCAAACTACAACACGATTGTTTCTCCGCGATTTTTCTAATTATGAGACAGCTACTTCCCCATACCTATACGCTTCTTGCTTTACTATTACTGGGTAATTTATCGGTACAGGCCCAACAAAAAAGTGTGGTGCAAAAAGCCGACAAACAATATGAAAAATTGGCTTATGTAGATGCAATTAAAACCTATGAAAAACTGGCCGAGAAAGGATACAAATCGGAGGAGTTGTTTCAAAAATTGGGAAATGCCTATTACTTTAATGCCCAATTGAACAAAGCCAATGTCTATTATGCTCAATTATTTGCTGGCTATCCCAACCAAGACAACGAATACCGCTACCGCTATGCCCAAACGCTAAAATCGGTAGGCGATTACACCCAATCGGATGCGCTTATGGCGCAATTTGCCAAGAATTCATCGGCTGATCTTCGGTCAAAACAATTTGAAAACAGCAAAGATTACCTGGCCAAAATCAAAGAAAATTCAGGTCGTTATGAATTAACGCATCTCAAAATCAATTCGCCCCACTCCGATTACGGCAGCACGGTGAGTAACTCCACTCTAGTATTTGCTTCATCGCGCGATACCGGAAGCGTATTTCAGCGCAAACACAAATGGACCAACGAATCGTTTACGTGTTTGTATGGCAGCAAAATAGAAGGCGATGCTTGCTTGGATGCGCTAAAATTTGCCACCGAAATCAATTCCAAATATCACGAATCGTCGGCTGTTTTCTCAAAAGACGGCCAAACCATGTACTTTACCCGCAACAATTTCAACAAGGGCAAAAAAGGAAAGGACGCCAATCGAATGACCTTGTTAAAGATTTACCGCGCCCAATTGGTGAACGGGAGTTGGAAAAACGTAACCGAATTGCCGTTCAACAGCAACGACTTCAATACAGCTCATCCGGCATTAAACCCCAACGAAACCATTTTATACTTTGCTTCAGATCGCCCGGGTGGATTCGGAAAATCAGACTTATGGCAGGTAGAAATTTTGGCTGATGGCAATTTTGGAACACCCATAAACTTAGGGAACAACATCAATACCGAAGGCAGAGAAACTTTTCCTTTTGTGAGCAAAGCCAACGAGTTATATTTTGCGACCGATGGCTATCCCGGTTTGGGTGGATTGGACATTTACCAAGCCGAATTTGCCGATTCAAACTGGAAAAAACCACAAAACATAGGAAGTCCAGCCAATACATCGGCTGATGACTTTGGATTTTATATCGATTCTGACACCCAAAAAGGATTTTTGACGTCCAACCGCGAAGGCGGTAAAGGCAATGACGACATTTATGGATTGTTAGAAACCAAAAAAATGAATTGCACGCAAACCATCAAAGCGGCAATAGTTGATAAGGATTCTAAAAAATCAATTGGACAAGGAAGCATTACTGTGTTGGATGATCAATTTCAAGTGGTGCAAAACCTAAGTCCAAACGCAGATGGCACCATAGACATCAAAGGAATTTCTTGCGATAAAAACTACTTTATCCGATTGGTTTCGCCCGATTACCAAACCAAAGAAATTGGCTTGGTAAAATCGACTGACGTTCCAGCGGTGTATGAACTCGAGTTAAATCAAAAACCCATTGCCAAAGGCGATGATTTGGCCAAACTCATTGGCATCAAAATGGTATACTTTGATTTGGACAAATGGAACATACGCCCAGATGCGGCCTACGAATTGGAAAAAATAGCGAGTATTTTAGACGAAAATCCAACCCTCAAAATTGATGTGCGTGCCCACACAGACAGTCGTCAAACTGCCGTCTACAATGCCAAACTTTCTGAGCGTAGAGCCCAATCAATTATCGCTTGGCTTGTACAACGCGGCATTGCGGCCAATCGCTTGAGCGGTCGTGGGTATGGCGAATCGCAATTGACCAATCGTTGCAGTGATGGCGTTTCGTGCTCGGATGACGAACACCAGGCGAATCGACGTTCGGAGTTTGTGGTGGAGTAGTTATCTGTTGTCCGTTTTCCGTTATCCGTTGTCCGTTGTCGGTTTTGTAAAATAGAACAACCTCGTTTACTTAATCACTTTCAATTCTTTAATAATACTTGCATTTAGTTCAGAAAAATGAGCAATCACTTGATCAGCTTGGGAGTAATCTTGTAATTTGGAATTCACACTATCGTAGCCAATGCAATAGATTCCAGCGGCTTTTGCGGCCAGAATGCCATTGGTGCTGTCTTCAATAACGATGCAATGTTCAACAGGTGTTTGTGACAACCGAGCGGCTTCCTGAAAAATAGCCGGATGCGGTTTTGATTTCGGAAAATCTTCACCCGAGACAATGTGAGAAAAATAAGGGTACAAATTAAATCGTCTAAAAATGCGATCGATTGTCACCTTGGCCGATGAAGATGCTAAAATCAATTGAAAGCCATTTTGGTGCAATTCTTGTATCAAATCCAACACGCCATCCAATAGATACAAATCGGGCTTGGAATCAAATGCTTCATTAAAGTATGCGCGTTTGGCCAAAACCAAATCCCCTACTTCATGGTGTAAATTGTAAATTCCTTTTAGTTTTTCGTAGATGTTTTTAGTTGAATTCCCCGTTAACGAAGCATAGACTTCGCGGCTTACTTCGATTTGTAATTCAGCAAAATGTTGTTGGTAGGCATAATGGTGCACCGGTTCGGTATCGACAATTACGCCATCCATGTCAAAAATTACAGTTTGAATCATTCGGGGGTTTCGATTTTTAGTAACTCCTTGATTACGGTTTCGGCTGCATGGAGTCCAAACACACAAGGCATCCAACTGTTGGTGCCATAGAATGATTTTTTATAGTTTTTGCCGTCGGTCATTTTGAGACTGGTTTCATCTGGAATTTCGGTCGAAAACACCACTTTAATGCCACGGTAAATGCCTTCTTTTTTCAATCGCTTGCGCACTACTTTCGCTAAGGGACAAGTAGTTGATTTGCTGATGTCGGTCACTTTTACTTTGGAGGCTTCAAATTTCCCACCTGCACCCATGTTGCTGATGATTTTCACTTTTTTCTGTTTGGCGGCAATCAACAAATTTACTTTGGGCGTGATGCTGTCAATGCAATCCAATACATAATCAAACTCGGGCGTGACCAAATCAAAAGCGCGTTCGGGTGAGATAAACTCGCGCAAAGTGTTGAGTTTTAATTCTGGATTGATGTCGAGCAAACGGGCAGCCATTAGTTCTACTTTGGGCAATCCCACGGTAGAATGCAAAGCAGGCAATTGGCGGTTGATATTGGTAATATCGATTACATCTCCATCTACGATGGTCATCTTGCCCACGCCAGCACGGGCGATAAATTCGGCGGCAAATGAGCCCACTCCACCTAAACCAACGATCAAGACATTGGCTTGTTCTAGTTTGGCAATTCCTTCTGATTTAAAAAGCAGTTCTGCTCGTTCTTGCCACTGTGCCATGCAAAAAATTATTTGTTAATGGGATTTAAAAACGGCAGCAAAAGTACAATTTAGGCTTGATTTTATTTGGTCGATGGACATTTTTTTACATTCGGCTGCTTTTGCATACACCTCCTGAATGGATCGATCCATGGCATCGGTTTCCAGAAAAAAACGATTTTGGGGCATATTCGCCAAAACGGCTGCCAGTTCAGGCTGCAGAAACAAATACTTGCCAAAAGAAAGGTAATAGCCCTGCTGCAAAAGTTGTTCCGCCAGTTGTTCATTTTTGGAAAACCCATGAATGATGATGGGAACTGAAATTTGCTGAGCCGAAAAAATGGAGATCAACTCTTGAAAAGCCGCCACACAATGAATGATAACCGGTTTCTGAACCTGCTGTGCCAGATGCAATTGGGCTTCAAAAACACGGATTTGCAAGTCAAACGGAACCGCAATGCGTTTGTCTAACCCGCACTCGCCCACCGCCGCCACTTGGGGAAGTTTTATAAATTCTTCGAGCAAGGCCAATTCTTGTGCCAAGGTTTCCTCTTTGATATACCAAGGATGAATCCCAACCGAACTAAACGGAATACTTGCCTCAAACTCCAAAGGATATTGATTGACCAAAGCCAATTCACCGGGATTGGTTGTGGGATTGTGGGTGTGGAGGTTGAAGAAATTCATTTTTGTTTTTGGTTGTCGGTTCTCGGTTGTTGGTTTTCAGTTTTTCAAATATAAGTAGATTATGTACATGCAAAAAAACTTCCCACTTCCATCTCCCATCTCCCATCTCCCCGCTTCAAACACTTTTAAAGTACACCACTGCTCAAAAAAAACTACATTTGTACTCCATTCTACTCCATGATCAAAGCAGCAATTACGCAATACTTCAATAACTTCAGAGGATTTCGACCTGAAATTTGGATCCTTACATTGGTCACCTTCATCAACCGGGCGGGAACCATGGTATTGCCTTTTTTATCCAAATACCTCAAAGAAAATTTACATTTTTCCTATGCCGAAGTGGGTTGGATCATGGTCTGTTTTGGTATGGGATCGATGTTGGGATCTTGGCTGGGAGGAAAACTATCCGATAAAATAGGCTTTTATAAAGTAATGGTTTTCAGTTTATTTACCAGTGGATTTTTATTTTTTGGTCTGCAATACATTACTACTTTTTGGGGATTATGTATCGGCGTATTTATTTTGATGACCATCGCCGACATGTTCCGACCCGCCATGTTTGTTTCCATTGCTACCTATGCCAGACCCGAAAATCGAGTTCGGGCTTTGTCATTGGTTCGTTTGGCCATTAATTTAGGATTTTCAGCGGGACCTGCCTTGGGTGGATTAATCATCATTACATTGGGATACAGCGCTTTGTTTTGGGTTGATGGTGCCAGCTGTATTGCCGCCATTGTGTTGTTTGCCGTACTAGTAAAAGAAAAGAAAAGAAGGAAATCCAAATCAACGGAAGGCGCAGATAAACCCAAAGTTGCCTCGGTATTTAAGGATAAAATTTATTGGCTCTTTTTGTTTGTCAGTTTCAGTACAGCCATGCTGTTTTTTCAGTTGTTTACCACACTGCCACTCTACCATCATGAATTTTATGACCTCTCGGAATTCGAAACTGGCTTACTCATGACGTTCAATGGATTGCTGATTTTTGTATTGGAAATGCCTATTGTGAGTATGGCCGAACGGCGTAAACTGTATAAACTGAAAATAATTTTATGGGGAAGCTTTTTGATGGCGCTCAGTTTTTTTGTCTTGTTGTTTAATGCTTGGGTAGGCGTATTGGTATTGTCTTTGGTATTCATGAGTTTGGCTGAAATCTTCTTGTTTCCTTTTTCGAATGGATTTGCCATGAGTCGAGCGCCCAAGGGCCACGAAGGCCGATATATGGCTATTTTTACCATGAGCTACAGTTTGGCTCACGTGGCGAGTTCTAAGGTGGGATTAGAAATCATTAGCCGATTTGGCTACCAATCCAATTGGTTGTTTATGGGATGTCTTGGTATTCTTGCTATGGGCTGTTGCTTGTGGATCATGCGTTTACACCGCCAAGAACAAAACTTATAAAATTTGTTGTTGGGCAAGCGCTTTTATTTGGAATACGCTTTTTGACGTGGTACACACTTGTTCACATACAAACTGCAATACGGCCTCTTTATTTTGATTCGGAAAATAATCCAACCAAGCCGGTTCTTGAATTAAATTACGAATTATTTTTACAGACTTCGTGGCTTCATTTGCAGTTCGAAGCAAGCTATCGTTTAGTTGTAAGTCCTGATCTTTATGAAAGTAATTGACCTGTTTTGTAGATGGATCGTACTGAATGAAATAGAGTTTTTCGTGCTCATTATCCGGATAAAATGACGTCCAAGCCGCATACCCAATTTTGGTTCGATTGGCTAATGTATTTTCCAATGGAGTCAATCGCCATTTGCAGTTGGCAGCCCTCCCCCAGTGATTGGATTTTCGGAATACTCCTTCTTTTGTAAAATAATATTCGCTGCCCGATTTACTCCGGTAACTGAGCGATAATCCCTGAATGTCCTGTTCGACAACTTCTTGAAATACACAAAAAGTATAACGGTGAAAATTGGTTTGGTTGTACAATTTTATGGGCATAAAGCGAATACTGACTTGGTTTGAATATCTTTGCGGCAAACAAAAGTACAATGTCAAAAGGAATTTATACCGGGATTATTGAAAAAGATGAGTACGGCAATTTTTATTGTGGATCGATATTGCTCGATTATCAACTGGTTGCAAAGAGCTTTCAAGTTGGCGATAAAATTACCATCAAAACCGTGATCGAAAACCCAAGCGACAAGTCGTATAATTTGTATCCGCAAAAATCGAGAAACTTTGCCAAGTTCAACACCAAACCCGATCAAGACTAAGATGTATCGTTTACTTGCCAAACTCAATAAGCTCCTCTTGCCGAGCCTTACCAAAAGTGGATTAGACATTAACAAAGCCAAAACTTGGCACAAAGCACTACTCGCCTACCGTTATTTTGTTACGGCACGTGCACTCGACAAAAAATAAGCAGAATTAAACTATTTTCTATTTGCATAATTGGTATTAATCCCTATATTTGCAGCCGCAATAAGGCCTCGTGGCGCAACTGAATAGCGCATCTGATTACGGCTCAGAAGGTTACTGGTTTGAATCCAGTCGAGGTCACAAATGAATCCAAAAAAATAAAAAAACGCCAAGTTTACTTGAGCGTTTTTTTTTGTTTTTGGATTCTCAAAGCGGAGCTTTCCTGGATGCCGCTTGCGAAATCCAGACGATTCGTAAATATATAATAATCAAAACTTTAAAATAATATAATCTGATTTAACGAACTGGATGTCGCTTGCGAAATCCAGGAAATTCGTGAAGCAATTACATTTATTCTTGATCAGCTCTCCTATTAGTAATCGCTAGTGATAACTTTGATTTGTGTCCATTTTGTGTCCATCATATTAACTTTTTTATTTTGATTTTAAATTCATGATTTTAAATTTAAACTAAACGTTTACATTTTAATTTTTTGTATCAATTCATTGAATATATTCTCATATAAAAAATAGATCAAAAACTATAATCATAAAAAAAGCACGAGCTAACTTCTCGTGCTTTGTAACTACTAAAATATCATGGGGATAGTACGGAATACTCTTACACAATTTCATCTATTGCGCCATCGAATCGTAATTCACAATTGCCGAGGTAACAATAAGTTCCTTTGTCTGAACTGTATTTGATTGGAGCATTAAGCTCATTTTTCATAAATGAAATATAATTATAAACGGTGCGCTCAGAAATACCCAGCTTGATGCAAAGCTCTTTTGGAGGACCTGTGCGTTCCGTAATAATCAATTCGTGTAATTTTTTGATAACTCTAATATCCATATCTAATGCAAGTATATACAAACTCACTGCAACCAAAATTCAGTCTATATTTTTTTTTTAACAATTGTAAAAAAAATTCAAAACTGCTTTTTCAACAAGTTTTAGATTGAAACTCATTTTTTGATAAAAGGTTACAATTTATTTAAAATCAAATCGATAAAAAAAATAAATTAGTCAAGTGGTTGTGTTTTAAAAAAGACAAACAGGCAAAAGTAGAGCTGCACAATATGCAGTTGCTGTAGATTTTCTGCAGTAAATGTTAAAATTTGACAAACTGCAGCGGTTTAAGGAATACTAACGTACTTTTCAATTCGATAATCCACCAAAAAAATAGTTTGACTTCTTATATTTATCAATCAACAATCGACAATAAGTGTTTCACTCGTGACGAACTTAACCTAACCGAATTTGAGGATTGTACCTTTATTGATTGCAACTTTGGCGCTTGCAATTTTTTGGGAGTTACCTTTCTTTCCTGTTCTTTTCGTGATTGTCAATTTGAAGGTGCCCAAATAAACCACGTGGCCTTGCGGTCGGTGAAATTTGTGAACTGCAACCTAAAAAACCTAAATTTTTCCATGTGTGACCGCTTGCTGTTTGAAGTCACTTTTGATCATTGCCGGTTGGATTTTTCGAAATTCTATACACTACCCTTGCATGGCGCTCAGTTCAGTTTTTGCAGTTTACTTGCCGTCGATTTCATGAAAGCCAATATACAAGCAGTTGTATTTGATTCTTGTGACTTACATCGAACGGAATTTGAAGGGGCACTGGCTCAAAAAGCTAACTTTTATAGCAGTGAAAACTATAGCATTAATCCAGCCAAAACTAAACTTAAAAAAGCTGTTTTTGCAGCTACTAAATTAGAGGGGTTAGTTGATCAAATAGGACTTAAATTTCACTCGATTTGTAAGTAAAATTCCCTTTTAGTATAAATATTACGATATAATAAACTCGAAATGAATGATTTAATTTAAAAATTATATTAATTTTAATTTACTAATTCAAAAATTAAATCAAATGAAAAAAAGACTAAATTATGTATTAATACTAGTATTAAGTATTTTACTTGTTGCCTGCGAAAAGAGTTCAAGCGGGCCATCTTCAAACATCACAATTAACGGAAAAGTTCTTGACGAATATCAAAATCCAATCAGTGGTGCTGAAATCT
>Ga0315908_10000564_pt1 | contig 29244 bp, 12 predicted proteins | sample LakEriMetagenome_12_FD_203520 | JGI IMG/M metagenome (GOLD analysis project Ga0315908, IMG submission 203520) | Freshwater fungal communities from buoy surface, Lake Erie, Ohio, United States - Buoy 4 MA124 | ecosystem: Environmental > Aquatic > Freshwater > Lake > Lake biofilm | place: USA...
CTTGTTAAAATATTTCAATATATTGATATAATATTTTATTTGATTATAATTATAAGCCTATTTCATTTTTTTTTAGTTTAACAAATTCTTATATTATTAGTATATTTTAATTAATATAATTTTCTATTATCTAATACAATAGTTGATACATATAAATTTTACATAGTTTAATTAAAAATAATAATATTTATTAATATATAAACATTAAATGAAAATCTGTAAAAAAATATATTGATCTACATTATTTACTGCTGATATTTTCCATAAATTACTCTATTGTATACAAAAAGTGATTACATCATTTATGGTTACTAAACAATTTAAAGGTTAATTTATTATTGCTTCAAATAATCTAATTAGAAATTGATGTACCTTGATTCATTTTAAATAAGTTTTTATTCCTATAAAAAATATAAAAAATAAGAATAATGATAATAATCTCAATAACAAAGCGAATTACAATTTCAACTAAGGCTCTCCTCCTTATTATATTGGGCAAAAATTTTATTTTTCCCTTTAATGTACTAATCGTAAAATAAATAACAATAATCTTACTTTAAACTTAGCAAAAAAACAGCAGAATTAACTCTATCATCACTTCAAGGATAAAAAGTTTTTTTATTAATTATAAAACTAATAAATTTTTAATCTAATCATATAAGGTAAATTTAAAGCAAGAGTATAATTACTTATACTACTAATAAATAAATTAAATTTAATCAGATTTTTCTTCTTCATATTTATATGTTTTATATATAAATAAGAAGTTAAAATTAATTTTTTTGATATTTAAGATATTTGATATTTCATCTATTATACTTCAAAATTATGAATATGAATTTGCATTTTATGAAAAAAATTGTTTTATTTTAAACTTAACTTATTGAAAAAAAGCTTGCAACTAATAACATTATTTTCTTACTTTATTCAAGATTATTATCTATTGTAATCAAATTAGATTCATTTTTAAATTTAAATCTATAAATAATTTTAAGATTTCATAATTAATTTTTAGAATTTATAAATCTATTCTAAGTATTATTTAATATAAAATAATCATTATCTTTATTTTACTCAATTAAATTTTAATTATAAATAATGATAAAATTAATTTTTTTATAGAAAAAAATAAAATTAATATAAATTAAATATATTCATTTTATTACAATTTTATTTATTTTTTAATTCAAATTATCTTCAAAATCTATAATATCTTCATTTTTATTTAAAACAAAATTTTGCTTTATATTTTATTTCAAATAATCATCTTTGTCTTGATTATCATTACTATCTAAACTCATTTCTTCTTCTTTAATATAATCATCGATTTTCATCTAACATTCTTTTTCTAATATTTACTTAAATTATCTATAACTTTTTAGTGTTTAGTCAGGAATTTAATCTTTATATTAATTGAATTCACTTTATAAAAATGCCATAAATTTTCTTAGAGTTTCAGTATCGTAATACTTTTTCTTGATAAAATTTTCTAAATATAAAAATATATCAACTTTTTATTTGAAAATTGTAACTACAGCATCAGCCAAAAATAAAAGAATATTTTACTTGACTTCTTCTTTTTATTGTTTATTCTTCAAATATAATTAACAAATCATTTTACAAAAAGTTTTAAAAAATTATTGGTTTATATTTTTTTGAGATTATCTCTATAATATTTGAGATGTAAGTCTTAAAACAGAAATATTAGTAAGTTCTTTTTTTTAAAGGTCTTTTTAAATAATTTATTAAAAACCTGATTAAATTAATTATAAAACAATATTAGGAAAATTTAAATATTGATTTTTTATTAAATAAAAAATTATCTTTACTCCAAATTCAGAATATAAATATTAATAATGAACAGAAGTTGTTTAAACAAAACTTTTTAAAATTTTAATAAATTAGACTGTTTATTAATCTTGTTAATTTTCTTTTATTTAACTTTATATTTTATTATGATCATATTATTTTATTATTTTATAAATTCCATCAATTAAAACTTTTATTAAATTTTAATCTAGCTTAAAATATAAAAAGTCTATTTTTATTAATCTTTCATCTCCTAAATTTTATATTATTTAGTTTAAAACTATAAAAGATTTTATTTATAAATTCTATTTTTCTTATAATTAGACTACACTCTGCATATTTTTTTATTACATATATTATATCAATAAATTAATAAAAGTTTCTTTTATTCTAATATAATTTTAAATTATTATTTAATTATCTTCAATCTAATAAATAATTAAAAATTTAATTTTTTCATTATGAATTAATAAAATTAAATTTATAAAACTATCAATAATTTATTCTTAATTATTTTCCAATCTATTCAATATTGATTAAATATTAATAATAAATCCAGCTGAAAATAAATTTTGTGAATAATATCCAAACTTCTAAACTATTAATATTAATTTTTATAGATGAGAAAGCAATTGATTTTCATTAATAGTGTCTTGTTTTTAAAGACATTAATCAAAATATTATAAACTATAATCTATTATCTAATCAATTTATTAAAAAACTAATCTCTTAAATTAATCATTTATTTCTTTTAATTTATGATATATTTGAATAATATATCCTAAAATAATTTCATCTTATGTATAAAAAAAAATCTATTAAAATACTTCTATTAATCTAAGATATTATGTAGTATCGAAAACTTCATTAAAATTAATTGATTAGAATAAGTTAAAAATTTAAATTATATTTATATTATTATTTTCATTCAACTATAATTTATATTTTTAGACTAAAAGGTTAGATGATTTTATTAATATTTCTTAATTTAAATTTTCTTTTGATTTTTTTTATTTATAAATATAAATTAAAATTGAAAGTAAATGAGTGCAATCCTAATTGGTAATTTAATAAATTTAATTCTTATAGGTTAATTCATTTTAAAAAATCATGTCAAATATATTTTAAACATCCTCAAATAATTAGGTATTTTTTTCAAAATATTAATAAATATTTTCAAATATTTCTTATCTTTCTATAAAATTAAAATTTTCAGACTTAATATTTTAAGAAATTATATTTTATATTGTTTAAATTAGATGAAATATTAAAAATTATATAAGTTTTTTATTATCTTTAATGTTTTATTAATCTATTTTGTAAGATATTAAAAGGTTTTCAAAAAAATAAGAAGATATAAGTTTACAAACATTTTTATTGTTATTTATAAGGAGATTAAATAATTAGCATTATATTTATTTTAAATTAATTTCTTACTAAATTATTTCTTAATTGATTTTTAAATAAATAATAAGAATACTGACTGAAACTTCACAAACATCTTAATCTTATTGATAAAATGAATAATTTAAAATTAAATTTAGATTTTTTTTCAATAAAGATTAAAAATTTAAATCTTTAACATAATTTATTTATAAATTCTATATAAGTTTTAACACAATTTATGTTATGTTTTGATTTTTTTGTTATAAAAGATTAAATATCAAATTTTAAAATTCATTATACTCTTTTAAATAATATTGATTGTCATATTTATTAATATTTATCTTAATAATATTTATTAAATTTAATAATATTAATAAATTTAAATAATTTATTTTTTTATAAATGTACTAATTGTTCAACGATGTATTTCTAAATTTCATAATGAATATCTATTATTCTTTATTATAAAATTTCGATTATCAAATTTAATATTTTATTAACATATTTTTATCTTTATTAGCTATCAGATTTAGATTTAAATCTTAAAATTGCTTCCAAAATTTAAAACACTATTTCTAAACATCCTATTCTTATTTCTTTTAATTGGCAGGCTTAAATTTTAGCTAAATATTCAATCAATAATAAACATTAGTCTTTAAAAAAGATATCATTACTAATTAAATATTTTATTTCAGTATTATATTTAAAATTATATATATTTTATTAATTAAAATATAATTAATTACCTTTTAATTAATTAAATAAGAAATTTTTTTAAATTATCTTTAAAATTTTTATTTATTGCTGATTTACTATAAAGAGCTACTAATTTTTTATTAATTACTTTATAGTTTTCATGAAATTTTAAAATAATAGTTTATGGATCTAAATTAAGTAAATCTTAATTTTTGAAATATTCAAATATTCCTAAACCTTATAAGATAAGAGAAATAAATTATTATAAAATTATTTCTTTATTAACTAATTATTACTCTTAAATTAAATTTAAAATATTATCAATTTAAGGCTCATTTTTTGACAATTCAAGAAACAATTCAATATCTTAAAAAATATTTTAAGGTTCTAAATTTCTTTATTTTTAAACTAATTTGTTTTATTTTTTCATATTTTAAATATAATAACTATAAAAATTATATAAAAATTATAAATTAAACTATATTTTTCAGTTAAAAATATATATTAAGATAAAATTTTTATTAATAAAATTATAAATAAAAAAGAAATAATTTAATAATAAAAATAAGAATATAAAGAAATATAAATGATGAAATCATTTTTGATATTATTTGCATTAGTAAATATTAGCTTATAAGACAATGCTGCTTTTTAATGGAACATGAATTGTTAATGCGATGAAACAGCAGGTTCAGGAAAATTTTGTTTAAAATGGTCTTGCGATTAGATATAAATTGTATATGATGTTAATTGCTTTTAAGGAGATTAATTAGTTTAAATTTAATAGGGAAAAGAAATTTAAACCATAAAATTAAAAGATCTAAAATAAAATGATTATTTAATAAATTATGATCAAAAAGGTGATATGTATTTAGACTAATTCTTAGGCTTCTTACATTTTGATTCTTAAAATTTCGCTGATTTTTTATAGATAGAATTAAGCAACAAATAATAAATATAAATAACTCGTGATCACTTAATAGGAGTTTTTGAGGATAATATCAAATTTAAATTAGCTTCTGATGTCAGGATAAATGATACTTTAGTGATAAAAAATAAATTAGAAAATGCTTATGTTGTAAAGATTTAAATAATTAATAAATAGGATATGTTTGCTCCTTTAACTGAATCTGGAACTATTTATGTCAATGATATTTTAGCAAGTAATTACTTATCATTCAATCATCAAATTGCTCACTCTTTTATGTTTCCATTAAGAATATATAGAAAATATTTCTAAAAATAATATAAAACCAATAAACTAAAATCTGAGTATTTAAGTAAATATGCTTGGTTTTTAATGTAAATTTCAAACTACATACCTTAATCAATATTATAAATTCTTAAAAAATAATGAGCACTTATTTTATAATAATATTTTAATTTTTATTAAATAATCAAATATATTAACTTTTAAATTCAAATAAAAAATAATAATATATTATATTAATAGTAAATATTAAGCTTATAAATATAAATGAAGAGTATAAATTATGTTAGACTATTATAATTCATTTTTCTTTTAATTCCCCTAGAGCAGCTGATCTATTAAGTATAATAGAAGAAGGTTTACTATCTTTATCATGACAAAAATATCCAATTCTTTCGAATTAAATACTCTTTCCAGGCTTTAAAGCTTTAAAATAATATAAATTCATAATGATAATAATAATGTAATAATTAAAATACATAAAACAGCATTCTTATTAACCTTGGCATTGTTGACAAGGATCAAAGAATGAGGGTTGATAATGTCAGTAAGTTCCTTAGCTTCATTAGGATTGTAAGCAGTGATAATATGCTCAAAGAGCCTAAGTTGACAAGTAATAGCATCAATATCAGAAATCCAGTGCATGAAACCTTAAGCTTTTCCATCCCTATTTCCGTGATACTCTGCCTTCACAAGCACTACTTATTTGTTCTCATCCCTCACAATTTCCTTAATCAACACCTATCCAGCATACTTTAGTCCAATGAATCTGTTTTCAAAGATTCCAAACTACTCCTTATCACTATCCTTCACATCTTTTCTATCCACATAAATATATTTCTACAGTGTCACCTTATAATTACCTCTAGCTGGATTCTTGGGTTACAAAGGAGCATCAAATTACAAATCCTTTTGATAATTAATTATTTCTAGCTTAACTGGATCTAAAACAGCCATGGTCCTGTCACTAGTGATATCTAATTCTTGTCTCAAAGCGTTTTCAAGTAGAGAAATATTAACAAAGTTTTCATTTCCTCTTCTAGTGACACTCATGCTATCACAAAACCTGTTGATAGCAGAAGCAGTGTAACCTTTTCTTCTGAGTCCATTGATAGTTGACAACCTCGGATCATCCCATCCATTAACATGATGATCAAATACCAATTATTGTAGTTTCCTCTTACTGACAACAGTGTTAGATAAATTCATTCTGGAGTACTCCCATACTTATGGTCTATAGACTTCACACTGTTCTAGAATCCAATAATAGAGATCTCTTCTAACTTCAAACTCCAGAGTGCAAAGAGAATGAGTGATGTTTTCTAGACTATCACAGAGACAATGAGTGAAATCATAACAAGGATAAATGCACCACTTATCTCCTACATGAGGATGAGTAGTATACTTAATCCTATATATAACTGGATCCCTCATAGTAGTATTACTGCTCTCGAAGTCTATCTTGAGTCTCAACATTACTTCCCCCTCCTCGTACATGCCCAATCTCATCATTTCAAACTCCTTTAGATTTTGCTCAATCGACTTGTTTCTATTGGGACTGGCCAACTTCCTGTTCCTATAATCACTCATCTGAGCCTTGTTCTAATTACAGACATAAGCCTTACCCTTCTTAATGAGTTTAATAGCCATTTCATGCAAATAGGGAAAGTATTCAGAGGAATAAGTGATTTTAAATGGAGTGTAACCTAACCACTTCATATTTTCAATAATATTGTCGATATACTCCTGACTTTCCTTATCCGGGTTGGTATCATCAAATCGAAGGTAACACTCTCCTCCATTCTGTTTTGCTACCATGAAGCTAAACCTCATCGCCTTTGCATGACCTATGTGAATATACCCATTAGGTTCAGGAGGAAACCTTGTGTATACTTTACCTCCTGTTACTTTAAGATGCTCCTCCATTAACTTCTTTGAGTTTACTGCAGAGCCCAGGTCTCGAGCTACGAAGTTCTTTATATCATAAATATTTGTACTATTATCTTCTTCTTTTTCTTCTCCAAAATTTTCTTATTATTATTATTATTGTTTTAGTTTCTCAAGTTGACCAGTAACTTTATGCTTATCTTTATCTGACTGTTTCTTTTTTAAATCTTCCTTCATTTCTTTGTCTTTTTCAGTTTATGGGCCTAAGATTGATTCTAATTGAGCTTAAAAAAGTTTGGTAATTTAACCTGCTTCTGCAAATGGTAATTTTTCTCTTAATATTTTCAAATAATTTGTAATATTCAAAGTATATCTTAATTCATTAACTTCTTTTTAGTTTTGTTTTAAAACATCATTTATTGTTTTTTTAATATCTTCTTCAGTTATTTCTATTCCTACACCAATTATTCTATCAAACTCTTCAATATTAATTTGCGACTCATTATTTTGTTTTAAATAATCTACGGCTATGTTATATCTATGGTTATTTCCTATTTTTCCTGTTGATATATACTTGATAAGAGTTTTTTTATGATCTACTAAGTTAATCTATTAAGGTAAGGTTGTAGCTACATTATAAAGTAAAGATCCTATTTTCTTTTCACATTATTTTAATCCTGATGTTTCTATTACTTCAAGTAAATTCTAGCATACTTTTTTATTTTTAAGAGTGGTTGCAACAAACTTTGGTTCTAATCCAATATTTATAAATAGTTATTCTAAATCCTAAGACTACATTTTTTATGATATAAAGATATTTTATAGAATGTATTATGTATGATTTTATTCTTTTACTTATTATAAGAATTAATATTAATATTTTGAAATTTATTAAAAATATTAATTACATTAAATTAGTTAACTTATTATAAATATATTATATATTACTAACTTTACTTAGCTTAAAATATATTATTAATATTATTATATAAAAAAAACATTTAAATATTTAAAGATAGCATAATTGAATTATTTAAAAATAGATTATTTAATAATTAATAATTTAAAAATATTTTTATATATCATTTTTTATTAATAAATGCCCAATCTACTTTGATTTTTTAATTCATAAATTATTAATTATTCATATTTTCTATAGCATTTTATGCTTCTTTTATTTTTCCATATTCAAGTAAACAATATCCTTTGACATAACCAGTTCTGCGATCTAAATTTAAATGTAAATTTTTAATTTCTCCAAACTCACTAAAACAATCAATAACATCATCTTCTTAACATTCTTAATTTACATTAGTTATCATAATTAAATAACCTTCTATTGATTTAGAAGGCTAGCATTATAATTTTTATTAATTCTTTTTCTACAATTTTTCATGCTCTTTTAAATTATTATTATTTTAATAATATTACGATTTATATTTTTTAATTTACTTGTTTCCTCCTAATTTATATCTTTCTAATTATCCTATACAATATTTCTATTCATTTAATTTATTTTATTAATAAATAATATAAATTATATATTATATATATTAAATATTCAAAAAAATATTTTAATTAATATATTTTTCGATAATATAAAAATAATAATTTGTTTATATCACATTATATAAAGATTATTTTGTTATTAGTTTTCTTTAAATGTAATCATTTTTATTTTGATTATGAAATTACCCGTTATTGCTAATATTTTATTTTATTTGAATATATTAAATTTTTTTAGTTTTCTTGTTAAAATATTTCAATATATTGATATAATATTTTATTTGATTATAATTATAAGCCTATTTCATTTTTTATTAGTTTAACAAATTCTTATATTATTAGTATATTTTAATTAATATAATTTTCTATTATCTAATACAATAGTTGATACATATAAATTTTACATAGTTTAATTAAAAATAATAATATTTATTAATATATAAACATTAAATGAAAATCTGTAAAAAAATATATTGATCTACATTATTTACTGCTGATATTTTCCATAAATTACTCTATTGTATACAAAAAGTGATTACATCATTTATGGTTACTAAACAATTTAAAGGTTAATTTATTATTGCTTCAAATAATCTAATTAGAAATTGATGTACCTTGATTCATTTTAAATAAGTTTTTATTCCTATAAAAAATATAAAAAATAAGAATAATGATAATAATCTCAATAACAAAGCGAATTACAATTTCAACTAAGGCTCTCCTCCTTATTATATTGGGCAAAAATTTTATTTTTCCCTTTAATGTACTAATCGTAAAATAAATAACAATAATCTTACTTTAAACTTAGCAAAAAAACAGCAGAATTAACTCTATCATCACTTCAAGGATAAAAAGTTTTTTTATTAATTATAAAACTAATAAATTTTTAATCTAATCATATAAGGTAAATTTAAAGCAAGAGTATAATTACTTATACTACTAATAAATAAATTAAATTTAATCAGATTTTTCTTCTTCATATTTATATGTTTTATATATAAATAAGAAGTTAAAATTAATTTTTTTGATATTTAAGATATTTGATATTTCATCTATTATACTTCAAAATTATGAATATGAATTTGCATTTTATGAAAAAAATTGTTTTATTTTAAACTTAACTTATTGAAAAAAAGCTTGCAACTAATAACATTATTTTCTTACTTTATTCAAGATTATTATCTATTGTAATCAAATTAGATTCATTTTTAAATTTAAATCTATAAATAATTTTAAGATTTCATAATTAATTTTTAGAATTTATAAATCTATTCTAAGTATTATTTAATATAAAATAATCATTATCTTTATTTTACTCAATTAAATTTTAATTATAAATAATGATAAAATTAATTTTTTTATAGAAAAAAATAAAATTAATATAAATTAAATATATTCATTTTATTACAATTTTATTTATTTTTTAATTCAAATTATCTTCAAAATCTATAATATCTTCATTTTTATTTAAAACAAAATTTTGCTTTATATTTTATTTCAAATAATCATCTTTGTCTTGATTATCATTACTATCTAAACTCATTTCTTCTTCTTTAATATAATCATCGATTTTCATCTAACATTCTTTTTCTAATATTTACTTAAATTATCTATAACTTTTTAGTGTTTAGTCAGGAATTTAATCTTTATATTAATTGAATTCACTTTATAAAAATGCCATAAATTTTCTTAGAGTTTCAGTATCGTAATACTTTTTCTTGATAAAATTTTCTAAATATAAAAATATATCAACTTTTTATTTGAAAATTGTAACTACAGCATCAGCCAAAAATAAAAGAATATTTTACTTGACTTCTTCTTTTTATTGTTTATTCTTCAAATATAATTAACAAATCATTTTACAAAAAGTTTTAAAAAATTATTGGTTTATATTTTTTTGAGATTATCTCTATAATATTTGAGATGTAAGTCTTAAAACAGAAATATTAGTAAGTTCTTTTTTTTAAAGGTCTTTTTAAATAATTTATTAAAAACCTGATTAAATTAATTATAAAACAATATTAGGAAAATTTAAATATTGATTTTTTATTAAATAAAAAATTATCTTTACTCCAAATTCAGAATATAAATATTAATAATGAACAGAAGTTGTTTAAACAAAACTTTTTAAAATTTTAATAAATTAGACTGTTTATTAATCTTGTTAATTTTCTTTTATTTAACTTTATATTTTATTATGATCATATTATTTTATTATTTTATAAATTCCATCAATTAAAACTTTTATTAAATTTTAATCTAGCTTAAAATATAAAAAGTCTATTTTTATTAATCTTTCATCTCCTAAATTTTATATTATTTAGTTTAAAACTATAAAAGATTTTATTTATAAATTCTATTTTTCTTATAATTAGACTACACTCTGCATATTTTTTTATTACATATATTATATCAATAAATTAATAAAAGTTTCTTTTATTCTAATATAATTTTAAATTATTATTTAATTATCTTCAATCTAATAAATAATTAAAAATTTAATTTTTTCATTATGAATTAATAAAATTAAATTTATAAAACTATCAATAATTTATTCTTAATTATTTTCCAATCTATTCAATATTGATTAAATATTAATAATAAATCCAGCTGAAAATAAATTTTGTGAATAATATCCAAACTTCTAAACTATTAATATTAATTTTTATAGATGAGAAAGCAATTGATTTTCATTAATAGTGTCTTGTTTTTAAAGACATTAATCAAAATATTATAAACTATAATCTATTATCTAATCAATTTATTAAAAAACTAATCTCTTAAATTAATCATTTATTTCTTTTAATTTATGATATATTTGAATAATATATCCTAAAATAATTTCATCTTATGTATAAAAAAAAATCTATTAAAATACTTCTATTAATCTAAGATATTATGTAGTATCGAAAACTTCATTAAAATTAATTGATTAGAATAAGTTAAAAATTTAAATTATATTTATATTATTATTTTCATTCAACTATAATTTATATTTTTAGACTAAAAGGTTAGATGATTTTATTAATATTTCTTAATTTAAATTTTCTTTTGATTTTTTTTATTTATAAATATAAATTAAAATTGAAAGTAAATGAGTGCAATCCTAATTGGTAATTTAATAAATTTAATTCTTATAGGTTAATTCATTTTAAAAAATCATGTCAAATATATTTTAAACATCCTCAAATAATTAGGTATTTTTTTCAAAATATTAATAAATATTTTCAAATATTTCTTATCTTTCTATAAAATTAAAATTTTCAGACTTAATATTTTAAGAAATTATATTTTATATTGTTTAAATTAGATGAAATATTAAAAATTATATAAGTTTTTTATTATCTTTAATGTTTTATTAATCTATTTTGTAAGATATTAAAAGGTTTTCAAAAAAATAAGAAGATATAAGTTTACAAACATTTTTATTGTTATTTATAAGGAGATTAAATAATTAGCATTATATTTATTTTAAATTAATTTCTTACTAAATTATTTCTTAATTGATTTTTAAATAAATAATAAGAATACTGACTGAAACTTCACAAACATCTTAATCTTATTGATAAAATGAATAATTTAAAATTAAATTTAGATTTTTTTTCAATAAAGATTAAAAATTTAAATCTTTAACATAATTTATTTATAAATTCTATATAAGTTTTAACACAATTTATGTTATGTTTTGATTTTTTTGTTATAAAAGATTAAATATCAAATTTTAAAATTCATTATACTCTTTTAAATAATATTGATTGTCATATTTATTAATATTTATCTTAATAATATTTATTAAATTTAATAATATTAATAAATTTAAATAATTTATTTTTTTATAAATGTACTAATTGTTCAACGATGTATTTCTAAATTTCATAATGAATATCTATTATTCTTTATTATAAAATTTCGATTATCAAATTTAATATTTTATTAACATATTTTTATCTTTATTAGCTATCAGATTTAGATTTAAATCTTAAAATTGCTTCCAAAATTTAAAACACTATTTCTAAACATCCTATTCTTATTTCTTTTAATTGGCAGGCTTAAATTTTAGCTAAATATTCAATCAATAATAAACATTAGTCTTTAAAAAAGATATCATTACTAATTAAATATTTTATTTCAGTATTATATTTAAAATTATATATATTTTATTAATTAAAATATAATTAATTACCTTTTAATTAATTAAATAAGAAATTTTTTTAAATTATCTTTAAAATTTTTATTTATTGCTGATTTACTATAAAGAGCTACTAATTTTTTATTAATTACTTTATAGTTTTCATGAAATTTTAAAATAATAGTTTATGGATCTAAATTAAGTAAATCTTAATTTTTGAAATATTCAAATATTCCTAAACCTTATAAGATAAGAGAAATAAATTATTATAAAATTATTTCTTTATTAACTAATTATTACTCTTAAATTAAATTTAAAATATTATCAATTTAAGGCTCATTTTTTGACAATTCAAGAAACAATTCAATATCTTAAAAAATATTTTAAGGTTCTAAATTTCTTTATTTTTAAACTAATTTGTTTTATTTTTTCATATTTTAAATATAATAACTATAAAAATTATATAAAAATTATAAATTAAACTATATTTTTCAGTTAAAAATATATATTAAGATAAAATTTTTATTAATAAAATTATAAATAAAAAAGAAATAATTTAATAATAAAAATAAGAATATAAAGAAATATAAATGATGAAATCATTTTTGATATTATTTGCATTAGTAAATATTAGCTTATAAGACAATGCTGCTTTTTAATGGAACATGAATTGTTAATGCGATGAAACAGCAGGTTCAGGAAAATTTTGTTTAAAATGGTCTTGCGATTAGATATAAATTGTATATGATGTTAATTGCTTTTAAGGAGATTAATTAGTTTAAATTTAATAGGGAAAAGAAATTTAAACCATAAAATTAAAAGATCTAAAATAAAATGATTATTTAATAAATTATGATCAAAAAGGTGATATGTATTTAGACTAATTCTTAGGCTTCTTACATTTTGATTCTTAAAATTTCGCTGATTTTTTATAGATAGAATTAAGCAACAAATAATAAATATAAATAACTCGTGATCACTTAATAGGAGTTTTTGAGGATAATATCAAATTTAAATTAGCTTCTGATGTCAGGATAAATGATACTTTAGTGATAAAAAATAAATTAGAAAATGCTTATGTTGTAAAGATTTAAATAATTAATAAATAGGATATGTTTGCTCCTTTAACTGAATCTGGAACTATTTATGTCAATGATATTTTAGCAAGTAATTACTTATCATTCAATCATCAAATTGCTCACTCTTTTATGTTTCCATTAAGAATATATAGAAAATATTTCTAAAAATAATATAAAACCAATAAACTAAAATCTGAGTATTTAAGTAAATATGCTTGGTTTTTAATGTAAATTTCAAACTACATACCTTAATCAATATTATAAATTCTTAAAAAATAATGAGCACTTATTTTATAATAATATTTTAATTTTTATTAAATAATCAAATATATTAACTTTTAAATTCAAATAAAAAATAATAATATATTATATTAATAGTAAATATTAAGCTTATAAATATAAATGAAGAGTATAAATTATGTTAGACTATTATAATTCATTTTTCTTTTAATTCCCCTAGAGCAGCTGATCTATTAAGTATAATAGAAGAAGGTTTACTATCTTTATCATGACAAAAATATCCAATTCTTTCGAATTAAATACTCTTTCCAGGCTTTAAAGCTTTAAAATAATATAAATTCATAATGATAATAATAATGTAATAATTAAAATACATAAAACAGCATTCTTATTAACCTTGGCATTGTTGACAAGGATCAAAGAATGAGGGTTGATAATGTCAGTAAGTTCCTTAGCTTCATTAGGATTGTAAGCAGTGATAATATGCTCAAAGAGCCTAAGTTGACAAGTAATAGCATCAATATCAGAAATCCAGTGCATGAAACCTTAAGCTTTTCCATCCCTATTTCCGTGATACTCTGCCTTCACAAGCACTACTTATTTGTTCTCATCCCTCACAATTTCCTTAATCAACACCTATCCAGCATACTTTAGTCCAATGAATCTGTTTTCAAAGATTCCAAACTACTCCTTATCACTATCCTTCACATCTTTTCTATCCACATAAATATATTTCTACAGTGTCACCTTATAATTACCTCTAGCTGGATTCTTGGGTTACAAAGGAGCATCAAATTACAAATCCTTTTGATAATTAATTATTTCTAGCTTAACTGGATCTAAAACAGCCATGGTCCTGTCACTAGTGATATCTAATTCTTGTCTCAAAGCGTTTTCAAGTAGAGAAATATTAACAAAGTTTTCATTTCCTCTTCTAGTGACACTCATGCTATCACAAAACCTGTTGATAGCAGAAGCAGTGTAACCTTTTCTTCTGAGTCCATTGATAGTTGACAACCTCGGATCATCCCATCCATTAACATGATGATCAAATACCAATTATTGTAGTTTCCTCTTACTGACAACAGTGTTAGATAAATTCATTCTGGAGTACTCCCATACTTATGGTCTATAGACTTCACACTGTTCTAGAATCCAATAATAGAGATCTCTTCTAACTTCAAACTCCAGAGTGCAAAGAGAATGAGTGATGTTTTCTAGACTATCACAGAGACAATGAGTGAAATCATAACAAGGATAAATGCACCACTTATCTCCTACATGAGGATGAGTAGTATACTTAATCCTATATATAACTGGATCCCTCATAGTAGTATTACTGCTCTCGAAGTCTATCTTGAGTCTCAACATTACTTCCCCCTCCTCGTACATGCCCAATCTCATCATTTCAAACTCCTTTAGATTTTGCTCAATCGACTTGTTTCTATTGGGACTGGCCAACTTCCTGTTCCTATAATCACTCATCTGAGCCTTGTTCTAATTACAGACATAAGCCTTACCCTTCTTAATGAGTTTAATAGCCATTTCATGCAAATAGGGAAAGTATTCAGAGGAATAAGTGATTTTAAATGGAGTGTAACCTAACCACTTCATATTTTCAATAATATTGTCGATATACTCCTGACTTTCCTTATCCGGGTTGGTATCATCAAATCGAAGGTAACACTCTCCTCCATTCTGTTTTGCTACCATGAAGCTAAACCTCATCGCCTTTGCATGACCTATGTGAATATACCCATTAGGTTCAGGAGGAAACCTTGTGTATACTTTACCTCCTGTTACTTTAAGATGCTCCTCCATTAACTTCTTTGAGTTTACTGCAGAGCCCAGGTCTCGAGCTACGAAGTTCTTTATATCATAAATATTTGTACTATTATCTTCTTCTTTTTCTTCTCCAAAATTTTCTTATTATTATTATTATTGTTTTAGTTTCTCAAGTTGACCAGTAACTTTATGCTTATCTTTATCTGACTGTTTCTTTTTTAAATCTTCCTTCATTTCTTTGTCTTTTTCAGTTTATGGGCCTAAGATTGATTCTAATTGAGCTTAAAAAAGTTTGGTAATTTAACCTGCTTCTGCAAATGGTAATTTTTCTCTTAATATTTTCAAATAATTTGTAATATTCAAAGTATATCTTAATTCATTAACTTCTTTTTAGTTTTGTTTTAAAACATCATTTATTGTTTTTTTAATATCTTCTTCAGTTATTTCTATTCCTACACCAATTATTCTATCAAACTCTTCAATATTAATTTGCGACTCATTATTTTGTTTTAAATAATCTACGGCTATGTTATATCTATGGTTATTTCCTATTTTTCCTGTTGATATATACTTGATAAGAGTTTTTTTATGATCTACTAAGTTAATCTATTAAGGTAAGGTTGTAGCTACATTATAAAGTAAAGATCCTATTTTCTTTTCACATTATTTTAATCCTGATGTTTCTATTACTTCAAGTAAATTCTAGCATACTTTTTTATTTTTAAGAGTGGTTGCAACAAACTTTGGTTCTAATCCAATATTTATAAATAGTTATTCTAAATCCTAAGACTACATTTTTTATGATATAAAGATATTTTATAGAATGTATTATGTATGATTTTATTCTTTTACTTATTATAAGAATTAATATTAATATTTTGAAATTTATTAAAAATATTAATTACATTAAATTAGTTAACTTATTATAAATATATTATATATTACTAACTTTACTTAGCTTAAAATATATTATTAATATTATTATATAAAAAAAACATTTAAATATTTAAAGATAGCATAATTGAATTATTTAAAAATAGATTATTTAATAATTAATAATTTAAAAATATTTTTATATATCATTTTTTATTAATAAATGCCCAATCTACTTTGATTTTTTAATTCATAAATTATTAATTATTCATATTTTCTATAGCATTTTATGCTTCTTTTATTTTTCCATATTCAAGTAAACAATATCCTTTGACATAACCAGTTCTGCGATCTAAATTTAAATGTAAATTTTTAATTTCTCCAAACTCACTAAAACAATCAATAACATCATCTTCTTAACATTCTTAATTTACATTAGTTATCATAATTAAATAACCTTCTATTGATTTAGAAGGCTAGCATTATAATTTTTATTAATTCTTTTTCTACAATTTTTCATGCTCTTTTAAATTATTATTATTTTAATAATATTACGATTTATATTTTTTAATTTACTTGTTTCCTCCTAATTTATATCTTTCTAATTATCCTATACAATATTTCTATTCATTTAATTTATTTTATTAATAAATAATATAAATTATATATTATATATATTAAATATTCAAAAAAATATTTTAATTAATATATTTTTCGATAATCTTATATAATACTTGATATAATTAATTACTTATTTAATTATTAATTAAAATATAAATTTAATTTATTTGATTTCAATGATTATATTTATATCCGATTGAACTTTACAATGAATTATTTGAACGATGACAATCAAATTCATTTTATAATTATTTGATTTAATCTTTGTTTAAATTATCATTCTCAAATATCTATACAATTTCTTATTTTTAAGAATATGTGTTTTAGTTATTCTTTTTGTTTTAATTCTATTATTGAATTTAATATTATTATAATTTTTGGAATTATTCTTTTTACTAATTCTATAAAATCTAATATTAATATTATGATACATCCATTTTTTGTTAAATGCTATTTTTTTATTGATTGGCAATGCTTTAGAAATTTTAATAAATTTGTTAATTTTTAACTTGAAGTTTAGATGGAGTTAAATTATTTTACTAAATTTCAATTTAATCATTATTTAACACAATCTAATTATTATAAAAAGATAATTTTTTATGTTGAATTTTATTTTCTTATACTTATTATTATTAATTTTATTTATATTATGACTAGCTTTTATTATTTTCAATTTTATTATTTATAAGGCTCATCATTTTTTATTATAAATCATTTATTTTTTCAATATATTATTATTCCTTTTATATAAATTATTCTCATTCAATAACTTATTATTAATTTACTTTGTTTTAAAAATTTTAAATTTATTATTTGTGTTGCTATTCTAATTTTAATATTCATTATTCTTCCATATTTTTTTATTATTTTATTTTATTTTCTAAATTATTAATTTAGATTTTTTATGATTCAAAAATATTTTCATAGCTCGATAGCTTTTGCTGATATTGCTATATATTAATTTTTAATTTATTTTATATATCTTTTTCTTGTTGCAATTATTAAATTAATTATAAGTTTTCTAGTTATTTCTAATCATCTTATATATTACTTGTAAATTTTTATTCATGATTTATTTAATTTTTTTATTATTAAAATAAATAATCATAGCAAGGATTAACATTTGAATTATTATGAACTATATTTTCTTTAATTGAAAGTGAAATATTATTACTATTAAATGTATTTTGAGTATTATTTTAAAACTGATAATATTTTTTTTAAATTTCTTAAATATTTTACGGATTCTATATGTTGACCTAGGATATTTTTTGCTCTATTGATTATTATCTATTATTAAGATTCATATTCTCTTTGTTACTTATCAATTATTTAACACTAATAATATTATTATGATCTTAAGCCTTTTAATTTATTTATTATTAAATTTAATAGTAATTATTCTAATTTTTATTAATATTTTCATCATAATTTGTTTCATTCAAATTTACATTTTAGATTAACTTACTCATATTTCTTGAATGACATTATGATTAATTTTAACTGTATATACTGTTTCTTGGATTTTCTTGAATTATTTATAAATTTTACAATTTGATTAATATATAGTGCTATTTAATGACTGTTAGTTTTCTAAATGATCAGTATAATTTTTTCTATCATCATTTTTATTTCCAAAAATACTAGAAGACCTTTTTTTTCTTACTGGCTGAGATTACTCATTTATTAAATTAAAAGGAAAATTTTCAATTTAATTTTATCTTTATTATTTTTGTTCAAACTCTTTAAATTACTAATTTAGCATTTTAAATTATAATTCGAATTAATTTATTACAACGATATTTTATGAAATATTTATATAAATTAATGTTATTAACTAATATAAAATCATAAAATTTTAAACTTTATTTTATCGAATTAATCTATTCTTTTTTAAATATTTTCGTATATACTTTTTATTTTAAATTTTAATATTAAATTTTTTTATAATGTTTTATCATAGTCATCATACTATTTTTTAATTAATAAAAATTAATCTTAAATGTAATTAAATATTTTTCTTATTTTTTCTTTTTAATTTTATTATTATTCTTTGCTTGATGATTATTTGCAATCCTAATAACTTGAATAGCAAAATTTTAGCAAACAATCAATCTATTTATTGTATTATATAAACTCATTAATTATTTCATCCTTTATATTAGGATACGAATTATCTTATCTATATATCTGTACTATTTACTAGCATTCTATAAGTTTTTCTTTGTAAAATTTATCATTATTTTCATTAGATTTTTATTTTTATAAAAAAAAATTAAAGTTTTATTTAAATGTATTGAATTAATCAATTTATTTATATTATTTACCTTAATCTATTTAAATTTCTATATCCATTTAGTTGCTTTTTAAATTTTATTATTGAAATTATTATGTTAAATTTAAACTTTGATTGTTTTATTCATTGATTGATTATAAATTTATTTAAGATTTTTATTATTAAGTTGTTTAATTATTAAATTTTGATATATTATTAGTGATTTATAATGATCTTTAATTATAACTTTGGATTAGATTTAAAGTTTTATTATGATTATAATTGTTTAGATTATTGTTTATATTAGTTTCATAATAATCATCATTGTTGAAGTAATTTAAAACTAAATCCAACTCCAACTCTAATTTAGGCTAAAATTATGGATGAAAGTTTGACTATTAGCCTTCAATATAAATAGGATTCAATCCTTTAGCAAGAATAGTCTTGTGATACTTCTGCTATTCAATAAAATTAGTCCAGAATTACTATTAGTTTATATTGCCATTCACCACTTTATTCTAATACAATTGCATCAGTTTCTCTTCCCTTTTCAACAGTTTGAACTTTTCCTCATCACTTAACTGCATTTCCACTGAGACTATACTTTTAGCTAAATTCTATTCTAAACTTTTCTTATAATTCTCAAATTCCTTTATCTTCTCTTGGTCTTCCCAAAACTCCTCTTCGCTTATTATTTTATCAACTACTAATTTTTCGTATGTTTGCATCAGCATTTTGTCATCTTGTAAAACGATTAATTTTTATAATCCGATTTAATTTTTATCTATTTATTAAAACTCAATATATTTCTTCATATCTTTTTCTATTAATTCTAGAGTTTTCTTGTCTTAAAATCTTACTATTATATCTTAAGATTCACAGAAGCTTATTTACAATAAGAATAAATTTTCTTGGTTTTTTTTCACTTCTTTAGTTGATATTTCTTTTATTTAATGGATGTATATTATACTATCTTAAAATAAAATATTTTATCCTTCTGATTCTAGTATTACTCTTTGATTTGTAAGAGTAAATATAAGTTGATGTTTTTTCTTTTCTATCATTTTTATACATTTACATTAATTAATTTTTTGTTCATTTTCTTAATATTTATATTTTGAATTCTCAATGTATTTTTCCATAATACTTATTAAATATATTATTAATATTCATATATAATTATAATGAGTAAAACTTTATTAACTAAATCACTAGTTTTTTAAAATAATGAATAAATAGTGAATGTTTATTAGCTAAATGAAGAATAGTTTTTTCTGTAATAAATAAAAGAAGGAAAAATAGGACAAATAAACATGAAAATATAAGATTTATAATACGAGAAAAAATGGAATGAGGTAGTGAATTTAGTGAATATAAAGGACAAAGAAGATAAAGATCGAAATGGGTTATTCTATTGTTCATATTACGGATACAAGAACCTATTGCTGTATCTTTTGAATAAAGGAACAGAGTGGATGTGTGTGGACAATTTTAATCAAAACATTTTCCATGTTGCTCTATTCCATGGGCGTTTGGAATGTGTCGCAGTGGCAATTCACTTCCTGTTGAATCAGCAAAGGATTCAACTTTATGATAAATATTCTTAACTCATGAAAAAACATTCTTTTAAAAAGTCTGATTTTAAAGATGGAAAGTTTGTCAATACTAATAAGGATATCTAATCTGTGTAGAACGATATATATTAATTATAATAAGAACTTATTTAAGAGTTAGTCTAACATTGTAATACACTTTCTCATATTTTTGAAACTCTTTTCAATTAGTTGGACAATGATAATCGTAATCCTTTCCATTATGCATCATTCAACAAATTCATAAACTGTTATGAAACTATTCAGTTTTTATGCTAATTCCAACTTCAAATGCCTTACTTCAACGAGTTCTATCATCTTCATCAAGAACTCTAAGGCATCGAAATGAATGATACTCATCATGTAGATATAAGACAATACTTATCTATTTATTAGATGATAAAGATAAAGATATCTGAAGAAAAATTCAGATAAATAATAGGATAATTCAATAAAAAAGTAAGAAGTATTGTGAAGAGAATAATAAATGAATAGGACTTAGATGGATACACAAGTATGCATTTAGCTGCATTTAATGGGGATTTCAAGCTTATTTAATATTTAGATAAGATGGGGGGTGATAAGAATATAAAGAGCAGAGTTGAGAAGAAGGAAGTTATCCATTTTGCGAGTAATTAGTTTGTGAGGAAACATCTAGGAAATATAAATTCAACAGTGGTAAACAATGATGAGGCGGCTTTGAAAATTTTAGTAGAGACTGGTTAGGATATTAATCAAAAGAACTCTATTTTTGGATAGGCTGCGATTCATTCTGCAGTTAGAGATAAAGTAACTATCTTGAAATCAATCATCAATTATAATGCTGAAGTAGATTTATGTGATGCTAATGGGTGGACTGCTTTACATCATGCTGCTCATACTGGAAATCAGGAGGCTTGCACTATCTTATTAGACTCATAAAGTGACCTATTCATCACTACTAAGAAACTTTATTCACCACTTCATCTTGCTGCTCTTAGTAATCATCCTCATATTATTCACTTGTTTTTTCAACATTTATAACACAACCATCAACTTTAATCTAAGTTACTTAATGTAATTATCATTATTATTATTATTAATAATTTAGCTCAAATCTTATCAAGGATTAAATTCAGTCCATTTATCAGCAAAAAAAGGAAATTACTAAGCTTTGTAAATGCTTATTACTTTAAAAGCTAATATTTATGAACTAGATGATTTTAAATAATCAGCGTTGTATCATGCAACTTACAACAGTAAAAATATTTAATAATAATTAGATCATCCTAAAATAATAAGTTTACTTTTAATTAACGACTGTGACGAAGAAAAACTAAGGAAGATAAAGAATAATCAAGGGAAACTTCCAAAAGATATAATAACAAATATGAAGGTTCGAGAAGCATTCAATAGTAAATTATAAATTAATATTTAGATATTTGGTTTTGCAGTGCAAATGGTGAAATAGACCATGTAAGAAAATTGATTTAACTGAATGTAGACATTAATGGCAAAACAAAGGAAAAGGAAAACACAGCATTGATTTTGGCAACAATAAACAATTAAGTATTGATTGTCAAATACTTGTTGGAAAACAAAGCTGATCCTAATATTAGAAACAAAGAAGGCAAAAGAGCTAAGGACTATGCATATTAAAACAACAATATTGCATTAGTCTAACTGTTGGATCAAGATCTAGTTTGATTATATAATAAATAAAATTATTTTTATTATACTATTTTTATATCATTATTATTATTATTATTCTTTTAATTTAGTAAATTCTAAAATATTTTATTTAGAAATTAATAAATCAACATATTATTACTTTATAAATTTATTTTATAGTTAAATATATAATGAAAAGATACTGTCAATTATTATCAAACAAAATGAAAAAACAGATAAACACCAAAACATACCTAAATAGTGAAATAATAGATAATAGAGAGTAAGGTAATGAAAATAAGAAAATACTTATAACTTGTGAACATGCTTCTAATAAGTAATTGTAATATTTAATTTAAGATTGCCTGAAGGAATTTAGTGGAGTGAGAATGATAAAAGAAATTTCAGAGACTCTCATTGGGCTTACGACATAGGGACTTAAGAATTTTGTAAGAACTTATCAGAAGTAAAGAAATAATAAATTAAAATATTAGAGACTGAAATGCGTAATGATGATGAGTAAATATTCTAGATTGTTTTGTGACGTAAATAGACCGATAAGCTCGGAAAGTCTAAGTAGAAAAATGGGAGACAATAAGATAATTGAATTAAATAGCAGAATAGAAGAAGAAGAGGAGGAGGCAAAGAGAATTGATTATTACAATTCTTACTATAAGAGTGTTAGAGATGTTTAGAAATTACTCGATCCAGATATTATATTATCAATTCATAGTTACACTCATAATTATGAAGGAGACATTCGCACTTAAGAAGTCGGAGTCCTTTATAGTTTTGATCATTGTTAAAAAATGGCTGAATTTTATAATCACTAGTTTTTGCTTTAAGGTTTTAAATCAGCCATTAATAAACCTTGGAGTGGAAAAGATGGATTTTGTTTTTCTGTTGATCACTTCACCATTGCTAAAATGGATAAAAAAGAAGCCATTCTCGTCGAATTCAGAAACGATCTTTTAACTGATAAAAAATATTCTAAGAACTTAGAAGATATTATCTATAATATTACCTAATAATATATTTAAATCTGATTTAAATTTACAATCAATATTATTGTTATCATTATTATTATCATAATAAATATACATTAATAATTATCATACTACTATTATTATTATATTCATATTATCATTGTTTTTTATGTATTAATATCTACAAGTAATATTAGTGGGCATTATTTGGGGAGTTACAAATCCTTTTATGGAAAAAGCATCAATACTAAATAATAATGAAATTTAAATTAAAGAAACTGATTTAAGTTGGAAAAAGTTTTTCAGTACATTTAAAAATATGAGATTTCTTTTAGCTTTTGGAATAAATCAATTGGGATCAGTTCTTCATGTTTATTCTTTATCTTAAGTAGGTAAAAATATACATATATTTTTAGATATATAACAATATAAATATATTTTTAGATATTTCTAGAGCTAATTTGTTAGCTAATAGTATCAATGTGACTATTACTTTCATTACTGAAAATTTACTTAATAAAACTATCCCTTCTAAAAGTAATCATAATTATCTAATAATTAAGAAAGTATTTTAGGAATTATCATCGTTCTTTGCGGAGTTTTCTTAACTATATAATAATGATTTTATAAATTATAATATTTCATTTAAATAATAAAAATTATTAAGTTATAAATATCCATAAAATCAAATTTTACTTTATTCAATAGGAAAAATAAGCATTTTTTTTTACATTAAACATTTATATATTTTATATAATATTTTCTTCATCTTATTATTTCAAATTTTCTTTGGATACAATATCAATATTATTAGAAGATAAATTTTTATTTTAAGTTATGAAAGATTTAGAAATAAGATTATTAGTAAATAAATACTGAGGATCCTATTATTATTTAATAGATTTCTACTTTTATTATTTAAAATGATTTTGCGAATAGAGATTATTAGATTCTTATTAATGAAGGTGTGAATTATTATAAGAATTATACTTATTAAAGTTATTACAACTAGGAGTGTTCTAAAGTGTGAGAGTGTCATTAATCTGGAAATTATTATAACTCTCATCAATTATATCTTCCTCTTTCTTTAATTATTAGATAAAAAGATGAATAAGAGCTTGATAATCAGGTTTTTAGTTGAAAGTGTATTACTTAACAATTGCAAAGTAACTATAAAGTGAAATAAAATCAGCACAACTTTTATGTAGGTTGAGAGCTTTCTTATACTTAAGAATCTTCTTAAACCTTAACCTCTTATCAGCCTCCTTGATGTCTTACCATGGCAATCTACCCTTAAACAAATATAATAACATATATCCGATTGACTCCAAATCATCTCTTCTACTCTATTCTATTCCCATATGTGTATTAATTGAAACATACCTTGCAGTACCTACTAGTCCTCATTTTTCTTTATACTCAATGTGTTGATTGTCTTTCCAGAATTATTTCGCCAATCCAAAGTCAATCATGTTTATTTCTATTTCAGATGAGCAATTATCTTAAATAGACAACACAAAATTTTCTGGTTTAATGTCACGATGCAAGTATCCGATTTCATGCAACTTTTCTATTCTTTTTATCAATTAAATCCCTATTTTTATCACTGTTTCCATGTCTAGACCTTTATATTTGTTTTCTCTGCAAATTTCCTCTAAATTCCTCCCTAAAAGGGTTTGGGCCATCCAACTGTAGTTGAACAACTTCCCACTTCCGTAAATTTTAGGGAATCCTTAATGTTATCATAATTGGTTTAAAATCACTATTTCATTTTATATCATGTTTATATTTTATTAACTGTTTTATTTTATTTCTTTTTCTATTTTTATTGCTACTCTTATTTTTCGTAATAAATCATCTGCTTCGTATAATGTACCAAAAGATCCGTTTCCTATTCATGCCAATACTTTAAATCTGCTATCTAATATTTAATCAACTAAATTATTTTGCATTAATTTGAATATTCAGAATATATTTTTTATTATTTTAACTATAAATACTTAATCTTTTATAATAAAGATTCATATGATGATTAAAAATAATAAAAATTTGCCTCAAAATAGTAAAAAATCTTTGATTGATCAGCAAAAAGAAGCTTTGAAAAAAAAGTTAATTCATTCTTAAACAAACAAAAATCTTTAAACTATAAAGAATAATAACTAAACTTCATAAGAAAATATAAAGTGAAGAATTAAAAGTCAAATAGATGAAGAAGAAAGCTTAAATTATGAAAACAATTAAATATTTGTCAAAGATATTGAAATATTAAATAATCCTAATCAAAATTATTAAAAGAATTTATGATTATATTAAAATTAATAAAAATAATAATCTAATTATACTTCTAAAAGCTTAAACTTAAAATAACCTACAAATAACTTTTTATAAGCTTAATAAAGTTTTAAACCTAATATTTTATAAGGAAAAAATTAAAATAAAATTACTCCAATAAAAAAGATTTAGAATTAATCAAATAAAAAGTAATCTGCATTAGATATTATAAAAAATTAACTAAAAAACAAAGTATAATAGCAATTAAATAGTAGTAGAAATAGTAATTATAAAAGTATAAAATAACAAAATATCGATTAGATAATATTAAATATTGATAAATAAAATTAAAATCTAATGAACTAATCAAAATCCCCTTTAATTTAAAAGTTTAACTAAACCAATAATTAATAAATAACTAGATCTAATACCTAATAAATTCAAAATAATAAAAATAAGCAATCAATTTCAACTTCAAAACTTAATGTTTCTTAAGGTAAAATAGATAAATCAAACCTTTCTTAAAATAATCTATAAAACAAAAAAAATTAAAATGATAAATTAAGATAATGAATTTAATAAAAATAAAATTAAAAGGATCAATTTAAAAATTAAAATAATATAACTAATATTTTGAATAAATCAATAATCTCAAAAATTGATTTAAATGAATAAACAAAAATATCTTTAAATAACTCTTTAAAATAATTATTACAAAATTAAGAAAAAAATTTAAAAAGCAATAATAGTTACCATTCTTAAAAAAGCCAAAACAGTTAAAAATCTAATGTAAGTAAAAAAAGTTCATTTACTCTAAAAGATATATGTAAATCTAACAAAATATCTTAAGAATAATAAAAGAGTGATTTATAAAAATCTTTAAATAATTAAAATAATGATCTCTAAAAAAAAGAAATTATAATTTCTGATTGAAATTAAAATAAAATTAGAAATAGTCAGATTAATTTAAAAAGAATCAATCAATCTCTTTCACCTAATAATTCTAAGTTATAAGTATCAACCTCATTGAGCTAAATTAAATAAACTCCTTAATTTAATAAATATAGTCCTACAAATCAAATAGTTAGATAAATTAGCAATAGATAAAAATCGTATTATTTATTCAAATATTTAAATATTAATAGATAAAATTAATAGGAAATTAAAGATCAATTAAAAGAAAAATTGAAATTAATTTAAATTGACTAATAATAATAATCTTAGAATAAAATAACTATTTAATAAAAAAAAGCTCTTATATTATCAGATATTTGTAATAATATAGGAATAGAAGTAAAATAAATATTTAAATTTTAAGGTTATCAAAAAGAAAAAAGACAATGAAGAAGAAGTAAAAATTGGAGAAATATCAGAATTAACATAAGAATAAGAATAATCTTTTAAATTAATTGATAGTGTTAAATTATAATTAATGGAATTATAAAATTAAGAAATATAGGAATTAGATTTTTCTTCTCTTGATTTTAATAATATTGATAAAATAGACTAAAATAAATATAATAGCTTAAAATTAAGATATGATTAATAGCTTATTTTTACAATGTAATATTTAAAGGAAAAAGTAAATTATATATTAAATGTTATTTAAGTAAATACATTTATTAGAACATAATTTAGATTGGAAAAATTTTATTAATTTTTAACAATTAAAATAAATACTTTAATAAAACAAAAAGAATTAAAGAAAATTGAAAAGATACATAAGTTAGTAAATTAATAATAATTTTATTTCAAAAAACAATGATAAAAAATATCCTATTAATAATTTAAATATAATTTAAGAATACAATAATTATATTTATTAAAAAGAAAAATACTTTGATTCAAGAAAAAGTTTAGACTTTAATATTTTGTAATCTTAAAATAAAAAAGACGAAAATTATATTAGAAAATAATAATTACCTATTTTATAAAAAATTTTTAATCTATAATCAAATTAGTTTTAAAATTCAATTAAAATAAATTTTTAAAATTGTAATGATAATAAATAAAATTAAAACTTACAAAATATTGTTAAAAATTATTAAGAATTTTAAAATTTAGTATAATAACATATAAATTAAAATCAAATACTTAAATAAAATTAAGAAAATTAATTTTTATACTAAAATTAATATTTATTGAGAAAATAATTAAAGAGAATACATAACAAAATTAATATTTAAAAAGATTTAAATTTTATAAATATTTATAAAAATTCTAAGAAAAATTATTAAGAAATTAAAAAGAAGTCTTTATAATTATACAGCTAAAAGATTTAAGAAATTCAATTATTATAAAATTATATTTTAAAATTTTGGTAATAAATAAAAAATTAAAATATTTAAAAATTAAAATAAATTTGTTTTTAAAAAAATATTTTATTTAATAGATAAAAATTTTAAAAATTTATAAGTTAGTCATTTTATTTTAAAAAATCAATGTTTATTTAAATATTATGTTTTGTATGTAAAGAATATTTTAAAAAAAAAAAAATCAAATAATTTTAACAAATTTAAATAAAGAAATTTTAGATAAATAAATAAATATATATATAAAATATTAAAGAATTTTCAAAAATATATTAAGAAGATATTAAAAAAAAATAATCAAATTTTAAAAAATTATAAAAATTAATAACTTAATATAATTAAAAAAATAATAAAGAATTAATAATTTATTTAAATGCTGTTTTTATTAGTATTTATATAAAATAATAAAGAGATAAATTTTATAAATTTTAAAATATTAAATTCGAAAAATTTAAATAAATTTTTATTTAAAAATTAAAAGATTTATCATAATAATACAATAAATATCATAATAAAAATTAAAAATAACAATAAAAATTGATATTATTGATTTTGAAATATAATTTATATTTGAAATAATAAATTTTAAAAGAACTAAAAATATCAATAAAAATAAATAAATTTCTAAATATAAAAAAAATAAATAAAATATAATAAAATATATTTAAACAAAATAAATAATAATTTATTAAAAATTTAATTTCGATTTCAAATACATATAAATAAAAAAAATATATTTTAAAAAAAAGTTATGATTTGGTTAAATAATATGCAATTTAGAATTAAATAATTCATAAATAATAATTTATAGAATAATTAAAATAATAATCTAAAATAATTAATAAAGCAAAATTAATTAAAAAACTAAAATAATTTTTTGAGTAAGTAAGTAATGAAAATAAGAATTATTTTTTGTAAGAATTAAATGAAAGCTCTA
>Ga0315908_10000567_pt1 | contig 29124 bp, 20 predicted proteins | sample LakEriMetagenome_12_FD_203520 | JGI IMG/M metagenome (GOLD analysis project Ga0315908, IMG submission 203520) | Freshwater fungal communities from buoy surface, Lake Erie, Ohio, United States - Buoy 4 MA124 | ecosystem: Environmental > Aquatic > Freshwater > Lake > Lake biofilm | place: USA...
CCGGGTAGTCCACCTTCCCGACTGCCATGCGATGTGGGTTCGCACCAGGGCATCACGTGCCGTCATCCGGCATGGACGGCGGGGTGGTTTTCGTACCCGGAGCCCCCGGGTTGCCACCCGGGGCTTCTTGGACCACGCGCGCCATTCACACAAAAAGCCCCCGGCGGAAGCCGGGGGACTCCGGGTAGCCCACCTTCCCGAATGCCATGCGAAACGGCTCCGTGCGTCAGCCGCGCTCCTCCTCTGGCTGGCCGCGGCCGTGTCCGCCGCGGCGGCCGGTCTCGACGAACCGGTGCGGGCATCGTGGCAGGCGACGCCGCTGCACGCATGGTCGGCGCGGGCCGCGGCGCTGGCGGGCATGCCCGTGATCATCGATCGACGGCTCGACCCGAGCACGCCGGTGACGCTTACCGGCCGTGGAGAACCGCTGCGGGACGTGATGGCAGCGGCTGCCGCGACCGCCGATGCCGAGGTGGCCGTGCTGCGGTCGTCGATCCGGATCGTGCCCCGCGGCACGCGCGACCTGTGCGAGCGGGCGGACGAGGCGCGGGAGCGCGAGGTCGCCCGCCTGACTGCGGCCCCGCGAACGTCCCTCCGCGCCCGCAGTCCGTGGCAGTGGCCCGAGGCCGCACGGCCCCGCGACCTCGTCGCCGCCGTGGCTGCCGAGGCGGGCATCGATTCGCTGCACGGCCTCGACTCCATTCCGCACGACCACTTTCCGGCGGCCGACCTCCCGGCGCTGTCCAGGGCCGAGAAGCTCGATCTCGTGCTCGCCCACTTCGACCGCCGCGTGGAGTGGCGGTCTGCGGACGGCGCCGCGCGGGGCACAATCGTGCCGCTCGACACGAACCTGCCGCCCGCCCGTCGCGCACCTGCGCGAAAGCCCGGCCCGTCCCCGCCGCGCTCGCCGGCCCCCGCCGTCTTCTCGCTGCGGGTCGCCGCTCCGCTCGACGAGGTGCTCGCGGCCCTCGCCAATCAATTCGGTCTCCGGCTCGACCTCGACCGCGACTCGCTCCGCACCCGTGGCGTCGCCCCGCGGGAAATCGTCCGCGCCGACATTCGCGACGCCCCGCGCGACCAGGTGCTCGACCACGTACTCGGCTCTGTGGGCCTGGAATGGCGGATCGAGGGGGAGCGGCTCCGTGTCTTCGCGTCTCCTCCGCCAGGAAGCCCCGAATGAACGTCACGCATCACCGGCCGCAGCCCGGCGGCAGCCGCACGTACCGCATCGCCGGCGGGCTCGTCGCCATGGCCGTCGCGCTGGTCATGACCTCCGCCGCAGCCGCCGACGTCCTTACCGACACCGCAGCCCGTGCCCTCGTCGCGGCCGCCGCCGCGAAGCCCTCGGTGCACGCGGAGCGGCCCGAGATCGAAGCGGCGCCCAAGCCCTGTCTGCCCACGAGGGCGTGGGAGTCGCGCTCGGCGGCCTGACGCGGCTCGAACCCGAATCCGCGGCCGACCTGGCGAAACTCAAGTCGATGCAGGGCATGCTGCTGCCCGATCTCGAGGAACTCGATTCCGTGCCGCTGGCGGCGCGGCTCGCCAAACAAGACCACGTGTTCCTGCCCCGGCTGAAGCGGCTGTCGCCTGAGATTGCCCGTGCTCTGTCGGCCAACGAGGGGGGGCGAGCTGGCGTTGCCGGGGCTCGAGGCCCTGCCGCGCGACGTAGCCGGCATCCTCGCCGCTTCGACTCACTTCGGCATCACCCTGCCCCCCCGCGCTCGAACCGGAGCCGGCGGCGGCGCTGGCCGGTCACAATGGGCCGTTGATCGTCCCGGGCCCCCGGCCGCCGCGGAAATCGCTGCAACTCGTGCCCGAGCCCGACGGCAGCCGCGACGACTTTCCGTCGCCGTGACCCGACACTCCGATTTGCCGATTGAGGTCTCGACGCGCTGACTCCTCGCCATCGCCAGTGGCGGGCTCACGGAGTTTTCTGACTCGAAAGGACAGGCATAATCGGTGGCACATGTCTCTTGTATCATTTGCCGACCGCGCAAGCCGCCTAGCGAGCGAGAAACTATAGCCGAGGTAATTATGGAACTGTATATGTCGGTCTTGAATGACACCTTCAGTTGCCTCACTCTGAGCGCATTTATCTGGATGCCGCTCACGTACGTCGCGTTTTATCTCGGCAAGCGAGGATTGAATCCGAGTTTTGGGGGCATGGCTGCCCTCGTAATCCTGGAAGTCATTGCGGTCTGCTGGTACTCGGCGACCGCCAGTCGATGGGCAGCAACTTTCGAGGGACCGTAACGAATCTCGAAAGGGTGAGGTGGACCCCATTGATTGGACAGTCCGGGGCCCTGGTTTAAGGAAAAAGACGGGCATAATTTTTGTCGCTGTCGAGCTCCCTCGAACTCGTGGACTGGACGGCCCGCCTCTGCCGCACGGGCAAGGCACGCATCGCGCGGGAAGAGGCCGGCTGGACGTTGCAGGGTCCCGTGCCCTGAAGGCCCGCGCAGTCACGCATCGCGGCGGGAGTCGCCGCGCGAGCGGGGAGGTGAAAATCTCCCTTCGCTCAATCTCGACCCACGCCGCTCAACGACCGACGCGGGCCCGCGCGGCTTCGAGATTGCGTCGCGCGGGCTCGTGGGCCGGATCGCGCTTCAAAGCTTCGCCATAGGAGCCGATCGCCTCGGCGAACTTGCCCTGCTGGGCCTGCGCCACGCCGCGGTTGAACCAGGCCCGCACGTCCTTGGGGTCGTGACGAATCGCCTGGTCGAAGTCAAACTCCGCCTTCCGGGGCTGCTCCGTCCGCAGATAGGCGAGCCCCCGATTGAGATAGGCGAGCATGAACGTGCGATCGCGGCGGATCGCCGACGCATAGGCGTTGATCGCCTCCAGCGGCCGGTTGAGTTCCATCAGCGTCAGCCCGCGCCACAGCTCGGGCCGGGGGTCGTCGTAAGCGATGCCGGCGGCGTCTTCGAAGTCCTCCAGGGCGATGCCGTGGAGTCCGAGATGGAACCAGGCGATCCCGCGGCGCAGATACAGCTCCGGATCCTGCGGGTCGATCTCCAGCCCCTGCGAGCAGGCCTCGACGGAACCTTCGAGATCGCCGAGCCGCCGCGAGACGACTCCGAGAGCGAGATAGGCGACGGTGAACTTCGGATCAAGCTTGATCGCTTCACGCAGCTTGCCGCGGGCCCCCTCCAGGTCGCCCTTGAGATCGAGTTGTTCCGCCTCGGCGACGATCTTCTCGGCCGGCGACGGCTCCCACTCGTCGCGAGTGTCGAACCGGTCGCGGGCCGGCACCCGCGGCTCGACTCGGGCCCGATCACGCGGCGGCCGCCGCTCGGCCGGCTGGCCAGGAACCGTCGTCTCGGGAAAAGGAACGGGCAGCTGCGGCGACGGCTTCACAGTCTCCCGCGGAGCCGTGCCGGGCGGGGTTGGCCGGGGCGTCGCCGTGCCGGCCGGCTGCCGACCGAACGGGTTGAGTTCGTCGGCGAACGGGTCGTCCTCGGGCACGCCCGGATTCGGCTGGCCGCGAACCGCAGGCGCGAACAAGACGAGCAGCAGAAGGCCGACGACCGCCCCGCGAGAACGCGGGCAGGCACGGCGGATCATGGGTTGCACTGGAGACGGCATGCGGGCGATGCAGACGGACATGGATGGATTCCCTGGAGAAGATCGGCTGGAACGGTCGGCCCAACGGTGGGAAGCCTGGCTTTTGCGACCCGGCCGGCCCAACCGTCGCAACCCCACCCGGGGCCGCCCGACGGTCGGCATGGTCACACGGTTGGCGATCCCAACAATCCTCCCAGCCGTTCCTGGATGCCCTCCTTGATGCGGCCGGCGAACAGCCCGGCCATGCCGGGCACCTCCACCCGCACCACCAGTTCCTCGACGAGGATGTCGACCTCGCTGCCGATGTCCATCCCCATGATGGAGAGCATGAGTTTCAGGCGATCTTCCCCTTCCCACGAGGCGTCGATGCCCCCCACCTTTTCGGCATACTCGTCACGGGCTCGGACGATGGCTGCATCGAGCCGGCGGCGAACTTCGTCTCGGCCGAGGGAATGAGGCACCCGCACTTCCAGCGATTTCACGTTCCGGCTCCGGGGGCTTGGCGGTCAAAGGCAGGGGCGGCGGGATCGGCTCCCGCCAGCCCGCAAAGTTTATCAAGCCGTCGCACCAGTTTCCCGCACACGGTTCCGGACCGCCCGCCGACGCAGGCGGCCGAGCGGACGGCGACCACGTCGGGGCCACAGGCGACGGCCGCCGGCAGCGCCTCGAGCGTGAGATTTCCGGCCAGCACGGCCCGCATCCCGCCCCGCCGTGCCCGGACGATCCAGCCCCCGACCCGTCGCGCCGACTCCGTGTCGCAGACCACCGGCGGACCCGACTTGTCGAACGTGTCTGCCAACAGCAGGCGATAACCGGCCGCGATGGCGGCCGCGATCACCTCTTCGGGCGGCGGGCTGCCCGCCCGATCCCAGTCGGCATACGCCACCGCGACGGGCTCGATCCCCGCCGGCAGCCCCGCCTTGAACGCCGCGAGCAGCGACCGCCAATCACCCGCCGCCGTGCCGGCCAAGCCCGCCTTGGCGGCGGCTGGCGGCAGGCAGTCGGCGTCGAGCAGCGCGATCGTCCGCCCCACATGGTCGTGGATGGCGGCCACACCGTCCCGCAACTCGCCGCCGGCCAGCGTCCACGGTGTACGCCGTCCGACGACCGCGGCGATGCGGGCCGTCACGTCGCCGGCGGCCGCACCCAACGGCCCGCGTCCTGGTTCCTTGACGTCCACGATTGTCGCGCCGCCGGCGAGCGCCTCCCGGGCCTCGCTCTCGTCGCGCACGCTCACGAGCAGGCCGCACCGGCCATCGGCCGACCGGCGCGGAACCTGCTCGTCAAGGATCGTCGGCCCCGCGTTCATCGGCACGCCGTCTCCGCGTCGAGCCGGGCCGGCGCCGCGACCTCGCGCTTCGCCTCCAGGATCCGCTGGCCGAGCTGCTTCGTGACCTCCAGCGAGAGCGGCTCGCACCACCTTCCGTCGATGACGACGTGACCGTCGCTCCACGTGCCCCAGGCGGCGAACGTGGGCCGCTCTTTCCAGTCGACGGCTCGTTCCGCCAGCCGCACGACGACGGTGCCCACGCGACGCGGAGCCGCGGCCGACTCGGTGCCGACCAGCGGGCTCGACCCGGGAAACACGCACTCCACGATCTCGAGCGGCACGTCCTCCGCGGCCAGCGGCGACAGCCGCACCCGCAGCCGGTTGCCCTGCCGCACGAGCCGCGGCAACGAAGCCGTCACCACGAGCGCCGCCACGATCGGCACGCTTGCCGCAGCGGCCAACGCCACTGCCCACCAACACCACCCGGGACCACCGACCGTCCACAGGACGGCGACCACCATCGCCATGGCCAGCCCGGCCACCGCCGCCCCGGCCACCGCCGGACGCGGATTGCTGCGCAGCCACACCTCGGAGCGTTCCGACGCCGTGCCAGTCATCGTGCTTTCGGTTTCCGGCTGGGTTTCATACGCTTTTCGCGTTCCGTCATCCTGAGGTCGTCCTCCACCATGCACGACGCTGCCCACGCATCCGCGGCCCACGATTCGCACGGTCGCACCGATCCGACTCTCTACCTGATCGGGGCGGCGCTGGCGGCCTACGGCCTGGCGGCCCTCTTTGGCTGGCCCCAGTATGGTCGTGATTTGCTGGTGCAGGCACAAGCGGCGCACCATGCCCCCGACCACGCCGCGACACCCGATGCCGCCCACCCGCCGGCCGCCGACCACGCCACCGTGTCGCCGCCGCTCCCCACCGTGCTCCCCTTCGTGCTCCTCCTGGGGGCGATCGCGGTGCTCCCGCTGACCCCGCAGTTTTCCCATTGGTGGGAGCACAACTCTTCCAAGCTGCTGGTGGCGGGTCTGCTCGGCCTGGTGACGCTGGCCTACTACACGTTCTTCCACCGCCACCCGGTGGACCTCCACTTCCCGGCCCATGCGACGGTCGCCCCGGCCGCGGCCGGCCCATCGTGGAGCACCGCCGTCACGGTCCTGGCAAACGCGTTGCTCTCCGAATACGTGCCCTTCATCGTCCTGCTGTTCGCACTCTATTGCATCACCGGCGGCGTGCGGATCGAGGGCGACCTCCAGGCCACGCCGACCGTGAACGCGGCGTTCCTCGGCATCGGCGGCCTGATGGCGAGCTTCATCGGCACCACGGGGGCGGCCATGCTCCTGGTGCGGCCGCTGCTGGAGACCAACAAGGAGCGGCGGCTCGTGGCCCACACGCTCGTGTTCTTCATCTTCGTGGTCTGCAACTGCGGCGGCTGCCTGCTGCCGATCGGCGACCCGCCGCTGTTCCTTGGCTATCTCCAGAAGGTGCCGTTTTTCTGGACGCTGTCACTGTGGAAGCCGTGGCTGATCACCAACGGGCTCCTGCTGGCGGGCTACTGGCTGTGGGACACCTTCTACGCCCAGCCCCGCGAGCGGACCGCCGACATCATCCGCGACGTCCGCGCCGCCGGCCCCCTGAAGATCAGCGGCCTGTGGCCCAACGCCCTGCTGCTCGCCGGGGTGATCGCCGCCGTCGCCCTCCTCGATCCATCGAAGACGCTCCCCGGGACCACCTGGCACCCCTGGATCTACCTCCGGGAGGCGGTGTTGCTGACCCTCGTCGGGCTGTCGCTCCTGCTCGGCTCCCGCGAGGTGCGACGCAAGAACGGTTTTGCGTACGGGGCGATCCTCGAAGTGGCGGCGCTGTTCGTCGGCATCTTCATCTGCATGCAGCCGGCCCTGGCCCTGCTCAACACGCACGGCGCAAGCCTGGGAGTCGATTCCCCACGCGCCTTCTTCTGGGCCACGGGCTTGCTGTCGAGCGTGCTCGACAACGCCCCGACCTATCTCGTGTTTTTCACCGTGGCAGGCATCGATCCCCGGGACGGACTGCTGGGCCTGGAGGATGCACGACTGGTCGGCATCAGCCTCGGTGCCGTATTCTTGGGTGCCATGACCTACATCGGGAACGGCCCGAACTTCATGGTCAAGGCGATCGCGGAGCAGGCGGGGGTGAAGATGCCGAGTTTCTTCGGCTACATGCTCTACAGTTTCGGCGTCCTGCTGCCGATCTTCGCCCTCGTCTCCTATCTCTTCCTCTGACATTCGGCGGCCTTCCCGCGTGACTCCTGCCCGTTCCGACGCCGATTCCTTCGAGATCGTCACCACCGAATCGCAGCTCCGCGAGCTCGTCCGCCGGCTCGCGGACCACGCCCACGTGGCCTTCGACACGGAGTTCGTGTCGGAGCACACCTACCGCAGCCAGCTCTGCCTCCTCCAGGTCGCCGCTCCCGGCATCCTCGCCGTGGTCGATACGCTCGCGGTCCCCGAGCTCGAGCCCTTTTGGCGGCTCTTGGCGGAGCCCGGGCGGACGACGGTCGTGCATGCCGGACGCGAGGAGATGGGGTTCATCCTCCACGCGATCCAGGCCCGACCCGCGGAGCTGTTCGACGTGCAGGTGGCCGCCGGCCTCGTGGACCACGACTATCCGGCCGGCTACGCGGCGATCGTCCGCCGGTTCCTCAACCTGCCGACGAACAAGGGAGAGACGCGGACCGACTGGCGGCAGCGGCCGCTGACGCAGGCTCAGCTCGCCTACGCCGTGGACGACGTCCGCCACCTGGAGCGGCTGTGGCGGAAGCTGGAAGGCAAGCTCGAGGCGCTCGGCCGCACTCCCTGGATGCGCGAGGAGATGGCCACCTGGCAGGACGACGTCGAGGAGTCGTTCGTCCGCAAGCGGTGGCGCCGAGTCTCCGGCTTGAACGGCCTCTCCCGCCGCGAGCTGGCGATCGCCCGCGAACTGTGGCACTGGCGTGACTCCGTCGCCGAGCAGCGCGACATGCCGCCGCGCCGGGTGCTCCGCGACGATCTGCTGGTGGAGCTCTGCAAGCGGAAGAGCGCCGACGAGCGGCAGATCTCGGCCGTCCGCGGCATGCAGCGGTCCGACCTCCGGCACATCCTCAAGGGGCTCGCCGACGCGATCGGCCGCGGCCTCGACCTGCCCGACGACGAGTGTCCGGGGGGCGAGCGGCATCGGGCGCCGCCGTCGCAGCTGGCGATGCTCGGTCAGTTCCTCGCCACGGCCATCGCCGGCCTGTGCCGGCAGATGAACCTCGCGCCGGCGCTGGTCGGCACCTCCTCCGACATGCGCGACCTCCTGGCGAGCAAGCTCGGCTACGACGCCGGCGACCGCGCGCCGCTGCTGGCCTCCGGCTGGCGGGCTGCGGTCGTGGGCGACGTGGTGGACGACCTGCTCGCCGGCCGCGCCTCGCTGCGGATCGGCGACGTCCGCTCGCACGACCCGCTGGTCATCGACCGCCGCGGCTGATGCGGCCGGTCGGTGCGCGCCTCGTCAGGCTGGAACCAGCGGCGCGGACCGCTGCACAATCGCGGCAAGGGCTGCGCGGGTCAGGTGGCGACTGGCTGCGTCGCCGCCTTCGGTCGTGATCGCGCCGCGACGCTCCATCTCTGCCAACGAGGTCGTGCCAGCGAGCAGCCGCTCCAGCGTCGCGGCGGCCAGCCAGATCGTCGGCACGGGCCGCGGGGGCAGGCCGACGTGCAGCGCGTGGGGCCGGCCATCGGCGATCGCCAGCGTCCACTGTCCGCCTCCGCTGCCGGTCGCTGCCAGGCCGACGACTTCGCCATGCGCGGCCGCCCAGTCCGCCGGGCCGAGAGCCGCCTCCAGGGCCGCGCGGGCCGTCGCGCCGCGGGTCGGACGCCCCACGGGCGGCCAGCGAAAGTCGGCCCCGATCGCGAACCGGCACAGCCGACGGATCGATTCGTCGTCGAGGGAGGGAGCCGGCAGGTCGGGCAACGCCCGGCTGGTGTGCGTCGCATCGAACGTCGGGTCGTCGCGCCAGTAGGCCTTGTAGACGTGCATCTGATCGACGAACAGCCTGCCAAGCGTGGCGGGATCGAACTCGGCCTGCGGCCTGTGCCGGCCCGCCGCCGCGCCGGCCTCCCGCTGCCTGCGCAGCTCGGCGGCCATCTCCCCGACGAGCCCCTCGAACACGCGGCACAGCGTGCCCACACTCGTCGGCGCGCCGGATGTGAGGTGGTAGGTGCGGCCGTGGAGCGAATCGTCGAGGATGATCCGCGTCATCGCGGCGGACACCCAGTCCACCGGCACCAGGTTCTTGCCCTCCCGGCCGGTCATGCCGAGCACGTCGAGCAGCGAGCCGGGAGGCAGTTCGGCCCCCACGAAGGCCTCCACGAACGGCTGCACGATCCGCAGCGGCTTGTAGAACCCGTGGAAGGTGTTGGTAAAGCCGTGCACGAGATCGCCGACGATGATGCTTGGGCGGTGCACGGTGCAGACTTCGAGGCAGTCGGCGGCCGTGGCCTCTCCCTCGGAGACGACCTTGCTCCGCTCGTAGTCGTTACCCGGCGTCTGGCCGACGTCGAGCTCCGTCTCCAGGATCCGCCCCTCCCGCAGGCCGCACACGTACGCGCTCGACACGTGGTGCAGCCGGCGGATGCCCGCCGCGCGGCACAGCGCGAGCACGTGCCGCGTACCGGTGACGTTGCTCGTGTAGGGCTCGCCGTCGGCCTCGCGGAACTGGAAGGAGAGGCTGGCCGCGGAGTGGATCACCTCGCGGACGTGCCTTGCGATCCACGCCCGCTGCTCCGCCGCCAGGCCGAGGCCCTCCATGGACAGGTCTCCCTCGAGCACGACCGGGCAGGCCACCTCGGCGCCGGCCACTTCGCGCCAGTCGTCGAGCAACTCGTCCACGCGGTCGGCGGCGGCCGCCGTCTTCGAGCCGCGAACGAGCACCGCCACGCGGCGGCCGGCGGCGGCCAGGTCGCGAAGGAGCGACCGGCCAAGGAGGCCCGTCACACCGGTGAGGAGGATGTGGGAATCGCTGGTGCTGGTCATGGGCGCTTCTGCCGGATGCGGGCCGCCGTCATGACGGCCCGTCGCTGGTCACACATGGATCGCGGCCCCTCCATCGACCACGAGGGTCTGCCCCTGAACGAGGTCGGAGAGCGGGCTGGCGAGGAACAGCACGGCGTCGGCCACGTCGGCTGCCTCCAGCATCCGCTCGCCCATCATCGTCTTGTGCCGGCGGCCCGCAAACATCTCGGCGGCCCCGGGGAGCCGCTTCGTGGAGTCGGTCTCCACCAGCCCCGCCTCGACGACGTTCACGTTCACTCCCCGGTCGCCCAGTTCGAGCGCCCAGTGGCGGGCCAACGCCGTCAACGCCGCCTTCGAGCCGCCGATCAGGCCGTACATCGGCAGCGCCATGTGGGTGCCGTGGCTGGAGAGCACGACCACCTTGCCGCGGCCGTCGGCCCGCTCCAGGAGCGGGGCCGCCGCCTTGAGCAGGTGCACCAGCGACAGCACGTTGGTGTGCATCGCGGCGTCGAAGTGCTGCTGCGTGGTGGCCGCCAGCGGCCGGAAGCCGCCGGTGGCCGCGTTGTGCACGAGCACGTCGAGCCGGCCGAACTCCCGCTCCACGAAGCCGATCATCTCGGCCACGTCCTCCTCCTCGCCCACGTCGGCCCGCACGCAGGCGGCGCTGCGGCCCAGGGCCGCGATCTGCGCCGCCACCTCGTCGGCCTCGCGACCGCTGGTGACGTAGTTGACGACGACATCGGCGCCCGCCGCGGCGAGCCGCAGGGCGCAGGCCCGGCCGATGCCCCGGCTCGAGCCGGTGACCAGCGCCACCTTTCCGGTGAGATCGATCATGCAGAGTTCTCCTGGGGTGCGGATGTGGACGGCCCGGGACGCCGGGCATGGATCAGCCAATGACGAGCGAAAACGTCGGGCGGCTGCCGGACGACCGCGGACGGCGGCAGATGGGTCGCGCTCACGAACATGTGATCGGCTCCTCGCAGCCGCCGCAGCCGACGGCCGCCAGGCGACCGCGGCCTGCGGCGAACGCGGTCACGGCGATCGCCACTACGTGCCGGCCAACGGTCGCGAAGCGGCCCGCGCCATGCACCTCGACGTGGCGGTCATGCACGCCCCACGTGAAGCCGTTCAGCGACAGGCTCTCAACGGTCACCCGCCGCGGACGAAACTCGGTGTCGATGCCCGCCGCCTTGTAGGCCGCCTCCTTGGCCGCCCAGAGCAGCGCCCGCAGCAGTCCCAGGTCGTCGGGCATCAGCGCCAGTTCGTCCGGCGAGAAGAAGACGTCGAGCGCCCGACCGGCGTCTGCGGGATCGACGATGTCGAGCCCCACCTGCCCGTCGCTCGAGACCGCCGCACCGAGCAGGTCGCGCACGTGCGACACCGACACCGAAGGCCCAGGCGTTACACCCGCGATGCTGGCGATCGGCCGGCCCGAGGGCGCCAACCCGGCCACGCGCACCACGGCGTCCGTGGCCGGGAGCGTCGCCTGCACGAGTTCTTCCGCCAGCCGCAACGCGGCGCCCGAAAGCGACTCGGCATCGCCGACCGGCGGCTCGAAGACGGCTGCCACCGCCCAGCCGCCGACCCGCAGGCCACGGCATACACGCCCCAACGGCAAGGCATTGCCACAGCGATAGCCGATCATGCGAGGCGGCTCCGGTCGGGTCCCATGACCGCCAGGTGCAGCCCGTCGAGGGCCAGCAGCGGCCGGCCATCCGCGCCGCAGAGCACGAGGTCGTAGACGCTCTCCCGCTGGTCCTGCGATCGGAACCGCATCCGTACCGTGCACGTTTCACCGCACTGCGGCTGCGCCGCGATCCGCAGGCGATCGAACCGCACCGGCACCTCCACGCGGCGGCCACAGAGGATGTAGGAATAGACCGCGCAGGCCACGATGCAGCCGTCGAGAGTCGCCACCGGCACGGTCCAGCCGGCAGCGCCGCGCGGGCCGGCCACGACGTCCGCGTCCGGCGCGACCAGCCTTCCCCAGCCGCCGGAGCGGTCGCAGAACAGTCCCGTCAACGTGCGGAACGTGGGTCCGTGCCACATCGGCCCGTCATCCTGGTAGACCATCGGGTTGTAGGGGAACGGCGGCTCGTCGAGCGTCGCGGCGATCGGCTCGACGGGCCCAGCCGTGATCACGCCGCTGACGTGCACGCGATCCTCGCCCGCGGTCCGGCCCTCGCCGTTGAGCATCCCCGCCCAGCCGCGAACCGCGCGGCGGCCCGCGCCGGCCGGTCCGACCTCCACGCGGATCTCGCGCGGCTGGTCCACCGGGAACCCGATCGGCCGCTCGACCGCGAAGTCGCGAATCTCACCGCCGCCGGCGCCGGCGGCGGCCGCCGCCTGGGCGATCAGTTCCGCCCCCATCACGGCCGGCAGCAACGGACGGCCGAACTGCTTGTGCTCGAGGAGGAAGCGGTCGCGTGTGGGATCGAGCGCGAACGCCACCCAAGTCGCATCGCCGCGCGACTCGACGCCGGCCACGAGGCTGCCGCGGTGCGTCGCCGCGGCGGTGGCCACCGTCGGCCCGCCGACCGCATCCGGGCACATCGCCGGCTCGGTGACGAGCACCTCGGCGTCGGGCAGGCCCGCCTCGATCTCGTCCATGAACCGCCGCACGCCCTCGGCGCGCGGCATGAACTTCAGCCCGAACCGCTCGAGCGCGAACCGGCTCTCCGGCCGGCTCGCCATCCCGACCTCGTCCCAGGCGTGCCAATGAAACAGGGTGCCCCGGAGGTGCGGCCGCCGCTGCCGCAGCCCGCCGATGATCTTCGCAAGCATGTCGTTGGCCAGCGAGTAGTCGGCCTGGCCGTGGCCGCCGAGCCGGCCGCTGGTCGAGCCGAAGGCGATCACCGCCTCGAGCGTCGCCGGATCGACCGCCGCCAGCAGGTGTTCCAGCCCGGCACACTTCGGGCCGAGCGTCGCCTCCAGCCCCTCGAGCGTCTTCTTCTCGAACCGGCAGGCCGCCTCGAAGCCGGCGCCGTGAACGATGCCGCGCACCGGCCCGATGTCCGCGGTGATGCGGCCCACCGCCGCCCGCACGCCGGCGGCGTCGGTGAGGTTGCAGGCGTAGTAGCGGGCATCGACGCCGGCCGCCCGAAACTGGCCCAGCGACCGCTCGATCTCGATCGACTTCTCGATCCGCCTCCAGGCGGCCCGGGGTTCCTCGCCCCGGGCCTTCGCCTCGAGCATCACGCTGCTCTTGAGATCCCGCCGGCCCGCATCGTCGAGGCCGAGCCAGGCCGGCTCCACCGCCACCGGCGCCGTCGATCCCACGAGCGCGAGCCGCAGCCCGTGCCGCCGGCCGAGTTCGCGGCAGCACTCCGCGGTCACGCCGCGGGCACCGCCCGTCACGATCCAGCCGCTGCCCGCCGCGACCGCGGCCAACGGCGTGGACGCCCGGGGCGGCGTGTCGCAGGGCACGACGTTCATCCGCCGACCGTCCACCAGCGCCGTCTCGACCGGGCCGGCTCGGTCCTGTATCTCGGCGACGGCCGCCGCGGCGACGTCGGCCGCCGGCAGCGCGGGGGCCGCGTCGAGCACGCGCACGTGCAGCCCGGCGAACTCACGGGCCACGCCCTTGAGGAGTCCGGCGATCGCTCCCCCGGCCGGCGAGCCGATCGGGAAGGCGAGCCCGAAGTCACCCCCGAGCCCCGTCACGCCCGTGAGCGTCGCCGCGGCCACGTCGCCGGCCTTGCCGCGGAGGACGAGCCAGCGCTGGCACGCGAAAAAGGCGGCGATCACCGATCGGTCGCGGGCGGGCAGCCAGTCGCCGCCGTCGGCGCGCGGCGCGACCACGACGAGATGGCGAACCGCACCGCTCTCCTCGGCCTGCTCCACCGCGACGATGGCCTCGTCGGCCGAGCCGCACTCGACGACGATCGGCGTGCCGCCGACGGCGCGGATGGCGGCGATGAACGACTCGACGAGCGGCCCGCCGTTGACGACGAGCACGCGTTCCCCCGCGAGCCGGCGACCGGCCGTGAGGGGCGCGGCCTCGCGGAGCACGAGTCCATAGCGGCGGGTGACGTCGGCCCGGCTCATGGCCGGCTTACGCGCGGACACGACCGCGGCGGCCTGGGCGGCGGCGACGGTCTCCCAATGCCCACCGAGATCGGTCACGACCGGCGCCCAGTCGGCTCCGCCGGGGCCGCCCGCGGTCGCCGCGACCCGGCCGTCCACGACGCCGATGCCGATCCAGCCGCAGGTCGCGGTGAGCGCGTCGCGAACGCCAGGCACCGCCCGCAGCAGGTCGGCGGCTGCCGTCTCGGCCGTCCGCGCCCCGTCGGCCAGCAGCACGCGGGCCAGTGGCGCGCGGCCGTCGGCCCGGCACGCGACGGCGGCGATCGGCTGCAGTCGTCCTCCGGCCACGACCTCGAAGCCTCCGCCGGCGATGGCCGCGACCACGAGACCGTGCGGCGGGCGGGCGAGCACGCCCACCGCCCGCTTGGCCTCATCGATGGACCGGCACGTCGTCAGGAGTTGCTCGCAGACGAGCGTCGCGGCACCATCGCAAGTCTGGGCCGCGACGGCCACGAGGCCGGTATCGTTCCACCCGAACACCGCGCCCGGCAGCCCCTTCACTCCCACGAGCCCGCCGCGCAGGCCGTGCGTCTCGAACGTGCGGATCGCCGGGTCGGCATGCCGCCCCAGGCAGACGATCACAGCCCGCGCGGCGGCGACCTCGGCCGGCGCGACGATCACGGCATCGCAGCCGCCGAGCGGCCGGGCGGGCTCCGCGAAGGCCGCCCGCACCACGCCTGGCTCGACACCAGCACCGGCCGCCACGCCTGCAAGTTCCTCCCCCACAGCCGGCTCGAGCGCCGCCCCGTCGGCTGCGACGCCCGTCGCCACCACCTGCCTGGCCCACGCAGCGATCGCCACGGCATGGTCGCGTCCCCGTTCCAAGCCTCGGGCATAGGCGGCGGAGTGGGCTGACCGCTGCCGAACGGTTGCCGGCTGCACCGCGCTCGTTATTGGCCCGCCACGCTTGGCTGCCACCCGCGGCAGCATGTATTCGAGAAGGTGGCGGAGCGTCGGGAACTCGTCGAGCGACACGCTGTCGTCCGCCGTCAGCCCGTACTTCTGCCCGATCTCGCCGAACAGCTGCGCCTTGCGGATGCTGTCGATCCCCAGATCCGCCTCCAGATCGGCGCCCAGCTCCACGATCTCGCGCGGGTAGCCCGTCTGCTCCACCACGAAGTCGATGAGGAACGCCTCGATCTCGGCGGCATCGGGGCCTTCCGGGATCTGCCCGTCGCTCGCGCTCTCCGTGCCCGCGACGGCAGCCGTCGGCTGGCAGACGTCGTGATTCGTCCTGAGAACCACAGCCGGCGTCAGGCCGGTGTCGTTCATGGGCGCGGAGCCAGCGGCGGCTGCACGTGCCGCGGGCCGCGACGCCCCACCGCTGCGATTGCGTTCACGCCGGCGGGCCGTGGCATCGAACGACACGATCCGCCCGGCCGTCAGCGGCTTCGCGACCGTCGGAGTCGCGGGAGCCTCCACTGGACAAGAAGCCCCCGCCGCGGCTGTGCCGGCGGTCGACCCGGGGGAGACCGTGACGGGATGGCTCGTGCCACGGGCAGCCAGCGCTCCCGCCGCCGCGAGCTGCTCGCGCAGCCGCGCCAGGTGCTCGCGCGGCGCACCGCCGCGCTGATCGAACTGCAGGAACGTCACCCCCTTGCGGCCCTCGAGAATCCGCCGCGTAAGGCCCGTGAGCACTCCGGAAGGGCCGACTTCGACGAACGTCCTCGCGCCAGCGGCGTAGAGCCGCTCCACCACCTCGACCCAGCGGACGGTCTCCGTCATCTGCCGGATGAGGCTCTCTTGAATCTCGACCGCGGTAGTCAGCGGCCCCGCGGTCGTGCTGCTGAACATCGTGATCCGGGGGGCGGCGATCCGCAGCCTGCGGATCGTGCCGGCGAGCTCGTCCGCCGCCGCGGCCAGCAACGGCGTATGGAACGGGCTCGGCACGGCCAGCCGCTTCGACTTCACCCGCGCGACCTCGAGCATCACCTCGACGGCGTCCACAATCCGCGCGGCCCCACCGATGACCGACTGCTCGGGCGCGTTCTCCGCGCACACCCACACCTGCCCCGCGAAGGGCTCGATCGCCCTCCGCACCGTCGCCCGGTCGGCGATCACCGACAGCATCGCTCCATTGCGGGGGCCGTGCCGCTCCACGGCCGCGGCACGGGCCTGCGTCGCGCGACATCCGTCCTCAATGCTCCAGGCGCCCACGGCGGCCAGCGACGGAAACTCGCCGAAGCTGTGGCTGGCGACGAGGTCGGGCGCGAAGCCCATGTCCTGCAAGACTCCCCAGGCAAGCAGGTCGCCGAGGTACATGCCCCACTGCGTGTCCCAGATCCGCGTGCCCAGGCCGTTGTCCGGCCGCCAGGCGATTTCGGCGAGCGTCGCCTGCCCGCTGGCCCGCGCGAGCGCGTCGAGTCGGCCGAGCACCGTCCGCGTCTCCGGCGTCTCAGCGGCGAGGCAGCGGAACATGTCGGTGTACTGCGAGCCCTGGCCCGGGAAGATCGCCGCCACCAGCGGTCGGCCGTCGGCGCGGGGCGGCGGCGCGGCGGCGATGGCCGGCGAGATGCCGCTGGCCGCGGCCCGTGGCCGGACCGCCTCCGGCACCGGAAGACCGTTGTCGAGCACGACGTGGCCGACCTGCGCGTCCTGCATCACAGTCACACATCCGACGCGATAGCCGGCCGCATCGACGGCGGGAATCGGAGCCGCGGCGGCCGGCGCCGCGAGCCCGTGTGTCTGGGCGACGTGCACCGCAACCGAGCCCGGCAAGAAGCCGCTCGCCAGGCTGCGCGAAAGCTTGAGAATGGCCGCAGCGCCCGCGGCGGCGCCCGGGTGGCCGATGAGCCCGTCGAGCGACCCCGCCACCGGCGGCTGGCCGCCCACGGCATAGCTGCCCCCCAGGGCCGCGAGTTCATCGGCGGAGGCTTCGCCCCCGGCGGCGACGGCGACCTCGACGACGCGAACGGCCGCCGGAGCGACGGCCGCCCGCTCCACTGCCTCGCGAATCACCCGCCGCGACACCTCGGCAACGCTGCGACCGGAGCCGACGCTCACGCCACGGATCACGCCGCGTATCGAGTCGCCGGCGGCGCGGGCATCGGCCAACCGCTTGAGCACGAGCACCACGGCCCCTTCGCCGGGCACGTCGCCGCCGCTGGTGTGGCCGTCGAGCACCGACCGCGGCTCGGTCGCGAGGAAGCCGCCCAGCGACCGCCCCTCGTAGGCCATCAGGTCCATGCTCCGCTCGCCGGCGGCGCAGATCACCGCGTCGCAGGACCGCTGCCGCAGCATGTCCACGGCCGCCGACAAGGCCGACACGCTCGAGCAGTCGCCGGAATCGAGGGCCAGCGCTCCCCCCATGAGGTCGAACGTCTTCGTGAGCCGACTGGCCAGGGTGCTGCTGGTGAAGCTGCCCGTCTCGTCGACGAGCGCCGGCAGCTTCTCCAGGACCTTCTTCTCGTACCCCACCACGACACGATCGACGTCGGCCGCGGCGAGGCCGCGGCGCTCGAGCGACTCGCGCAGGATGGTGCCCGTCTCCGGCAGCCGGAGGCCGATCTGCAGCTGATTGGCGAAGTCGCCGCCGAACAGCGTGCCCACCACCACCCCGGTGCGAATCCGGTCGAGGCCCGCCTCCAGGCCGCCGGCGTCGGAGATCGCGGCATCGGCCGCCTCCAGGAACATGAACTGCAGCGGGTTCGCCGCAGCGATCTGCTTCGGGGGCACCTTGTGCCGGCGCCAGTCGTAGGCGAAGCCGCGGACGAAGCCCCCCAGGCCTGCCGTCGTGTGCCAGGTGCGCGGGCCGGCGCGATCGAGCACCCGACCCGCCTGCCAGCGGTCGGGCGGCACCGGCCCGATGGCGGTCTCACCGCGGTCCAGGCGGTCGTAGAACGCGTCGAGCGACAGCCCGCCCGGCAGCACGCAGCCGGCGGCCACGATCGCGATCGGCTCGTCGTGCGCGTCGTGCGCGTCGTCCGCGCGGGGCGGGGCCGACGGCCGCGCCGGCACGTGCTCGACGAGCGCCACGTGCACGTTGAGGCCGCCGATGCCGAAGGCGTTCACGGCGGCGCATCGCGGCGTGCCATCGGCGTGGGCCGGCCAGGCGACCGCCTCCAGCGGCACGCGGAACGGACCGCCCTGCCAGTCGAACTCAGCGTTCAACTCGGTGCAGGTCGTGCCGGGCGGGATCAGGCCGTGCTCCATGGCGAGCACGACCTTGACGAGGCTGGCGATGCCGGCCGTCTCCAGAGTATGACCGATGTTGGCCTTCACGCTGCCGATGGGAATCTGCCGCCCGGGCGGAAGATGCCGCCCCATGAGCCGCGACAGCGCCGCCAGCTCCGTCACGTCGCCGACCTGAGTGCTGGTGGCGTGGGCTTCGATGTACTCGATCCGCGCGATGTCGGCGGAGTCGGGATAGGCCCGCTCGACCGCGAGAACCTGCCCCTCCTCACGCGGCGCCCACAGGCTCTTCCCCTTGCCGTCGCTGGCGACGCCGAGGCCGCGAATCACGGCCCGGATCCGGTCGCCATCGGCGACCGCCCGCGACAGCTTCTTGATGACGAGGGCCACGTAGCCTTCGGCGGTGATCAGACCGTCGGCTTCGGCGCCGAACGGACAGGACCCGGCGTTGCTCACCGACTGGGCTGCGGAGAACAGCACCAGGCTGTCCGACTTGCAATAGCTCGCCCCGCCCACGATGGCCTGGTCGATGCCTCCTGCCAGCAACGCCCGGGCTCCGATCGCCATCGCCTGCAGCGAGGAGGCGCAGGCGGCATCCACCACCAGATACGGCCCGTCGACCGCGAGCGCCTCCTGGACGATCTTCGCGGCCCCGATCGCGCCAAGGTCGAGCACCTGCCCCGGACGGCGGCCCGGATACCGGCGCCGCACCGCCGCGGTCACCTCCGCGGCCACTTCGGCGGCGGCGGCGGGACCGAGCAGGCCGCGGGCCGCATCGACTTCCTTGAGCAGGGCAGCAGCCTCATCGATGCCCGTGCCGTAGACGATGTCGCCGATCCGCGTGCTGCCCCCCGTGTGGCCGACATACACGCCCGTCCGGCGATCGGCCGGCATCGCAAACGGATCCATGCCGGCATCGCGGCAGGCCAGCGAAGCAACCTCCAGGAAGATGTGATGGGCGACGTCGAACCGCTCGATCATCTCCGGCGTGATCGGACAGACCGCGGGATCGACGGGCCGATCGGACACCACGGCGCCCATCTCAGAATAGCTCTTCCCGACGCGGCTCTTCTCCGGATGGAAGTAGAGGTCGCGAGGCAGCCGCGACTCGGGCAGCCTGCCCCATGCCGTGCGGCCTTCGACCACGAGATTCCAGAACGCTTCGAGTCCATCGGCTCCGGGAAGGCGGCAGGCCATGCCCACGATCGCGAGCGGTTCGTTCAAGGTCGTCGTCCTTGGCGGCTGGCTGGAGATTGCATGGACCCGCACGGCCGCCTCGCGGCGGTTCCGCAAGAGCGCCGGGCGGAGGCGGGATGCCGAACCGTCGAGGGCTCGGCACGGGGTCAACGAGGATGGTCGGAAACGGCGTCAGTTCCCCTGGAAATGAACGCCCCATCCTTGGGAGAAGCCGGCCGGCCCGGCGCCCGGTCGATCGCTACGGTCGCCGGAGTATGGCGCCGCCACGTGGCGAGTCAAGATTTTCAGTGGGGGCCGACACAGGCCGTTCCGGTCCGGAATTGCGGGTCTCTGCGTCGCGGGCAGAGCCGCTGTGTAAGGTCGTGGGGCAATGAACACCGAGCCTCCCGCCCATCCGGCGGGTACCGACACAGGGCGGGACATGGTCCCCTTCGAGCAGCTCATGCTTGTCGAGGAGCGGCCCGGATTCCCCATGTGCTTCTTTCTGGAATGCCGGGTCAGTGGTCCGCTCGACGCCGACCTCCTGCGGCAGGCGATCACGGCGGCGGCCGAACGGCACCCCCTGCTCCGCAGTCGGGTCACCCGCCGGTGCAGTCGCGGCCGCTGGCTGCCGCCCGACGTCCGCCCCGCGTTGCTCTGGCGGCCGGTCGCGGGCGACCCCTGGGCGCCGATCGACCTCACGCATGAGAGCGGCGTCCGGATCGTCGTGCTCGCCGACGGCCTCGACCACCACCGGGTGGTGATGCAGGTGCACCATGCCACCTGCGACGGCATCGCGGCCTGCGAGTATTTTGGCGACATCTGGGCGATCTACGCTGGACTGGAGCCGCGGCCCTTCAGCGCCGGTCGTTTCGGCCGGGTCGCCCCCGCGCCCGCCGCGCCCGTACTGGCGTCGGGATCGGGCACCTCACCACTCGACTTCGCCAGGTTCATCGCCACGCCCCTGTCCTGCCGTCCGCGGGCAGGATCGTCCCGGTCGCGTCCGGACGCGGCCACCGTCGCGCCTCCGTATGCGTCGCTCCAGTTCGACGCCCCGTTCACCGCGCGGCTGCGAGCCGCGGCGGACCGCCAGGGCCTCACGCTCAACGACGTTCTCGTGGCCGCCGTGATGCGGGCTGTCGTCGGCTGGAACGCCGCCGCCGGCCGGCGGGCGAGCAACGTGCGGATCGTAATGCCGGTGAGCGTGCGGGCCGTGGGAGCGAGGCTGCCGGCGGCCAATGCGATCGGTTACGCGTTTCTCGACCGGCGGTCGGCCGACTGCGGCGAGTTCGCGGCGCTTGCCGGATCGATCGGTGCGGCGACCAGGTGGATCCTCGACGCCGGCGCTGCCGCCGCGTTCCTCGGCGCGCTGGACTGGCTGGCCAGGCGGCCCGGACTGCTGAAGATCCTCACCCGGCTGCCGTTGTGCCTGTCTTCGGTGGTGTTCAGCAACGTGGGCGACACCAGCCGGCGGATGCGCAGCGGCATGCCGAAGCGGGACGGCCGCGACGCGCCCGGCAACCTGGTGATCGACGGCTTCCTCGGGGTGCCGCCGTTGCGGCCGCAGACCCGGGCGGCCGTGGGCGGCACGACCTACGCCAACGCCCTCGCGCTTACCTGCCTGTGCTCGGCCACGCCCGACGGCCGCGTCGGCGCCGCATTCTTCCTGGAATTGATCCGCGGCGAACTCGAGGCGTTCGTCGCCGCGGAGTGACGCCAGCGGCGATTCACGGCGACTGTCTCATCACGGGCTCCGAAAAACGTTCTGCGCGTCGTGTCGCGATTGGTTCTTCGTGCCGCGTCGAGCCGCCGCCCGCGTACGATTCCGGCCGGGAGAACCTCCGTCATGCCGCCGCTCGACGTTCGTCTCGTTTTGGGTTCCGCCCTGCTCGGGCTCACGCTGCTGGCCGGTGTCCCGGTGTCGCTCCGCGGCCAGCAGCCTCCAGCGGCGGAGCCGGTCGCCGCCGACGCCGCCCTCGACGACCGCTTTCGCAAGGCCCGGCTTCTGGGCAGCGACCGCTGGCGGCGGGCGGTGCGCGAGTTCGACGCCTGGCTCGAGGTGCAGCCCGTCTACACGCCCGCGCAGGCGCGTGCGCTTCGCGCCGACCTCGACCGCCGCATGGCTGCCATGACCTCCTACGAAGTCGAATACCTGCTCGACGCGCTCGACGCGAAGCTGCGGATCCTCGACAGCCCCGCCGCCCGCGACGCCCGGGAATGGCTGGCCCGCTACCTGGCGGTGATGGCCGATCACAGGCGTGAAGAGGTGCTGGCGGAGCTGCCAAACATACTCGACATGACGACCGCCGACCTGGTCGCGGGGCTCGACCGCCTGCAGGCCAAGCGGGCTGCCGTGGAGCAGCAGCACCGCGTGACGACGCAGTCACGCAAGGAGTTCGCGACCTTCATTCTCCAGCAACGGCGAATCGACGAGGCGGCCCGCGGGCGAATTCGGGTCGGCGACGCCGCCTTCTCGCCCTACCGCCCGCGGCCGGCGACCGACCCGCCGTTCGCCGACGTCGGTGACGGCGAACCCTACGGACCGATCCTCCCGTGGGGCCCGTTCGTCCGGGTCCAGGTGGGCGGCTTCTGATCGACGGCTGGCGTCACAACCAGCCCTGCTCGCGAAACCACACGGCGGTCTCGCGCAGCCGGGCGTCCAGCGGAAGCGGCGGCGCGAAGGCCAACTGGTCGCGGGCCTTGGCCGCGGAGCAGGCCCAGGTGCGGACCGTCGCCTCGCGGATCTTGTCGAGCGTGAGCAGGCTCGCGTCGCCGGTGAGCCGCGACACGGCCTCCGACACGCCGGCCACAGTCCGCCCCACCCAACGCCACAGCGGCCACACGAACACGCCCCGGCCCAGAGCCGCGGCGATGTGCCGGCCAAACTGCCAGTAGGTGGGGTGGTCGCTGTCGTCGCAGGCAAGATAGTAGCCGCGGCCCGGCGGACCGTCGGCGCCGGCGAGCGTCTCCCCGTCGGTCGCCGCCCGCACGAGCAGGCCGACGAGGTCGTCGACATGGATCAGCGAGAGCGGGGGCGTGCGGAAGCCGACGACAAAATGCACGCCCGTGCGGTGGATCGCCTTGAAGACCGCGGCGATCTTCGGATCGCGGCGGCCGTAGACGATGCCGGGACGCACGATCGTCACCGGCAGGCGATCGGCCAGCTGCTCGAGGGCGATTTCCCCGGCCCGCTTGCTGCGGCCGTAGTTCGAGACCGGAGCGGCAGGATCCGATTCGTCGCGCCGCGGCCGACCCCGGGGAGGCGGGCCCGCAGCCGCGAGGCTCGACACGAACACGAACCGCGGCGGCGCGGGCAGCGCGGCGCAGGCGTCGGCCAGCCGCGCCGTGGCATGGCCATTGGTCTCCATGAGCGCCGCTCTCGAGAGGGCGTTCACGCAGCCGGCGAGATGAAAGACAGCGTCACAGCCGGAGAGCGCGTCACGGTAGCCAGCCGGTTCCTCCACGCGGCCGACGACGGGCACGACACCGCGCGGCACGGCGGCGGCGGACGAGCCGGAACGGATCAGGCAGCGGACCTCGCAGCCGCGATGCAGCAGCACCTCGGCGAGATGCGAGCCGATGAAGCCGGTGGCACCGGTGAGAAAAATGGTCTGCAGCGACATCGCACGAGCTCCGGGCACGTCCGAGATGAACGCGACGTCCTGCCGCCTCGACCTTCCGATGATGCTTCGGCCCGCCCGCGATGCAACCCGGCGGCCCACGGCGATGATTTCCCATGGCGAACGGCCCGGTCGAACTGGCTCCCGAGTTCACGATTCAGGGTTCAGCGGTCGCCGCGGTCACGACCAGTTCCACCTTGCAGCCCTTGGGGAGCCCCGCCTGGACCATGGCCCGCACCGGCGGATGGCCGGCGGGCACCCAGGCGTCCCACAGCTCGTTGACCGTGGCACCATCCTGCTCGCTCGCGACGAAGACGATGACCTGCAGCAGCCGCGTCCGGTCGCTGCCGATCGTCGCCAGGGTCGCATCGACCTGGGCGAGCACCTGGGCGATCTGCCCGTGGGCATCGAGGGTCACGTCTTCAGCCACCTCGACCCAACGAGCGACACCGCGATGGACGACGACGTCGGCCCAACGCGCAGAGCTTCCAGACCGCCGAATCTCATCCATGAGCTCACCAGAGTTCTGAGGTACCTCTTGATTTGAGTCACCGCGGAGGATGGAGGCAAGCCGACGACTCTCGAAGTGACGGTCGCCGGCGCAGCGCAGCGATATTCGTCTGCGGTCGTTGGCGATCGCCCCCTGCACGAGCAGACTTGTTCCGCAGGCTGCCCGCCGGCGGGCATCTGGGACGGTACTCCCGCAGGTTGCACACGGACTCGCGGCCGGGATATTCTCGCACTCTGCACCGTCACCCCGTTTCGCCCTGGAGCCTCCGACATGGTGTCCCGAAATCCAATGGCAACGTTCGCGATCGCGGCGCTGATGGCGGTCCACGCCGCCGCCGCGGAACTGCCCCAGCCTGTCCGCATGGGGGCCGGCTTGATGACCTTCGACACCGTCCCCGGCTGGGGACTCGACGCGGACGGCAAGTCGCAGATCGGCTCGACCCACGGCGGCGTGTGCGTCGACAAGGCGGACAACATCTACACCTCCTCCAGTCTCGGGATCTTCGTGTTCACGCCGCAGGGGACACTCGTCCGCCGCTTTCTCGGCGACAAGTACACCAACTGGCACGACATCGAGATCCGCGCCGAGGGAGATGACGAATACCTCTACGGCGCCCGCAACACCGCCGGCGAAGGGATCAAGATCCATGCCGTGACGGGCGCCGTCGTCCTGACCCTCGGGATCCCCGCCGAGGCGGGCCTCAAACTTGGCAAGTGGTCGCCGACCGCGATCACCGTCGCCCCCAACGGCGACATCTTCCTGGCGGACGGTTACGCCAGCAACATCGTCTTCAAGTTCGACAAGACCGGCAAGTATCTCAAGCACTTCGGCACCAAGGGAAACGGCCTCGAGGAGTTCAACACCGCGCACGGCATGACGCTCGACACCCGCTATGCCCCGCCGCGGCTGCTGATCTGCGACCGCAACCACCAGCCCAAAGGCCGGCTGCTGCACTATGACCTCGATGGCAACTACATCGACGAGGTGATCACCGGACTCGGGATGCCGACCTCGGTCACCGTCCAGGGAGACGCCGTGTCGGTGCCCGATCTCCACGGTCGCCTCGTGATCCTCGACAAGAGCAACACGATCATCGCGGTGCTCGGCCACAATCCCGACCCTGCCAAGCGGGCGAACTACAACATCCCGCAGGACAAGTGGATCGAAGGGATCTTCAGCGGCACGCACGGATCCGCCTGGGACTCGGCCGGCAACCTCTACGTGCAGGACTGGAACGTGGCCGGCCGGATCATGAAGCTCGTCCGCGTCAAGTAGCGGCGGCTCCACGCGGCGGTTTTCAACCACCATCGGCCGCCCGCAGTGGGCGGAGGCTTGGCAACGATCGCCCGTGTCGCTAACCTACGCTGACTTTGCGGCCGAGGAAGACTCGTCCGCCATCGATTCTTTCATTTCGCGACGCTGACCGGACCTCTTGGAGGCTCGCCTGACTGCCCGCCGACGCGGGCCGAGCAGGAGGCTCTCCATGGCGGTCTTCGCGGACAACGTCGACACGATCGGGCGGACGCCTCTCGTCCGCATCAACCGGCTCACCAGCGGCCTGAACGTGCGGCTGCTGGCCAAGATCGAAGGCCGCAATCCGGCCTACAGCGTCAAGTGCCGCATCGGCGCGGCGATGATCTGGGACGCCGAGAGGTCCGGCCGGCTCGCGCCCGGCCAGCACGTCATCGAGCCCACCAGCGGCAACACCGGCATCGCCCTGGCGTTCGTGTGCGCGGCCAAGGGCTACCCGCTCACGCTCCTCATGCCCGAGTCGATGTCGATCGAGCGGCGGCAGCTGCTCAAGGGGCTCGGCGCCCAGCTCGTGCTCACGCCGGCCGCCGAAGGCATGCGCGGCGCCGTCGCCCGCGCCGAGGAGATGGCCCGCGACCGGAAGTACTTCATGCCGCAGCAGTTCAAGAATCCGGCCAACCCGGCGATCCACTTCACGACCACCGGCCCCGAGATCTGGAATGACACCGAGGGCAAGGTGGACGTGTTCGTCGCCGGCGTCGGCACCGGCGGCACAATCACGGGAGTCTCCCGCTTTTTCAAGGATGCCCAGGGGCAGACGCTCCACACCGTCGCGGTCGAGCCCGCGGCGAGTCCCGTGCTCTCCGGCGGTGCTCCCGGTCCGCACAAGATCCAGGGCATCGGCGCCGGCTTCGTTCCCGAGGTCCTCGACCGCACGCTGATCGACGAGGTGCTCACGGTCACCAACGACGAGGCCTTCGCGGTCGCCCGCCGCCTGGCGAAGGAAGAGGGCATCCTCTGCGGCATCTCCTGCGGCGCCGCGATGCACGCCGCGCTCCGGGTCGCCGCCCGCCCCGAGTCGGACGGCAAGACGATCGTCGTCATCCTTCCCGACTCCGGCGAGCGGTACCTCTCCACGGGCATCTTCGAGTCCTGATCCACACCACCGTCCGCGAGGAACGATCGATGAGCGACAGCCTGCTGCAACGCAGCGTGACGACCGCCGTGGCCCGCAACCTGGCCACGACGACCAAGACGCGGCCGATGATGATGTCCATCACGCCGCGGCACCTGCTGCACCTCCTGCCCTGGGTGCAGGTGGAGGGGGGCACCTACCGCGTCAACCGCACGAAGGTGGAGCTCTCCAAGGCCGAGCGGATCGAGATCGCCGCCGGCGAGCACGGCCTGTCCTTCACGGCGGACGAGCTCCGCAGCGTGCCGTTGTTCGCCCAGCTCCCCGACGCCCTGCTCGACCGCATGCAGCGGCGGTTCCGCACCGAGCAGGTGCCGCTGGGTAGCGACCTGCTCATCGAGGGGCAGGACCGGAGCACGTTCTTCGTCATCGCCCAGGGGCAGGTCGAGATCCTGTCCAAGGGCGCCCACGGCCGCGATCTGCGGGCCGCCCTGCTCACCGAGGGCGAGTTCTTCGGCGAGGTGGATCTCGTCAGCGACAGGCCGTCGGACATCACCGTGCGGACGATCACGCCGTGTGTGCTCCTCACGCTGTCGCGAAAAGATCTCGATGCGGTGCTCGACGACGTGCCCAACCAGCGGGACGCCTTCCGGGTGGCGATCGAGGAGCACCTCGCCCTGCGGTCGGCCGTCAACCGCTACGGCGAACGGAACATCGACCTCGTCTCCGGCTTCGCCGAGAACGTCGAGATTCCGGAGACGTTTGTCGACTACGCGGCCAACCCGCGGGAATATTCGCTGTCGGCCATCCAGACGGTCGTCCGCGTCCACACCCGCGTCTCCGACCTCTACAACGGCCCCTACGACCAGCTCGAGGAGCAGATCCGGCTCACGATCGAGGGCATCAAGGAGCGGCAGGAGTGGGAGCTCGTCAACAGCCAGAAGTTCGGGCTGTTGCACGCCGTCGATCCGGCGATGCGGATCTCGACCCGCTACGGCGCCCCCACGCCCGACGACCTCGACGACCTCCTGGCTCTGGTCTGGAAGAAGCCCGCCTTCTTCCTCGCCCATCCGAAGGCGATCGCCGCCTTCGAGCGGGAATGCACCCGGCGCGGCGTGCCCCCTGTCACCACCATGCTGCACGGGTCGCCCGTGATCATGTGGCGGGGTGTGCCCCTGGTGCCCTGCGACAAGCTGGAGGTGAAGAGCCGCTCGGGCTACAGCCAGTCGTTCGGCACGACGTCGATCGTGCTCGTCCGGATCGGCGAGGCGGATCAGGGCGTCGTCGGCCTCCACCAGACGGGCATCCCGGGCGAGATCATGCCCAGCCTGTCGGCCCGGCTGATGGGTCTCGATAGCCTCGGCGTCGCCTCGTACCTCCTGACGAATTACTTCTCGCTCGCGGTGCTGACCGACGACGCGCTGGGCGTGCTGGAGAACGTCGAGGTGGGCTTCTACCACGACTACCGCTCCGATGGCCGGACGGCCCTCGTCCACGGGGAAGGCATCTGATGCACGCCGCCGACGAGATCGCCAGCGCCGCCCGCCATCTGCTCGCCGCAGCCGTCGCCGCGGGCGAGGCCGGGGTGCCGCGCGTGCCGGAGGCCGGGCCGCTCCGGCCGGACCTGCCCGCCACGGCGGTCCAGCCCGGCTCCTTGCTCTCGCCTCTCCCTCTGGGAGAGGCCGGCCGCAGGCCGGTTGAGGGTGCCGTCGCAGCAACGCGGATTGCCGGCACCCTCACCCCAGCCCTCTCCCAGAGCGAGGGGGAGACGAGTGGCGTCCGCGGTGCCGACCGGCATATCGCGACGGCCGCGGCCGCACCGGCCGCCGATGTGTCGGGCATCCGCTCGTTCGTCCACCGCATCCGGGGGCTCGATCACCTGCGGCCACCGCCGCTCTTCGACCCGACGTCGCTGGGCATCGGCGGTGCGGGGCCGCAGCCGGCAGCCCTGGCCGGCCGGGCCTTCTCCGGGGGTTTTGACGTCGCCGCCGTCCGCCGCGACTTCCCGATCCTCGCCCAGCGGGTCCACGGCAAGCCGCTGGCCTGGTTCGACAACGCCGCCACCACGCAGAAGCCGCAGGTGGTGATCGACGCCCTCGCCCATTTCTACGCCCACGACAACTCCAACATCCATCGCGGCGCCCACACCCTCGCCGCCCGGGCCACCGACGCCTACGAGGCCTCCCGCCGCACGGTGGCCGACTTCCTCGGCGCGGCCAGCCCCGACGAGATCGTTTTCGTCCGCGGCTGCACCGAGGGCATCAACCTCGTGGCCAACGTCCTCGCCCCCGGACTCGACCGCGGCGACGAGATCCTGCTCACGGAACTCGAGCACCATGCCAACATCGTGCCCTGGCAGATGGTGGCGGAGCGGACGGGCGCCGTGCTTCGCGTGGTGCCGATCGACGACCGGGGAGACGTGATCCTCGAAGCCTACGCGAAGCTCCTCTCGCCGCTCACGAAGGTCGTCGCCCTGTCCCACGCCTCCAACAGCCTGGGCACGATCCTGCCGGTCGAGCTGATGACCGGAATGGCGAAGGCCGCCGGGGCCCGCGTGCTCGTCGACGGCGCCCAGAGCGTGTCACACTTTCCCGTGGACGTGCGGCGGATCGGCTGCGATTTCTACGTCTTCTCGGGGCACAAGATCTTCGGCCCGACCGGGATCGGTGCCGTGTTCATGACGCGGGAGGCCCAGGATTCCCTGCCGCCCTGGCAGGGAGGCGGCAACATGATCCGCGACGTCACCTTCGCTCGCACCACCTACGCCCCGCCGCCGGCCACGTTCGAGGCCGGCACGCCGAACATCGCCGACGCGATCGGCCTGGCCGCCGCCCTCGACTACGTCACCGCCCTCGGCCGGGAGCGGATCGCGGCCTACGAGCACGAACTGCTGCACCATGCCACGAGCCGGCTAACCCCGATCGACGGCCTGCGGATCGTGGGCACGGCCCGCGAGAAGGTGGGCGTGATCTCGTTCATACTCGACGGGCACGATCCCCTGGAGATCGGCAAGGCGCTCGACCGCGAGGGGCTCGCCGTGCGGGCGGGCCATCACTGTGCCCAGCCGTCGCTGCGCCGCTACGGGCTGGAGGCCACGGTCCGCCCGTCGCTGGCCTTCTACAACACCCACGGCGAGATCGACCGTCTCGCCGACGCCATCGCCGCCATCGCCCGCCGGCATTGAACAAGGAATCGGTCCCGTCACCAACCCAAGAAGCCCCGGGTGGAAACCCGGGGACTCCGGGCACGAAAACCACCCCGCCATCCATGCCGCACGACGGCACGTGAACTCCCGGTTCAAACCCGCTCCGCATGGCACGCGGGAAGAAATGCCACCCGGAGTCCCCCGGCTGCCGCCGGG
>Ga0315908_10000569_pt1 | contig 29074 bp, 25 predicted proteins | sample LakEriMetagenome_12_FD_203520 | JGI IMG/M metagenome (GOLD analysis project Ga0315908, IMG submission 203520) | Freshwater fungal communities from buoy surface, Lake Erie, Ohio, United States - Buoy 4 MA124 | ecosystem: Environmental > Aquatic > Freshwater > Lake > Lake biofilm | place: USA...
TTTTCCTTTCCAAGTAGAGTAGCGGTAATAATAAAGCGCCATGCCTACAATTGTTCCGTCCAGTTCGGCCACAAAAGTATGGAATAAAGGATTTTCTTGGAAGCCGTCGCGCACCAAATCAGCCGCAGTCACAACCACCGCATCGGGTTGGCGTTCAAAGACGGCCAGTTCTGTGATGAGGTCCAATACAGCGGGCATATCAGCGGGTTCTCCTTTGCGTATGATCATGGTAAATAGGTGCCTTTTTTTACTTTGGCAAACAAATATACAATTCTGAAAAACTATGTGGGTATTTTCGGGATTTTTTCACTAAAAAAACGATATTTGCGCTTTAACTACAACGATTTCGTAATGCAACACAAACACAGCACTCTAGGAGAATTCATCATCGAAAATCAAAATGCATTTCAGTATTCTTCAGGCGAATTATCGCGCATCATCAATTCTATTCGTTTGGCGGCCAAGGTGGTCAATTACAAAGTAAATAAAGCTGGTTTGGTGGACATTGTGGGCGCTGCCGGAGAACAAAACATCCAAGGCGAAGACCAACAAAAACTAGATGTCTATGCCAACGAGGTGTTTATTCAAACCTTAATCAATCGCGAAATTGTGTGCGGCATTGCCTCTGAAGAAAACGACGATTTCATAACCGTATCGGGTGCTGACAACAGCCACAATAATAAATATGTGGTGCTCATGGATCCCTTGGACGGTTCCTCGAATATAGATGTGAATGTCTCGGTGGGAACTATTTTTTCGGTGTATCGCCGAATTTCACCTATAGGAACACCCGTTACTTTGGAAGATTTTTTACAACCAGGCATCAACCAAGTGGCGGCCGGCTATGTGATTTACGGCACATCGACCATGTTGGTGTATACTACAGGCCACGGCGTCAATGGTTTTACCCTAAATCCCGCGATTGGTACCTTTTATTTGTCGCATCCCAACATGCGCTACCCCAAAGATGGCACGATCTACTCGATAAATGAAGGAAATTATGTGCATTTTCCCCAGGGAGTAAAAGATTACATCAAGTATTGCCAGTTGGAAGAAGAAGACCGTCCCTACACCTCACGCTACATTGGCAGTTTGGTCTCCGACATGCACCGCAACATGATTAAAGGCGGGATTTACATTTACCCCACTAGCTCCAAATCGCCACAAGGAAAATTGCGTTTGCTCTACGAATGCAATCCTATGGCCTTCATCACCGAACAAGCAGGCGGAAAAGCGGTAGACGGTTACCAGCGCATTATGGAAATTCAACCCACTGAATTGCACCAACGTGTTCCGTTTTTTTGTGGCAGCTACAATATGGTGAGCAAGGCGGAGGAGTTTATGAAGAATAGTTGATTGAAAGATTTAATGATTTAAAGATTGAAAGATTTCTTCTCATACTAATTTGGTTGTCAGTTATCAGTTATCGGTTAGCTTTCTAACAACATTCTCTCATCTTTCATCTCAAAAAAAACAGCTGAATGCCATAAGCAATCAGCCGGTCTTAGTATATTTCTAAAATTATAAATTATTCATTTTTAATTCATAATTACTTATTCATGTGCTCCATTTCGTACACAAAAGTGTCTTGATCAACTTTGTTGTCAAGCAACGTCAAGGCTTTGCGTACAATGTGGGTTACGTTAGCCGGGGTGAAGCCCAAGGCAATTCCCAATCTACTTAACAACACTTCTTGTTTGTCGCCCAAATGGTGATCTACGTGTACCATGCGCGCTAAATCGTATAAACGCTCCAAACGTTGGCTGTATAGATACGGGGGGTTTATCGGGTATTTGGTAGGATTGGCCAAAATTTCTTCGTATTCGGCGGCCGAAATTTCAAGGCGTGTGGCCAATTTATCTAAGAAGGATTTTTCTTCGGGGCTCACGGCGCCATCGGCATAAGCTACACGCACGATAGCTGAAAAATGTCCTTTGTTTCGGGTTTTAAATTCGTTGTCAAATAAATCTGCTATAGACATAAGATAGGGTTTTAAATTGGAGCCACAAAGATAACTTTTCTCCCTTTTTTGAGGAAGGGATTGCCTGTTTTTTTGCTGTTGTTTTTACAATAAAATTGCTAAGTTTACCCCACTTAAAACAAATTCGCATGAGTGATTTTTGGATATTTATTGAAATTGGATGCAAGCACGTGCTCAATTGGAACGGATACGATCATTTGCTTTTTTTGTTGGCACTCACCGCACCGTATGCTTTCCCAGATTGGAAACGCCTGCTCATTTCGGTCAGCTTGTTTACCCTAGGACATACCATTTCCTTGTTTTTGGGCGCTTATGAAATATTTAGTGTGCAACCCAGAATCGTAGAATTTCTCATTCCGCTCACGATATTTCTCACCGCTTTATTTACTCTGCTGTCTTTGGGAAAATTCAGCAAAACCAAAAATTCAACCCAACCGATCTATTATATTACCGTTTTTTTTGGGCTCATTCACGGCTTGGGATTCTCCTTTTATTTTAATTCGCTGCTTGCTGGTAGTGCTTCAACCAAGTTGTTTAGCCTGATCCAATTTTCGTTGGGAATCGAATTGGCCCAAGTGGCAGTGGTATTTGCCGTTTTGGTTTTTTCGTATGTTTTCCAATCGGTTTTGCGTTTTTCACAACGGGATTTTACCTTAACTTTGTCGGCCTTTGTGTTGGGCGTGGTTTTGCCTCTGCTGATACAAAACCCCATTTGGCACTAAATAAACCCAACGTATGACCGATAAAAAAATAGCAAAATACGACAAAGCCTATTTGCGTATTGCCAAAGAGTGGAGCCTGTTGTCCTATTGCCAACGCAAACAAGTAGGCGCCATTATTGTACGCGATCGCATGATTATTTCTGACGGCTACAACGGCACGCCTTCGGGTTTTGAAAATTGCTGCGAAGACGAAAACGGCCTGACCAATTGGTATGTGTTGCACGCCGAAGCCAATGCCATTCTCAAAGTAGCCCGGTCTACCCAAACCTGCGATGGCGCTACCTTATATATTACCCTTTCGCCTTGCAAAGAATGCAGCAAACTCATTCACCAATCCGGGATCAAACGCGTGGTTTATCAGTTGGCCTATCGCGATACTTCGGGCGTTGATTTTTTACTCAAAGCCGGCATTCAAGTGGATCACATTCCCGAATTAGACTAAGCGCCAACACTGATGCAAAAATTCAAAATACTGCTGCCTGTTGCCTTGTTTTTTATGCTGGCCTTGGGCTTTATTTTGGGCTCGAAATTTCAGTTTTCGGCTTCGTCATCTCATTTTGGTAAACCCACCGCCAAAAACAAACTCAATACTTTACTTGAACTCATCGAAACCGAATACGTTGATCAAGTTGACACCGATTCGATTGTGGATGACGCAGTGAATGCTATTTTGGCACACCTTGACCCGCATTCAACCTATCTTCCACCAGCAGACCAGGCCGAATCGGCCGAAAACATGAAAGGCGATTTTGTGGGCATCGGCGTTAACTTTTATATGTATAACGATTCGGTGGCCGTGATTACGCCCTTACCCAAAAGCCCGGCAGCCAAAGCAGGAATTCTGGCGGGAGATCGCATTTTGTATGCCGGAAAAACCAAATTATTTGGTCGAAAATTGCCCTCAGATAGTTTGTTTGCGCACCTCAAAGGCGAGGTAGGAACAGCTGTTCAACTCACGATTTACCGAAAAAGTGAGCGCCGAATGTTTAAAACCAATCTCTTGCGCGATCGCGTGCCCATCAAAAGTGTCGATGTAGCGGTACTGGTTGCGCCCAAAATCGGGTACATCAAAATCAACCGTTTTGCCGAGACCACCTTTGCCGAATTTGACCGTGGCCTAAAAAAATTAATCCAACAAGGCGCCACTACCTTGCTGCTGGATGTTCGGGCTAACGGCGGCGGCTATATGGAAATGGCCACCCAAATGGCTGATGAGTTTTTAAAAAATGGCCAAAAAATAGTTTTGCTCAAAAACAGAAAAGGCTTGGTTGAAAAAACGGTAGCTACCGAAAAAGGCCGCTTTGAAAAAGGCAAAGTAGTGATTTTGCAAGATGAAAATTCGGCATCAGCCAGTGAGATTTTGGCTGGCGCGATTCAAGACAATGACCGTGGTTTAGTGATCGGTCGCCGTTCCTTTGGAAAAGGTTTGGTGCAACGCGAATTGCCATTTGACGACGGTTCGTCGGTGCGACTCACCATGGCGCGCTATTATACGCCCACAGGCAGATCCATTCAAAAAAGCTACAAAAAAGGGGTCGTAGATTACGAAAACGAATTTGAAAGCCGTTTTGCTACAGGCGAATTGTACAGCAAAGACGCGATTAAAATTGCGGATTCGCTCAAATTTAAAACGCCAAAAGGCCGAATTGTGTATGGTGGAGGTGGAATCGTACCCGATATTTTTGTGCCGCTCACGGGTAAAAAAGGAGAAGAACACCTGAATTACCTGATTGAACAAACGGGCTTGGTGTCGCATTTTGCTTTTGAACAATTGGATAAAAACCGCAGCCAATACAGCAACTTGACTTTTGATCAATTTACTCAAAAGATGAAAAGCAATACTCGATTGACCCGCGAATTTGAGACCTATTTACAAGCCAATGGTTTGGCTATTGCCTTGCGAAAAAATACCGCTTGGGTTCAACGGAACATTATAGCCGAAATGGCCAAGCAATTGTTTGGACAAGAATCCTATTATCAATTGATTTTACCCTTTGACCCAATGGTTCAAGCGGCTTTGCGCAATCAACAAATCGCTCGTTAGTTTTTGCTTTTCTCTTCTATTTTTTTAGACAATCTAAAAATTAGCAAGATAAGAATCGCACAAAATGAAGCAAAAATGCCGATGAGTGCAATTTTGTTATCTTCCGTAAAACGGGTAAAATCAAGTTGGGTAACGTTAAAAATTAATAGCCCCAACGCAAGAATGATAAGCAAAGAAGTGAAAATTTTCATGTGTATAAATTTGAGGTGAAAGTACGAATTCAGCGGTACATGCACAATACATTGTAGATTCCTGTTGTTCCAGAAAGTCATGTTTTAACGAACTGATTTTAAATAGAATAGAATTTATTTTCCATCATTTAGAAGTAAATCATCGGTAATTTAAACCGGAAAAGTATCTTTGACGCATGTTTCAACTCGGAAAAACCATCGTTTCAGAAGACATCCTAGCCAAAGATTTTGTGTGCAATTTATCGGCATGCAAAGGCGCTTGTTGCGTGGACGGCGATGCTGGCGCACCACTTTCTAAAGAAGAAACGGCCATCTTAGAATCGATTTATCCGCAAATCAAACCTTTTTTAAGGCCCGAGGGCATTGCGGCCATCGAGGCACAAGGCACCTGGGCAACCGGCACCGAAGGCGAGTTAGAAACGCCACTCATCGACAACCGCGATTGCGCTTATGTAATTTATGACGGTCCCACGGCCTTATGCGGCATCGAACAAGCCTACAACCAAGGCGTTGTAACCTGGAAAAAACCGGTTTCTTGTCATTTGTATCCCATACGCGTGAAAGATTTTACTGAATTTGCGGCTGTCAATTACGACAAATGGGACATCTGTTCTGACGCCTGCGAGTTGGGAAAAGAATTGCAAGTGCCCGTTTACAAATTTGTCAAAGAAGCACTCATTCGGCGTTTTGGTATCGATTGGTACACCGAACTCGAACAAGTGGCCGAAGAATGGCAAAAGGCACCCAAAAAGCGCTTCTAAACTTCATTTTTAAATCTGGTTTCTCAGATTAACACCGCTATTTTATCTGCCCTCAACCAAAGGCTCGTTAGGCCTTGTTGATAGGGACATTCGTTGTTTTTGTTTAAATTAATTTATTGATAATTAAACAGTTGTGTTTTTTTACGCAAGCTCAAACGAAATCGTGATTTGTTAAAAACTAAAGACGATTGTGAATAAGTTTGACTTTTTTTTAACGTTTCAAATCCCAATCTTTGTGCGAGCACTTTACAGCCGTAATGCTGCCAATAATTAAGCGTAAAACACATCAAAATGACAACTGTAGAACCCATTTTACAAGAAAACAAAGACCGCTTTGTAATTTTTCCGATTAAACACCAAGACATTTGGGAGTATTATAAAAAACAAGAAGCCTGTATTTGGACTGCAGAAGAAATTGATTTGCATACCGATCTCAACGACTGGAACAATAAACTGTCGGATGATGAGAAGTATTTTGTGAAACACATCTTGGCTTTTTTTGCCGCATCTGACGGAATTGTAAACGAGAATTTAGCCGAGAATTTTGTGAGCGAAGTGCAATACCCTGAAGCCAAATTCTTTTATGGTTTTCAAATCATGATGGAAAACATCCACAGTGAAACCTATTCGTTGTTGATCGATACCTACGTGAAAGACGAGGCGGAAAAAAATGAATTATTCCATGCTATTGAAGTGTTTCCAGCCATCAAAGAAAAGGCAGAATGGGCTTTGCGTTGGATCAGTTCTGAATCCTTTGCCGAGCGCTTGATTGCCTTTGCTGCTGTGGAAGGGATCTTTTTCTCGGGTTCGTTTTGTTCGATTTTTTGGTTAAAGAAACGCGGTTTAATGCCCGGCTTGACCTTCTCAAATGAGTTGATTTCCAGAGACGAGGGCATGCACTGTGATTTTGCCGTGCATTTGCACAACAACCACTTGGTGAATAAAGTATCTAAAGCACGCATCACCGAAATATTAACAGACGCCTTGTCTATTGAGCGTAGGTTTATTACCGAGTCGTTGCCAGTGAGTTTAATTGGGATGAATGCCAATTTAATGACGCAATACTTGGAGTTTGTAACCGATCGTTTGTTGGTAGAATTGGGTTGTGACCGCGTGTACAATTCAAGCAATCCATTTGATTTCATGGACATGATTTCGCTACAAGGCAAAACCAATTTCTTTGAAAAACGGGTGGCCGAATACCAAAAGGCCGGTGTAATGAACACCGATGCCGATGCGCAAAAAATTTCTTTCGACGCCGATTTTTAGTCGAATTCCAACCTCCATTTTTACACGCCTTTTTTTTCTACACGCCTTTTATTACTCGATTGCCTAGCCCCGATAGCAGCGGCATCCTTTTGTGTCTTTTGACACAAAAGATAAAGCGAATAGCGGGATTAGCTTCAAAACACACACACAAATAACCTGCAGTAGCGAAGGGATTTTCTATTGCTTAACACCACCAAACTATGTATGTAGTAAAAAGAGACGGCCACAAAGAGCCCGTCATGTTTGACAAAATTACCGACCGTGTAAAAAAATTATGTTATGGTTTAAATGATTTAGTAGACGCTGTAAAAGTAGCGATGCGCGTAATTGAAGGGTTGTACGACGGGGTGACCACCTCTGAGTTAGACAATCTGGCTGCCGAAACCGCTGCGTCTATGACCATTGCCCACCCGGATTATGCCCAACTGGCTGCCCGTATTGCCATCTCGAATCTACATAAAAACACCAAAAAATCTTTTTCGGAAACGATGCACGACATGTATCACTACGTAAATCCGAGAACCAACCAAGCTGCCCCTTTATTGTCGGAGGAAGTATACAATGTGATCCAAGAGAATGCCGAATTTTTGGATTCGCACATCATCTATAACCGCGATTTTAATTACGATTACTTTGGGTTCAAAACCTTGGAGCGTTCGTATTTGTTAAAAATTAACGGCAAAATTGTAGAGCGTCCGCAGCACATGCTTATGCGTGTTTCTGTTGGAATTCATTTGAATGACATGAAATCAGTAATTGAAACCTACGATTTGATGTCCAAAAAATTCTTTACGCACGCTACGCCCACCTTGTTTAATGCAGGAACTCCGAAGCCGCAAATGTCTTCTTGTTTCCTTTTGGCCATGCAAGACGATAGCATTGACGGCATCTATGACACCCTAAAACAAACGGCCAAAATCTCGCAATCGGCGGGAGGAATCGGGCTTTCTATCCACAATGTTCGTGCAACTGGGTCCTACATTCGCGGTACAAACGGAACCTCAAACGGAATCGTTCCGATGCTACGTGTGTTTAACGACACGGCTCGTTATGTAGACCAAGGCGGCGGAAAACGCAAAGGAAGTTTTGCGATTTACATCGAAACTTGGCATGCCGATATCTTTGATTTCTTGGATTTGAAAAAGAACACCGGAAAAGAAGAAATGCGTGCGCGTGATTTGTTCTTTGCCATGTGGACTTCTGATTTATTCATGAAACGCGTACAAGAAGACAGTACCTGGACCTTGATGTGTCCCAACGAATGTCCTGGCTTGTATGAAGTATACGGCGAAGAATTCGAAGAATTATATACTTCTTATGAAGCCAAAGGCAAGGGCCGTAAAACGATCAATGCACGTGAACTATGGGAAAAAATATTGGAGTCACAGATTGAGACCGGCACGCCTTATATGTTGTATAAAGACGCGGCCAACCGCAAATCCAACCAAAAGAATTTGGGTACCATTCGCTCGTCTAATTTGTGTACCGAAATCATGGAGTACACCTCAAGTGATGAAATTGCTGTTTGTAATTTAGCGTCAATTTCGTTGCCGATGTTTGTGGAGAATGGCGCCTTCAATCATGAGCTGTTGTACAACGTGACCAAACGCGTGACCCGCAACCTCAATAAAGTAATTGACCGCAATTACTATCCTGTAAAAGAAGCCGAAAACTCCAACATGCGTCACCGTCCAGTAGGATTGGGTGTGCAAGGTTTGGCTGATGCGTTTATCATGCTCCGTATGCCGTTTACCAGCGACGAGGCCAAAAAATTAAACCAAGAGATTTTTGAGACCTTGTATTTTGCTGCTGTAACCGCTTCTATGGAATTGGCGCAAGAAGAAGGCCCATATTCTACCTTCAAAGGTTCACCTATATCACAAGGGGAGTTCCAACACAACATGTGGGGACTAAAAGACGAAGAACTTTCCGGCCGATGGGACTGGGCAGCCTTGCGTAAGGAGGTGATGAAACACGGAGTACGCAACTCTTTGCTGGTGGCGCCAATGCCAACGGCATCTACCTCACAAATTTTAGGAAACAACGAAGCTTTTGAGCCGTATACTTCCAACATTTACACCCGTCGTGTACTGTCGGGAGAGTTTATCGTGGTCAACAAACACTTACTCGAAGACTTGGTAAAACGCGGTTTGTGGAACGAAACCTTGAAACAAGAAATCATGCGCCACAACGGTTCGGTGCAAAACATAGATGCGGTACCAGCCGATTTGAAAGAGCTGTATAAAACGGTGTGGGAAATGTCCATGAAAGACATCATTGACATGTCACGCCAACGAGGTTACTTTATTGATCAGTCGCAATCTTTGAACTTGTTTATGCAAGACGCCAATTTCTCTAAACTGACTTCGATGCACTTTTATGCATGGCAATCAGGCCTTAAAACGGGTATGTATTATTTGAGAACCAAGGCAGCCGTAGATGCGATTAAGTTTACCCTTAACAATGATAAGAAAGTTGAAACGGTTCCCGATGCAGTAGCCCTTGAGGTTGTTGCTGCTCCGGTTGAAGCGGTAGAGATGACCCAAGAAGAATTTCAAGCCATGATTGAGCGCTCGCGCAATGCCGGTCCTGAAGATTGTGAAATGTGTGGGTCGTAACGCAATAGAATAAAAATGTATCTTTGAAACAGCTGTCTAAGGATGGCTGTTTTCTTTTGTTTTAATAGCTAAAATTTTACAACATGATGCAGTGGGAACAATTGCTTTCGTTGAGACGTCAAGGAGACGCAAACAAACGCTTACGCAAAGAACAAGACGATACCCGTTTGGGTTTTGAAGTCGATTACGACCGCATCATTTTCTCGGCGGCCTTTCGTTCGTTGCAAGACAAAACCCAAGTGATTCCTTTGTCCAAAACCGATTTTGTGCACACCCGTCTCACGCATAGCTTGGAAGTGTCAGTGGTGGGTCGTTCATTGGGTCGTTTGGCAGGAAAAAAAATCCTCGAAAAATACCCTTACTTGAACGAAGTGCACGGCTACCAAATGAATGATTTTGGTGCAATTGTTGCGGCAGCTTGTTTGGCCCATGACATTGGAAATCCACCTTTTGGTCACTCGGGTGAGAAAGCCATTGGCGAATATTTTTCGATTGGAAAAGGCCAAAAATACCAAGCTGAACTCACACCAAAACAGTGGCAAGATTTGATTGACTTTGAAGGCAATGCCAACGGGTTTTCTGTACTTACAGCTGACAGGCCTGGTGTAGAAGGCGGAATCCGAATTTCTTATGCCACCCTGGGTGCGTTCATGAAATACCCCAAAGAGAGTTTGCCCAAAAAACCAACACCAGCCATAGCCGATAAAAAATACGGGTTCTTTCAATCGGACAAAACTTTTTTTCAAGAGGTAGCTGCCGAGCTCGGATTACTTCCCAATAAATCGGGCGATGATATTGGTTTTGAGCGACATCCATTGGCCTATTTGGTTGAAGCGGCCGACGACATTTGTTACACCATCATTGATTTTGAGGACGGCATTAATTTGGGATTAGTCTCAGAAGATTATGCTTTGGAATACCTAATAAAATTAGTCAAAGACAACATTGATACCCAAAAATATAAAACACTTCACAACAAAGAAGACCGCATAAGTTATTTAAGAGCGCTCGCCATTGGCACCTTAATCAACGATGCCGTTCGGGTATTTTTAGAAAATGAAACAGCCATTTTGGCCGGCAAATTCCCTTTTTCGTTGTTGGATAAAAGCGCATACAAACCCCAGATGGACGACATCATTAAGTTGAGCGTAAAAAACATTTACCAAAGTAGGGAAGTGATTGAAAAAGAAATTACAGGCTATCAAATTATCAATGTCTTGCTCGATAAAATGAGTACTGCTTTTGCCAACAAAGTAGCGGGTTGCCCCACAAATTATGACCATTTATTGCTGCAATTGGTGCCCGAAAAACACCGCGTTTTCAAGTCAGACACCTACGAGCGATTGTTGCATATTTGTCATTTTTTGTCCCTTTTAACCGATGGAAATGCACTCTTGTTTTACCGGAATATTAACGGTCATCACGAATAGTCTTGTTAATGTTCGTTGCGTTTTTTGATATCCAAAAAAAATAATTTAAGTTTGTTACTCTTAAACCAAATATAAAAATGAAAAAAATTACACTATTAACTGCTCTTCTGGTTACTTTCTTGGGTTTTTCTCAAGCAAATAAGCAGAAAATCCAAACCTATTTAGACAATAACCGTGCTAAATATGGATTGACTTCTCAAGATGTGTCGGACTGGGTGATCGAAAGCGAACAAAATTCGACGTCTACAAAAATTACCAATTATCGTTTGGTTCAACGCCACCAAGGCATTGAATTATTTGATGCCCAATCAAACCTTTGGTTCAAAAACGACGAACCCATTAATTTAGGGAATCGTTTTCAAGCAGCGGTTGCTTCTCGTGTAAACACAACACAACCTTCCTTAGATGTGTTGCAAGCGGTGCAGTCTGCTTATGCTAAATTAGGGTATGCAATGCCTTCGTTTACCATTATCGATAACCAAAACAACACCAAGTTTCAACTTTCTGATGGGCAACACGAAGATCCTATTTTAGGAAAATTGGGTTACCAAGTTGTAGCGAACAACAAATTACAATTGGCTTGGGGATTCCAATTTTATGCGCCTAAAGGAAATCACTATTGGGACATTAAAATTGATGCCATCAGCGGTCAAGTGTTAGACAAAAAAGACCTTACCATTTCGTGTAATTTTGGGGATAAAAACCACAAAAATCACACGAATCACGATTACAAAAAACACTTCAGTTTTGAGTTGAATGCAGTTAATTCAGCGGCTTCTTTACTTGCGCCAACACCTGGAACCTACCGAGTAATTCCTTTCAATTACGAAAGTCCTAATCACTCGCCATTTCAATTGATAACTACAACAGGAAACAGCTTGGCTTCACCAAATGGATGGCATGATGCCAATACCCTAACGGGAACTTCAGCTTCATTGCGTTATACTTATACCCGAGGAAACAACGTTTTGGCTCAAGAAGATGCTGATGGAAATAACGGAACAGGTATTCGTCCTGACGGCGGAGCTACATTGAATTTTGATTTTGCTTATGGTGGACAGTATTTCTTACCCACCGAGTACACCCCATCTTCAACTACCAACTTGTTTTACATGAATAACATCATGCACGACATTTGGTACCAATATGGTTTTGATGAAGCCAATGGAAATTTCCAACAAAACAATTTAGGAAGAGGCGGAGTAACCACTGCTACAGGTGATGGAGTTTTAGCTGATTCTCAAGATGGCTATGCTCAAACGACTCCAACTCTTAACAACGCTAATTTTACACCAACCAACGATGGAGTTCGACCAAGAATTCAAATGTTTTTGTGGAATGCTGGAGCACCTCCAACAAACTATATTACTGTAAATGCTCCATCGCCAATTCAAGGTGAATATCCTGCAACTACCAATGTTTTTGAAGGAACCGATAGCATCCCTGTACCAGTAGCTCCAAATGGAATAACATCAGATTTAGTTTTATATGAAAATGTACCTTTAAATCCTGGAAACAATCCAAATTCTGCTTGTAATGCTGCAACAAACCCTTTCGATATTTCAGGCAAAATTGCGTTGATCAAAAGAGGAGGGTGTTTCTTTAGTAATAAAGTAAAAAATGCGCAAGACGCTGGTGCAACAGCTGTTATTGTAATGGATAGTATTGCTGATAATCCTCAACGTTTATCCATGAGTTCAACAGGTATTTTGGGTATCACCATTCCAGCGGTATTCATCACCAAAGAAATTGGAGATAGCTTTATTGCACAAATGGCTAATGGACCTTTAAGTGTAAAATTAGAAGTGCCTGCAAACTTATACTTATATGCAGATGGTGATTTTGACAATGGTGTTATTGGTCACGAATATGGTCACGGAATTTCTAACCGTCTAGTAGGAGGAGGCCAAGCGGGCTGTATGACTAACTACGATCAAATGGGCGAAGGCTGGTCGGATTGGTTCGGGTTGATGTTACAACTTAAGCCAGGCGACTCAGGTGCTGACCGAAGAGAAATTGGAACATTTGTAGTGAATGAGCCAGTAGATGGAGTTGGGATTAGAGAGTTCCCTTATTCAACTGATTTAACAGTTAATCCACGAACGATGGCTAATTCAAATGCGGTTATTCCCGTTGATCCAGCCGATACCGGTTACCGATATGTAATCGGAGAGTTTTGGACCTCTTGTTTATGGGATTTAACCTGGGCTTACATTGACAAATACGGATTTGATGCCGATGTATATGCTGGAACTGGAGGAAACAACAAAGTAATGCGTTTGGTTGCCGATGCCTTGAAATTAGAAACATGTAACCAAACAAATATTGTTACAGGACGTGATAATTTAATTGCAGCAGACCAAGCTACTACTGGTGGTGCGGATTACTGTTTGATTACAGAAGTGTTTTCAAGACGTGGTGTTGGATTAAATGCATCTGCTGGTAGTGTAAATGACTGTGGAGATCAAATCGAAGATTTTACCGCTTTCCCAGCTGGCCCAAACTGTACATTAGCTGTTGATTATTTCAATAATCCTGAATTATTTAGAGTGTATCCTAATCCATCAAACGGATTGTTTAACATTAGAATCAATCAGTATGTGGGTAAAGTAAACATCGAAATAGTAGATCTTAATGGCCGAGTGGTGTATAGCCAAAACAATACAGACTTCAATATTGAAAAAGCCATTGACATGAGTCAATTCCAATCAGGAATGTACATCGTGAAAGTGAACAACAACCAAGTTAATTTCTCACAAAAAATCGTGAAAAACTAAACTTAACCCAAAAGTAAATTAAAGTCCAAGTCGAAAGATTTGGACTTTTTTTTTGTGTTGAATATGCACTCTATTTTATATATTTCTAATTATTAATTCTATGTTTGTCTTCATTAATTCCAAAACCAATTCAAGCTAACCAAATGAGAACATACTTCATCTTTCTGACGCTCCTGTATACAACTGCTTTTTGGGCCCAATCACACAAACAACTTATACAAAACGAATTAGACACGCATAAATCAACGGGGCATTTGACCGCCTCAGATATTTCTGACTGGACGTTAGACAGCGAAGTATTTGCCCAAGGAACTCAAATTACAAGCTGTTACCTTGTGCAGAACTACCAAGGTATTCGAGTATATAATTCTTCTTCAACTGCGTCAATCAAAGGCAATAAAGTAGTACAACTGGCACTTAATTTCACAGACCATTTAAGAGATAAAATAAACACCACACAGCCTCAACTTTCGGTAGAACAAGGATTTTTGGCTGCTTGTCAACAGCTCCAAATTGCTCAAACACCGCGTGTAACTGTTTTAGAACAACTTCCTCATCATCGGTATAGATTAGCCGATGGCCTTCAAGACGATCCGATTGCATGTCAATTGGTGTTTGAGTCAATGCCAAACCAACGCTTGGTACTGGCATGGTATTTTCAGTTTTATAGTCCTGATGCCAAGCACCTTTGGGATGTTCGTGTCGATGCCAGCAACGGGACTATTTTAGCACAAAATGACCTCACCGTCTCTTGTGCATTTGGTTCAGCTCATGCTACACAGGGTGCTAAGCAGTATAATTTTAGCCAAGCCGCTTCTATGCCAAAATCACTGGCTCCATATGCACCCACACCAGGCACCTATCGTGCAGTTCCCATTCGATACGAAAGTCCAAATCATCATCCATTTGAGCTGATTACCACCTCTGGAAATGCATTGGCATCGCCCAACGGCTGGCACGATTCAAACGCACTTGGCGGAACAACCGCTTCATTGCGTTACACCTATACCCGTGGAAATAACGTTTTGGCTCAAGAAGATGCTGACGGCAATAACGGAAATGGCATTCGACCTGATGGAGGCGCAGCCTTGCTATTTGATTATAATTACGGAGGCGCTACACTTCAACCCACATCCTATACTCCCGCGGCTACAACCAATTTGTTTTACGCAATTAATGAAATGCATGATATTTGGTACCAATATGGTTTTACAGAGGCGTCGGGTAATTTTCAACAAAATAATTTAGGCAGAGGAGGCACCAACACGGCCACAGGAGACTATGTTTTAGCCGATGCGCAAGATGGCTATTCACAAACTACACCCACATTAAACAATGCAAATTTTTCTACTCCCAACGACGGAACACGCCCACGGGTACAAATGTTTTTATGGACAATTGGTGCACCCGCTACCAACTTTTTGACCGTGAATTCCCCGGCTTCTATTGCGGGCGAAAAGTTGGCTACCTCAAACGTATTTGAAGGTACTGATCGTGTCTTGGTTCCTACGGCTCCAAATGGCATTACAGCTGATCTAGCCTTGTATGCAAACAATCCAAATCCACCGGGATACAATTCGGCTTGCCAAGTTCCAACTAATGCAAGCGCTTTGGCCAACAAGATTGTTTTGATTAAACGTGGCGGTTGCTTTTTTAATTTAAAGGTTAAAAATGCACAAGATGCAGGAGCTTTAGCTGTTATTGTAACCGACAGTATTCCCAACAATCCCTCTACCTTAAACATGAGCTCTACAGGTATTCTGGGTATAACCATTCCTGCTATTTTTATCACGAAAGAATTGGGAGATGAATTGATTGCTGAAATGGCCAATGGACCCGTAAATGTGAAATTAGAGTCCCCGGGAAATTTATACTTGTATGCCGATGGTGATTTTGATAATGGGATTATTGCTCACGAAATTGGTCATGGAATTTCCAATCGATTAATTGGAGGACCAAACAACACGGCTTGTATGGTAAATGCCGAGCAAATGGGTGAAGGCTGGTCGGATTGGTTTTGCTTAATCAATCAAATCCAACCAGGTGATACCGGAGCGGAGGCAAGAGGAATAGGTACCTATGCTATAAACGAGCTGCCAACAGGCCAAGGAATTCGGGCTTACCCCTATTCTACGGACATGGCAATTAATCCGCTCACTTTGGCAAATTCTAACGACGATGAACCGCATAATCGTGGAGAAGTATGGACTGCATTATTGTGGGATTTAACTTGGGCTTATATCCAAAAATATGGCTTCGACCCCGACATCTACACAGGAACTGGTGGAAACAATAAGGTCATGCGATTGGTAATGGATGCCTTAAAATTAGAAGGGTGCAACACCTCCTCATTTATCAATAGCCGCAACACCTTGTTTGCCGCAGATCAGGCTACAACAGGCGGACAAGATTATTGTCTTATTGCAGAAGTGTTTCAACGCCGTGGAGTGGGTTTAAATGCTTCTTCAGGCTCTGTTAACAATGCCTTGGATCAGACCGAAGATTTTACTGCCTTTCCAGCGGGACCAAATTGTAACTTGGCTTTGGATTATTTTGCTCACCCGGAGTTGATTCGCGTATATCCAAACCCAACACAAGGTAATATTCAATTGCGCATCAATCAGTTTGTAGGTAAGCTTCATATTCAATTGGTCGACACCAATGGTCGATTAGTTTACGAAGAAAAGGATACTGCATTTCAATTAGAAAAAACCTTGCCATTTGGGGCGTTACAAAAAGGTGTTTATGTATTGAAAGTTAGCGGGGATCAGCTCAAATACACCCAAAAAATAATCATCAACTAAGCATTCTATTTCTTAAGAAATAAAAAAAGCAGTACGTTCGTTACTGCTTTTTGCTTTTAAATTCGTACACAATTCCAATGCCCATCATTTGCTTGAGTTGAATTTTTGGGCCTACACTAATTTGTTCGCCATTCACAATTTCTTTGGCCTTGATGTCATCGTCATAAAGGAGATTTATGCCCAAATTGGCTTTCAGATATTCGTTTGCGGTCAGTTCCAATTGCAATTGCCAATCCACGTCAATGTTTCCAAACTTGTTGATGTAATCGGAGTACAGCGACAGTCGATTTTCCATTGTGAAATTTTTCATCAATTCTTTTTTAAATGAATTAACCACGAGCATTCCCAATTCGGTTCGTGTTTGCTTGCCTGACGAAAGCATAATGCCGTTGGAATCATATATGGCGGGTGCAACTCCAAAGGCCCCCTGATTGGCCAAATTGGTATCCAAAACCAAGGTGTTTTTGATAGTCAAGGGCGACAGATAAAGCATGAACTTTTTTTCTTTTCGCATGTATTCGGCACCAATCCCCATAAAAGTATAGGCGGGTGCAAAGGGTTTTGAAATGGCAATACTGGTGTTTGGGTAATTATATCCGTTGGTAAATTGGGTGTTAAAATTAAATTTGGCCGAATGATACCAATTGGACAAACTGTCTTTGCGGTAGCCGTAGGTAGAACTAAATTGAAACACATCATCCGTTTTTCGTAGCTCAATTCCGTCTTGTTTGTTTACGCCATAACGCACAATCAACTCGTTGTGCCATTTTTGGTTGGCCTCGCTATAGGTTCGCGTAAAATTACCCTTTGCCAATCCCGAAACCGAACTTACTCCACCCGCATTCCAATTGATAAAAACGATGTCATTCAAATCAACTCCAATCAAATTTTTACTTTTCCAATGCGTTTGTGCAGAAACTGTTTTGATCACTATGCTGTCATTTATTTGAGCAAAACCAACCGTAGAAACCAATAAAAGAACTGTTATATATACTCGCATCATGCGCAGAGGGTTTGTTTTAGAAAGAAAAATTTGAACTAAAAGTACGCGGCAAAATTCAACAATTTGTGTAATTATCAAAAAGGATTTGTAAGTTTTTTGCATCCAATTTGCTGTACTGTTGTACTTCTTCTACCGTGCCTTGCATGATAAATTCATCGGGAATTCCCACAATTTTCAGGGTGTTGGGGTAGAGTTGTGCAGACGCAAATTCCGCCACTGCCGAACCAAATCCTCCCAAAGTGGTCCCGTCTTCAAGGGTAATTATTACGCGATATTTTTGAAATATTTCGTGTAAAGTGGCTTCGTCTAGGGGTTTGATAAATGTAAAATTATAGTGCGCAATCGCTGCTGGATTTTCGCTTATGGCGATGGCATCCGTTGCATTTTGCGCCATAGTCCCCGTAGTTAAAACCGCAACAGACTGGCCTGCTTTGAGCAACTCGGCCTTGCCAATAGGCATATCCGAAAAGGGTTGCTGCCAATTAATCTCCGATCCTCTGCCTCTTGGATAGCGTATGGCCATGGGGTGTTTTAAACCCAATTGAGCGGTATACAATAGGTTCCGCAATTCAATTTCGTTTCTCGGTGCACAGACAATCATGTTGGGAATGCAACGCAAATAGGCGATGTCAAAGACACCGTGATGGGTGGCGCCATCTTCGCCTACCAAACCCGCGCGGTCTACACAAAAAATAACGGGTAAATTTTGCAAGGCCACATCGTGTATGAGTTGGTCGTATGCCCGTTGTAAAAAGGTAGAATAGATTGCACAAAAAACCACCATCCCTTGGGTAGCCATCCCGGCAGCCAATGTTACGGCGTGTTGCTCGGCAATACCAACGTCAAAGGCGCGATCGGGGAAGGCGTCCATCATGTATTTGAGTGAACTTCCGGTGGGCATTGCGGGTGTAATGCCAATGATTTTTGGATTGCGTTCAGCCAATTCCACCAAGCTTAATCCAAATACATCTTGGAATTTAGGCGGTTGTATGAGGGAATCTTTTGGGTTTAATTCACCCGTTTGGGCGTTGAATTTCCCAGGGGCATGGTATGTTACTTGGTTATCCTCGGCTTGTTGTAGTCCTTTGCCTTTGGTGGTGATGAGGTGCAAAAATCGAGGTCCTTTTAGCGTTTGCAAACGACGTAATTCTGCTATCACTGCAGGTAAATCGTGCCCGTCAATTGGGCCCGAATAATCGATGTTTAACGAACTGATCCAATTGTATTGATCGGCATATTCACCCGATTTGATGGCTGTAAAATAATTTTTTAATGCCCCCACACTCGGATCAATTCCAATGGCATTGTCGTTGAGGATGATCAGTAAATTGGCATCGGTCACTCCGGCATGATTCAGGGCTTCAAAGGCCATTCCTGATGCAATCGAGGCGTCGCCAATCACAGCGATGTGGGTGCGATCGGGAAATCCGTTTAGCGCTGAGGCCAACGCCATGCCCAATGCAGCTGATATTGATGTAGAAGAATGGCCCGTGCCAAAAGCATCATATGGGCTTTCGTCGCGTTTGGGAAAACCAGATAGGCCTTCAAATTGTCGATTTGTGTGAAACAAATCGCGTCGGCCGGTGAGTAATTTGTGGCCATAGGCTTGGTGTCCTACGTCCCAAATGAGTAAATCATCGGGTGTATGAAATACATAATGTAAGGCAATCGTGAGTTCGACTACACCCAAACTGGCTCCCAAATGCCCTTCTTTGGTTGACACAATTTGAATGATAAAGTCGCGGAGTTCTTGGGCCAATTGTGGCAATTGACTTTCAGGGATCAGCCTAAGATCGGCGGGCGATTGAATCTGTGAAAGTAAATTGTTAGGCATGCCGCAAATGTACAAATTGAATTGTTATTTTTGCTTCATGGATCCAATTTTCACCGACGCCTATTTTATGAAGAAAGCCCTGCAAGAAGCTGAAATGGCTTTTGAAAAAGGGGAAATTCCGGTAGGCGCAGTAGTGGTGGTCGAGGATCGAATTATTGCCAGAAGCCACAACCTCACCGAATTATTGCAAGATGTTACGGCCCACGCCGAGATGCAAGCCATTACTTCGGCTGCCCACTTTTTGGGCGGCAAATACCTTAAAAATTGCAGTTTGTATGTTACACTTGAACCTTGCCAAATGTGCGCAGGAGCCTTGTATTGGAGTCAACTCAGCAAAGTAGTTTATGGCGCGAGTGACGACCAACGCGGATTTGTGCAACTGGGTACGCAATTGCATCCTAAAACCGTTGTAGTATCTGGCGTAATGGCCGATGAAGCGGCTGAATTGATGAAGCGTTTTTTTGCCCAACGCCGAAAATAAACGCAGCAGTTTTTAAACACAAAAAAACCGCCAATCGGTTGAAAGGCGGTTGATTTAATTAGTCTTTGATCTTCTTACCCTGTTGATCATAAAAATGATACTCTAAATAGGTGTAAGCGTCTCTTGGTATAATCTTAACCCATTTTTTATGTTCAAAAAACCATTTGGAACGCAATGATGGGAATCCTTTTTTAAGGTAGGCAGCAACAAATGGATGTACATTTAATACTAATTTTTGTTGTGTCTTTACCAGTCGTTCTACATCTGAAGTAATTCGATCGATGATTAAGATGGGGGCTTCAATTTCGCCTTTCCCGCTGTTGGGATCTTCTTCACGAGTTTCGATATTGACTTCTGGTCGAACGCGTTGTCTGGTGATTTGTACCAATCCAAATTTACTCGGAGGTAAAATTTTGTGTTTGGCCTTATCGTCTTCCATTTCTTCTCGAAGGAAGTCAAATAGCACTTTTCGGTTGTCCGGATTTTGCATGTCGATAAAATCAACTACGATGATTCCGCCCATATCCCGTAAACGCAATTGTCTTGCGATTTCGGCAGCTGCAATCATGTTTACTTCCATGGCCGTATCTTCCTGATTGGTGGCTTTGTTTGATCGGTTACCGCTGTTCACGTCAATAACGTGAAGCGCTTCGGTATGTTCGATGATCAAATAAGCTCCTTTGGTCATGGAAACGGTTTTTCCAAATGAAGTTTTGATTTGTCTCTCGATGTGGTACTTTTCGAAAATCGGTGTGCTTTTGGATTGATAAAACTTCACAATGGATTGTTTGGATGGAGCAATCTCTTGCACGTAATCCTTTGTTTCTTGGTACAACGTTTCGTCATCGATATGAATACCACTAAAGGTATCATTGAACACATCACGCAATATAGAGGAAGCCCGGTTGAGCTCTCCCAATACTTTGGATGGATGAGGAGCAGTTGGTAATTTTTTACACATTGCAGTCCATCTGCCTAGCAGGTTCTGCAAATCTTTTTCTAATTCGGCGGTGTTTTTGCCTTCGGCTACTGTGCGAACAATAACGCCAAAACCTTTCGGTTTGATAGATTGAACTAATTTTTTAAGTCGGTCTTTTTCGCTTTTTTCTTCAATTTTTTGCGAAACAGATACGCGGTCTGAAAAGGGAACCAATACGATGAATCGTCCGGCGAGAGATAGCTCTGCGCTTAGTCGGGGACCCTTGGTCGAAATGGGTTCTTTGACAACTTGCACCAAAACCGATTGGTTGCTCGTAAGCACTTCGGCGATGGTTCCGTCTTTGTCAATTTCTTTTTCAAATTGGAATGTTTTGAGAGATAAATCTTTCAGTTTTCCTGCGTTTACAAGTTTGATGAATTTCAGTTGAGAGGCCAGGTTTGGACCTAAATCATGGTAATGCAAAAAGGCATCTTTTTCGAAGCCAACATTGACAAAAGCAGCATTAAGTCCCGCAACTGGTTTTCTGATTTTAGCAATAAAAATATCGCCCACCTGAAAGTTGCTTTTTTCCTCTTCTTTGTGTAATTCAATTAGTTTTCCATCTTTTAATAAGGCAAAATCTACGGCATCTGAACTAGATCGGATGATTAATTCTTTATTCACGCTGTATATTTTTATCCGAACATTTGCTTAACGGTTGATGGAGTCTAGTATTTTGGGCAAACCAAAACAGCTGTTTCTCGCACCGTTTAGCGTTGTAAGGATGGATTAAGTAATAATTTAACAGGTTGTGTACCCGATGGATGAAATCAAATTCCAATTTAGAGATTCCAATTTCCAGCAACAAGTTTTGGAATTTGGATTTTTAGATTTGAAATTTTTAGGATTTCTATCCGATTTCAATGAACGTTTAAAAAAAAGAAAAAGTAGTTTTAGACTACTTTTTCTTTTTGTGACGGTTAGCTCTCGCTCTTTTTTTACGTTTGTGCGTCGCTACCTTATGTCTTTTTCTTTTTTTACCACTTGGCATAGTTGGTGATTTTTTATGATTAATACTATGTTATTTTGCTTCGTTGTTCGTTTTTACTCCTTCTACAAATACTTTTGCTGGTTTAAACGCCGGAATGTTATGAGCAGGAATTTTAATGGTTGTGTTTTTAGAGATATTTCTCCCTGTTTTTTCTGCTCTGGTTTTGATGATAAAGCTTCCAAAACCTCTCAAGTATACATTGTCTCCAGTCTCTAATGAAGTCTTCACTTCTTCCATGAACGATTCTACTGTGGCTTGAACATCTCCTTTTTCAAGGCCTAATTTTTCAGAAATTTTTGCTACGATATCGGCTTTCGTCATTTTCTTTCGTATTTTATTATAGATAATTATTTTTTTGAGGTTGCAAATATATGAATTTAAAAAACAAATTATCAACCTAATTCATTAAAATTTAATTACATAAAGATATACTTTTGTTTTCCAAAATTTAATATGGATTTCAGTAACTCGCTCATTAAGTGGTATCTACAAAATAAACGGGATTTGCCTTGGCGAAACACAAAGGATCCCTACTGCGTTTGGTTGTCTGAGATTATCTTACAGCAAACACGCGTAGCACAGGGTTTACCGTATTACCAATCTTTTGTGGCTGCTTTTCCTACTGTTCACGATTTGGCCAATGCGTCCGAGCAAGACGTATTAAAGCTGTGGCAAGGCTTGGGTTATTATTCCCGAGCACGAAATTTACACCAAGCGGCCCAATTTATATCCGCCGAGTTGCACGGTGAATTTCCTGGAACTTACCAGGAATTACTCTCCATTAAAGGAGTTGGTACTTACACTGCAGCGGCAATCGCCTCTTTTTGTTACGACGAGGCCGTACCGGTGGTCGATGGCAATGTTTTTCGTGTATTGGCGCGTTATTTGGGTGTGTCTTCTGATATTGCATTGGCTTCAACCAAAAAAGAATTTACCGTATTGGCTGCCGAATTAATGCCTCAAAATGAACCAGCCCTTTTCAATCAGGCGCTCATGGAATTTGGTGCCTTGCAATGTGTGCCTAAAAGCCCCAATTGTGGTGCCTGTGTTTTTCAAAACAGTTGCGCTGCCCTGGCCCATAAACAGGTGAATGAATTGCCTTTCAAGTCTAAAAAAACGAAAGTAATTGAACGGCATTTAAATTATTTGGTTTTTCAAGATGAAGTCCGGCATGCCCTTATTCAAAAGCGAATTGGCAAGGGGATTTGGCAAAATTTATACGAGTTTCCCTGTATTGAATCTGCGCACACACTAGCCATGGATGAGTTAGTCGACCATATCGCTAATTCTGCTTGGGCAACACATTCTATTCAAAAAATAAGCGAGCTTAACCCTGTGGCTATTACCCATCTTTTGTCGCACCAGCGGTTGCGTATCAAATTTTGGAAAATTCAAGTCGAGGGACAGCTTCTCAACGGACTGAATTATGATGAAATTCGGGCGCATCCATTTCCTGTAGTCCTCTATAATTTTATAGCCAACGATTGGCAAGAGTTATAAATTTTAGTACATTTGGCTGAACTTCAATAGCAATAAAATGAGCGGTACCTTAAATAAAGTTATGTTAATTGGTCACTTAGGTGAAGATGTAAAAATGCACTATTTTGATGGAGGAAATTGTATTGGAAGATTTCCATTAGCCACGAATGAAACGTATATCAATAAGTCGACAAACGAAAAAATTACGTCTACCGAATGGCATAATCTTGTGGTTCGAAATAAAGCAGCTGAAATCTGTGAAAAGTACTTGACCAAAGGAGATAAAATATATGTAGAGGGCCGCATCAAATCACGCCAATGGCAAACAGAAGACGGGGTAACCAAATACACCACCGAGATTCAAGTTACTGAGTTTACGTTTCTTTCCGTGAAGAAAGAAATTGAATCCAATCGCGGAAACGAGAGCAAACCCAGTTATGACGCTCCATCTTCTATGATGCCCGAAAATGATTTGCCGTTTTAAATACAATTCTTGTAGGCTAGTATGTTGCTAGCCTTTCTTTTTATATGCTACACAAACTCACCTATTTCTCTTTACTCGCCCTGCTGTGCTTGGGCTGCAAAAAAGAGGTCTTACCCAAGCCCGATAGCCAGTTGCGGTTGGATTATCCAGAAGCAAGCTATATGCATTTTGAAGGCAATTGCCCGGCTACTTTTGACATCAATCAAGATGCCATCATCAAAGCCAAAACCGATTGTGGGTTTACAATCAATTACCCCAAAATGAAGGCCACCATTTACATGAGTTACAAGCCAGTAAAAAACAACATCAATGTGTTGTTGCGCGACGCCCAAAAACTCACTTACGAGCACGTGATCAAAGCCGATGATATATCAGAACAACCTTTTATCAACAAGGATCACAACGTATTTGGGATGTTTTATCAGGTAAATGGAAATGCAGCTACCAATGCACAATTTTATGTCACGGATAGTACTACCCATTTCTTAGATTGTTCGGTGTATTTTTATGCTAAACCCAACTTTGATTCGGTAATGCCAGCGGCTGACTATGTTAAAAACGACATGCGCCGATTGATGGAAAGTTTGCGTTGGAAATAACTAGTCGATTACTTTGTAAGTAGCGCCGTCGGCACAAGAAGCTACAATTTTGGACAAAGACGTTTTGTTTTGCTGCGTTTTGTCAAAATAAACACTGGCTTCTTTTTTATCAAAATCTACAACTGCTTTTTGTACACCAGGGGTTTCATTCAACTTGGTTTCAATGGTTTTAGCACAACCAACAGCACAGGTCATGCCTTCTATATGGAAACGGGTAGAATCTACATTGGCCGCCGCAATTTCTTTGGATGCCATTGGTTTAGCTTCTGTTTTGGGTGCTTCAGATGAATTGGGTTTGCAAGCGGTAAAACTCGTTCCAAGTAAGGTAGCCCAAAGTAAAGTAGAGATTGTTTTCATGTGAAATCCATTTTTAGATGAACAAAAGTAAATTATTTAAGGTGGGACACTTCATAAAATTGACACAAAATTTAGCTTCAAAAGGCATAAAAAAGGCCGGATTTATGGTCCGACCTTCATGTGAAATCTAATTTTTTATTCGAAATCGGCAGCGGGTATCGACGCATTGAGTTTGATATCAGTGGTAATCAACTCAATTTCCATACCGATGTTGAGTGTAGTTTTGTATGGAAACAAAATGCCATTCACCGCTTTGTAATCACCAAACGAAGTGGTTTCGGTAAGGGCACCTTCTTTGGTTTCGATGGATTTGGATTCGCCCAATTTTAAGCCCGAATCGCAAGCAAAGTAAAACGAATTTACACCGTCTTGCACCACATAACAGTCGGTTTCGTTAAATGATTCGATGCCTTTTAAGGTGATTGTTTTTTTGTTCAACAAATCCAATTCTTCAAAAGGAACAGCTGCGGCCTTCAAAGCTGCAACTTCGTTCAGGGACAAAGGCATTTTTTTACCTTGTTGAACGACATAGGTGTTTTTTTCATTCACCACCTGTTTTAGCATGCTCATTCCCATGGCTTTAATTTCTCTAACTTGTTGGTGCGTTGCCGTAGTTTTGGTAGTTAATTCGACAGGAAAACCTTGAACCATTCCCGTGGCTAACGAGACCACAGTTTGAACACTTCTTGCTGCTTTTTCTCCTCCGATTGCGTTCAAGTAAGTTGAAATCACCGCCGAAGCTGTGAGTCCTGCGGGAACCGTACGCGCTTCTTTTTTCTCGGTAATGGGATTGCCAAATTTGTCAAAATAGTAGATTGGCAAATTTAATTCGGCTAGTTTGGGGGCGACTTCACTGCCTTTTCCGGTTACGACAATGCGCAACTGATCGGCTTTAAAATAGGTATTGGCCACACGCAACACATCATCAGCCGTTACCGCATTGATGTTTTTGATGAAGTTTTCATAGAAATTTTCGGGTAATTTTTGTGTGCGCAATCCCAAGGCATAGGAAGCTACGGTTTGCGGTTTTTCAATCTGCATCACAAATCGACCCACATAACCTGCTTTGACATTTTGCAACACGTCTTCGGCAACTTTTTCGGTGCGGATGCGTTTCAATTCTTTGAGTACTTCCACCACGGCGCTATCGGTTACCGCATTGCGCACTTGGGCAAAGGTGCTAAATCGCGAAACGTATTTGCTTGCTTTGATCGAAGATCCTGCGCCATAGGTCCAGCCGTGTTTCTCGCGTAAATTCATGTTGAGGTAACTGTTAAAGTCGCCGCCTACCACTTGGTTGGCTACAATCGCCGCAAAATAATCGGGGTCAGACATCTTTAAATTGGTGATGTTCATCACAGAAATTTCAGACTGCACGGCATTGGGCATGTCAATAAAATTGATTTGCGTTTGGGCTACATCCATTGGATCGGGATATGTAATTTTGGGTGCAGTGGCTTTGGGCCAAGTGCCAAATAATTTTTCAACCTGTTTTTTTACTTTGGCCAATTGCACATCGCCGATGATGATCAAGTAGGCGTTTTCAGGAACAAAATAGGTTTTGTAGTTATTCTTAATATCCTCCAAAGTTACCTGATTGATGCTGGCTTCATTCAAGTATTCACCCGACGGATGAGTTGGTCCGAAGGCCAAAATGTTTTCAACTCTTCTCGCCACTGCAGGTACACTTTTCTCATCGGCTTTTAGGCTTTCGAGTAGTTTGCTTTTTTCTTTTTCAAAATCAGCTTGTATAAAAGTAGGATGTAAAGCCCCGTCGGCCAATAACTCTAAAATACGGCCAGCATATTTGGATAAACCTGAGCCCGAGGCGCCGCTGTTGTAAAAAGAAATTTCGGCACCCAAGAAATCAATTTCTTCGTTAAAAGCCTCTTTGGCAATAGACGTAGTTCCGTTGCCTATCATACTCGAAGTAAGGCTGGATACGCCTTTTTTCTCCCCTTCAACATAGGGCATGTTGTCAAGCGTGAGTGTAAAAGAAACGCGTGGCAATTTGTGGTTTTCGACCACCAAAACTTGGAGTCCATTGGGCAATGTAAAACTTTGGGGTTTGCCAATATTAATAGTTGGAGCGGGTCCCGGTTTGGGTTGAGTCCTGTTTTGTGCAGTCATAAAAAGTGAGGTAAACAAGCAAGTGGTGAGGAATAGTATTTTTTTCATGGCGCTTTAGTTTTTTGGTTTTTCTTGGGTTGGAAGGTATTCTAATAGCAAGCGTTGGTTGTTGCCCAAGTATTTTTTGGCTACCGCTTGAATTTCTTCTCGGGTTACCGATCGGTAGGTTTCGATGTCGGTGTTAATGAGATTCACATCGCCAAAGAGCAGGTAATACGAAGCTAAACTTTCGGCAATTCCTTCAACCGAAGCGTTGTTGTTTACGTATTGGTTCTCAATTTTGTTTTTGAGTTTTTCCAATTCTTTTTCCGAAATCAACTCGTTTTGCAATAAGGCAATTTCGGTGTCAAATTCAGTTTGCAAGTCTTTGATGGTAAATGGCGCTAATGGCAAACCGTAAACTACATACATGCCATGGTCTTCTTGGCTGAAACTGAATGCGCCAATCTGCAAGGCCATTTTTTTATCGTCGACCAATTTTTTATACAAACGCGAACTTTTTCCATCGCTCAACAAACCCGAAATCATTTCTAAGACACGCGCCTCTCTGGTTTTCATCGAAGGGGTGCGGTAGGCGGTTAAAAGCATCGGGATTTGAATGTTGGGATCTTCATAGGAGGCCTTGATGGTTTGGGTAATGGGCTCCTCGGGAAATTGTTGTTTGGTTACCGGAGCGCCTTTTGGAATGTCTCCATAGTATTTTTTGATCCACTCGATGGTTTGGGCTTTTTCGAAGTTTCCAGCTACTACCAAAACCGCGTTGTTGGGTACGTAGAATTTTTTGTTGAATGCCTGAAATTCTTCGAGTGTGGCAGCATCTAAATGTTCCATTGACCCAATGGTTTCCCAACGGTAGGGGTGGTTGGTAAACAGGTTTTTCTTTACCTCTCGAATGACACAGCCATAGGGTTGGTTGTCCATGCGCAAGCGTTTTTCTTCTTTCACCACTTCGTTTTGGGTATCCACACCTACCTGATTGATTACCGGGTGCAGCATACGCTCGGCTTCCATCCACAAGCCCAATTCCAAGCTGTTTGACGGAAACACTTCGTAATAATAGGTGCGGTCATCGGAGGTGTTGGCGTTATTCACACCGCCATTTCCTGTTACGATTTTCATCCATTCACCACGGCCAATGTTTTGCGTGCCTTCAAACAACAAGTGTTCAAAAAAGTGAGCAAAGCCAGTGCGATCGGGCATTTCGTCTTTGGCGCCCACATGGTACATCACCGATGTAATGACTACAGGTGCCGATTTGTCTTGGTGTAAAATCACATGCAATCCGTTGTCGAGGGTGAGCTCTTCAAAGACTACTTTTTGTGCCGTAGCGGCTGTTCCCACTAAGAGTGATGCGCTTAACGTCATAAGGTATTTTTTCATAAAAATTACTAATAAGTTGCGGTTGAAATAATATATACGCACAAATTTGCACGTGCTTTGTGGCCCAAAAATAAGGTTTTTTTTACGCAAAAGATGCCGCTGTTGTAATGAAATTAGCAGTTGCGACATTGGCTTTCAGGCAAATCAGAAACTTTTTTTGATGCGGGGTTGCGTGATTGAGATTAAGTTGTATATTTGCGTCCATTTTATAATTAACTAAACATCATTGTTATGTACGCAATCGTAGAGATAGCAGGGCAACAATTTAAAGTAAGCAAAGACTTAAAGGTTTATGTTCACCGTTTGGCTAATGAAGAAGGTTCAAAAGTTTCTTTTGACAAAGTTCTTTTATTAGACGATAACGGAAACATTACTTTAGGCGCCCCAGCTATAGAAGGTGCTTCAGTAGAAGCCAAAGTGTTACAACACTTAAAAGGAGACAAAGTAATCGTTTTCAAAAAGAAAAGAAGAAAAGGATTCAAAAAGAGAAACGGGCACAGACAGTACCTTACTCAAATTGTAATTGAAGGAATTACTGCCTCAGGAGCTAAAAAAGCAGCACCTAAAAAAGCAGCAGTTGAAGCAGTTGCTGAAGAAGCAGAAGCGCCAAAAGTAAAAAAAGCGCCAAAAGCTAAAAAAGAAGATACACAAGAATAATAACAATATAAAACGAATACGTCATGGCTCACAAGAAAGGTGTCGGTAGTTCCAAGAATGGTAGAGAATCAGAATCGAAACGTTTAGGCGTAAAGATTTTTGG
>Ga0315908_10000570_pt1 | contig 29072 bp, 11 predicted proteins | sample LakEriMetagenome_12_FD_203520 | JGI IMG/M metagenome (GOLD analysis project Ga0315908, IMG submission 203520) | Freshwater fungal communities from buoy surface, Lake Erie, Ohio, United States - Buoy 4 MA124 | ecosystem: Environmental > Aquatic > Freshwater > Lake > Lake biofilm | place: USA...
TTCCAGTTCTCTTAATACATCTTTTAATTATTATTCACTCTCTATAATATTTTCTTATTGGAATTCTAAAATACCAATATTTACTTATATTTATAACTGCTTTATTTTTGTTTCCTCTTTCTTTTTTTATTTTTACATTAGACTTTAATATAGTTATACTGTTTTATTGAAATATTCAATTGATTTATTTATTTTTCCACTATAATACTCTTATAAAGCTAATTATATTTATTCATTTATTTATAAGTTCATTATAAGAATTTGAATACTATTGTTTGGATTTTATTCATAATCATCATATCTTTAATTTTGACTAACATTACTTTTTTTCATGGTTTTATATTTTAATTTGAAAAATAAATAATAATGATAATAATTATAATAAATAAAAATTATATAAATATAATCATAAAAATAAATAATGTTAATAATAATAGAAATATAAAGTGAAAATTATAAACATAATGGATGCAAATTAACTCCTTAAAACGCTGATAGAAAAATATGAGTTCATAGATGGAATTATTTTATCTGATAGAGATGGAATTGAAATATACTCCTGTTTTAAAGAAGATGCTAATAAACTCAAAGAAAATTAGATAAGTTAAATGCTAGCAGCAGCAATCTAATAAACAAATGACAACTTGTAAAAACTCAATCAAACTAGATTGCAATAAATGATGCTTTTTTACGATAATTATTTTGTACTTATTTCGTAATGGAATAGTCTAATTCTAAGTATTTATAGTTAACTTGACTGCAATTAAAGTCTCATTTAGCAAATCAGTGAAGATTTAAAAATAACTTTTGCATCTCTAGCAGAGGAAGTTGACAAAATAAATTAACAAAAATGAATATATTATTATTAAAATAAATGGAAATATTATTAAAATAAAAATTAATGTATAATAAATAATGTATGATCATAGATTATGATCATTTTCATGCAATAAAGTTATACATTCTTTGTCTTAAAATATCCTATTCTAGATTTAATAATTGAAAGTATATCCTTATAAGTAAAGAGGTCTCAAAGAGGGGAGAAAAATGGAAAAAAAATTAGATGTACCGAAAATAATTTACATATTTTAAGAATAATAATTATTTTTATATTGTTTGATGTTCCTCCTTTAATCTCCTTCCTTTAAGCTCTTAGCAAAATATTCAATGAGAGTTTAGTTAGTGAGAGCCAAATACCAATTCCATATATTGAACCATGAGAACATTATAAACAAAAACACAGTTGATTTAAAGTCAATTTATTTGAAAATCCAAGAATCCAATTGTTAGATAATATCTGATAATTAGTTGTGATTCCTAATAAAGATAAAGAGGGAAAGTTAAAGAAGAATAGAAAACCAACAATAGAGAATCATTAATAGGAAATATCTTAGATTAAGATGACCAATACAGTTATTAATCCAAGCTATATTGATATGAAAATAAATATTACGACAATGATGATCCATTTTGAAGATACATTTGTTACAGATAGAACAATGATGAGATCGATCAGGTTTAAAGAGATCACAATGTTTACAATGAGTTGGTGAGGATGATAGTGATCGAAGGTAAGGCAGTATTGTGGGATGGTGATCATTCAGGGAGCAAGAAGTTCCAGGAGAGAGGAATGTTGCTAATGTAAAATTAAATATCACATTAAATATTAGCACCATTGATATACTTATTGATAATATATTCATTCCCACCCATCTGTAATATATGTATAAACATAGGTTTAGTTAAAAGATGTTTGTGTATAACATCAATATCACAATTAAGTAAAAACCTATTACCATTATTATTCCTAATTTTTATATTATCCATTTTTTAAACTCTGATTCTTCTTTCTCATCCATCTTATTTATATATTATACATACTTTTAATTAAACTATCATATTATATTTAGTATTTATATATTCATTTTATTATTATTTATAATTTTTTATATTAATTAATATCAATATAACGATTTAAAACTGAATTTAGGAAATTCTTCAGACTTCTCAATTTAGCGTTTCTTAAAGTTACTTTGCTGACTCATAAATTAAAAACTACTGTCAAAGCTTTTCCTTTTAAAATCATTTTATTCCATATTAAATTTTGAACTTTCACTTGACTATTGCTAATTTTCATTTGAACAAGAATTATTAATATTTTCACTATATTTTAAAGTCGGACTTTATAACTTCAACTAAATTTCTTATTCTTATTGGAATTATTATATTATTATTGGTTTTTACTCTACATTTTATTTTTTTTAGTCTTAATTTTATAAATTTTTTTATTTTATCGTATTAATGAATTCTTTAATCCAGTCTGTATTATTTACTATTTATTTTTAATTTTATTAGTTTAATTATTATTATTACTATTATTATAATTACAACTGCTACTATTACTGTTATTACTATTATTAATACTATAATTATTATTGCTACAATAATTATAATTGTGATTATGATTATAATATTAATGATTATTTTTATTGTGATAATAAAAGTGGTTATGATTAATATGATAAGATGGATTTGGATTTTTATTCGGTTTAAATAATTTATTATTATGATTACTACTTAATAATTTAATCTTACTGCAACTTGATTTTAAGTTCCTGCTGCTATTTTTAGATCCTTATTTATTTCTGTAATTATAACTACTATTACTGCTAAAGAACTATCTGCTACTACTGTTACAATAATAAAATAGAATGTTATTAAATAGTAAGATTTTTAGAATCTTGAATCAATTTCTAATGGAAAGCGAGAAGCGTAGGATTGTCCTTCAACAATTCCTAAACAAATTATAAAATGCCTTAAATGCCAACCCATTTGTAAGCTGGTTTATGACTAGCTTATCTAATCTTACTTATAAGTCCAATAGATTTAAACACATTAGCAATATCATACAATCTTCTTACTTTAGTTTTAAGTCTTAATTGAGAAATATTGGCAGCACTTAATTCAGAAGCAGCTTATTCAAGTGTTATTGCAATATAATTATGTTTCTGGAACATTGCAATGAATCCACTTGAAAGGTATTCTAATTGTTTTTATTTGCAACGAGAAGGACGTGCTTATTCGCATAGTTCTGTTGGAGTTTGTTGTTGAATACATTTTATGTAACGCTGTAGATAATCAATACCTTAAAATCGGATTACATGTTTCTATCTACGTACAATCAAATGAACACTCTCCATTATATTTATTATGTCATATATTCTTCTTCTCTCCACACCTTATATTTATTATTTTATTATATTTATTTTAAAATATATATTTATATTTTATTATATTTAATTATATATAATCATGTATGATTTTATTATTTAATATGTAATATGTAATTACATATTATAATATATTGTTATATAATATTTTAAATAATTTTATTGTCTTTATATATTATTTATTATTTTATATAATATTTCTTTATCCTTCTCATTATTTAATAATTTTTATCATTCTTTATTGTTTTATTATTAATTTCAATTGATTTAATTTAACACATTAATTTAATTTTTAATTTTTTATTTGTTTAAAAATTATTTTTTATTAATGTTTAAATTAAATTAATAACAATTATTAAATTACTTAAATGCCTACAAATCAACTCCAATGTTGTTTGTTATTGATTTTATTCAAGTAATAATTACATAAATCTTTTTGTTACCTCTTCTAATGATTTTTCTTTTCTGTTTTGATTAATCTTCAACAATTGCTATGATTATGACATCTCTGAGGTATTAGTTTTTATTACTTCATAGATAATTAAGTCATTAAGCTGCTTTTCAAGTATTTTCCTTACTTTTTTACTGAGATCTTGTTAAAAAATTAAATCAATATTTAATTACTTTCCTCTTCACAAACTCAATCGATTCTTTGATTTGTGATACTTTAAATCAGTTCTTCTTATATTTCTTCACATTAATTAATTTTTTCTGACATCTTTATCTTATAATATTTCGCTGAAATTATAATATGAGATTTAAAATTTGATTTCCCACATAATCAAGTATATATAATTATTTGATCAACTCAAAATAAATTTATTTTTATATCCTTAATATTTAATTTAAATTACAGATAATTAGATATTATATAATAATAATTATAAATTTAACTTCTAAATATTTATTTTAAATTATAACATATTAAGTTAATATTATATAACAATAAATTTTAAATTTTATCATAAATAAATCACAAAATAACTCATATTATATTTATAAAAATATAAATATTAAGAAAGTATGAAGAAATTAAAATAAAAAGACTTTTCTAACTTTTACTAATATGACTCTTAATTATAAAAAAATAAAGAACTCAATCCATAATAATTAGATTCAATTGAGCAAATAACAAAGTTTTATAAAATATAAAGCCCAATATTATTAATTAAAAAATCATAGGATCAAGATTAAATTAGCAATAAAAAAAAGACAAAAAATAATATTTAATAAGTGTAATTAAATAATGGCGAAATCAAATTAAAAATTTTAGAAGAGTATAATTGATTTAATAATAATGATAATAAATAGGAAAAATTAATAACTTAAAAAATAAATACTTAATAATAAACAAACAATTATTAAGGAAAAGTAATAGAAACAAAATAAAGTGAAAATGCTTTGTATTCTGAATTAATAGAAAACTGGTAAAATTTAAAAAATGAAAATGATTCTTAATTTTCATAAAATAATTTATGCAGGACTTGAGATTTTTCTTATGGATAAATTAGTAACATTCCTTAAAAGAAGTCTCAATCTCATTAAAAGTAGAAATAAAGTGTTTATAATCATATTATCAATAATTCTACCAAATATTTATAAAATTTACATTAAGATTGAAATATTAATCTATTCTCTAATGAATCTGTATCTATAAATAAACTTAAATAAAAATCTAAATCTATGTTTTCTAATGAAAATAATCAAATTTTTTAAAAAGAAGGACATTAAAATTAAAATAAATAGTAAGAATAAAATTAATAATAATTAAATTAAACTTAATTTCAAAAATAATAATATTAATAATAATAAAATTTAATCTAATAATAATAACAGACTACAATTTCTTCTTATAATATTAATTAAACTTAAAATAATTCTTAATCTTTATTTAAAACATCTATCAATACAAATTATGAATCTCTTTAAAAAGATTGTCAAATAACTTATGTATAAAATGTAAAAATAAAAATAAAATTAATTTTAGTTTAATAAACTATTAATGGAAGATACAATTATATAATTTGTATAATGTATTTAGATGCTACTAGATTCAAAATTAGAATCCTAAAAATTAGAGAATATTTTAGAAAAATATTTAGTGAAATTTCCAAAATTAAAAGAATTACTAAAAATAGATGAAAATAGAAAAGATTTAGAAAAACATGTGTATGATTTATTAATAGTTAAAATTAAAGGAGAATTTAAATAGAAAGAGAGAAAAGTTTATGTAAATTTACAATATCCAGATTTAGTAAAAGACTTAACTGTTTTAACTAGCCAAATAAAAGAAGATTCGATAAAATAATTTAATAAGATGATGTTATCAAAACAATAAAAGATGCTAATTGCAATAAAGAGGCAGACTGATTCAGAACATAAATTGATGTTGAAAGGACCATTAAAGATTCTATAATAGTATAATCAAGGAATAAGTCAAACTGATTTTGTTCCTAGTTATTATAATTCTCTTAACTAATATGAGTTAGATCACTTTGATATATTTTCTAAATAAAATGGAGGATTTAAGAAAATTAATTTCAAAAATATTCTCATGTATCAAAAATTATAATCTATTAGTTATAATCTTAAAAAATAGTCCAAAGATATTACCGATATTTAAATTTGAACAATTAATTTTGATTATTAAATTATAATATTTTATATTAATTATTTTTTATATTAATTTTTAATAATTTTAATTATATTTATAATAATTTTTTATTTTATCATTTTTATTATAATATATATATTACTACTATTATTATTTATATTTTTAATAATTTATATTAATTAAAATGAAGTTGCTTATTTTAATAATTTTTACATTGTTAAGCATTTAAATAAATGCATTTATAAATAAAGTACATAAGAAATTAAGAAAATAAAGAAAAAACCCTTTAGGATAATTAAAAGAAGATAATGGAGAAACAATTTAATTATTAGGAATCGGTTAGGATGGGAAAATAAAAAGTAATGAAATTCTTATTAAAGAAATGAATAAACCAATAGTTGATGAATGTGAATACTCATAGAAAGTTGAATATCCTTTGTGTTTGAAATTAGACTGTAATTTGTGTCAAAGGACTTAAAAATGTGGCTGGTGCTAAATATCTAATAAATGTATTCCGACTGCATGTGATACTGATTGCATTAATTTACAAGGTTTTACTCAGTTTGTTAATCATTGTCCAAATCCTACTAAAGTTATTTATATTATCATTATATTATTATCATACTAACATATCATCATATTAATATATCTTTAAATTACTATTATTATTATTATTATCATAATTATTATAATAATAATAAAGTAAGTAACTAACGGATCAATTTCAAACTTTAATGAAGAAGCAACAAAGATGATCCATCCTGAAATGGCAATTGCTAAGCTTAAAGTAAGAACCACAAGAACTAAATATTACTCTTTAAGCAAATAACATAAAATGGGAACACAATAATCATCAGAAACCATTTAAATTCACAATGGAAAGGAAAAAGAAAACCCAGATTTTTTTTATAAAAAATCTGATTCTAATCCTTTTTATTAAAGCACTTGTATTTTATATTTATATATTTTAAGCAATTCACATTCCTGTTTCTCAATAGGTTGATTCCAAGTATTACTATCAGAATTCAGGAAATTAAATTGAAAAGGATAATGAATAAGATATATAAACTCATGGAATTGATGGTTCAAATCAAAAAGAATAAAATAATAATTTGTAATTACAATAAAATTAAAAAGATATTCATTATTAATTCCATTTAGATAATGTTTATCCATAATATAAAAAAAAGTGATTATTATTTTACATTTATTTATCTTCTTTATTTTCATTTGTCTTAATATAAAGAATTTTTATTATTATATATAAATTATTTATTGTAGATATTAATAATAATTATAATAATTTAAATGAAGATCTGTAATTTATTAATATTAATTTAAATATTAATTAATATTTAGTTGATTTGTAATAACCATAAAAATAAGAAACATTCTTATAAACACTACAAAAAAAGTTAAAAAAAATTAAGAAAATACAAAAAATAAAATGTTCCTATTTTTGATTATGAATTACATGAAAATGATAATAAAACTTCCCACATATAATAAAATAAACCAGTTACAACAATAACAGTATAATAGAATTAATAAGAGAAATAATAATAAACTTAAGTAGAATAAAAACATATTGAACATGTAGAACACAGTGAACATTTAGAATATCATGATGATCATGATGAACATGATGAACATCATTAATAAACAAGCGAATAGCATATTGATAACATGTAATAAAATAACAATAATGTAAATAACTTGATTGTAGAAAAATAAGAAAAAAGATAAAATACTTTAATGCATGAATCAAATAAAGATCGTTAACATAATAATGATTTTCAATAAAACTAAAATGAATACTAAGATGTAGAACTTGTAAATAGCATAAGTAAATATAGTAAAGTAGACTTAAAAGACAAACTAAAACCAAAATAAGAAGAACCTATTTATAATAAAGAATCATATTATAAAATGAATGAGCAGCCAGAAATTAAAAAGAGTGTAATATTTGAAGAAAGAATTCACTCAACAACCCCTATCGCATTATAAGAAATAGACGGACTATGGAAAAATTAATAAATAGAACCAGGAATGACAAGTGTTTAATTCTAAAATAAGAGACATTAACAATTATATGAGAAGAATAATGGTGAGGGAGTGTACTTGCCAGTAGTTAGGAGTAAAGTAGCAGTACAGGCTAATTTCAGTGAAAATCCAGATCACATTGCCACTCTATCTAATCCCATCTAGCCATAATCTATCCATCATGTCACCAATACAGTACTCTTGCCATCTCATCTTGACTCCTTTGATGCTCTTTTAACTGGAATGAATAATGAGCTTCTTCATTATAGGACCAATAAGCTTAATATGCCTATTTAATCAAAATTACTCCATCAATCATGATCATATCAATATCTTATTATTATTATTATTATTATTATTATTTTATTGCTATCATCATATCAATATCATATTATTATTATATTATTATCATCATCGTATCAATATCATATTAAATTCATTTTATTTCTTTCTTCCTGTATAAGCAATATCTACATCCTAATGTTTTCATTTTTATTTGAACTCTTCTCATACCACTCAATATACTTATCATAATTTGTTTCATATTAATTCTCATACTTACTATATTGTTGGAAGTTTTACATATAATTATAGATTTGCCTATTGAATTATTAATGATAAGTAATACATGAGAATTAAACATAATTCTAACTTTTTATGATATAGATGATTAAACTGCTATTCAATCTGAATAAGAGCTTGTTTTGAATAATAAATAGCGTATTGAAAGTCTTAAATATTATGAAAGTATTTTGCTAACAGATGATAAAGATTGATGAAAATAGGATTGGTATATCCATAAAATAGTGTGACTTTATGCTACAATTTAGATAACTAATGAAAAACAGAAGTAGTATCCTTTTTGAAGAGATAAGCATTGATCAAGATTATATCGAGCTAGATCTTCATAATTGAGAACCTAACCATTCCCTTATAATCCTCAATCTTAGCAATTATCTGGTCCTATTATAAACTTTTAATTTTCATGTTTTGGTATTGATACAAAGATATTACATCTTCTTGCTTTTCAAATATTTCTAATAATTTATTATTTTATTTTATAATAGGGTGTATTGATTGAATGTGTTCATAGCTTATTGGAAATTCACTCATAAGTTCTATTTTCTAATTAATTTCAATGTTCAATCTTAAGCATAGGAATTATAGACTGTTTTTGCAAGGAGCTTTTATTTCTTGGATTTTAATGAATGGAAACTTTATCAGCAATTATTAAACCGTTTCTATAAAAAATTTTTTGCTGTCTAGATTCTTACCAAATATTTTGTTTAGGAATTCTGTTATACAAAGAATTAACTCACTTTCTTCTAAAAGCAATTTTTTATTGTTTATTATGTTATTTAGCATATAATTCTTATACTATTATATCACTTTTTTTAATATTATTAATTAGATTAACCAATCTTTCACATAATATTATTATATTTATTCATAGTTCCTTTAAATAAATTCAGATATGTCATTGTTTATGCTCTTTATTTTTAAATATAATTGGTTCATGTCCATAAAAAATATTTGAAGTTAATTTATTTAGTTAATTAAATCAATTTCCTGTTAAATTTAATCATCTTTATTTTTTATTTGTATAGAATTTTATACTTATAAAATGTTATTGTTTTATTCTTAATTTAAACTTTGATTTAAATATTCTTAGTTTTATTTTTATAAAAAATAATCAAACATGCTTCAGTTTACTTATTATTATGTAATATTTTGTTAAAAATAATTGCTTTTAAATTATAATTTTTATGTTGGGCTCATAATACAGTTTTAATTAAAATCAATATTTTAGTCTATTTATTAATTAATTTCTAATTATTCATTTGATTCTTAATAAATTATTATCTTAAAACCCTTTAATTATTAATTAATATTTTGTTAATTTAATATTTTTTTTATAATTTTTTATTTATTATAAAATACCAAATATTATATTAAAGCATAAAACTTGAGATTTAGATTATTTTTTATATTCTCTATAATTTTATAATCAGTTTTGTAAATTTACTTGTATTTTATGTTATATAAAAAGCTATCAACTTTTTTTTAAGAAATATCAAAAATAATTTTGCTTATAAATTGTTTTAATTCCTTTTTATTATATTTTAATATCTTTTCAAAAATCTATAATTTTTATGACTTTTAACTCTTTATAATCTATAATGACTAATCATCTTCCTTTTATTTTTAGATTTCTCAATCTTTTAATTCTTATTCCTACCTTTTTTGCTCTTAACTTTATAATTCTATTATCTTTTATTCATAAATTAGTTACTAAACTTTTATATCTTATTTTTAACTTTGGTAAAATTAAATTTTCGTTTATAATTCTTAATATATTTAATCATTTTAATCCTAAATTATTTTATCTTCCTATTCACTTTATAATGAAATTAAACCTTATTGAACTTTTTAAAGATTTTTTTTCATCATAATTAAATATGAATAATATTTATATATTCTATAACCATTCTTAAATAAATAATTATATTTTTTACTGAATTATCTTCTTTATCCAAAATAAACCATTAAATATTTTTAGGTTTTTATTCTTTATTACTTTTAAGATTATGTTATACATTTTTGAATTCATCAATATTCATAATAGGATTATCCTATTATTTACAAATCTTGAAATCTAATAATTTATTAGATTCAAAAGTAATTGTAAGTTATAATTTATCATAATGAAATTAAACATTGTCTAATAAATTCAATCCTTACTTTGGTGCTTTATTTAGTAAACTTGCATTATTATCTAAAAAACCTTTAGGAATATAATTATAATAAAATAAAAATTCATCAATACAATGAAACACTCTATCATTTTAAGATGTTTTGCTGTTATTTAATTTTTTGGCTATTAAACAAAAACTTTACTATCTTAATTCTGTGTTTAATTTATTTACTATACTTTATTATCTTTTTTCTTTATCTCTTTTAATTTCCTCATCATTTTTTTTATATTTTATTAAATCTTCTTATTTTTTTTAAAGCTTTATTATTTCTTCATCTATTTTTTAAATTTATTCTTTGTTATTTTAATATTTTTCTGCTTCATAATCTTTTTCTTCAATTTATTAATTATTTTTTTGATTTTAATTTATTGTAGATATAATTTATTTATTTTAAAATTAATTTTCATTTTCAAATAATTAGCTTTAATTATTAGATTTTTAATATTATATTATTTTCTTATAAGTTTATATATTATCAGACTACATTTACTTTTTAATATTAGATATATTTTAATTTAAATTATCATTATGATTGTCAAAAAAAATATTTTATTATTATTTTTTAAATTCAACATTTTAATAATCAGATATAAACATTTTCAAATTTATTAAATTTTTGAAATATATTTATTATCAAATTTTTTTATTAAATTATATATTTATATATAATTTTTGTTATTAAAATGAAGTTTAATTTGTTTGAAAATGATAAAGTTTAATTATTAAATACATTTATGGAATCTATTAAATAAGAATATAATAAGCCTGATGAATTAATGCAATAATATATAAATGTTTTATAAAAAATTGGATTAATATTGATGATTTATATTGTTTAAAAGTAGGCGATTTAACTAGATTAGGAATTCCTTAAAGATTAGAAGAAATTATTATAAAGAAAATATAATAACGAAATTTTTTAAATAAATTAAAATGTTTAATTATTCTTATCTTTATTTTTTTAATATTTAAACATTTTTTATGATTTATATCTTATAAATAATATATTTTTATATATAATATATATTTTATAATCAATATTTCTTGATGGAAAATAATTAATCAATTAAATAATTTTTATTGTCAATAGCAACTGAAATTAATTAACCTCAATAAAATATGGAAAAGTTTGTAAAAATTTTAGAAGAAAATTGGTTTTCACATATTAATGATTTAAAATCTTTAAAACAAGAGGATTTAATTTAGTTAGGATTTCCTTTATGATTAGCATAAATAATTATTCTTAAACTCGATTAAAATTAAAAAATATAAATCTTAGAACCAAATAATTAAATTTAATTATAATAGTAATAATAAAAGTAATAAGAATAATAGTAATATTTATTATAGTAAAAAAAATAAATTGAATTAAATAGTGAAGTTATAAATCTAGCAAGAGAATAATATGAAAAAATACAAAAACTAGTAATAAATATAAGTAAATACATAATATCTAAAGAATAAAAGACAGATTCTTTGAAAATAATAATAAAAATATTAGAGAATGTTATAAACAATTTTGAAGAAGATAAATTTAGAAAATTAAATTAAAAAAACAGCAAATTATAAGTTAGTATATTTTAATTTCCATGTATAATAGAATTGCTAGAATATATAGGTTTTTAAAAATAAAAAGATGAAACATATTATTTAAAAGAATGTGATAAATTAAAGTTAAATAGTTGCATTTAATTATGTCAAGTAGAAATAAACAATATGAACGATCAATAAGACTATACTTAAACTTATTCGATTTCTTAAAAAGGGATAGAGAAAATATAAGAACACACATCGATAACTAACTACGTAGATATGCTTTAAAAACTAAAAATTATGCGAGATTAAGCTATAAAACCAATAAAAAATAGGCAAACAAGATTGTATTATCTGAAAGAATAAACAATAAGTATATAAAAATAAATGATAAATAATATAGATCAAACAATAAACTAACTAAACCAACAAAGTGAACAAAAGAACTAGGAAACATTAGAAGAAGATAAGGATATGAGAGTTTTAAAAGAATTCATTTTAAGACAACATAAACTGTTATAAGAAGATAGCTAATTTCAAAGCCGTAGTAAAAAAGAATACTAACAACTAATAAACAAGCCTTTATATTTAGAAACAACAGTGCGAGTAAAAATATAGGAGAAGATATTACTGGAATTTCAAATGAGTCCTAAAGAGAAAGTGGAGGATGTGTATCGATTAGTGCGATAAAGTTTAAATGATGAAGGCATTGATTTTATATTATTCACCACTCCCCCTCGATAGATTATGGACTCTCATTATCTCAACAAAACTCTTCAGGAATTATAATCAGTTCCTTCTGCTCTTTTCCACTTCCAATCAAATCATCTTCTTCTTCAATTCAATCCTACTCTCCTCAACAATGCAATACATTTATGATCATTTACATTTTATCATATATTTATCTATATTCATTTTTATATTATCATTAATTCACATATAATCATATAAATAAGTTCCTTCCATTTTATTCTTAAGGTATTCAATGAACTTATCCTATTAATTATGATAATTATTAATCTTATAATCTAACTAAGAAATATCGATATATTTGTACTTCAATCTCTCCAAGTTTTCCCTCTTGATTCTCTCCTTTCCATTCATCCGTCCTCCCTTTAATTCTTATTGATATTTACGTAATAATGGAAAAATCCATTTATCTCGATTATTATGTTTGGTTCAACGAAAATATCCACATTATAATGATCTTCTATATTCTTTTCTATTTATATTTTCACTCCTTTTAACTATTTCATTATCACTTCCGTCACTATTTTCTAAAAATTGCTTTGGATTGCTTCTCTACTATTATGTTTTTTCAAATTACTTAAGTTTACCAATATCAATTCTCTCTCTTTATAGTCCAAATTATAATAATCATCTAGAATTAAATTATTCAAGAATCTTCTCAGTTATTGATTAGGTTAATAAAATATATAGTTTTATTGCTTTAAAATAGAGGATAATAATGTAAGGAATTGAAGATTAATATCTTTTAAATCATAATTAAGAGTAAGAAAGAAACAAGCATTTTTGATAGATTCATGATTATTGAATAAGAATAATGAAAAATCCTGACTGGACATATAAGTTTGAAAATCTTACTTAACTTTATCCCTGAACAAAGTATTATAATCCCAGATATTAAAAAGACTGTAAATATAAAGTATTTAACTAAATTCATGATAATCACATTTATATTTGTTAAGCAAATAATTATTGCTAATATGTATTAGATGTTCTTCTACTTCTTTGTGTTTGAACCTGCAAAATAAATAGTGTTCCATTGAATTCTTTTGTCAATGGTCGGGAATCATGCACTTAACTTTGAATAATTGTTATTTTAATGTCAAATAGTCAAATTGCTTAAAATTCCTTATTCCCATCATCATTTATATAATTTATGTTTAATATTATATATTTTCAAAAAAAGTGGATATTTTCCTTATTAAACAGATAAAGTAGTTTTAAAAAGTCATCTACACTTTATGACTTTGTCCTTACTTTATCAAGGTTATTGTCTACTAAAACTTTAATTACTTTTAATTTAAATTGTTTCATCCCTTCATCTTAATCCAACTCTTCCTCCATTTCATCTTCTATATCATCATTATGATCATCTTAATTACCATTACAATCCTCTTTTTCTTCAATCATATAATCATTCTCTGTATTATTAGTAATTACTTATACATTTTTTAATTTCTCATCTAATCTCTCTTTTTCTTTTAGTCTCCTTCTTTCCTTTCTAGTTAGCTTTTAAGGAAAATCTAATATATTTTCCTCTAATAGAATATCTGCCATTTATTAAAAATCAAATTTATCATCTACATACCTGTTTTGATCTTTTGTAAATTTTAAATAGTTATTATAAAGAACAGTAAGCTATTTTTTAAATTTAAATAAAGCTCCTAATGTTTTATTTTTCCTAACAAAAACAATCCTTAACATCGCATCCCATTCTTTATAATTAATTTAAGGTAAAGGTTATCTTATTTCCAATCTAATAACACTACTTTCAACTTATGGAGGTGGAGTAAAATTCATTTTTCCAACTTTCATTATATGATCAACTTTAGCTAATAATTAAACATTAGCTGACAATCTACAGTATAATTCAGAGTTAGGTTTGGCTACACATCTCATGGCAAATTCCTATTAAAACATAAGTACTGCACATTTATAAACAGGTCTATGAGAAAGCAATTTAAATACTAATGGTGATGATATTTAATAAGGAGTGTTAGCTACACATACATTGAAAAATGGAAATTCAGTTTTTATTGCATCTCCTTTTATTATTTCTAAATTTTTATCATGTTAAAACCTTTTTTTAAGTTTCATTATCATTCGATCATCTATTTCTATGCAAATTACTTTCTTTGCTTTTTGCAGAAGAAGAGCAGTTAAGTTTCCTGTTCCTGGTCCTATTTCTAAAACTATGTCTGTTGTTTAAATTGATGATTTTTCAAATATTTTTACTAAAATTTATTGATTATGAAGAATATGTTAACCAAAAGCTTTATTATATAACATATTATCTTTTGCTACCGTATTTGTTTATTTTTCCATTAATATCTTTTTTTATTGAATATTATATAAAATAATTAAAAGTAATAATAAATATTATAAATTAAATAAATTATTAGTAAAAAAAATAAAAATTTTAATAATAATGAAAGATTAATTCAAAATTTTAATAAGATTTATTAAAATATGTGGGAACTCTGCTCATATAGTAAGAAATATAATTTCAATAAGGAAAAAAGATGAATATCCTGAACTGATTTCAATAGACAATGGATTAGCAACAATAGAAGGTAAATGCAGATAAATAATCATTTTATTAGATAATAATGATTAAAATACTTTGATTACTGTAAAATAAATAATGAAAGAAATAATGAGATCATTAAAATTTCAAAGAACTATTTTATAAGAATTTAATAATGGATATGATTACATCGAAGCAGAATTAAAATAAAAAATGATTGATAATATTTTGTTTTAAATTGATATTATTTAATAAGTGGATGAAGTTTTAAATAATTGCTATTCATCTTTATTAAATGATAATTTAGTTGTGAAATAAGAACTTAAAGTTTGTTAATTAATTTAACAGTAATGTGATTTTGATAATTTGACATTTAAAAATAATGTAGAAATTGATAAAGAATCAATTATCAAATATACAATGGATTTATCTAATGTTGCTCATAATCTTACTAATATTGTTTGTACTTTATAAAAAGATGAAAAGTTAAAAATTTAAGCAAATCTTATCAATGATTTAGCTAACAAATTAGAAAATCAATTTAGAGCAGTATTAAATTCTTTTTATAATTAGAATAAAGTTTAAATAGATAAAGTTCTACTTAATGTAAACAAATTAACAAAAGAATATGTTTAAACTATTTCAAATAATACAGATCAAATTAAAATATAATTTGAGAGCGAAATGAGTCAGATAAAAAATTGCTGTTAATTGATTACGGATTCTTAGCCATTATATAGTAAATTTATACAAAGTTAAGCTTGAATTGAGTTTATTATTTATTTTAATTTATAATTTTTTAATTATTTACTATTTATTATGGATATCAAAAAAATATTAGAAAAACTTAGTTTAGAGTCCGAAGATTTTTAAAAAATATTGGAAATGAAGTTTGAAATATCTTAAAATAAATACTATAATTATAGATTCGATTAAATTTTAATAAACTTTCTGAATTTAGAATATCAATTTGAAATAGAATAATTGCATTCAGATTAATAAAATATAGATTAATTAATAGAAGAATAAGAAAATTAGATTTAAGAACTTAAAATACTTATTTAAAATTAGAAAAATATCAAGTAGAATTTAAAAAATAAAAATTAATTGCTATAATAGCAATTGGAATTAAAAGAATTTAATAATGATGCATTTGAAGAAAACAGTAAAAATTAAGAAGTGTTAGAAATTAAAAATATAAATGACAAATAAGAAATATTAAGAATAAGTAATTAATTAATAGAAAAAATAAAGGTTTAATAGGAAGGCATAGAGAAAATATCAAAATAAAATAACAAAATGTTAAATTAATTAATATTCTTATGAATTACTTAATGAATAATATATATTCATAGTTATTCTAAACTATTCAAAATAAAGTGTTTCCATTATTATTTATCTATATTCCAATCTTAACATTATTTAAATTTTTTTTAAATCTCTGTTTAAATAACTTCTAGTTTATTTTGCTAATAAATTTCATTGTAAATGTCGCTAAACTATTAAAATTAATTCAAAGATAATTTTGATTTCTAACTTTGTTTATTTGAAAGATCTTTATTATCAAATATTTTACATCTTTTGCTTTCTTTTTAAAAGTTATCAATTTTATCTATATTATTAATTGTATTATTATTTTTTGAATTAAAAATATTTTTATTATGTTAATTTTAATTATAATTGTTATCTTATAAATCAAATTCAAACTCTGTTTTATTTTCGATCACAATAAGTCTCTAATCAAGAATAGTATCATCATAGGTATTAATATCAAGCTAATCAATTTATTATTTAAGTAGTTATTATTTTAAGTTAGCATAATGAATAGTGCTTTGAATTAAAACAATAAAGTAATTGAAATATTAATTATTTAAATTTCCAATCTTATTGTATACAAGTTATAAATCTGATATTAATACCTAAATTAAGTTAAAATCCTGGTTTTGTAACATCAAAGCTTAAATAATATCAAATAAAATAGAAAGATAGAACATTAGAATTTTGTTGATATTCTCTTCGAAATTAATTTAATCAATTAAAGATTAAATTTTAATGTTTAGTTTGAATAAAAGTTGAGATATTTAGTGATTTATAATATCCATTTTTTCATCATGATTATCATTGTTTTACATCTGCTATTCTATAATTAAATCAATATGAATATCTTTCAAACTGAATTTTTCTAATATTTTTATCAGTTTCTCATTACATTCTTTTAAAATCATATCTTCAATTTCTATAGTAATATTCGTTTCTTTTAATTTTTCATTATATTTTCTCTTTAAAATTTAGTCATTTTAATCTAATTTAAAATTTATTATTTATTTTTCATTTGCATTAATACTGCTATTTAATTACGACATAGCTTTATTTGATTTTGTGCTTTTTATATTTTTCATATTTATTTTCACACTATCTTCCACTTCTTCTTCTTTAATATCTTCATCAACTTCTTAAATATTACTTATCATTCTTTTATCTCTTTATTATAATGTTTTGTCTAAAAATTTATTTTATTTTGTACTGTTATTTATTTATTATATTTCAAAATCATCAACATCTTAATACTATATTTCTATTTACTATTATTACTAAATAGTTTTTGGTTTGATTTATTGTTAGTACTATTAAAAATTTTCTTATTTTATTTATTATTCAATTATCTCTTATTAATTTGATTACTAAAAAACTTCTTTATTTTTCATTCCTATTACTTAAGAATTATGAAAATTAGCTCTTCTAACCATTTCTTCATATATCTTATTATGGTCATTATTATTATTTAAACTTTTATTTATTCATTAATTATTATTTTATACATTAATTTCTTATTTTTAATTAGAATCTTTATTATATAAATTTTAATTTATTTTTTGTTAATTTTTATCATTAAAATTATCAAAATTTTAATTTATTTTAAATTAGTTATTATCTATTTTTAATTCTTATTAATGTTATTTTTAAAATATTTATTATTATTATTAATGCAAAAACTACAATTCTTACTATTATTATAATTATTATTACTATGAAAATTATTAATACTACTATTATTATTATTATTATTAAAATTATATAAATTGTTATTGCTAATGATTTTATTATTATTATTATTACTACTACTAAAACTAAAGTTTTTATTGAGATTCTTATAATTATAATTATTACAAATAATCTTATTAATATGTTAAAGGCTATTAATAGCCATCTTCAAAAATATTAAGAGTATTTAAAAAAGCTCTAATATCTTGATTACTTATATAAGATGGCTATTAATCTGGTCTTTTTGGAATGTTAATGTAATTAGAATTATTATCTCGATATATCAAATTATTTATTATAAGATTAGAGTAATTTTAATTTTAATTTTTTTAAATATTAGTCGAAACAGCCCTTTTAATTAAATCATCAACTTCAGTTAATAAGTTTTACAAAACTCTATCAGTTACTTACTACTTATTATATTTACTAGTTTTATCTATATTAACTCCATTTTAATTATTGATTTTATTATCCTCTTCAATTTACTCATTTAGAATTTATTCTTTATATTTTATACTCTCTTCTAAATATTAATTATAATTATCTGATTTTTTATATAATTTTGAATAATCTATTTATTTAAATTAATCATTAACATCCTCAATATTACTATTTATTTTTTATATTGTTTAATATAACGGATAATTGTTAGTAATATCATTCATACTATTTTATGAATTAAATTTTGAAAATTTACTATTTTTTAATATACTTTTACTCATCAAATTAGTTGTTTTTTAATTATTATTATTTATATTATTTTTATTAGTTTAATCTTAAATGTTTAAATCAACAATAAATTCTTTGCTTTAATTTAACTATTCTAATTGTTCTTTATATTTTAAATAATCCTCTATACTTTAAATATTTTCTAACTATTTTTTTAATTCGCTCTGCATATTAAATATTATATTAGAATTTTAACTTAATATAAAAATAAAAAAATATAATTATATAAAAAATAAATTATAGATATACATTTATAAAATATATATAAAGAAAAAAACTATAAAATATTTTTAATATTGATAATATATAAATCATGCAAAAATAGATAATGATATTTCGATAATTATTAAAAATAAGAAAATATAGTTTTGCAAGATAAAATAAATAATAAGACTCATAAATATAATGTTTACATGATTTAGAAGATGTAGATTACTAAAAAATATTAGAAGAGAGTATAAAATAAGAAGAAATCGAAACAAATTTAATAAATGAGAATATATTATTAATAGGATATCCTCATAACAAAAATTAAAATGAAGAATAATATGAAAAAAGTAAATAAGAAATAAAAGAATTAAGAGACTAAATAGACTCTGAATTTAATGCGAGTATAAACATATTCCAATTAGACCCATCATAAATGATATTCAACCGTAGATAATTGGCAAAACATTACTTGAAAAAGGAAATCTATTAGGATGTAGATATAGGGGAAATGGAAGAATTAGACACAAGTGTAGTTCGACCATTTCAAATTGATGAATTAACAATTCACATGGAAATGCTACAATATCATCTATAACTCACTTAACCTCAAGATCATCTTGCTTCTCTTGTAGATTTCCTTATCGACTCTGTTCATACTCATTACCCTCAAATTCATTCCCATCTCTTTTTCAATATTCAGCATCTATTTATTAATCAATAAATCACTTCTTCACAATATATGGTTTAACCTAATATTCTCTTCTTTAGAATTTATCTTGCAAATCTCATTCCTCTTCATTCTCTTAAAACCCTTTTCTAAAAAATTGTTACTGAACTTTCTTAATTTCATACCAATAATTAAACTCTCATTAGTTTAGGAATGATGAGGTAAATGACTATTTATGAATTAAGTGATTTTTATTGTAAAGCGTAGGATTTAATGTTATTGTGTAATATTGAAGCTATTTACCATTAATAGAAAGCTATTAATCCAGATCATAAATTTGCTATCATTTTAGAATTACCAAGTTATCAAACTGTTGGATAACTCATTAATTCAAGACTTTCAAATACTAAAAGTATGTAATATTTGTTATTTTTATATTATTTTTATATTATTTAAATTATTATCTTTATTATATTTCATTTATTTAGATAAGAAGATGAGAAATTGATTTGGAATGATGTTTTTTTATTACATAAACATGAATAAGAAGAGACAGATGAGTAGTTAATTGAGAAGCATGTATTGTTAGATATTCTATTTGAAACTAATTTATGGAATCAAAAATATGTTAAGAATCCTTTTATTTATTTATAAAACAGTGAAAATTTTAATTTATAAGAATAATAAATGGTTTCTAAGACATTCAACAAATATTATAAAAAATATACGAGTATATAAAAAATGGCATATAAATTGTAAAATTGATAAAAATAAAGATTATAAAAAAGAGAAAAAATAAATTTATTTATATTTTATGAATAAAAAAATATAATAAAAAATAATAATTATAAATAAATAAAAATTTGAATTGTAAATAAGATGCAGTAATAAATTTAGAGCAAAGAATTTTCTGAGACAAATAATATGATAAAGAAATTGGAGGAGAAATTAAAAGACTGCATTAAAACTTAATAGAAAATAAATAATAGTTCAAGTTTACATGAAGTGGATGATGTAAATTTAAACAGGACTCCATCTAGATTCAATAGACCTATTTCACCTATTAATAAGAACCTGATAACTAGCAAAGATAATATTAAAGTTCAACATTATTTGACCACTCACAATGATTACTCATAGCATAGTATTCTTAATAATAAGTACGCTCATTCTTAAACTAACAATATTTCTCTGACTAATCACTAAGTTTAGCCCTAGTAATTTTAAATACCATAAACATAAACTTAATTATAGTAATAGCCATAAAAGTAATAATAGAACTTAGATAATATTGTACCTAAAAAAGATTCTTTAATTTATACAAGAAAGTCTGAATAATTTCCTTTGAATATTCCTATTCCTAACCATAATAATAATCCTTTGATGAATGTATAGGTAAAATAAATTAATTCTACAAACAATATAGAATCTTTAAAAGAAGAATAATCTGTTTAAGAATTATAATTAATAATTAAATAATTAGAATAAAAAATAATAACTCAATCAAGATAATTAAACCAAAAAGATCTAGAAAATCAAAAATTGTAGAGACAAAATATGGATTATAAATAGTAATTATAATAATAAGGAGAAAAGATTAAATAAAAATTTAAGAATATGTACAACGCTAAAAAATTAGAATATAAAAATAGATATTCTAATTTAATTAAGAAAAAAAATGAAGAAATTAAATAATTAACTTTGGGATTTCCTTTATAATCTCTTTCAAGAAAAAAATCAAATTAATCTCTAAGCATAAAAAGATAAAATAGTAAAAGTGCTCATAAACTAATAAACAATTCGTATTATTAGTAAGAACTATTAGAAATTAAAAAAGAAAACTAAAATTAATATAATAAGTTTAAAAAAGATCTTGAAAAAATAAAAACACAACTATGTATTCATAGAGATTGAAGATATATTTTTACAAAGATATATATTAATAATTATTATTATAAATAAAATGAAATTGATATTAAGCCTGTTTTTGATAGCACTTAGTTTAAATAATTTATCAGCAAGACCTAAACATTATGAACTAGAAAATTATTCATTTGAATAATACGTGATCGATTTCTAGAAAAATTATTCTCCATCTGAATATGAATAGAGAAGAGTATTATTCAATTTGAAATTAGTTGAAATAATGAAACACAATTAAAACCCAAACAACAAATGGAAAAAAGGAGTAAATAGTCATTCGGACTTAACTCATGAGGAATTTAAAGTAAAGAGGTTAATGAGAAAAAACAATGAAGAAAAATAATAATAATAATTTATGAAGATTAAAAAGAACAACTCAAATAAGGTAGAATAAAAAACAGAGGCATAAAGAAAAAGTTTGCCAGATTCAATAAATTGGAAAGATGACATGAACCCAGTCAGAGATTAAATGTGGTGTGGATCCTGTTGGGCATTCTCCACTACTGCTGTTGTTGAAGGACATTTTAACATTTATAACAAAAATGAATATAATAAGTTAGTCTTGTCCACTTAATAATTAGTCTCGTGTCTTGAAAACCCTAATCATTGTGGAGGAACTGGAGGTTTTATACTATAAATATAATATATTATATATTATATTATATATCATATTTTATAATGTGTTATATATCGTGTTATATTATATATCAAGTTATATATGATATTATATAATAAAAAATTATATTATATGATATAAAAATAACATTAATAAAAATAAAGGTTGTTCTGGAGCCACAATTGAACTAGCAATGGAATACATTAAAGCAAATGGACAAACATCAGAAGTAGCTTTCCCTTATTTTGCTGGAGACGGATATTGCTTCTGGGACAGTGTTAAAGAACCTGCTTAAGTTTCAATAGAAGATTATGTTCGATTAAAAAGCAACGATTAAGAAGAAGTATTAGAAGCACTAGCAAATAAAGGTCCATTAGCAATAGTAGTAGATGCTAGTCATTGGTAAGATTATGAAGAGGGAATATTTGATGGATGTGATTACAATAAGAACATTGATATCAATCATGGAGTGGCTTTAGTAGGATACGGCAGTGATAATGGTACTGATTATTGGTTAGTAAGAAATTCATGGGGACCTTATTTTGGAGAAGAAGGTCATATTAGACTCTTAAGGGAGAAGGAAGCTAAATGTGGGGTTGACTCTACTCCTTAGGACGGATCTGCATGTAAAGGAGATAATACACCTTATACTGTTTGTGGAATGTGTGGAATTCTATCAGAGTCTACTTATCCAACAGGAGTCAAACCTATTATCTAAAATCTCATCATCTGATTATACATTCATTAATATTTATCATTTATCTATTATATCATAATCTATCAACACTTACTTATTTTACCTTCTTCTATAAGAACTGGAATTTCTACCGCCATCCATGGTCCTAATGCCATAGCCAATGCATGAGCTATTCCCAACTTAGGAGTATTCTTAGCCCATAATGGCGAAAAATGAATGTCTAAACAAATTTTTCCTCCTCTATACATTTTCGATGTTTTCCCATCCAATTCAGGCAGAACTAACTCTATCGGTGTCAACGGATATGTTGCAGGAATCTTTTATTAATTATTTATTATTATATATTTCTTTATAATTTTTTCATTATTTATTTTATTATTTTTTTATCATTTAATTATCATTTCTTTATTTATTATTTACTTAAAATTCTAGTTTAAACTCATATTTCTCTAAATTATGAATTACCCAACATTTTCCCTTCCAATTTATACCTTCTTTATCACTTTCAATTTTAAACCAATCATTATCCTCTTTCTTGTTTATTTCAACATATTTTATTAATGCTAAATACTCTTCTTTTAATCTTTCTATCCACTTTTCAGTCCTTTAATTAATTTTATATTATTATTATATTATAATTATGAATATTATTATAATTATTCACCCGGGACTAGCTTGAACGGTTAATAATGGTATTTTGGAGACAGTCTATTTAATTTAAGTTTCCATGATTATAATATATATAATCAATATTAATATTATAAATATTGAAAAGTTAATGATATTAAGTTTTAAGAAAAGAAAAATAAGAATATAAGAAAATAAACGAAATTAATGAATGTAATTATAATTAAGAAATTAAAATTAGATGATGAAGATAATAAAATATAATTTATGATGATAATAATAAAAATATATGTTGATAATAATAAATAATATATGATGATAAATGATAATAATATATTATGATTATAATAAAATATAATGTATAATGATAATAATATTTAATAAATGATAATAATCATATTCATTTTCTCTTTTAAGTTACTGCTGAAAACTACTCGAAATCTACAACTCCATTTTCGTCTCCTCCAGTAGCAAGTTTAATCATTTCCCTTAATTCATTATCATCCATAGTTTCACCTAATTCTCTAGCAACTCTCCTAAGATCTGCTAAATCGATAGTATTCTTATTTTCATCTTCAGTGAACTAAATAAACACTTTCCTGTTTTTGGCTTCATCCTCCACAAAATTAGCATCAGCAACTATCAAACTAACAAACTCTTAGAAATCTATCGCTCCACTCTTATCAGTATCCAAAGTAGCTATTATTGAGTAAATTTTACTTGCATTTCCATCATATCCTAATGATTACATTGCCATTTGCAATTCTTTTGGCTGGATTGATCCACTGCTGTCCAAGTCATATAAATCGAATACTTCTTTTAGTTCTATTACTTTCTCTTCTGAAAGTTAAGGACAAACATAATCACTAGGGTTGAATTATTTCTCTTAAGCTTGTTATTAACCTTATTTTCCTTTATTTTAAACTACTTTGCTCATAGCTACTTATTTATTTTTATTTATAAAATTTATTTTATATCTTCTTATATATATATTAACTCATACATATCTTTATATAATAATATAAAACTATTAATGAGTGAATAGATCAGTCATATAATAAATAAATTAAATAAAATAATATTACATGAAAACAAACAATTTAAAAACAAAAATTGATCCAGACAAAGAAGTAGTGGACTCTGTGAAAGCATTATCAGAGGCGAAAATGAAACAAGTATTTAAACTCCAATTAAACAAACTGTTACCGTTCGTAACTCCTCCAACAGCGAAAGCAAGAGATAATAGTAACTACATAATTTATGAGAAGAAATTGAGTATATTATTGGGTATTTATGAGAAATACAATGATTAAGATGATATGGTGAATTTAAACACTTAAACATTTATCTAGATAGTGGGCTGAGATGAATATAGAGATTAATCTACAGCTACTGCCCTTCTTGAAACCAATCTGGTACCACTCACTATCAAAGCTATGTCCTAACCTATTAAAGAAGATTCTGTTCACTTAATTTTAGAGTTACATGAGTTGTTAAATGCTAATCCATCATGTACCATCAAAATTGTTAATCAGAATGCTTGTAAAGATCTTATAGCTAATCTTAATAAGTTCTCAAATAATTCCAAAATACAACACACTGGATTCAAAATACTCAAAAATTGTTCCAAAGTTAAGTAAAATCACCAAAAATTAGCCTAAGATGGAGTTATTCAAGCTATACTAAATCACAATCATAATATTAATGATGATTAAGAATTACAATTAATCTAATTGGAAATTCTTCATAATTTTACTAAATCTGAAGATGGAAAACTCAATTTATAAAATAACTAAGCAGGAATTAATAAAACTATAGAAATAATGTTGAAAAATGGAAATGAAGAATAATTCATTTAAATAGGATCTCAATTATTAGGAAGTATTAGTAAAGAAAGTGATTTAAAAGAAGCAATAATTAATATATTGGAAGAAAAAAATAGTAAAAAAGAAATAGAAAAAAGCCTTGCACTAGTATAATGTCTAGCTTTGGTAGAAGATTTTTGAAGTGAAATAGTAAAAAGCGACATTCACTTAAAGCTGCTAAAAAATATAGAAGAGAATAGTGAAAAAAAAGAAAATGACAAAATAACAGGATCGTCTGCAATAACTCTTAGCAGAATGTTAGAGAAGAATATAATAGATGATATTGTCAAGGAAGATGGACTAAACATAATGAAAAAAGCATTAAAAGCAAGTAATAATAAAGTATTGAATGAAGGTTTATTTCAGTTCTATAAAGAAATAGTCAAAATTGAGCCATAATTGGTGATTGAGTCAGGGTCAATTTAGAAGATTATTGATATTGTTGATTTCAATAAAAAAGATAGAGAATTAATCAAAGATTTAAACAGCATTTTAACTTCTGTTCAGCATGAAATAACTATTCCAGGAAGATTGTAGTTGTTGATTGAAATTATCAAGGAAAATAGGCCCGATAAATATATTGTTTAAAATTGTCTTAATAATATTTTACAGTTAATTAATAATCAAATAGATCAATAGGATTATCACAAATTACTCCCTCTCATTGTTGATTTGGTACCTGAAACAGATAAATGCAAGCATTCGAATATTGTCATTTTGCAAATTATTCAGTATTATTAAATTTATTAAACTTATAAATATGTTATCTTATTATAATATCATAATATATCAAATTATTATAATATTAATATAAAATAATTATGAATATAAAAGATCTCTAAATTCATATCCTGAAACAAAAACTCTTTTAAAGAATCCAATAGATGAATGGAGGAACCATATATAATCTTTCATGAATAACCAAAATTATAGCTAGGTTAAAAGAAAATCTATTGTAGTGAATTATTTTTAATAGAAAAAAATGAAAGCTAATGAAATTGATGTTCTTAATCCATAAGAAATCAATTAATAGTAATAATTGGGAATAAATATTATGGCTTAGTTATTTGATGAATAAGATGTCTTCAATTTTAATAAAAAAATATAAAAATCCTTTAATGATTATTCTTAATCTGAATAAATTTAAGATGCTTTGAATTTAGAGTCCAGATTAGAAACTCTTAATTGTTTATTCAAAATTAATAAATTTTAAAATCAAATTAAAATTGACAATGCTTGTAATTCTCTAATAGAATTTTCTAACAAAATATTAAAACTAAAAAATAATAATAAGTTAATACTAACAGGTAATAAATGCTATGAAAGTTATATCCTTAATACTGAATAAATCAATTAACACGAATAAATAAAACAAGAATATATAAATTTTGTAAATGAATTATTAAATAATAATAAATCTGAAATCAGTTAAGTTTCTGCTGTTATTCAAAGCACTCTTAATGTACTAAAAAATGAAAGTGTTATTTAATATGAAGATTATTCAAGTAACAACAAAAATAAACTTGATAGATTAATTGAAAATTTAACAACAATCAATAGAAAATATGATGACTAAGCAATTCAATAGAATTCATTAGAAATTTTAGAATTACTGGCAAGGGATAAATAAACAAGAATGAAAATTGTTTAAGAAGGAGGAGTGAAACTTATAAATTAAATTTTATTCAACCCTAAAACAAATTAGAAAGTGGGAATTTAAGCAGTTTAATTACTTAAAAAACTCGAAATTGACAATATTCCCAATCTAAATGAATCTTATCAGTCCTTGCAAACATTTCTCACTAACCAAAATAATAATTAAGAAGTTTAAGAAGTTTCCTAGCAATTATTATTAGATCTCATTATGGCAAGTTAAGAAAGACAAAAATAATTATAGCAAGTCAACAAGAATGCTACTCTTTCTAAAAAAGAACATGAAAATTTTATTGATATTTAATATCAGATTTAAGAGTTACTTAAAAAACTTAAGTCTTAAAATTAATTATTTGAAAATGTTTAGCTATTAAATCAACTAAATAATGTTTAACTTCTTTAATTATATAACTAATAATTATTAGATAATAATATAATTGCAAGTTATATTAAAAATATAAAGTAATAATTGGCCTAAGATCAATCTTAAATAATTTTGAAAGGCTAGATTGAAGATTATCAATAAGTTATCTCATTAAATTTACAAAATATATAATAATTGGTATATTATGCAGACAATCAATAAATATAATAGATTAATAAGGAATTAATTTAAAATGATGCTATTGAAATTTTAACTGAATGTTTAAAATAAAATCATAATTTGAATAATCCATTAATAAGAAATACAGAATTAATATTAAGTTTATTAAATAATGAATAAATAAAAGATACATTTAAAAAAGATTTCAAAAAAAAATTAATTTATAATTAAATTCCTAAATTTTTATTAGAACTTTAAGAAACCTTGACTGATTAAGTAGCAATTAAAAATTGCTAAGATTTACTATTTAAACTAGTTGATTTTGATTAAAACTGTATTAACCCTTAAGAATAATAATAATTAATTAAAAATGTAATTTAGTCTATTAAAAATGAAAATAACTAATAAGGATTTGAAATTTTAAATAAAATTGTCGATGAAAATCCTTCATCTTTAGAAAATATAAATATTTTGGATATTGTTGTAAAGAATATTAAATAAAATTAATAAATAAGTGATAATTAAATTAAATTATTAGATAAATTAGACAAGAATAATTTAAGTTATGAAAATTTCAGAATAATAACAGATAATATGAACAATTTATAAAATTTAAATTAAGGTAATAGTTAAAAAATATTAAAAGTTTTAAATGATAGTTCTAAATTAAAATAGATAAAATTTAAGGTAGATTAAGATGTAAAGTTATAATAATAAGTAAAATAATTAGAAAATTAAAATGCTAATGACAATCATGCAATAAAATAATTAGAAAATGTAACTCCTGAAGAAATATTAAAAAATGAATAAGAAAAATTGAAATAAATAAATGATACAGAAATTTAATAAATAATAAAAGAAATATATGAATATGATATAAAATAAAATTAAGATAAAAATTAAGTATAAGATTTAATAAAATTAGGAAAAGATGAAGATTTATTAAAAAAATTAACTACAGATGTTTAAAATTTAGATGCAAGTAATCAAGCAAAATAAATAAACATTCTTAAAAATATAGTTCCTCATGTAGTTAAAAAAAATAAATT
>Ga0315908_10000572_pt1 | contig 29061 bp, 21 predicted proteins | sample LakEriMetagenome_12_FD_203520 | JGI IMG/M metagenome (GOLD analysis project Ga0315908, IMG submission 203520) | Freshwater fungal communities from buoy surface, Lake Erie, Ohio, United States - Buoy 4 MA124 | ecosystem: Environmental > Aquatic > Freshwater > Lake > Lake biofilm | place: USA...
GGGCAGTGCCGCCGGGCGGCCCTGGCCGAGGTCGGCGACTTCGCGGGCGTGCGCGACCACGGGGCCGATGACTACGTGCTCTCGCGGCTGGTGCTGGCCCGCGGCTGGCGGCTGCGGCTGGCCGCCGAGCCGGTGCGCACCGTGCAGGCGACGTGGTCGTGGCGGCAGCTCGCGCAGCGGCACCTGCGGCACTCGAGTCTGCGCCGCCGCATGGTCCCCTGGGCCTATCCACTCGAGCTGCTGCTCAATCCCGTGCCCTGGGCGCTGGCGCTGTTGGCGACCGATCTCGCGTGGCTCGCCGCTCCGCTCGTCGCGGTCAAGATGGCGATCGAGATCTCCGCCGCCGGGCTGCTCCGGGGCCGCTCGCTCGCCTGGCGGCACGCCGCCGCGATCCCGCTCAAGGACCTGCTCTACTTCACCGGATGGTTCGCCTCGTTCGCCGTCCGCACGGTCGTCTGGCGCGGCAAGGCCTATGCAATCGGCCCGGGTGGCCGACTCGCGCCCCTCGAATCGGCTCCGGCGGTGGACTTCGCCGCCCGTCGAGCCGCATAAACGTCGTGCCACCCGGATGCACACGTTTTGGTTTGGGCGTAACTCGCACATCTCGCCCCGTCGTTGAGCCAGTCTGCCTCTTGGGACTGGTGTTGCGTTTCCTGTCTTTCGGGTTTGGCGGTTCCGTTCCTTGAAGCCCGGGGCGCGGGCCGAGGGAATGCGGATGGCCTCCCGTGGAGCGACGCGGATTCCCTCATCTGAAGATGCGGGCTTCCCGGCAGCGGCGCCGGCGTGGCCGCCGCGTCGCTGGTTCCGAGGCTCAACATCTGTTTCAGCTGCTCTCGCTGCATGCAGGCAGCGGCTCGCGCCCGGGAAACCGATGGCGAAAACGACCGTTCCGTCGGCCGGGGTGAGCGAGATGTGCGAGTGACGCCCTTTTGCTTTTCCGCGGAGGCGCCCAACAGAGCAGCGCCGCTGCAGGGATCCGGCTGCGAATCGGGTTGTGCCGGACCCGTGAACAGGGGATCGGTCCCGTCACCGACCCAAGAAGCCCCGGGTGGAAACCCGGGGGCTCCGGGCACGACAACCAGCCCGCGGGCCATGCCGCATGACGGCATGTGAACCCCGCGCTCCAACCCGCATCGCATGGCGCCGGGGAAGGCATGCGACCCGGAGTCCACCGGCTTCCGCCGGGGGACTCTTGTGCCGTTCGCGCGTGTCAAGCCGAGAGCAGGACTGGGGAACGCGCACCATCAAAATGCCCTCGCCTGGAGGCCTGCGCCACGGCGCTGCTGAAGCACTCGTATTTCCGACGGTCGGAGACCGCCGCTACAGTGGTCGGTGGCGATTCCCGCGACAAGCGATCCCCTGCGGAGACGAACTGATGCGCCCACTCCTGGCATGGCTGCTGCTCATTCCCGGCTTCGTCGCCGCTGCCGAGCCGCCCCTCCGGGTGGGAATGGAGCTTTCGTACCCGCCCTTCGAGATGACCGATCCACAGGGGCGGCCGGCAGGCGTGAGCGTGAAACTCGCCGAGGCGCTCGGCCGGCACCTCGGCCGCGAGGTCGTGATCGAGAACATCGCCTTCGACGGGCTTGTGACGGCCCTCAAGACCCGCAAGATCGACTGCGTGATCTCGTCGATGACGGCCACGCCCGAGCGGCGCAAGTCGATCGCCTTTTCCGCGCCGTATCTCAAGACCGGCCTCGCGCTGCTGGTGGCGGTCAACTCACCGGTGCAGGCTGCGGCCGACCTCGACGCGCCGGGCCGCGTCGTCGCCGTGAAAAAGGGCACCACCGGGCACCAGTACGCGGCCACCGCGCTGAAGCGGGCGCGGGTGCTGGTGCTCGACAAAGAAGCGGCGGCCGTGCTCGAGGTCGTGCAGGGAAAGGCCGATGCGTTCATCTACGACTCGCTGTCCGTCTTCCAGAACCACCGCCGGCACCCGGCGCAGACCAGGGCGATCCTCGCCCCCTTCCGTGAGGAGACATGGGCGATCGGTTTGCGGCACGGCGACGACGAACTGCGCCGGCGGGTCGACGAGTTTCTGGAAACGTTTCGCGCTGCTGGGGGGTTCGAGCGGCTCGGGGACGAGTTCCTTGCGGAAGAGAAAGCCTTCTTCAAGGCCGAAGGCCTGCCGTTCTACTTTTGACCCGCACGGCCGGCGTTGATCCGTGCGGCATGGATGCCAGGAAGGCCCTCACACCCGGAGTCCCCGGGTTGCCACCCGGGGCTTCTTGGGCCGCACACGCGGCAGACGCACAAACACCGTCCGGGGGGTTCGATCCGTGCGGCATGGATGCCAGGAAGGCCCTCACACCCGGAGTCCCCGGGTTGCCACCCGGGGCTTTATTGATTCAGCGCGCCGCTTCCACAAAAAGCCCCCGGCGGAAGCCGGGGGACTCCGGGCCATACGGCCTCCCCGCTGCCCAGTCCGCACGACCCCGCGCATTGACGAATGGGCGGCGTCGGAAGTACTGTCTTTGCCATGGTGCGGCGGCTACCCCTCACTCTCGCGATCGCCTTGGCATGCTCGACCGTGCTGGCGGGAGTGCCTCGCATCGCGGCTGCCTCCGATCCCCAGACCGGTCCAGTCATCTTGCCTCTGCCGTTCGACCCGGAGAGGGTTTCTGAATCCCGCGGCGAAGCGACCGAGAAGGAGCGGGAAGAGGAAGAGTCGGCCGACGCCGAACTCGACCTCTTCACGCGGCCGCGGATCGCCGTCGTGCTCGACATGCGTTGCACCGGCCGCACCGCGCCTGATTCTTCTCGGGCGACGGCCGGCTCCTGCGACTCTGCCCGCTTCATTCGCGGCCCCCCTGCCGGCTGATTCACCGCGCGGCATCTTCGCCGTGCGGACCGTGCCGCGCCCGCCCGGTCTCCCGGGCCGAATCTTTCCCGAGCCGCCCTCGTCATCGTGTCGCGGGCCGGCATCCTGCCATCCACCGTCGGTTTTCGCATGCCCGCTTCAGAAAGTACACGCGACGCGGTCGCCCAGGCCATCGCCGACACCGCGCGGTTCCTGCCCACGCAGGGACCGATCGACGTCTTCGTCGCGCAGAACATCCTCCAAGGTTTCGAGGACCGCCCGTACGAGGCCGCGGTCGTCGAGGCGGCGGGCCTGTTCGGCACCGAGCCGTTCATGCCCGAGTCGGTGTACCGCGAGGAGCTGGCCCGCGGCCGGATCCGCGCCGCCGACATCGAGGCGGCCGTCGATGCAGAGCTCGGCGACACGGGCGGCACGAGGCTGGCGGCCGGACGGGTCACGCTCCACGCACTGCGGCTCGCGCTGCTCAAGCATCCCGTGCATCAAGAGGACGATGACGCCGTCCGCTGGACATTGACCGAGCGGGAGCCGTTCGCGACGGCCGACGCCCAGGACCTGTGGCACGCCTGCATGGAGGCTGTGTCGTTGTTTCGGCCCGCCGTGCTCGACGGCCGCCCCCCCGCGCGGCCCCGCGATCTGATCGTGGCCGTCGCCCCGGCACTCGACACCGACGCCCTCGTGCATCCGCGGTTGATCCGGCTGTGCGCCGCGTTCCTCGACCAGGGCGTTGCGGCCCGGCAGATGCCCGGTCGCGACCTCGGACTGCTCCAGGCCTCCGCCCGACTGCTGGCGTGGCCGTTCGGTCCCGTGGAGCCCTGGGCAACGCGGCTTTCGGGCGCCATGAAGGCCGTCCGCGGCCGTGATTCGCTCGACGTGATCGTGGACGAGATCCACGCGATCGGCGTGCCGCCATCCCATCGCGACGAGGTCGTCGGCCGCACACTCCTCGCCCTGCGCGGCTGGGCGGGCATGATCCACCAGCTCGAGCAACGCCCCGACCGCACCCCTGTCCGCCGCGTGCCGGCGCGGCTGGCGGACTTTCTCGCCCTCCGCCTCGTGCTGGACCGCTTGGCCGCGGAGTGGGCCGCGGCCGCGTTCGGCCGCGCCGGCGACATGGCCGGGCTGTGGACGGATTTGCGCGACCGGCATCCGCCGCAGCGGGGCCCGGGCAGCGTGGCCCGCGCGTTCCTTCTGTGCCAGGTGGCCCAGCTCGTCGGCCTCACCGCCGCCGACATCCGCGGACTCGACGCCCCCGATCTCGCGGAGCTCGAACGCGCGGTGCAGCAGTTCGATGCGGTCGCCCGCCGCCGGCTGTTTCACCTCGCCTACGAGCGGCGCCACCGGATCGTCACCCTCGACGCATTGGCGGCCCACGAGGCAGCTCCCCCGCCTGCGGACCGGCCGGCGGCGCAGGCAGTGTTCTGCATGGATGATCGCTGTGAGTCGTTTCGCCGGCACCTGGAGGAACGCGGGCCGGAGTGGGAAACGTTCGGCGCGGCGGGCTTCTTCTTCGTGCCCATGTACTACCGCGGCATCGACGACTGGCACGCCACGCCGCTGTGTCCGATCGTGATGCGGCCCCAGCACACGGTCTTCGAGGTGCCCGTCGAGGAAGCAGCGGGCCGCCACCGCCTGCGGCAGGCGGTTCGACGAACGCTGGGGCGACTGCAGGGCGGCGTCTCCTCGGCCCACCGCACGCTGCTCGGCGGCAGCCTGCTCGCCGCCGTGGGCGGGGCGATCGCCGCAGTTCCCCTCGTGGCCCGTGTAGTGTTTCCCCGATCAACCGACCGGATGGCCCGCACGACGACGGAACTCGGCCGGGGGCGGGTCGCGACGCGACTCCTGGTGGATCGCCAGGAGGATCGGCCCTTGGCGGACGGCACGTTCGCCGGGTTCACGGTGGGCGAGCAGGCGGCGATCGTTCGCCGCCTGCTCGAGGACATCGGACTGACGCGACGGTTCGCGCCGCTCGTCGCGGTGCTCGGCCACGGCTCGACGAGCCTCAACAACCCGCACGAGAGCGCCTACGACTGCGGCGCCTGCGGCGGCGGTCGCGGCGGCGCGAACGCCCGGGCCTTCGCGCTGATGGCCAACGACCCGCGGGTCCGGCGGAGGCTCGCCGCCGCCGGACTGGCGATTCCCGCCGACACGGTGTTCATCGGCGGCATGCTCGACACCTGCTCCAACGCCCTTGTGTTTTACGATCGTGACCACGTCCCGCCGACGCATCGCGACGAACTCGCGGCCTTCACCGTGGCCTGCGACATCGCCCGGGCGGCCGACGCGCAGGAGCGGTGCCGGCGATTCGCTTCCGTGCCGCTCAACGTGTCGACCGACGAGGCGCTGCGCTGCGTCGAGGCCCGGGCCGCGGACCTCGCCCAGGTGCGGCCCGAACTCGGCCACGCCACCAACGCGGTCTGCCTGATCGGCCGCCGGCAGCGGTCCCGCGGCTTGTTTCTCGACCGCCGTGCGTTCCTCGTGTCGTACGACCCTGAGGCCGATGCCGACGGCGCCATCCTGGCCCGCACGCTCGCCGCCGTGGGACCGGTCGCCGCGGGCATCAACCTCGCCTACACGTTGTCGCGGATCGATCCGATCGGCTACGGCTGCGGCACGAAGCTGCCCCACAACATCACCGGGCTGATCGGCGTGATGGACGGCCATGCCAGCGACCTGCGGACCGGGCTCCCCTGGCAGACGGTCGAGATCCACGAGCCGGTGCGGCTGCTCGTCGTCATCGACGCGCCACCCGACCGGATAACGACCGCGATCGCCCGTGTGCCGGCGGTGGAACGGCTCGTGGCGAACCGGTGGGTGCATCTGGCCGCGTGGCACGGCTCCCGCGGCGGACTCGCGTCGTTCGCCGGCGGGCAGTTCGTGGCCTACGTGCCTGAGTCGGACCGGCTGCCGACGGTGCCCCGGTCCGTCGACTGGTTCGCCGGCCATCGCGGCCACCTGCCTCCCGTTCGCACGGCAGCCGCACTCGGCGGAGGCCTGCGATGAGCCTCCTGGCCGCCGTGCTCGAACCGGAGCGGACACACGACCTCGTGGCGGCGCTGGTCGTCGCCCAGTTGGCGGCGCCTGCGTTGGCGCTGCTCGGCATCGGCATCCCGCCGCTGCTCGGCCGCCCGCTGTCCGAGCGCACCACCAGTCGGCTCGTCGGCACCGGGTTCGCCACCGCCTTCCTCGCGGCGCTGGTCATGTTCGGCGTGCTGGCGGGCCGCGGCTTCGCGCCCGAGACCGTCCACCTCGGAACCTGGTTCTCCTTCGACCGTCACGCGGCGACCATCGACCTGGTGGCGGACGGCCTGTCGGTGCCCTACGTCTGCTTCTCGACCGGCCTGTGCCTGCTGGTCAACGCCTTCGCGGGCAGATACCTGCACCGCGAACCAGGCTTCACCCGCTTCTTCGTGCTCCTCGCCGTGTTCGGCACCGGCATGAACCTGATGGTGCTGGCCGGGAGCTTCGACGTGCTGTTCGCCGGCTGGGAACTGATCGGCATCTCGTCCACGCTGCTCATCGGCTTCTTCCACGAGCGGCCCAACGCCGTGCGGGCCGCGATCCGGGCCTTCGTCACGTATCGAATCTGCGACGTCGGCCTGCTGGCGGCGAGCGTCGTCGCCCACACCGCGGTCGGATCCGGCGACTTCGACCGCCTGTTCCACGGCGGCTGGCCGGACGCGACCTGCCTCGTGCCGGCCGCCCCGGCCACGCTCCTGGCGCTGCTGCTGATCTTCGCGACCCTTGGCAAGACGGCGCAGGTGCCGTTCACGGGCTGGCTGCCCCTGGCGATGGAGGGGCCGACGCCTTCGAGCGCCATCTTCTACGGCGCGTTGTCGATCCATGCGGGCGCCTACGTGCTGCTGCGGTGCGAGCCGCTCCTCCAGGCCGCGCCTCTGGCAGGCTGGCTCCTCGTGACCATCGGTTCCGTCACCGCGGCGCACGCCAACGCGGTGGGCCGCGTGCAGACTGACCTCAAGAGCATGCTGGCCTATGGATCGATGGCGCAGGCGGGACTGATTTTCGTGGAGATCGGGCTGGGCTGGCGGGTCGTACCGCTCGTGCATGTCGTCAGCCATGCCATCCTGCGCAGCCTGCAGATCCTCCGCTCGCCGTCAGCGCTCCATGACCGACACACGCTGGTTGCCGCGCTCGGCGGCCAGCCGGGGGCGGGACGATCTTGGACCGACCGGCTGCCGCAAGCCTGGCGGCTCGCGATCTACCGGCTGGCGCTGGATCGCGGCTACGAGGAGATGGCCGTGGCCCGACTGGTGGTCGAGCCCTTTCGCCGCCTCGTCGATCGCCTGGACGCCTGGGAGCGAGCCGGGGCCGATTGGCTGGGCGATCTGCGGCTGCGCGGGCCACGCGACCGGGAGCCCCTGCCATGAGCGGCCTCGACCCAGCAACCCTTGTCCTGGGCGCCGGCGCCGCCGCGGTGGCCGCGCCGCTGGCCGCGGCCGGCCTGCTACAGTTCGAGAGCCGGCGGGCGAACCCGCGGCCACCTGCCGTCGCCGCGCTCGTCGTGACGGTGCTGTCGGGGTTCATGATGCTCTCCACCTGGAGCGCGACACCGCAGACCTTCAGCCGCGGCGATCGGCTCGGCGGGGGCGCCGCGTTCCACGTGGACGGCGTGACCGCCACCATGCTGCCGTTCGTGGCCGGCTGCCTGCTGCTGGTGTTCGCGACCGTGCCGCGGCGGATGCTCTCGGCAGGGATGACCACCTGGTGCCTCGCGGGCGCGGCGGCCACGTTCGGCCTGTTCCTCACCGCGCATCCAATCCTCGTCTTGGCCCTGTCGGCCATGGGGGCCGGGGCGGTGTGGCGGGCGACCCGCGACCATCCGGGCGGGCGACCCGCAGCTCGCGTCTACGCCTTCGTGATGGGCGCGAGCCTCGTCTGCGCGGCGGCGGGCACCGCCATGATGCTCGCCGACCCGCCCTGGGAATCCGGCTGCGGCTGGGTGGGGACTGCGGGCGGCTGGCTCGTGGCCCTGGCCGTGGTCGTCCGCGAGGGTCTGTTCCCCTTCCATGTCTGGGTGCCGATGCTGTTCGCCGGCGCGCCCCTGCCCATCGCGCTGTTGGCGACGGTGCCGCAGGTGGGCAGCTACGCGGCCATCCGGCTCCTGCTCGGGCATGCAGACGGCGTGGCTCAGGAGCTCGTGGCGCTCGCGCTGCTCGGTCCAGCGACCGCGGTCTACGGTGCGGCGCTGGCGCTGGTGCAGCGCGACCTGTGCCGCCTGATCGGCACGCTGGCCTTCAGCCAGTCGGCGCTCGTGCTGGCAGGCCTCGCGGGCACGCTGCCCATGGAACTCGCCGGCGGCTTGTGCGTGTGGATCGCCAGCGGCCTGTCACTGACCGGCATCGGCATCGTCGCCGCGGCGCTCGAGGGCCGGGCGGGGTCGCTGCGGCTCGACCTCCCGCAGGGCCGGTTCTGGGATGCGCCCGCCCTGGCGGCTTTTTTCCTCCTCTTCGGCCTGGCCGGCATCGGCCTGCCAGGCACGCTCTCCTTCGTGGCCGACGACCTGATCATCGCCGGCAGCCTCGCCGAGCACCTCCACTGCGGGATCCTCGTCATCCTGTCCACCGTCTTCGCCGGCATCGCGGTCGTCCGCGGCTGGTTCGGCATCTTCGGCGGCCCGCCCACCGTCGATGCCCCGCGGCACGCAATCCTGCCCCGGGAGCGGATCGGGTGCGCGGTGTTGCTGGCGGTCATCTTTGGGCTGGGGCTGTTTCCGCGGCCCCTCGTCCAGACTCTCGCGCAGGCCTGCGTCCCGCTGCTGCGTCACCCGACCGTCGCCCCCTCACCGGTGCATCACGTGCCCCCAGGAGTGCCCCTGCGATGAACGATCCAACCCACGCTCCGGCCCCGGGGATCGGCGGCCCCGTGCCCCGCGGCACGCCGGCCGGATTCGTCCGCTTCCTGCGTGCCGACCTGACGAGCGGCTTCTTCGTGTTCCTCATCGCCCTGCCGCTGTGCCTCGGGATCGCCATGGCGAGCGGCTTCCCGCCTGTGGCCGGCGTATTCACGGCGGTCGTGGGCGGACTTCTGACGACGTTCATCAGCAACTCGGAGCTGACGATCAAGGGTCCGGCTGCCGGCCTGATCGTGATCGTGCTCGGCGCCATGCAGGCCTTCGGCTTCACGGGTGGTGCCGACCCGGCGGCCGATCTGGCCGCCTACCGCCTGACGCTCGCGGTGGCCTGCGTGGCGGGACTGGTGCAGGTGGCGCTGGCGCTGCTGCGGTTCGGCGGGCTCAGCGAGTTCTTCCCCACGGCCGTGGTGCACGGCATGCTCGCCTCGATCGGCCTGATCATCATGCTCAAACAACTGCCGGTCGTGTTCGGCCAGAAGGCCAGCGGCGAGCCGCTGGAGTTGATTCGCGCCCTGCCGGAGAAGATCGCCCACCTCAACCCGCAGATCGCCATCATCGGCCTGGTGAGCCTGGCGATCCTGTTCGGCTTCCCGCGCCTCAAGCCGCGGCTCCGGCCGGCCTGGTTGCGGATGCTCCCCGCGCAACTGCTCGTGCTCGCTGTGGCGGTGCCGCTGGGGATGTGGTTCGACCTGGCCCGCGAGCACACCTATTCCTTCCTCGGCCACGAGTATCGACTGGGCAAGTCGTTCCTGGTCAGCGTGCCCGGCAACCTGGCGGCCGCGGTGACGACGCCCGACTTCGGTGCGTTTACCGCGGCCGCAACCCGGATCACGGCCGTCTGGTGGGTCGTGCTCTTCGCGGCCGTCGGCAGCATCGAGTCGCTGCTCTCCGCCAAGGCCATCGACCTCGTCGATCCCTGGAAGCGCAAGACCGCGATGGACCGCGACCTGCTCGCGGTCGGCGTGGCCAACGTGGCGGCCGGCGCGATCGGCGGGCTGCCGATGATCTCCGAGATCGTCCGCAGCAAGGCCAACATCGACAACGGAGCCCGGACGCGGTTCGCCGACCTGTGGCACGCCGTGTTCCTGCTCGGCTTCGTCGCCCTGCTGCCGGGGCTGATCCATCGCATCCCGCTTTCCGCGCTCGCGGCGATGCTCGCCTACACAGGCTTCCGCCTCGCCTCACCCCGGGAGTTCATCGACGTGTTCCGGATCGGCGCGGAGCAGCTCGTGATCTTCGTCGCCACCATCGTCGGCGTGCTGGCGACCGATCTCCTGATCGGCGTGGGTATCGGGGTGGCGACCAAGTTCGCGATCCATGCGATCAACGGCGTGCCGCCCCGGGAATTTTTCAAGCCCTTCCTCGATGTCACGACGATCGACGACTCAACCGTGCAGATCGACGCCGGCGGGTCGGCGGTATTTTCCAACTGGATCCCCTTCCGCCGGCAGATCGAGCACCTCGGGCTCGTGCAGCGGAACAACGTGACCTTGAACCTCGCCGGCACCCGGCTCGTCGATGCCAACGTGATGGAGAAATTACACGCCCTGCAGGATGAGTTCACCCGGGCCGGGCTGCGACTCGACATCATCGGCCTCGAGGGGCACCGGCCGGTGTCGTCCCATCCGCTCTCCGCCCGCCGCCGCCCTCTGTAGCGGCGGTCTCCGGCCGTCGTGCCGGGTTGCCGGAAACGCGAAGCGTACGCTGAGGGAATCCGCGTCGCTGCACCAGAGGCCACCCGCATTCCGCTCGGCTCACGCCTTTTGATGTTGCGCCGAGTGGCTCGAGAGAGGGTCGCCGCTGCAGGAATCCGGTTGCGAACGTCGTTTTGCAGATCCTTTGCATTGGGCATCGGTCTCGTCATTCGTCCAAGAAGCCCCGGGTGAAAACCCGGGGACACCGGGCACGAATACCACCCCGCGGTCCATGCCGGATGACGGCACGCAATTTCCCGGCTCGAACCCACGTCACATGGCACCTGGGAAGGCATGCCACCCGGAGTCCCCCGGCTTCCGCCGGGGGCTTCTTGTGCCGTTCACGCGTATGAAGGCGAGAGCAAGGGCTAAAGAACTCGCAACATCAAAACTCGCGCCTCGGGCTTCAAGGGCACCGAGGCGGAGTTACGGAGCAACGACACCATCCCTGGCGCGGCAGCCGGCGTGGTATCCTCGCTGCATGCCGCGCTGGCTCGCCCACACGATCGTCGTCATTCTGCTCATCGCGGGCATTTCCCTGGCCTTCGCCCGCGTCGGCTACGCGTGGAACTGGGCCGGCGTGTGGGAATACCGTGGGCTGCTCGTCCGCGGCTGGCTGACGACCGTCGGCGTGAGCCTCGCCGCCCTCGCGGCCAGCGTCCTGGTCGGGGCCCTGGCGGCCGTGATGCTCCGCTCGGGCCGACCGCTCCTCGAGGCCGCCGCCCGCGTGTACGTCGAATTGATCCGCGGCACGCCCCTGCTCGTGCAGCTGCTCCTCGGCTTCTACGTCGTGGCCAGCGCCGTGGGCCTGGAGAACCGCTACGTGGCCGGGGTGCTCGTGCTCGCGCTGTTCGCCGGCGCCTACATGGCGGAAATCTTCCGCGGCGGCCTCGACGCGATCCCACGGGCCCAGATCGACAGCGCCCGGGCGATCGGCCTCACGCCGAGCCAGACCTTGCGGCTCGTCGTCCTGCCGCAGGCCGTGCGGCTCGTGCTGCCGGCCGTGGCTGGCCAGCTCGTCTCGCTCGTCAAGGATTCGTCGCTGCTCTCCGTGATCGCGATCTCCGAGTTCACGCTCGCCGCCCAGGAGGTCAACTCATTCACCTACTCGACGCTCGAGAGCTACCTGCCTCTCGCCCTCGGCTACCTGGCCCTCACGCTGCCGCTGTCGGCGCTGGCCCGCCTGCTGGAGCGGCGGTTTCGCTACGAGACGGCATGAACCTCGTCATCGCGGACCTCGTGCAGCGGTTCACCGACCCGCGGACGGGCCGACTGGCCACGGTCCTCGACGGGCTCGAACTGCGCACCGGTGAGATCGGCGCGCTGGTGCTCGTCGGGCCGTCGGGCGGCGGCAAGTCGACCCTGCTGCGGATCCTGGCCGGACTCGACGTGCCGACCGCGGGAAGCGTGGCCTTCGACGGCGTGCCGCTGCCCCGCGACGAGGCCGCCCTCCGCGGTTACCGCCGGACCATGGGCACGGTTTTCCAGGCATACAATTTGTTTCCGCATCTGACCGCCATGGAAAATCTCGTCCTGCCCCTGGTGCACGTGCACGGGCTGTCCCGCGGGCAGGCGGTCGAGCGGGTCCGCGAGCCGCTGGAGCGGTTTCAGCTGGCCGCCCACGCGCACAAGCGGCCCGCGGAACTGTCGGGGGGCCAGAAGCAGCGGATCGCGATCCTCCGGGCCCTGGTCGTGCGGCCGCGCCGCCTGCTCCTCGACGAGCCCACCTCGGCCCTCGATCCTGACATGAAGGCGGAGGTGCTGGAGATGATCGGCGAGCTGCGGGCGGCCGGCACGGAGTTCATCCTCGTGACCCACGAGATGGCCTTCGCCCGCCGGGCGGCCGACGAGATCGCGTTCATCGCCGACGGTCGGGTCGCCTTCCACGGCAGCCCCGCCGAGTTCTTCGCCGCCACCGCGGACCCGCGGGTCCGCGGCTTCCTCGCCCGGACGCTCGGCACATGATTCCGTCCGCATCACATGTTGAAGGTGACCCGAGCCTGACGGCCCTGCTCGGCAGCCTCGTCGCCGATGCCGTCGCCATGCCGGTCCACTGGTACTACGACCGTGCGGTCCTCGACCGCGACTATCCGGTCCTCGCCGACCCCCGGGTACCGCTCGGGTATCTCCCGCCGCATGCCCCGCATCCCGACAGCATTCTCTGGCGGTCCCAGTGGACGGCCCCCGATGCCAAGCACGACATCCTCCGCGATCAGGCCCGGTTCTGGGGCGTGCGCGGCGTCCACTACCACCAGTTCCTCGCCACCGGGGAGAACACGCTCAACTTCCAACTCGCCGTCGAGCTCTTCGCCCTGCTGCGCCACGATCGCGACTACGATCCCGAGCGCTGGCTGGACCGCTACGTCGCCTTCATGCTCGAGCCCGGCCGGCACCACGACACCTACGTGGAGGAATGCCACCGCCACTTCTTCACGAACCTCGCGGCCGGCCGCAAGCCGATCAGCTGCGGCGTCCGCGACGTGCACATCGGCGGCCTCGCGCACGTCCCGGCCCTGGTGGCCGGACTCGGCCCGCGGCACCCCGACCTGCGGAGGATCGTGCGGCTGCACGTGTCGCTGACGCACAAGGACGACGAGGTGCTCGCCGCCGCCGACGCGCTGGCCCGGATCCTGATCCGCGTCACCCGCGACGACCGCCCGGATGCCGACCGCGACCTCCGCGCCGCCATCCTCGACGAGGCGGGCGACTGGGTCTCGGCGGCGAAGGCCGCGGCCTGGGACGCGCGGGCGGCGGCGGGCCCGCCCCCCTGCCCCGACAGGGCCGTGGTGGGGAGCGTGTTGAGCCCCGCCTGCTACATCGAGGAGGCGTTTCCGGCGGCGCTCTTCCTGGCCTGGCGGCATGCCGGGGACTTCGCAGCGGGGGCGCGGGCCAATGCCCTGTGCGGCGGCGACAACTGCCACCGCGGGGCCGTCGTCGGCAGCCTGCTGGCGGCACGCTCATCGATTCCTCACCCATTGCTCGCGGGCCTGCGGGAGGGTGCTACGATTGCCAAGATTGCGCATCCGTAAGGCATCGGTTCCCCCAGGATTTCCACGTTCGATGCAGCCCACCGCCACTCGCCCCGCCCGCCCCGCGCAGCGGTTCGCCGATCTTGCCGCGCCGCTGGCTCCCACCCGCACCGTCCTGCTCACGGCCGACCCCGCCGCGGCCGACCCCGTGGCCGGCAAGCGGGCGGAACTCCGCCGCTACTTCCACCAGACCTGCGAGATTTACGATCGGCTGTTCGCCCTGATCCGCGACGACGCCTCCTATTACGTCCGTCACGAACCGCTCCGCCATCCACTGATCTTCTACTTCGCCCATCCGGCGGTGTTCTACGTCAACAAATTGACGGCCGGCCGCCACATCCCCGCCCGGCTCGACGCCCGGCTCGAGGCGATGATGGCCGTGGGCGTGGACGAGATGTCATGGGACGACCTGAACACGGCCCATTACGACTGGCCTTCGGTCGCCACCGTGCGCCGCTACCGGGCCGCCGTGCGGGAACTCATCGACGAGTTCATCCAGACGATGCCGCTCGAACTGCCGATCGCCTGGAACTCGCCTGCCTGGGTGATCCTCATGGGGATCGAACACGAGCGGATTCACCTCGAGACGTCGAGCGTGATCATGCGGCAGATGCCGCTTGACGAATTGCGGCACGGCGCCGAACTCTCGGCCGAGGAGCGGCGGCTGTGGGCCGCCTGCCCCATGAGCGGCCCCGCCCCGACGAACGAGTGGCTCCCGGTCGCGGCCCGAAAGATCCGCCTCGGCAAGCGGCCCGACGACCACACCTACGGCTGGGACAACGAGTACGGCGTCGAGGAGCACGACCTGCCCGCGTTCCGGGCCGGGCGGCGGCTCGTCTCGAACGCGGAGTTTCGCGGCTTCGTCGCGGCCGGCGGATACCGCGACGAGTCGCTCTGGACCGAGGAGGGCCGCGGCTGGCTGCACTACACCCGGGCCGAGCATCCGAAGTTCTGGCTGCATCGCGGCGGCGAGATCTGGCAGCGGAACCTGCTCGACGAGCGGCCGCTGCCCCTCGACTGGCCGGTGGAGGTGAACTGCCTGGAGGCTCAGGCCTATTGCGCCTGGCTGGCGAAGGCAACCGGCGAGAACGTGCTCCTGCCCACCGAAGCCCATTGGCACGTCCTGCGCGAGACGGTGCCCGGCGACCAGCCGACCTGGGACCGGGCGCCGGGCAACATCAACCTCGACCACTTCGCCTCGAGCTGCCCGGTGGACGCGTTCCCGCAGGGCGGGTTTTGTGACATCGTGGGCAACGTCTGGCAATGGACGCGGACACCGATCATGCCCTTCAAGGGCTTCGAGATCCACCCGCTGTACGACGACTTCTCGGTGCCGACGTTCGACGGCCGCCACAACCTGATCGTCGGCGGGTCCTGGATCTCCACAGGCAACGAGGCGCTCGCCAGCGCCCGCTATGCGTTCCGGCGGCACTTCTTCCAGCACGCCGGATTCCGGACGATCGTGGAGGAGCCGGGCAACGAGGCGGTGACGGCCGGCTCGCGGCTCTACGAGACCGATCAGCTGGTGACGCAGTACATCGACTTTCACTACGGCGACGCCGTGCCCGGCGGCACACCGCCCCTCGGCGTGCCGAATTTCCCCCGGGCCTGCGTCGCGGCGACGATGCCACACGTGCCGGCCGACCGGCGGCGCCGGTGCCTCGACGTCGGCTGCTCCGTCGGCCGCTCGGCCCTGGAGTTCGCCCGGCACTTCGACCACGTCGATGCGATCGACTTCTCGGCCCGGTTCATCCAGGCGGGCGTGCGGCTGCAGCGGGGAGACGAGGTGCACTACGAAATCCCGACCGAGGGCGACCTGACCGCGCCCCGGGCCGTTTCGCTCGACCAGCTGAGCCTTGCTGCAACCGCCGGCCGCGTGGTCTTCATGCAGGGCGACGCCTGCAACCTGAAGGCCCTGTTCACCGGCTACGACCTGGTGTTCGCGGGCAACCTCGTCGACCGGCTCTATGACCCGGCCGCCTTCTTGCGCGACGTCGGCCGGCGGGTGCTGCCGGGCGGATTGCTCGTCCTGACGTCACCCTATACGTGGCTCGAGGAATACACGCCCAGGGACAAGTGGCTGGGCGGCCGCCGCGAGCACGGCGAGCCACTGCCGACCCTGACGGGAATCACCCGTGAACTGGCGGACACGTTCACGCTCCTCCACCGCCAGGACATTCCGTTCGTGATCCGCGAGACCGCCCGCAAGCACCAGCACACCATCGCCGAGCTGACCGTCTGGAGGCGCGGCGGGGAGCCATCTGCTAGGCTGGGCAACTGACGCGGGCCGGTGCCGAGGGAAGGACCGGTTGCCGCACTCCTTCGTGAATCGACCTGCATGTCCGGCGGCATCGACTTCGACCCCAGTCGTGAATGGCTCGGCATCGCCGCCATCGATCTGTGCGACCCGTTTCGGGTCCTGGGCCTGCCAGCCGACGTCTCCGATCCGGCCATCGTGACCGCGGCTGCGACACGACTCCTCGACAGGCTTCACGGCATCGACCCCGGGCCCTTCAAAATCGCCCACGAAGCCCTCGTGCAGCGGATCGAAACCTGCCGCGACGAGCTGCTCGGGACCGTCGCCGCCCGCAGCTCGCGGTTCGTGCCACCCCCTCCACAGGCCGGCGGCGCGGCGGCCATCCACGCGGCACCGACAGCGGCGCCGTCTGGCTCGCCGCCGCTGGTCGTGCCGGCGGCCATGAACGACGGCTGCCCCGCGGAGCACCTGGCCCCGGCTCCCGAACCCGAAGTCGTCGTCGTCCGCCGCTCCACACCGGTGCGGAGACCGCAGCCGAGTGCCATGCCGGCCCTACTGTCGCTTCTCGCCCTGACGGTGGTCGGCGTCGCTGCCTACCGGTTTTGGCCGCGGCCCGCCGCGGCAGGATCACAGCGGGATGAACCACGGCTGGCCAAACTGCCCCAGCCGCCCCGAAACGGCGGTTCGAATCCACGGCCGCTGATCGCCGTGAGTCCCGCGCCCGTGTTGCCGAACCTGCCGCCCGCCGCCAGCCCTCCGGCGTCGCCGTCGAGTGGCGCTGAACCGCCGTCCCAGCCGCCGCCACAGCCGCCGTCCCAGCCGCCGTCCCAGCCGCCGCCACAGCCGCCGTCCCAGCCGCCGTCCCAGCCGCCGTCCCAGCCGCCGCCACAGCCGCCGCCACAGCCGCCGCCACAGCCGCCGCCACAGCCGCCGTCCCAGCCGCCGCCACAGCCGCCGTCCCAGCCGCCGCCACAGCCCGCGCTACCAGCGCCCGATCCGCAGGCTCGAGCCCGCGCGGCCGTATTCGTCGAAGACGCGCTGCGAGCCGCCTACGACGCGATCCGCGCGGACGACTTCAACGCCGCCGATCGGGAGGTCGCCACCGCGGCCAGGCTCGCCGCCCAAGACGACGCCCTGACGCGCCGGGTCACATGCTGGCGGCAGTTCGCCCGCTATGCACGCCAGGCTGCGGGCTATCGTGAACAGGCGCTGGACGCAGCCAATGCGGGCGGCGACTTCGACGTCGGGAACAAGCGCATCGCGGTCATCGAATCCACGCGCGAGCGCTTCGTCTATCGAAGGGAAGGCCGCAACGTGGCCTTCACGCCCCGCAGCGCGGCGCCGGATCCGGTCGTGACCGCGATCCTGCGGACATGGTTCGCCGCGGCTGACAAGCCGGGCAACTACGTGTTCCTGGGGACGCACCTCGTCGCCCGCCGCGAGCCCAACCTGCGGCTGGCGGCCCAGGCCTGGGAACGCGCCCGCGAGGGAGGCGAAGACGTTTCCCTGCTGGTGCCGCTGCTTACCGACAGGGTCATCGGTGCCGTGGCGACCGAGTGATGCCGGTCCGAGCCAGGTATTCCCGCGCCGCCGTCCGACATGGATGGCGGAGTGGTTTCCCATCCCGGTGTCCCCGGGCTCCCGCCCGGGGCTTCCTGGGTCACGCGCGCTCAACACAAAAAGCCCCCGGCGGAAGCCGGGGGACTCCGCGTGGCATCCCGCCCCGCCTGCCATGTGAGATGAGTTTGAGCCAGGTATTCCCGCGCCGCCGGATCAGTACGCCGCCTCGAGGATCGGCAGCAGCCGCGCGGGATCGAGTTCGACGGGGTTGCCCCGCATGCTGGTGCCGCCCGAGTTCGCAGCCAGCCAGCCGAGGCGGTCGCGGGCGAGACCGAGATCGCGGAGTCGCCGCGGCACGGCCACGCGGTCGCAGAGCGCCTCGATGCGGGCGGCAAAGGCCTCCGCCGCGTCGCGATCATCGCGCGCCGCATCGCCCGCCACCGCCCGCTCGAGCGCGGCGAAGTCGCGTTCAGCGGCCAGCAGGTTGATCCGCACCGCGACGGGCAGAAGCGTGGCACAGGCCAGGCCGTGCGGGGTGCCGCATTCGATGCCCAGGGCCGCCGCCACGCCGTGGGCCATGCCCAGCCCGGAGTTCGCCAACGCGATGCCCGACAGCAGCGCGGCATGGGCCATGGCGGCCCGCGCCGCAGCGGCGTCGGGATGCTCGACCGCCTCGGGCAAGGCGGCCAACGCCCGCGGCAGCGCCTCCAGCGCGACCGCCCGCGGCACGGGCCGCGCGAACCGGCACACGAACGACTCGACGAGCTGCGTGATCGCATCCAGCCCCGAGGCGGCCGTCGTGCCGCGGTCGCAGGAATGCGTGAGCAGCGGATCGACGATCACCGCCCGGGGCACCATCAGCGGGCTCCGCATGCTCTTCTTGAAGCCACGGCGGGGGCAGGAGATGACGGCGTTACGGGTCGCCTCGGCTCCTGTGCCGGCCGTCGTGGGCACGGCGACCACCGGCAGCGGCGGCACGTCGATCGCAAGGCCGCGGCCCACGCCCTCCAGACGATCGACCACCGCGGCGTCCAGGTCGGCGGTGTCGGGGGGAACGTTCGTGGCCAGGGCCGCCACCGCCTTCGCCAGATCGATCGCGGCACCGCCGCCCACGGCGATGACGACGGCCTCCGCCCGGCCGGCGGGCGGCAGGGCGGCGACGGCGGCCGCGACCTGATCGACCGTGGGCTCGCCGGAGGTCGTGGCCACCAGCCGGGCAGCGAGGCCGAGGCCCGCCAGTTCCGCCTCCAGTCGCTGCAGCAGGCCGGAGGCGACGAGGCTTCGGCGGCCACCGACGAGCCACGCCGTCCGGCCGAGGCCGGCCGCCACCGGCGCGATCTCCGCCGCGCGGCCCGGACCGAAGCGGATCGACGGCGGCACGACGAGGTCGTAGGCGGGTAGCGAGAGCTGCATGGTGGACTCGAACGCAGGCTGGCCGCAAGGCGGGCATGGACCGGCGTTGCCCGGTCGCCTACCTTGAGCGTACTTTCTCCGACCGACGGCCGGCCGCAAGCCATGCCGTGCCGCGCCGCCGATCCCATGCAGCCCGTCCCCCATTCGATCCTCATTCCGACCTGCCCCGGCCCGGTGCGAGCCGCGGTGCGGCCGCCGGGCTCGAAGAGCATCACGAATCGGGCCCTGGTGTGCGCCGGGCTGGCCCGCGGCGACAGCCTGCTGACGGGAGTGCTCGACAGCCAGGACACGCGGGTCATGGCGGCCGGCCTGGCGGCGCTCGGCATCCGCCTCGAGCCCGACTGGCCCCGGGGCACGGTCCGCGTGACCGGTTGCGACGGCACGCCGCCGGCCACGGCGGCGACGATCGACTGCGCGGCCAGCGGCACGACCATGCGGTTTCTCTCGGCGGTCTGTCCGCTGGGCCACGGCCGCTACCGGCTCGACGGCACCGCCCGGATGCGGCAGCGGCCGATCGGCGACCTCGTCGCGGCGCTCGCCGCGCTCGGCGTGAACGCGGTGGCCGAGAGCCCGGGCGGATGCCCACCGGTGGAAATCCGCGGCACGGGCCTGCAGGGAGGCGTGACCCGTGTTCACGGCGGCACGTCGAGCCAGTTCGCCAGCGGCCTGGCGCTGGCGGCTCCCTGCACCCCGCGCGGGATGCGGATCGAGTTCGAGGGCGGGCTGGTGTCGCTGCCCTACCTGGCGATGACCCGCCGGGTGATCGAAAGCTTTGGCGGCCGCTGCGTTGCCGACGGCGACCGCGTCTGGAACATCGCCCCCACCGGATACACCGGCCGTGCATACGCGATCGAGCCCGATGCCTCCGCCGCGAGCTACTTCGTCGCGGCCGCGGCGATCACCGGGGGCAGCGTGCGGATCGAAGGCCTGTCGCGGGCGAGCATGCAGGGGGACGTCGGCTTCTGCGACGCCCTGGAGCGGATGGGCTGCACGGTGGACTGGCGGGAACCGACGGCCGGCGACGCGGGATCGGTCACCGTCAGCGGCCGGGCCGCCCGCGGCATCGACATCGACATGAACGCGATCAGCGACACCGTGCCCACGCTCGCCGTGACGGCCCTCTTCGCCGCCGGCCCGACGGCGATCCGCAACGTGGCCCACATCCGTGACAAGGAGACCGACCGGATCGGCGATCTGGTCCGCGAACTGCGAAAACTCGGCGCCACGGTCCACGAGCACGCCGACGGTCTGACGATCGTTCCCGGCGATCTGCGGGCCGCGACGCTGGCGACCTACGACGACCACCGCATGGCGATGAGCCTCGCCCTCGCCGGCCTGCGGGTGGCGGGCGTGCGGATCGAGGACCCGGCCTGCGTCGGCAAGACGTTTCCCGACTATTGGGAGCGACTCGCCGCAGCCGCGGCGCTCGACCCGTCGTTCGGAACCGCGACATGAGAATCATCGCCGTGCCGTCGAGGTTTCCGCTTCGTTTCACACTCGCCGCGCTGCTGATCACGGCCCTCGTGGGCATTCTGCTTGCCGGCGTTGCGGGAGTTCAATGGCTGCACATGTCCATCAGTGCGGTTGCAGCCATCGCGCTTGCGATTCTTCTGCGTCGGCACATAGGAAACGTATTCATTCTTCCCAAACCAAGAGATGCGCTCCTGTTCGGAACACCTCTCTTGGTCTACCCCATGCTGACGCCGCTCATGACGGGCGGATACAACTTTGCACTTCTGTCGCCTCAGCTCGTGATCTACATGGCGTCGGTTGGCATCTACGAGGAAGTGTTGATCCATGGAATTGCCATGAACCTGCTGGTCAACCGGTATGTGCATGCCAGCCGGGAGCCCGCCCTGCTGCGGGCGGCGCTGGTCTCGTCCCTGCTCTTTGGCATCTTGCATTTGGCTTCCGTCCTCCGGAATCCGCATGATCGGCACTGGTGGGCCTTCAAGACTTCGACCGTGGCCTTCGCCTTCTTGATCAGTCTTGGGTTTGCCGGACTCGTAGCTGTGACGCGATCGATCTGGCCTGCCGCCATCATTCATGGCGTGATCGACGTTTTTGCGCTCAATGTCGGCGACCCAGCCGCCTTGCAGCAGATCGTGGCACGCTGGTGGGTCAACGAATCCCTGGTCGCGGTCGCTTTCTGTTTGCCGATGGCGGCTTATGGCGTTGCGTTGCTGACGCGGAAAGTGTCACCACCACCTGCGGCTGGCGACGTCGCGACCTGCGTTGCATCCTGACTGCCCGTGGGCAAAGCCCATGCCGGCCCCCCGTGGCCTCGGCCTCCGTGGGCGACCGGTGGCCAGGCCGCGGGTTTCCCTGCTCGGCGTTCGTGGCCTCCCGCTCGGTCAGGCTTGTTCCACAGCCTGTTACCGCGCGGCCTGCTCCAGCACGAGGGCGGCCTGCTCGAGCAGGCGGTCGACGGCGGCATCGCGGTCACCCCGTCCGGGGGCATCGGCAGCCGCTCGGCCGAGGGCCGGATCGGCCGCTACGAAGCCGCCGCCGCAATGCTGGCAATACACCTGCCGGCCGAGGAGCATGACTCCGATCCGCAGCGTGCGGCCGCAGACCGGGCAGGGTTGGTGGTAACAGACTTTTTCGACCATCAGAGCGAATCCTGGCCGGGGACCATTTCCACCCCGCGACGCGATCAGTGTACGCAGCGCCCCAACGGCGGGCAATCGCGTCACCAGCCAGCGGAAATATCGCCGCCGGCCGCGAGTGCCCCAAGAAGCCCCGGGTGGAAACCCGGGGACTCCGGGCACGAAAGCCATCCCGCCGTCCATGCCGGATGACCGCACGCAATGCCCCGGTTCAAACCCACATCGCATGGCACCCGGGAAGGCATGCCACCCGGAGTCCCCCGGCTTCCGCCGGAGGCTTCTTGTGCCCTTCGCGCGTGCTGAACTGAGAGCAAGACTGGGGAACTCGCAACATCAAAAGGCAACACCGAGGGTTCCCTGGGTCGATGGCCGACGCATCCTGCTCGGGCAGACTTGTTCCTCATTCTGCTAAACTTTGGATCGGGGCAGGCTTGTCTCCCGGCCACCGCCGGTGAGACGCGTGGAAGAAACGAGATCCGGCATGCTGCACAGACCATGGTTCACCCCGATCGTGGTGGTCTTCTGGTGCGTGACCAGCGGATGGCTGCTGGTCGAGAAGATCCTGCCGTCGCTGGCGCCCGGATCGCCACCTGGCTATCAGGCGATCTACACGTCGGACAGCGGCCTTATTCCTGTCGCCTGGACGGTGCACTGGAACGACCAGCCTCTGGGCTGGGCCATCGCCGAAAGCCAGCGCACGCCCCTGGGCGGGCTGGTCGTCGACAGCCGGATGCACTTCGACCGGTTGCCGCTCGATGAAATCCTGCCCGCCTGGACGTCGCTGCTGGTCCGCAAGGCACTGCCTCAGGGCGGGGGGCTGACGTTCGACGCCCGCGGCCGCCTGGCCATCGACCCCGCCGGCGACCTGCGGTCGTTCATGTCGGTCGTGAACGTGCCCGGCTCGACGGAGCAGGTGCTGCTCAACGGCACGGTCGATGCGGGCGCCGTGCGGGTGCAAGTGCAGACCGGCGAGATCCGCTACGAGACCACCTGGCACCTGCCCGATCGGATGATGATCGGCGACGAACTGTCGCCGCAGGCCACCATGCCCGGCCTGTTCGAGGGCCGCCGTTGGACCGTGCCCATCTACAGCCCGCTCAGGGCGGGCGGGTCGCCGATCGAGATCCTCCATGCCGAGGTCGGGCCGGAGGAGACGATCTATTGGGAAGGGCGGCTGGTCCGCGTGCATCCGGTGGCGTATCGGGAGGATCCGGCCAGCCGCCGCGAGCCCCGCAGCCGGCTGTGGGCCGATCGGACCGGACGCGTGCTCCGGCAGGAGGCGCTGCTGCTCGGCGCCAAGCTGGCGTTCGTCCGCCGGTCCGACGAGGCGGCCGCCCGGCTCGCCGCCACGCTGGCGGAAGAAGGCCGCGTTCCCTCCGCGCAGCCCCCCAGCATGGAAGCAGTCCCGTGATCGAGTTCGACCATGTCACCCGCACGTACGCCACCAAGACGGCGGTCGCCGACCTGTCGCTGGCCATCCCGCGCGGCGAGCTGTTCGCGCTCCTGGGCCCCAACGGCGCCGGCAAGACGACCACCATCCGCATGCTCGTCGGCCTGCTGCGGCCGTCGCGGGGCGCGGTGCGGGTCTGCGGATACGACGTCGTCAAGGACCCGCGGCACGCCCACCTGCACATCGGCTACGTGCCCGACGAGCCCTGCCTCTATGACAAGCTGACCGGCCGCGAGTTTCTCTGGTTCATCGCCGACATGTTCGGCATGCCGCGGCATCTCGCCGGCCAGCGGATCGACCGCGAGATCGAGCACTTCGAACTCGGCGACTTCGCCGACGACCTGGCGGAAAGCTATTCCCTGGGCATGAAGCAGCGGCTCGTGTTCGCCGCCTCGCTGCTCCACGATCCCGACGTCCTCGTGCTGGACGAGCCCATGGTGGGGCTCGATCCGCGCAGCGTGCGGATCGTGAAGGATCTGCTCCAGCAGCGAACCCGCGAGGGCATGACCGTGTTCATGTCCACCCACACGCTCGCCATGGCCGAGGAGATGGCCGACCGGATCGGCATCATGGTCCGCAGCCAGCTGCGGTTCCTGGGAACAGTGACGGAACTGCGTGAGCAGATGGCCCTGGAGAGCACCAGCCTCGAACAGCTCTACCTGCGGCTCACGTCGCCGCTCGCCGGCCGGGAAACGGCGCCATGAGCGGTCGCAGCCCCTCCGCGGCCGTGCGGGTCCTGTCGATCGAAGAGGAAGCCCGGCGGTTCCTCCGCCTCCGGGCGACGGTGGCCTGGGAAACCCTGGGGTCGATGTTCGCCTTCGCCAGACTGCGGCTCAGCCTCGTCGTGCTCCTCAGCGGGCTGTTCTGGGCTTCCCTCTACGGCCTGTTTCTCGAAGCCTTCACGTTCCTGGCGGCCCTGCATGCGGACGTCGTGTCGCTGCTGTTCAACGCCTTCTTCTCGTCGTTGATGGTGATGCTCGTGTTCTCGACGGGCATCCTGCTGTACGGCGGGATGTACTGCTCGACCGAAGCCCGGCTGCTGCTCACCCTGCCGGTGCGGGCGGAGACGATCTTCGGCCACAAGTTCCAGGAGGCGTTGTGGTTCTCGAGCTGGGGGTTCGTCCTGCTGGGCAGTCCGATGCTCGTCGCATACGGCGTGGAGCGGGAGGCCGCCTGGCCCTACTTCGTCCTGCTCCTGCCCTTCATGATCGCCTTCGTCGTCATCCCGGCCGCGGTCGGCTCCATGGCCTGCATGCTGATGGTGGCATGGCTGCCGCGGCTGCGGGTCCACGCGGTGTCGCTGGCCGCGGCGGCCGGCGCCGCGGTCACGGCCTGGATCGGCTGGTCGATGTTCGCTCCCGCACGCATCGACACGATGTCAGCCGCCTGGTTCGAGCAGACGTTCGCCCGCCTGGCGATCACGGAACAGAAGCTCTTCCCCAGCTGGTGGCTGTCGAGCGGCCTGATCGAGGCGGCCGACGTCGGCCGCGGCCCCGGCGGAACATGGGCCCCGCTCCTGGAGGCGCTGAAGTTTCTGGCCCTGCTGGTGGCCAACGGGATGCTGCTGCACCTGATGGCCGGTTGGATCGCCCGGCTCGCTTACCGGCGCGGGTACAGCCAGCTGTTCAGCGAGGCGCCCCCCCGCCGCCAGCGACCGATCGGCTGGTTCGACCAGGCGCTCGTGAACGCAGGGTCGGCGGCGGGCCGGCCGCTGCGGCTGCTGCTCGTGAAGGACCTGCGGCTGTTCCGCCGGGACATCTCGCAGTGGTCCCAGTTTCTCATCTTCTTCGGACTCCTCGGCCTGTATTTCCTCAACCTGCGCTCGTTCGTCTACAACAACGTCTACGCCTCGATGATCGGCTTCCTGAACCTCGCGGTGGTGGGGCTCATCCTCTCGACGTTCACGACCCGGTTCGTCTATCCGATGATCAGCCTGGAGGGCCGCCGGTTCTGGATCCTCGGCCTCCTCCCGGTCCACCGCGACCAAATCGTGTGGTCGAAGTTCCTGTTCTCGTTCGTGGGGGGCGTGATCCCGTGCTCCGCCCTGGTGCTGCTCAGCGACTGGATGCTCGGTCTGCGAACGCCGCTGCTGCTCGTCCACGAGTTCTGCTGCGTCATCCTCTGTCTCGGGCTGTCGGGGATCGCCGTCGGCCTGGGGGCGCGGATGCCGGAACTGCGGGAGTCCTCGCCCGCGAAAATCTCGTCCGGGTTCGGCGGCACGCTGTGCCTGGTGATCAGTTCGCTGTTCATCATGCTGGTGGTGATCATCGCGGCCCTGCCCACCCACCTGTTCCTCTTGACCCACGCGCTCGGGCCCACCGCCGCCGCCTCCCAGGGGCTCCTGACCTGGGCCGCCGGAGCCGGCGGCATGGCCGTCAGCCTCGGGCTCGTGGCCCTGCTGGGCCTGGCCGCGACGGCCATGCCCTTGTCGATGGGGCTGCGGGCCTTCCGCCAGCTCGAACCCTGACCGAGCCCCGGTTAGCGGGAGTGCCGGCCTGCGGTTATTCCCGTGAAACACTGGTGAATCATGACCCCGCATCCGCCATTCCCACCGCCCCGCATCGGCGCCGTCAGCTACCTGAATACCAAACCGCTCGTCCACGGACTCGCCGCCCGCGGCGTCGGCGTGCGGTACGACCTGCCCAGCCGGCTTGCCGACCAGCTCGCCGCCGGCCAGCTCGACGTGGCGCTGATCCCGGTCGTGGAGACGTTTCGCCAAGCCGACTACCGCATCGTGTCGGACGCCTGCATCGGCTGCCGTGGCCCGGTGATGAGCGTAAAGGTTTTCTTCCGCACGCCTCCCGACCGCGTGACGTCGCTGGCCATCGACGAGGGCTCACGGACCAGTGCGGCGCTCGCCCGGATCCTGCTGGCCGAGCGGTTCGGAGTCCGACCGCGGATCGAGCCCCTGCCGATCGAGGCCGGCCTGGGCGACACCCGGGCCGACGCGGTGCTGCTGATCGGCGACCGGGCGCTCGATCGTGGAACCGGCGCGAGCCCAGCCGCGACGCGGTCGTTCCAGCTGGCCTGGGATCTCGGCGACGAATGGTGCCGCTGGACTGGCCTCCCGTTCGTGTTCGCCGTCTGGGCCGCGCGACCGGGCGTCGACAGCCGGGCCACCGAGCCGCTGCTGAATGCCGCCCGCGACTCCGGGCGGGCCAATCTGGCGGCGATCGCCGCCGCCGAGGCGGCGGCGCACGGTCTCACCGTGCCGCAGTGCCTCGGCTACCTCCGCGACAATCTGCACTACGAACTCGGGCCCCGCGAGCGGGAGGCGATCTCGCGGTTTCGCGAACTGGTCGCCAAAATGGGGCTGCTCGGCGAATCACCCGCTTCCCCGGGCGGCCGCCTGCGCACGGCGACCGCATCCTGACAGCCTCGGCATGACTGTGTCCATGGATCGATCAATCAGCGCCATTTTGGAAGCCGCGGTCGCCGGCCGTCGGCTGGAGGCGGATGAGGCCGTCCGCCTCCTCGAATCGCATGACCTGGCGGCGATCGGCCGCGCGGCCGACGCGGTCACCCGGCGGCTGCATCCGGAGCCCTATCGCACCTACAACATCGACCGCAACATCAACTACACCAACGTCTGCTCGGCGGTCTGCGACTTCTGCGCCTTCTACCGGGGGCCCAAGTCGCCGGAAGGCTACATTCTCGACCGCGACGTTCTGCTGCGGAAGATCGAGGAGACCGTGGCCGTCGGCGGTGACCAGATTCTCCTCCAGGGCGGCATGCATCCGAATCTGCCGCTCGAGTGGTATGAGGAACTGCTGCGGGACATCAAGGACCGCTTTCCGCAGGTCAACGTCCACGGGTTTTCGCCCCCGGAAATCCACCATCTCACGAAGGTCGCGAAACGCCCGCTGCGGGAGGTGCTCGAGCGGCTCGGCCGCGCCGGGCTCGGCTCCCTGCCCGGCGGCGGCGGCGAGATTCTCGTGGACCGCGTCCGCAAGGCGATCACCCGCGGCAAGGCGCTGACCGACGACTGGCTGGAGGTAAACCGCCAGTGGCACCTGCTCGGCGGGCGGAGCACGGCGACGATGATGTACGGCCACGTGGAAACGCTCGCCGAGCGGGTCGAGCACCTCGACCGGCTGCGGCGGCTGCAGGACGAGACCGGCGGCTTCACGGCCTTCATCTGCTGGTCCTTCCAGCCTGACAACACCGAGATGGCAGACATCCCGCCCGCCGGCGCCTTCGAGTACCTGAAGACGCAGGCCGTCGCCCGGCTGTACCTCGACAACTTCCCCAACATCCAGTCGAGCTGGGTGACCCAGGGCCGCGAGATCGGGCAACTTGCTCTGCTCTTCGGCGCCAACGACATGGGCAGCCTGATGCTGGAGGAGAACGTCGTCAGCGCCGCCGGCACCGTGCATCACCTCACGCTCGAGCAGATCCGCGCGGCGATCTCTGAACTCGGCTGGATTCCGCGGCGGCGGAACGTGTTCTACGACATCTTCGTGGACGAGCCGGAGACCGCGTCCTCCACCGCCCGCGCCGCCGAGTTGCCCGTGCTGGCCACGGCGCCGTGACGAGCGCGAAGGAGACGGTGCTCCGCGCCCGACACGTGCTTGCCGGCGACGGCCGGGCGATCGAGAACGGCTGGATCCGCATCGCCCGTGGCCGGATCACCGCCCTGGGAAGCGGCCGGCCCAGTGCCGCCGCGGTCGACCTCGGCGACGCCGTCATCCTGGCGGGACTCGTGAACGCCCACACCCATCTGGAGTTTTCCACGCTCGATCGCCCGTTCGACGCCGCAGCCGGCCTGCCCGCCTGGATTCACCGGGTCGTGGTCTGGCGGCGGCAGCGCGATGCGGCCGGCGGTGCCGCGGCGGCGAAGGCGGAGGCGATCCGCGCCGGGCTCCACGAGTGCGCCGCACACGGCGTGACGACGGTGGGCGAAATCGCGACCGTCCCGGTGGCCGTGCCCGCCGGAGCGTGTCTGCCGCGGCTGCGGATGTTCCGCGAGGCGATCGGACTTTCCGCGGCGACCTGCGACGCGGCCGCCCGCGGCCTGGCCCGCGATCTCGACCGGCTCTCCGCCCGCGGGATCGCGGCGGGCATCTCGCCCCACGCGCCGTACACCGTCGCCGCACCGCTGGCGACGCGTCTGGCCCGGGAGATCCGCCGGCGGCAGCTCCCCGTGGCGATGCACCTCGCCGAGAGCCTGGAGGAAGCCGAACTGCTCGCCACCGGCGGCGGACCACTCCGCCGCCTGCTCGAAGACCTTGGCGCGTGGCCGGCCGCGGCGCCGCCGCAGCTCGTTCCCGTAGCCGACTGGATCACGCGGTTGGCCCGTGCCCCCCGCGGCATCGTCGTGCACGGCACGCACTTGCCGGACGACGCCGCCACGCTCGCCCGCCTGGCCCGGCATCGCGACCGGCTGTGCGTGGCCGTCTGCCCGCGGACCACGCGGGCGATCTCCGGGCGTCCGCCGCCCGTGGCCGCGTTTCGCGCCGCCGGCGTCCGCGTAGCACTCGGCACCGACGGCCGGGGATCGAATCCCGATCTCTCGATCCTCGCCGAATGCCGCACGCTCGTGGACGCGGGGCTCGCCAGCCCCGCCGAGGCGATCGTGATGGCCACGGTCCACGGGGCCTGGGCCCTGATGCTCGACCACGTCGCCGGTCGGCTCGCTCCAGGTCGCCCGGCCGACCTCGTCATCCTTCGCCCCGCGACGACCTGGGACGACCCGTTCACCGCCGCCCTCGACCCCGCCACTACGGTCGCCGCCACGCTCCGCGCCGGCCGCGTGATCTCCGGCGTGATCGACTCATGAGGCTTCTTCAATGCGCCGAGAACACGGACATGGGCGTACCTTGCAGAACTCGCACGGTAGTTTCGCCAGACTGCCGCATGTGCCCGGGAATCGGTTTTCGGCGTGTCGGGTTGTGGCGGTCCCGTGCCTTGAAGCCCAAGGCGCGAGTTTTGATGTTGCGCGTTTCCCAGTCTTGCTCTCAGCTTGCCTCGCGCGAACGGCACAAGAAGCCCCCCGGCGGAAGCCGGGGAGGATGGTTCACGCGAACCTGCGGCATCCTGCCGCAGTTCGCTTGGCGGGCCGCCGCCCGCTCACAGTCGACCCGGCCCTCCGGGCCTGGCGCCTCCACAAAAAGCCCCCGGCGGGAGCCGGGGAGGATGGTTCACGCGAACCTGCGGCATCCTGCCGCAGTTCGCTTGGCGGGCCTCCGCCCGCTCACAGTCGACCCGGCCCTCCGGGCCTGGCGCCTCCACAAAAAGCCCCCGGCGGAAGCCGGGGAGGATGGTTCACGCGAACCTGCGGCATCCTGCCGCAGTTCGCTTGGCGGGCCGCCGCCCGCTCACAGTCGACCCGGCCCTCCGGGCCTGGCGCCTCCACAAAA
>Ga0315908_10000573_pt1 | contig 29048 bp, 12 predicted proteins | sample LakEriMetagenome_12_FD_203520 | JGI IMG/M metagenome (GOLD analysis project Ga0315908, IMG submission 203520) | Freshwater fungal communities from buoy surface, Lake Erie, Ohio, United States - Buoy 4 MA124 | ecosystem: Environmental > Aquatic > Freshwater > Lake > Lake biofilm | place: USA...
TATAGTAGATTATTGCAGTTGATCATTAAAACTTTGTATAAGAGGTTGGACAAGGTTGGATTCTCTATGCTCTAATGGGATTTGTTCCTTAAACTATTCCTATTCATTCTTTAGAAAATAATCATTGAAAGTTCATCAAGTCTAAAACTTAAGAGAACGAAATCAATGATTGTCAGATATATTAAGACTGAAAATTTCTACTTTTTTGAAAAAAATACTTAAAAAGTAGTATTTTTAATACTTTCATTATTCATATATATTTTATAATTTATTTTAAAATATGTTAAATTATGTTATTATGATATAAATATTTTTTAAATTAGATGTTAATTAATATTAAATATATTTATTAGGTTAAATTCAATCTTGATTTCAATTTTAATTTAAAATTATTTTTGATTATTGTAATTTAAAAATATTTTATTCGGAAAAATTTTCTAAATTTACTTTTATTGGTAAATTTCTTAATTAATTTTTTCAAAATTTTATATTTGTGGTATTTAAAAATTTTCTTAAATTTTTTTAACAAAATATTCCTTATTTTTTTCCTTTTATTTATATAATTATCATATTAACAATATAAAACTAATAAAAAAATATAATATTAAATATATTACAAATAATTAAGGTAAAAATAGTTTTATTGTTTAATTTTTTTTTTTTATTAAATTATAAATACTATATAAAAACCTAAAAATAATTAAATGTATTATTTTCTTTTATGAAATCATCATATATATTTATGTATAATTGATAAATTATTTTTATTTTTAAAATTTTAATAAAAATTAATAAACCTATATTTAATAGTATTTTTTAAAAAAATAAATAAAATATTTTTATATAAAAATAATAAAATCAATTATTGAAATATTTATTGATTTTTGTTTTTTTAACATACTATTTAGCAATTTAAGTTAAAGTTACAACAAGAACAATAGTTAAAATAAGGAAAAGATAATTAAAATCATCTCCGAGCTTGTCAAAAGTATTATCTGGAGAGACTTTGTTAAAAAAGAGGTCTGTACCATATACAAATAGAAGGCTTGTACTTTCTAAGTTTGTGGGAGCAAATGTAAGAGATTGAATGTTATTGAGGGAAAAATGATAAGTAATGAAAAATTAATCAAAAATAGGCAGAATATATTAGTAAATAGGCAACTCGTTACTTATATACCTGTAATCATACTTATTAATTATTTAATCTCTTCTTCTTGTAGAAACAAGTTATCTATCTAAATTATAAACTTAATTATTCTCAGTAATAATTATAATATTTTTCCTGGTGATTCCTTATTTTGAAATGAAAGGATGTATTTTTTTTATGCCTTTTAAAAACCCGTATTTCTGTTCCTAAATTATGATTTGTTAATCTTGTTGAATTAGATTATTGAAATCATTTTAGTAAAATTATGATAATAGTTGATAAGCGGTATAATCTTATTTATTGAGAAAGATTTCAATATTCCATAGTTCATAAATGTGATTGTTAGTGTTAAAGTAGGTAAGAAGATATGAATTTTAATCTACAATAATGTTGATAGGTTTACAAAGGTCAACATGAGTGACATAAGAGTTATAAATGAGATGACCAGAGAGAGAATTAAAGATGTAGAGTACAAGTCTATTATTGAGAGAATCCTTGGTGACTAAAGCGAGATTATTAGGGTCAATGTACTAATACAATACCCTTTCACCGTCAAGCATTTAAACCTTGGCTCCATTTTTCATCATTGAGAGTCGCCCTGCACTCTCCTTTAATTCCACTACCTACTCCTCTTAAGGTAATCTCATCTCCCATACTATCTCCATTTCCCCGTCCTATTTCATTATCTCTCCCACTACTCTTTAGTTATCCACTCTTATAAATCTGTTATATTAATCTTATTACTAATAAATACACGGATAATAGCTCACCTTCTTCTTCTTACTTATCATCATTAATGTCTCCTCATTTATCTTTATTATCTTCTCTATTTCTTCTTCATGTTCATATTTCTAAACCACCTCCCCATTTAATATATCTAATTTCAATATAATCACACTTTTCTCACCAACTAATGTTACTATCAAATCCTTCATTATTTAGTTATTTCTTTTCTACTCCAACTAAAAAATATCGCTTATTCTTTTGTCAAATTTTATTCTCCACTACTGCTTTCCTTTTTTACTGTCAAGTCCTATTAATATGTTTTAATCTGTTAAAGTTACTATCATCTACCTTTAATTCTATATCTTCTCATATTCATTCTAATTTACTAAACTGTTCATTTTTTTTATATTTTCTTTTAAACTTTCAACTTTTAACTAAAGACCATTTAAAGTTTATACTATATGGTTAAATATTTCTTTTCCAAAATCCATTAATTCTTATAACTCTGTTTCTATTCTTAGTTTTAAATTTACAAGAACACTATTAATGTTATTAGTACCATTTACTTATAGAGATTCAAAATATTTATTTATTTTTAAATTTTATTCATTAAATTATACGAAACATACTTTTTTAATATATGCTAAACTATCATCTCTTCTAAATAGTACTTAAATATTTTTTTATTAAATTTCTAATAAAATTGTTTGTAAGTCTTAACTTTATAAAATTATTCTGTGCTTTTAGTTAGCAAAAAAACTATTCATTATTAGTATTTGATCTATTTCATAATCATTAACTATTTTGAACTCTTAATTTTAAATTAATCTTTTACTTGATAAATCTATATCTGAGAGTATTAAAATAATATTTTGATTTTAAACTCCTATTTAAGTAACTTTTACTATCTCTTTATATTTAAAAATATCTAATTTAAATTAAGATTATAATTTAAGAATAGACTTTTTATTTATTAAATCTATTAATTCTTTATTATCAATATCATAAATTATTTAATAACCCATATATTTTATATTTTTTTAATAAAAATTATGTTAAATTACTTTTAGATCACTATGATTTATCTAAAATATTGTGTTATCCTAAAATAATATTTAAATAGTTTACCTCAATATAAATTAGATAATTTTCTTCTTTTTTAAAATTATTTACATCAAATTTATTTTTTAATGCTAAGCAATCTTATGTTAGATTAGAAATAATGTTTTTTATGCAATATTTATTATTTTAATGAATTATTAAAACATTTTAATTTATTACATACAATAGTTCTTCATCATTACTAATATATTAATAATATTTTTACTTTGCAATATAAATTTCAGCTTCTCTTTAAAAATTTTGATCAAAGCTTAAATACTTCTAATTTGTTAATATTTATATTTTATTTGTTAATTAATTGAATATTACTTCTTATACTACCATATCATTTCTATAAATTTAAAAAAAAATTTTTACTTTTCTAACAATATTCTATTAATTATTAATTAATATTCTATACTGAAAATTTCTATTTGTTGTTATTTTTTATTTAATGTAAAAATATCTAAAAATTTTATTTTATAAATAATTACATCCATTTTTCAAATCATTTTAAATTATTTTATTTTCATTTTTACTATTATAAATCAAATTATTATTATTATTATAATTTAAAAATCCAAAACTATTTTCTATATCATAAGATAAAAACTTTATTTTGTTTATATCAATAAATCTAAATTCTTTTATCTTTCCAATATTTTATACATGCCAATCATTATTTCCTAATTACTCTTGATAAATGCTATTTATTTATAATATAAAAAAATAAACTAAAATTATTTTGTTCTAAATAATCATTTTTATTATAAATATCTTTTATATATGAAATTATATTCTTTTTTATTAATTATTTATTATCAAAAATAATATGTAATTTTATATACTATTTACTTTAAATAAATAATTATTAAATATTAATAATTTTTTAAATTTAAAAACCAATAATTCTTAAAATTATTTATTTTATTATTCAAAAAGATGGCTTAAGATAATTAATCATTATATTTAATTAATTATATTAAAAAAAAAAAATAAAATCCATTTAAAGTATATTAAAAATTAATCAATTTTACTTGAATTAGAAAATTGTAGTAATCTTATTTAATATTTCTTTTAAGAAAAAAAGTAATTAAAATAGCGGAAAATATAGATTTGATGGATTTTATTGCAAATATTTTAAAAACCTTTTTAACATAGAAAGTAGTTATAGGTTTTGAATCTCATAGTTTTTATTAGAAAATTAAGAACAAATTCTATTCTTAAAATAATTCATAATATATACAAGAAATTTTATATTCTCTAAAAAGAAAATATATCAATAATAAACTGATAATTTGATTGAATCAAAATAAATCATTAGTAAGTATTAATTTTAAAACTTTAACTAATAAATTTTTAGAAGATAAATATTTAAGTAATAATTTTTACTAAAAAAATTTAAGGAAAATTAATAAACAAAAATGTGGAAAATAAAATGAGCTTATAAAATAATAATTAAATTAATAATTAAAAATATTTTTATATAAAAAAATAATTAATTTTAAAAATTAAGTATAAAAAAAAAATTAAAAAAATAAAATTTAAGAAAAAATACATATTGTAAAAAATAAAAATAAATAATAAATTTTTTTTTTATTTCAAAAATATATTTTTTTAAAATATTCAAACAAAATTTTTAATATTTTTTTATAAATATTAATATAATTATTTCCTTTTTTTTACATAAAAATTAATTAATTTATTTTATTGATATCAAATAAAGTAATAATTTAAAATATAAATAATATCAATATCAAAATTAACTAAATCGTTTTATATCTGCCCATTTATTGATAAATCCATCTATTGTATTATTGATATTAACATTTTTAGCTTATAATATTTTAAGATCTTCTAAATTAATTTATTTTAAATCCTCATCCATGTGAATCTAAATTATTTAATATAAAAAATACATTTTTTTTAAGAAAATCTACACTTGATTGATAATCTATATCTTGTTCTTCTAATTGATGTAATTATTATAATAATTTATTGTTAATCGTGTTAAGATCTTTATATTTCATTGTATCTTATTCAATTACTTATTTAAGATTTAATTAATCAGGCTGAATTTTATTTATAATTTCATGATTATCAAGCATTCCTTAGACATATTTATTATTTTGATTAACTAATTATTATAAATTTCCTTTTTTCTCTATAGTTTATTTCATTAATTATTTAGTATCTTTTTCTAAGTTGATGTATTTTTATTTTTGCTATTCTAACTCTCTTTATAATTAGATAAGCTATTTGTTAAGATCTCTACTAATTTAATTTTCAATTAAATTCAGTTTTTTCTAGACTTTTAATTGGTTAGTTTTTTCAATTTCTAAATAAACATCTTTTAAATTGTCTAAATCTTTTTTAAGTTTTTCTTTATAGTCTAAAATTGTAGCTTTTTCTTAAGATGAATAGTTTATTAACTACTCCATTTCTTTAACTTCATATTTAAGATGCATTAATTAAATGTCATTTTATTTCTTTTCTAATTTTAGTTTTTGATGTTCTTGCAAAAATTTTTAAAATTCTAAATCTTTTTCTCGTTATTATTTTTCTGTATCTATTTTTTATTGATAATCATTAATTATTTTCATTTCTTCATCATCAATAAGCTTATCTAATTTTATCTATTCTTATTCAAATTAATTATCCAATTTTTTATTTTAATCTTTATACTATTCCATTTCAAAAGCTTTATCATAATCTTTTTTAACGTCTTTTACTTATTTTTCTAATTTTATTAATTAGGATTCTAAATTTTCTTTATTTTCTTTTTCTTTTTTTCCTAAGTCTAAAAAATTTTTTATTTTCTTTTATAAATCATCATCCTAAGATTTGATATTTTCTCTTGTATTTTAAGTAAGATTTTCTAAATAATTTTTTCGATTTTCTTCTACTTAAAATTAATGCATTAAATCCTATAAAATATCATAATTATCAACTAATTAATGATTAAGATCATTTTTCATTTACCTATATTTATCTTTTGATATTATAACGTGATCTACTAATTATTTTCCGTCTTATTGTAATAACCCACTTATTCCCATTTTTCCTTTATTTTCTTCGCTTTTTTCTTTTAATAACTTTATTTCCAAATTCATAAAATGAATTTACTTTAAGAGATTATCAATATATTCAGATTCTAATTCGTCATTTGGATTATATCCTAATCCATTATCTGTATATTTAGATTGTTTTAAAATAGATTTAGGTTGAGTCATTATTTAACTACTATGTTAAATTCCCTTAGTATTTAACATTTAAGTTTTATTATATTTGAATAATAATATTTGATTATAAATTTTAATTAAAATCATAATAATGACAAAGATAAAAATGAGGATAATAAATATTGATTAATATTAAATTATTCATGGTAATAATAAATCGTCGTTTTCGCCATTTGCCCAATCATCTTCATCATTTTATTATTTTTATTGTATTTTCCTTCTAAAGATAAATAAATAATATAAAATACTGTTATTTTTCTATGTTAACATTGATTCTTTGTTGACTCTATTATTAATCATTATTCTCCTATTCTTGATTTTAATACTAATTGGACTCTTCCTCCTCTTCCTCATACTAATACATTTACTAAGGCATAGCGTCTCTTGCTCTTTCTATCCTCTTCAATTGTTACTAATAATCTTCATAAGGAATAGCCATTTCCTTACACATTAAGACCAAAAACTTTAAACATTCCTCATTTTCTGGATTTTGCTGATGTATGTCTTTATACATTTTCAAACTCTTTTCATAATTACCGATTCTCCTATAACATCCTGCGACTAATAATTTCCATTTAGGGTCTTTTTATTGGATTTAGACAGCCCTTTAAAAGAAGTGACAAGCTCTTTCATAAAGATCTTATTTGACATAATAGAAGCCTAACCAAGAGACAGTATCCATATTGCTTGGTAAGTATCTATAAGATTCTTAGAAATACTAGAAAGCGTTGTTCTCATCTCCTTCTCTAGCATAAATAGCTCCTAGCCTGGCAAGGATGTTAGGTTCCTAAGGAATTTTGGTCAGTAACACTTGATACCATTTGATAGCCTGTTTGATATTACCAGTTTATTCATGAATATTGGCTATTTAGTATAAAACTTCGGGTAGTCCAGGAGCAATAGTCTGCAATTTATCTAAAGCTTAAAGTCCCTCTGCATGCATGTTAAGTTTCTTATTCACATAGGCTAAGTTATAAAGAGCCTCTATACAGTCTGCCTCCACTCCAATTGCTTCTAAATATTGTTCTTTTGCCCTTAGAAACTCATTTCTTTGTAGCAGACAATTCCCTTTGTTTACCAATGCTTTAGCATTATATCTATCATGGTTGAGAGCCAAATCAGAATAATGCTCACTATTTTTATAATCCTGTTCAAGAAAGTAGAGGAAAGAAATATTGCTGGCAGCTCTAGCCATCAAGGCTTAGTCTTTTTTCTCGAAAGATTTTAGAGTCTGGATAGCTTTGTCAATGTGCTTTTTTTTAAGATAAGCCATAGCCTTACAGATTTCCATTTCGCTTTCTATTTCTGGGAAACGACTGTTTTTTAGCTGCTCAATGATCCAGTCTAGTCCTTGAATTTCATCGTTATCTTCAATTATAGGAGCAATCAGTTTTGCTGATTAAATAATGAACCTGTGAGCTTCTCTTTTTCTAGTTTTTAACTCCTCCTTCAACATATCTTCATTAGTCCCATCATCATTTTCAGCCTGAATTTCATCACCCTCCTCATCGAACAGACCTGGAATTTCAATATAAAGCATGTTCGAAAAACACTCTTTCAGCTTATTCTTGTCTCCTAATGCATACAAACATAACAACAAGTTAAAACAAGTTTGGAAATCTGGATTTCCCTTCACTATGCTATCATAACTTTAGATTGCTTCATGAAACTGCCCTTTATTTTATATAAAAATTGTAATTAAATTAAATTTATTAATATATAAATATTAATATCAATATTATATTATAATATAGTTTTCTATCAAATATTTTATTATGTGATTAGATAATATAATATTTACCTAACTTGACAAAACTATGACCTATATTTTTGAGAATTTTAAATCGCATTTCTTTGGAAGTGGCAGGAATAATGTCTAGAGCCATTCTGTACATCTTGATGGCAATTGAATACTTCTTCTATTCAAAGTAAATATTTCCCATATTAACTCTTAGTCTGCCTGCTTGAGGATACTATTTGCTTTTGATGATTTCGTTATACTTCTACAAAGCTTCTTAATGGAGAGAGAGAGATTGATATGCAACAGCTTGAGTGAAGGAAACACAATAACTCAATTCTAAATTATTATCTAATCCATTCTGTTCTCTCTGTTTTCGAAGCTGCTTTTCTTTTGCATTTGCCTCCTTTGCTTTTTCTAAAGCTCCCTATTTGTTTTCTTCTAATATACATCGAGCACTTTCCTCAATCAGATCATTTATTTCACGCTCCATTTTCCGAAGTTGCTCTTCTAAACTGTTCTCCTGCTTCTTTTCTAAATCTAATATATTAATCTTATTGTTATCTATTTAATTTTTCTAATAATTTGCTCCTTTTGTGCTTGTAAAAGGTCTGTTTTCTCCAGTTTATTGTCTTAAAGATGTCCCTAACTATTTAGTTTGTCCCATTTATCCTAATTTACTTTATGGTTTTCCATAAGAAGAAGGTGGAGGCATTTGTTTTACATTATTAAAATCATATTAATTTGACTTTCCAAAGTTATACTACTATGATTAACTCATTTTTTATTCTAAATTTAAATTACTATTATTTAGTATTAATATTATTTAGTATAACTTATATTTATTATTATTTAAGTGAATTTTAATTTATGGAGTCAATAATTCATGATTATCTCAAAAATTCAGTATTGATTTAAAATAATTTTAAGGTTTATGAAAATGATGAGAGCATAAGACTTTAAAATATGTCTAAAGTTATACGTATTCTTACTTAAATACTTCCACAAAATGATGCGGATGATATTATATTTTTGAATAAAGATATTATAAAATACCTTCTTCTGTCTGAATCTATAATTCCTTCTTCTGTAATATTTTTAATAAAATAACTAAAAATTAATTAACAAAAGATATCGTTAATAATAGAAGCTTTAATTAAAAATTTGAATTTGGAAGTAGAGTATATGAAGAATTTCTGGGAAGCTTTAAATTTCATATCTTAAATAGAAGATTTCAAATATATTTCAGATGACTCAATATTATTCTAACAATAGTCTCCCATTAGAAAAAAACAAACAATTAAATAAAAAGTGGAGGTTATATGTAAGCAATATGAATATTGTGATAAGATTTAGGATAATATAGTCAACTTGAAGATGAAATCTTTAGATTATAGTGTTCAAATGGTCGAAAAAATGTTGAAGGTATAATCTCAATCTTTATCTAATTAGGATCTTGACAGAATTTTAATATATGGATAAGAAATAAGCATTCTTAATATTTATAAAAATTTCTTATAATTTTCAGTCGAAGATACTTTGATCATCAAAGTGTGCAATATTTTAGAAATACTTAAAAATAGATGGCCAAGTTTATGGTTTAATTCAAATATAGATTATTTAATTGAAGAAAGTAATTTTTAATCATATTATAAGAGTCTTGATGAGTAAAACTAAATATTTTCAATAGAATAATAAAAAAACTCAGCAAAATATTTACATTATAAGCAATATCACATTAGATCATAATCAATAAGAAATATCTTTAATTTCTAACAAAGAAATCAACAGTCCAAATTCAGATAAAAATCAGAAAAAACAGCATTTAAATGTGAAATTTTAAGAAATAGATTAAAAAAGTAATGAATAAAGTTAAATTAGTTATAATAATACTTAAATTTAAGAAACTTATGAAAAGAATAGTGAAATAAGTTAGGAATATGAAGTAGATGAAAAAAACAATATAATAATAGATAAAAGAATAAAATTTTTCCTTATTTCCTTAGAAAACTGGCTATTTAATGTGAATATTAATTAATAAGAAGAATCACCATAAATATATAAAGAGCCGTACATAGCCGATTTCTTTAAATTATAAGAAAACTTAGACTTCTTTTTGTGTCTTATAGTATTTCCCACAATTTACAAGCCCTCTTATAATTACATCTAAAGTTTAGAAAAGATGTCTTAATCTGAATAGAACTTAATTTATTAATAAAACTAAAATCTCTTAAAATAGTTTAAATCCAAATTAATTTACAAAAACTTTGAATTTGGAGAGTATCATAATAATTTACATTATTTAATGAAAAGATCTTTTAAAGCAATGGAAGTATTAATAAATTATAAAAACTACTTATTTCTTATTAAAAAAATACCTAAGTTGCCCTTTTTAATCATTGAATATTTCTCTCAATCTTTAATCGAAGATGATAAACTTTAGAATTTGAATCACACTTGTAAAATCATTAAAAAGTATATTAAATATGAATTCAAAACAATTTATAACATCATTAACAAGCATTTATTTTTTAAACTAATTCCTTATTTAGATTTTGAATATGTTTAACAATTACTTATATTTATGATACTTCCATAGAAGATCTAAAGAAATTTAGATAAATTTGATAGTAAAAATACTTTTCTCATTAATGCAATAGATTACGATTTCTATTTATGTATAGGGAAATACCTTCAATGCTTTAATTTTTTCTAAACTGTTGTCGAAGTAATGTTGTTCATTTCAAATAAAACTAAATCCAAATTAATACTAAGTAATTAAGCCAACTATTTAGAAACTAAACATGTTTCTGAATTATAATCTATATTAAATAATTTGTTAAATTTATGTAATAAAGAGAATTTATAAAAATTTAATAAAGATTATTTGAGCTAATAAAGATTTTATGATGTTTATACTTAATAAAGATTGACCAAAATATTATTTGAAGAATAGTAAGATTTTGTTGTAGATATTGATAATATAAAAAATATTATATAAAAAGATGATTCATAATAATAATAATATATTAATAAAATTAAAAAATCAGTAAAAAATATAAATATGGCTTAAAAATTTTTAATTGGAAATACTAAATTAAATGATAATTAAAAAGAAAAATTTTACGAATAGTAAAATTAAAATTAAATATTAGCAAAATAAATGTAAAGATAGATAAATAGAAAATAAACTTCTCACTTTTAGTCTTAAGAAATAATAGAAACTATTAATAATATTAATAACAATAATAATAATAATATTAAGAATGGTAATTTTTTGATAAATGCAAGATGAAGGTATAATTTATAATATTAATGTATTATAATATATTAGTTCTCTATCGTCAAATTTGAGTATTCATAAATAACAACATTTATATTAATAATCTAGCTAAAATAATGAAAAATTAAATTTTTTATTAAAATTAAAAGAAAAAGAAGATTTAGTAAATTAATAAAATAAAAATTATGATTATACTTTCTAAAAATTTTATTAAAATGAGATAATAAAATAAAAAATAAACAATTTAAAGCTAGATTAAATTTAAAATAGTTTAGAAATAATTAATTCAATTTAAAAATTAGAGTTTTCTGATATAGAAAAATCAAAAACTTAAAAAAATTTTAGAATTTCAACAATTTAAAACTTAAATTAAAAATTAAATAAACAAAAATAAAATTCTTAAAGAAAAAATAGTGGTGAGTAAAATGAAATTGATTTAAACACATTAAAAAATGAATTATTATAAACAGCAGAAAATAATTTAAAAAATTAATAATAAATTTTTACAAAAAATAAAGCAAAGGCCCTATTTATAATATAAAAAATAGATATTCATTAAGATATAATATCTAGTAAATATTTAGATAATTTCAATGATATTTTAAAACTAAATGAGCATATTTTTTAAGATATAATAATTGCTTATTAATTTAGTGGTATTTATTAGCTAAATAGAAATTTTTTTGATGAAAATACAGTAGATTTTATTTACAAAAGTTAAGAATTTGCTAATAAAAATTTAATTGAAACTGAGAATTATGCTTAAGAATGTGCTTTATTTATATAATATATTATAGATTTTATTATAAATAATAATTAAGATTTTAATTAAATAAAGTAAAAATTATAAATAAATTAATTTGATTTAAAATATGTGTTTGACGCTCTTTTTTAAAATGAAAATAAATTACTTTTCGATAAAATACTAAAAAATTATTTGTATAAATATAAATTATGTTTTGAAAAATAATTTTTTAGTAATAATAGTTCTTTAATTTGCGGATAAATTATTAAAAACATATTAAATAATATGTAATATAAAAAATATTATTTATTTCTAGAAACCAGAAAAATTTTTAAAATCATAAAGATTTGATTTTATTAATATGTTATGAGCATTTTAATTTTTATTAAAAAATAATTATATTAAGTTATGGATAAATATCTGAATAATCAGAATAACCGATGAATATAAGTTTATTATAATTAGTAGAAATATTTATAAAATTTATTAAACTAATTAATGATAACCATCAGTCTTTAGAATTAATTTTGTCAAAAAAAATATAAAAATAAGAAGATTAAAGTGAAAATATAAATAACAATATTAACTAGATTTCTAAAAGGAATAATTTACTTATATTAGATATGAAAGTAAATATTTTTGAAGAGATTTACGATACTGTTTGGGATATTTTGATATAATATTTTGCTAAATATTATAATAATAATATTTTTTAAAATAATTTTCAAGATTTATTTAAGTATTTATGTCTTTACGGAAGTGAAAATTAGTTAATAAATGTTTTAATTAAGATAAATTTATTTGGAGTAACTAGCAAAATATTTTAGTTTATATTTCTTAATAAAATATCATTAAGTGAATTGAATTGTGAAACAATTAATTATTCTATATTAAAAATATATACATATATTGTGGAGACAATAAATGAAAGAAAATTCTATAAACTTTATTAACTTTTAAGCATAATTTAAATTTTCAATTAAATAATTGTCACTTACAAGTAATAAATATAAATATATTATATTTAGATTGTAAATAAATTAAAATATCAAATAATATAAATAATCATTTTAAAATTATAATTAAGATAATAATAGTTTAAAATAATAAATAATTTAATCATAATAAAATAATTTTCATTAAAAATCATTATAAAATAATATTAATTTAAATACTTAAAATAATAAGTCGTTAAAAATTGATATTTAGTAAAGCAATAAAAAAATAATTAAATGAAATAGTTTAAGTATAATTTAATCTTTATTATTTAAATATGTAAATAAAGTAAATTAATTTAAATTTATTTAAATTCTTAATATAAAATAAATTTTAATAAATTATTTATTTAATTATAATTATTTTTCTTAAAAATAAAGTCTTTTCTTTTATTTAAATAAAATCTATTTATTGTTATATAAAAATTTATGATTATTTAAATTCTTTTAGCTTTTAAATATAATAATTTTTAAAAAAATTTAAAAATATTTATAAATATTATTAAATTAAATAACATTCATAATATTTAATTAGCAAATATTTTTTAATTTTATAATTTTCTAAATCTATTATGAATATTAACATTAGATTATTCATTAATTAATTGCTTCATTTAATGTTATTTTTATTGTGCAGATATTTAATCAATTTTCTATTAATATCCATAATAAATATTTTTAATATTATCATTATTTTAAAATTAGTCCAAATTGTTTTATTTAGCTGCAATTAAATGCTATTATTGATCTACCCATTTTTAATTTTCTATAAAATTATCTTAATATCTTTTTCTTATTGACAAATCATTTTCTCTTCTTTTCAATTACATCTCATCATATAAATTAATCCTATTTATTTCTGCTACGTGATTATTTTTTTGATTATTTTCAATTATTTTTCAATTCATTTCTTGCATTTAATCATCAAGAAACTTTTTTTAAAGTTCTTTACTTTATTTTATTTGTTATTTTTCTTATTATATTTAAAATTATTATTATTTATTATCCTAATATATATAGTTCAATTCTATATATTTTTTTGCATCTTTTATTTATTCTTTTTTTTATTTATTTAATTTTATTTATTATTTTAGTAAGTCTTAGATTACTTTTCTACTTTAATACTAATAATTAAATATATTGTTGTCATCCATTTTTTATAAGTTTTCTTTACTTAAATAGTTATATTTTTGTTTTATTTCAGGCAATTTATCTTTCAAAATAATTTAGTTTTTTCTTTGAGTATTAATTTCTTTTTATTTTTCATAAATATTAATTTAATCACTTTCAGTATTTTATTTTTTTTAAGATAAATTTTTGTTAAAATAATTAAATATATTTTATTTTTCGTCTCATTAAGATACTAGTTAATTCTAAATTTCATGAAATTAATTTTTTTTGTCTGGTTTGATATTAAGCTTGACTAATAAATCATCAACATTAGATGTGCTTTATTTTTTATTTATGTATTCTTAGAGTAAATTTAAATGAAGATAACTTTACAATTTAGAATTCGGTTATTACAAGATATTATTTTATAGCAATTTATTATACAACTGTTATTATAAGTTTTTAGTTTTTAATAGATCCAATGAGCTACTTATTTCTCTATAATTTTTTTGATTTCTCATTTTATTATGATATAAATTAAAAATAAATTATTAGATTTAAGTTGCAAATTATAATAAATAAGATAAACATTTATAATTAAAAATAAATAAGAATGAGTTAAAATAGTCAAGATAAAGTATGTAGTAAATGTAAACTTGCAAAATTAGAATATTTGGAATTAATTTGTTCACATCCAATTTGTATGATGTGTGGAATCCAAGATTTGAAAAGAATAGAAAGAGAAGTTGAAATCGAAGGAAAAGTTTAAGAAATGATAATAAAATGTATTAAATGTAATTTATGTCAAATTGATACTTATTTTAATAAAAACATGACTGAAAAGTATAAAAATATTAAATAAATGCTTGCTTTTGACCAAAATTAAAGTGATTTATTAGAAGAAGAAAATCATCTCACTAATTCATAATTTATTTAATAATCGTTAATAAGTAGACCAAGTATGAAAAACACTGAAATAAGAGATATTATTTCTGATAAAAAAATTTTTAGTTTTTAAAATAACATCCAGCCTGATTAATAATAATAATTTAATGAAGCATAGGTTATATAGAATTTATTTTAATAAAATAAATATTTACAGTAATAATTGTAATAACAATAGAAAATAATAGAGAACAATGAGGCATAAATAAATTTAAACAATTAATAATACAATAATTTAAATAATATAAATAATAGCGTTAGTCTAAATAATACTATAAATAGTAATAATGAAAATAAAAATGTTTATAATAAAAGATAGTTAATATCAATGTAAAGTTAAAAAATATAGAATTGTGGTTCTTGTATGAATGTAGAGAAAAATAACAGTGATAAGTTTGTAATGAACAATGGATTAAGATAGTTATAATTGTCAGATGAAAGTTTAATAGATAATATAAATGCAGAAATGTTGGAACTTAACGGATTTTGTAAAAAACATAGTTTAATAAACGAATTATATTGTAAGTAATGCAAAATAACTGCTTGCATCAATTGTCATTTTTTAGATAAAAATCTAGGCAAATATCATCAGAATCATACTCTTATTCCTATCAAAAACAATCCTGAACTCATGTAGTAAGAATGCAAAGCTATTCAAAATAGTCAAATCAACATTCAAATCTCATTGGATAGTCAAATTTAACTTTAGTAATAAAATCTCTAAATCATTTAGGAAAACTAATAACAATGTCATTTATAGACCTAATAAATTTTCTAATCTATTTACTAAATTTTATAAGAAAGATAAATATTCTTTTAATAATAGATTGAACATCATTTCCAACATTAAATTAGACAAAACTAATAAATGCTTATGAACTTGTAGACTTTGAAGAAGATATCTACTTAATATACTGACTATACATCAACAATAGTTGAACAGTTCAACTCTATCAGTGACCATCAAAGTACAATAATATTATAATAAAGATAAGGATACTTATATGTTAAAATGATATATATTAATAAATATGAAAATGATAGAATTGGGGATGGATTTCATGAACTTTGTGATGTTTGACAAGTTAAGTTAGAAGGTGCAGAGTGTAAAATTATTGACAATGAACGAACTAGCTCGAGTGGAAAGTCTGCCAGAGAAGATGTACAAGGAAATTTAGAAATTTATAGTGTTCAACTCAAAGCAGACTGGCCGTTAAAATTATGAAAACAATATTCACTCCAATCTCTAGACTCACACCTTTGTTCCTTTGAAGTCTTAAGTAAATAAAGAGCATCAAATCAACTATATCAATAATCTTAACAAATCTCCATCTAAACACTCTCATTCCAAGTCACCCTCCAGGCTCAATGTAATTTACCATTTATTATTTTCAATTATCATTATTTCATTATATTATCATCATTAAATTTTTATTTTTATTTTTTAGAATTCCACACTTAGTCATAAATCTGTCAACAACAACAACAACAATATCAATAACAAATCTCAATCTAAGTCAAAAGTAAAGGAAAAATAATGATAAGAAATTATAATAAATGTATGAATTTATGAATATATAATTTTGATGGTATATGATAGGATGTATTAGGATGAAAAAATTTTATGGATATAATAAGATATAATATGATTGTAATATGAATAGGATGATCATACAAAGATATTAGCCTGCTTTCCAAAAGCAAGAGGGTAATTGTCATTAGGATTGGTGTACCTCCTAATGAAATCCTAGAGAATTAACTCACTATCTTTGAAATCTGAGGCTTCGTGATTATTAGCTTATCTGTGAACTCTGAATAGAGTTTCCTTAAAGTCTTCATACCACCAGATAGTCCTCTTAATCTTCTCATGCTGGAAAAGATATTTGTTTTATTGGACAAGTTCATTTGCTCTCAGCTAAACATATTCATCGAACAGCTACACTTTCTACAATTGTGTTGCATAAGTTGAGTAAATAAAGTAGAACATTCCCAAATTCACAACTGGGAATAAGTATCTTAAAGTTCTCAATCTAATGTTTGCAGAGTAGTTGTTATAGTTGTATGCATATGCGAACATACTCATCAATAGTCCATTTGTCCACCAGATCAGTTTGCTGTATTCTATTTACGGATAAGTCATCAAGTCATCCCATTCCGCTATTTATTATTATTATTATCATTATCATTATTATTTAATATCATTTTCATTTTATATCATTATCATTTATTATCATTATCATTTATTATCATTATCATATTTATAAGTATTATTATTATCATCATTACGGTCCTCCAAGTTCAGAGTGAAACATCCTGCAACGGGCACTGGTCTAGTATGCTTAGCAACTTACATCAGTTCTTTTATTTTTTTAATTGATTTAAATCTTCTGATTCTAGCGTCTTTGAAAGGAGGCAAATTGTATTCATTAACACCTAATAAATGCATACTTAAATCATATTTTTCCATTTTATTTAAGATCTTATATTTTATTATTATATCTATTGAAAAAGTTAAAAGAGTCTATGATTATTATATTATATATTTAAGTTGTATAAATGAGTAGTTAAAATAATAAAAACCAAAGAAAATATATGCTTTCGCATCTTAATAATTATTTTGGATTTCATTTAGTTGAGAGTCTAAGAAATGATCATGTTAACGACTTAAACCCTCATCAATTTAAAGGCAAGTTCATTAATTTTGCAAATCCTTTGCCTAAAGGACCCGTTCAAATAATAGAAGATTAATCCATTTAAAATCTTGTTAAAGAAGTAATTTTTATTTTTAATTATAGGCATTAAATTCAGACTATATTATTTATGAATTGGAAAATAATGATTTTCAAGAAATCAAAATCATCATCAAAAGTAACTTATATTATATCAATTTGAATTAATATAATTATTATTATATTATTATTATAACAATTATTGAAAATAATTATATTTAAAAGGTTTGTAATATAACAGGTATAAAAGTGAAAAGACTTTAGTATTAATTTCAAGTGTTTTAACATACTATAACAATTAAAATTAGAAAATAGATGATAAGATGATGAATAAAAAAACAATAGGAAAATATCAGAAATATTTGGAATTAGAAAAAATAGCAATGGATTAATCAGTTCTAATTAATAAGAATTTGAAAGTAAAGATAATATGTAGTGGAATAACTTATGGATGTGGAGAGAATATTGAAGGTATAATGTATAAAAGATTCAGAGAAACTTATACTTAAGAAAAAGAGTATTTGAAGATTATAAATAATGGAAATAATATAATACCTTTAATTCACATTGTAGACTTGAGTAACTTTGTTTGTGTAGTTTTAGATAGTGAAAAAAGCCAATAATAATAAGAAGCAATAGAACACTTGATAATAACAGATGATGGAATGAATAGTTAAAAAGAAATAATAGAAACAATTAGCGATATGATGGGGAACGGATAAACTAAAAATGTTTAATTATTTGAAGCATTAATGGAGAATAACAGTGAAGAGTGGTTATTAGATTTAGGTAATTTGGAGAGAACGAAAAAATATGATGATATATTTGAAATGAAATATAAGTCAGGGCTTGTTAAAAATATGGAAAGTATAATAACAGAGTTCATGAAATATAGAGGACTAGTGGTGAATAAGATAATAATAGGTGGATTGCCAAGTATAGGAAAGAGTGAAATAAGTTATAAATTAGCAAATAAGTGTGGAGTGATCCATATATAGGTTGGATAATTAATTGATAGTGTAATGCATTAAGAATAATCAGAATTCAGTGAGGGCTTAAGGGCAGAGTTGAAGATGGTACATAGTTAGAATGTAGAGGAATAAAGAATTTAGTTTGAGGAGAATAAAAAAAAGAAAGGAGCTAAGCCAAAAAAAGGTGAAGAGTTATAAGAATTTGATGAAAACTCTGTTTAAACCAGACTAACTGATTCTATGCTGATTCGCATATTCCATCGCAGATTATTATAAAATGATTGCAAATTAAAAGGTTATCTTCTTGATGGGTTTCCTTAGTCCTATTCTTAACTTAAAGCACTCTATCAACTCTCTCCAGATATTCAACCTACTTTTGTTGTTCTTCTTGACTCCAACATTGACATCCTCAAAGATAAAATCTCAAAGTTAGATCCAGAAATCAAGGAAAATACTCATCATAATGAAGAAGCTTTTAACAGAAGAATATTAAATTTTAAAGAAAGGTTTCCATCCTTTATTGATAATTTCAAAGAAATTTTTTCTAATAATCATACTTTAATCAATGTTTTTTAAGTTGATAATCTTGAAATTAATGAATTATCATAATAAGTTATTGGCTGGATTACTGAAGTATTTCATAAATATCATTAAAAATTATTATAATAAAATAATTATTATCATATTTTCAATCATTTATATCAATATAATCAATTTATTATTCTTAATATATTTTAAGACTAATAGTTTTAAAGTTTATAAAAAAATAAATGAAGAGTATGATGAAATATTAAATAAATATTTGAAAGAATAAAACAAAATTTAATATCAAAAAGAATTAGAAAAATAAGAATAATTATAATTTTTGGAAGAATTAGACTAAAAGAAAAAAGAGGAAGAAGAAGAATAAAAATAATTGGATTAGATAAGAAAATAAGAGAAGAATATTTTGGATGTAAAGAGTTAACCATTGAGATAATATATGGCTGACTTAGTAATACCATATTTAACAGAAATATTAATAGAATTGGGATAAAATTAACCTAAAAATCCATTAAATAATTTAATAGATTTATTATGGAAAAAAGCAGATTAATTAGACGATGTTTTCATTAAAAAAATGCCTTGATTAAATTAAATATATTAATTAATAAAAACTATTATATATTAAATAAAATTAATTATTATTTTGATTTTTATATTATATAATATGAATTAGGATTATAAAAATGATATTATAATAATAAAAATAATAATAATATTATAAATATAAAATCACTTGCTTTTCTAAATGAAATCTAGAGTAAAAGATTTTTTAGGTAAATGTTGAAGGTGAAGGAGTTTTTTGAAATAGAGAAAATAGAAGATAATAGAATAGAGAAAGCCTAAAATAACAAGATAATCATAAGGAATATAAGTTAAAGCAAAGAGACTTAAACTGGATCCCCATAATGATCCTAAGTTAGAACAGCTGGCAAGGAAAGTGAGGAAGGTACCTCCATTAGAAGAGTCACTAATTCTATTGCTAAATGCACCCATGTTGACGAATCCGACATTGGTATACAGAGAAGAGTAGAGAGCATTAAAGGCATAAAAGATAGAAAAAGAACTAATTTGATGATAGTTCTTGACTAAAATATAGCTACTTACATAGTCGACCATTTTACATATAAAAATTACTCTCCATACAGACAGCTCCTTACCCGCTTTGTAATATTTTCCAAATACTAAAGGCACTATCAATCCAATTGGAGTCATCAAAGTAGATATCATAGATATTACTTCCTTCTCCATACCCTTTTATAATAAAATGGTGTCTGATGAACAATCCACTGGACTGAATCCCACTCTCCAGAAAAGCAGAATTGTCAAGTATTATGTAAGATTTTTGTTTGTCAAGAATCCTTTCAAAGATATCACTAATTCTCATAATGTCAATGTTTCCTCAAACTATTCTTTATTTTATTATATCATTTGTTCTTTTTTCTCATCCAATATTAAATGTACGTATACATTTACTATTAAAATATAAATTGCTATTATAGTTAGAAATTCGTTAATCGACAATAAAAAGAATCCTTATTAGTCATTTATAAATTTTCTACAGAACTTCTCTGAATTTAATTAAATAAACATGCTTGATGCTATAATTATTCCTGTTATTTATCCAGCTGATTAACATGTTGATCCTAACCCAACATGCTCTTCTTTTAAAATTGATAGTACTAATCCATCTACTGCTATATCTTAGCATGCACTTATCAATATACAGATGAAACCTACAATCAATTAATATTATATTCATTTTCATATTATATAATATTTATTATATATTCATTAAATTATATTTAAATCTATTTTTTTATCTATTTTTATTTTAATTCATTTAATTATTTTTATTTATTTTATTTTTTTTTGTATAAAAGTATTAATATTATTTATTTATTATAATATTCTATACATAATTACCTATTAAAGTAAGATATTTTATATTTTTAAGATCAATCCATTCTTAAATAAAAAAACTGCTATAATATAATACTGCTGCTAGAATATACTATAAAGGAACTATATATGTTTTTCTTTTTCCGAATTTTTTAAAATAATATGTATCCATTAAAGGAGCAAATATTATTTTAAAACTAAAAGGATATAAAATTATAGAAAAGGCAGATAAATCTTTATAAGTTGCACCTTTTTCTGCAAGTAAAATTGGGACTGCTGCATTAAAAAATCCTATTCCAATTCCTTAAATCAAATATAAAAGAGTAAGAATTAATAAGTTTTATTTATCTTATTTGGATAAAGGTAATTATATTTATTCTTTTTTAATTTTTTATTCAATTTCTAAATTTTAGTAATTCAGTTCTTTTTTTTCCTCTTTATCTATTTTCATTTAATAAATATATAAAATATTTATTAATTATTTTTATTATCTTAAAATGATTCTTTAAAATACACTTAATAAAATATATATAATATAAATTTATATTTAATAACTTATTTGAAATTTTAAAAAAATTTGAATAATTTTAATTTAAAAGAAATAAAGAAAGAAAATTAAGAAAATAAAAAATAATAATAATGATAATTTTAAATTTATATTAATATTTTATGTTTTTTAATAATATAAAAATAAATTATATTATCATTTAATCTTTAACTTTTCTAAAATCGTTATTGATAAATTTTGTTATTAAGCAAATAAATTTTCTATTAATTATGTTTCTTTAAAATTTCTATTATTAAAAAATTTTTATTTATAAATTTAATTAATTTATAAAATGATTTTATCATTTTATTATATTTAATTTTCACAAAACTTAGGATTATTGAATAACATATTTATTATTTGCCTAAATTTTTCAATACAATTAATTTAATTTAATTATTAAATTATTATATCATCTATATCTATATTTATTTAAAATGACATTTCAAATAAAATCTTATAAAATTATACTAATTTAAGTGTAGAAAACTAGTTAATTTTATTTTTCAAAATGTGAATTAATTTTTAAAATTACTAATTATTAAGAATTTTTAAGTCAAATATAATAAATAAAATTAAATTTAAATTTAAAAATTTATCTAAAGCTCAATTTTCTAAATTATCCAAAAATTAGTTTAAAAAAACTTAAGTTATTTATATATATGATGATTCAAATGTATATAATTCATTTATATTTAAATTTTTTAATAATTTTAATTTATGTATAGTAAAAAAAATTACATAATAATATTAAAATTTTTAAGATGTTAAAATTAAGTTTTAATTTTGTAATATTATTTGATATATTTTAAAATAAATATTACAATTTAGATAATCTAAATTTACTTTTTCTAAATATAAAATATTTATAAAATGGAAAAATTTGAATATATTAAAATATTCATAATTCTATTAACTAGTTTAGAAATATTAAATTAAAAATTAAATAAATTAATTTTTAGTATCAATATCCAAAAATAAAATTTCTGATTTTTTTATTTATAAAATCTATTCAATATTTTAACTTTCAATAATATTTTTTATTTTTTAATTAAATAAAAAACTAAATTTTTAATTAATACTTTCATCATGATCATTTTAATATTAAAATAATATTTTTTATAATAAATCAATTGAATAATTTTCTCCATATTTGCAAAGTTATTTTTTAAATTATTTTTTTTATTCAATATCAAAAAGAAATTCTAATTAATCCATAAAGCTTTATAAAAATAATTCATCCTCATAAATTTATATAGAATTAAAATTATTTTTAAATTTTTCTTTAATATATTATACAATATCAGGATTTAAATATTAAGATAAACAAATTAATAAATATCCTAAATCAATAATTTTTATTTATTTTAATTAATTTAAATTAAATTTTAAATTTAAATTTAATATAATTTTTTTAAATTTATTATGTAAATTTTCTAAATTTATTTATGCTATTTATTTTTAATCGTTATTTTCATCAGTTTTAACAATTTTTTCCAAATTTACAGTATTATTTTATTGTTCTGTTTATTAAGATTATATTTTTTGAACATTTTATAATAAATAAATTATTCCGTTTAATAAACTAGAAATTTATTTGATATTCATTTAATTATTATTTTATTCATAAAAAATAATTAGATAATCAATAAAATTAATTTATTCTATGATAGTATTTATTCAGTAGTCTATTTTATTTCCAAAAACTTTTAAAATATTTTGATTTTGGATAATAAAAAAATTGATTTAATTATTTTTCTGGATGTATAAAGTCAAAAATTATTAATAATACCATTTTGTGTTTTTTTCATTATGCATAGAAAATTTAAATATAAAATTAAAATATTATAGTAAAAAAATTTAGTCAGACTCATAAATTTTATTAAAATTATCTAATATAATTATTGAGTATAATTTTGTACATTCTTAAATATCTCAAAAACTTTATTAAAAATCAAATATTATTTATTAAAATAATTTTAAATTTAGAATACTCATATTTATTTTTTACAAAAATAAAGTTATTAGCAAATCAGCTTTATCATATTTTTTTATAGGATATAATATAAATTAGTAAACTGAGCAAGAAATATAAAATTAATCAATTTCTTTTGATTCATGATAATTTTATAATTCAAATATTAATTATTAAGAAAAATCTTAAGAAAAAATAGATATTTTTACCAATATTTGTTCTACTCAGTTTTGAAAAATCTTATCTATAAAAAATTTATATTCTTTTTAAAATTTTTATATTGGATTTTTTTATTTTGGAAAAAGATTTCGATTTTCAGTTATTATTTTAATTAAATTTAATTATTTTTCTTAAGAATATTTAGATAAATATTATGTTTCAATTTCTAAAATTTATTTTGTTAAACAAAAAAAGTATAATTTATATTTATTTTATATTTCTATTAAATCTAATATACTTTATATTTAATTAAAATTTTTACTATTAAATTAATTATTTTTTTTTTAATTTTTATTTAAATATTTTTTAGCTTCTATTTCTTCTTAATTTATAAAATGTATTTCAAGTACTTAAAATAAAAGATTAATTTAATTTTTTAGCAATAAATTTTATTTGTCTAATTTATTTACTTATCTTATTACTTTTATTACATATAATATTTATAAGTCATCTAAATTTTTTTCATCAATTTAATTTAAAAATTAATAAATTAAATTTTAAATTGTATCTAAGTTAAATTAATTAGTTTATAGAATATCATCAAATAATTATATTATTTCTAATTTACTAAAATTTTATTCTACATTTTCAATATACTAATTATCTTTTTAAACTATTATTTTTTAATTTTATTATATTTCTTCCTATTCAATATTTTATTTTAGTTATTTATTTATTTATATTTCTTATTCAATTTTATTATTATTATTTTTTATTTATTATTATTTAATCTATTTATTTGAACTGTTTATTTAATTAAATTCATTTTCATTTATTTAATCATTTTTTGTTTCTGAATTTTTTATAATTTAATTTTTTAATGATTTACAATCTATTTTTTTTAAATTTTTTTATTTTTAAACTGATTTATTTAAATCTTTTTAACTTTGTATATTTTCTAAATTTTATTATTATTTTTCTTTTATTATTTTATTTTAAATTTTGTCTTCTTATATATTTTAGATTATATTTTAATTTTGTTTTTGATTTTTTTATTAGATTTATTTCTTTATCATAATAAATAAATCTTTATTCTTAAAAAATTTACCAATCAATTTACTAATTTTTTATTTAGAAAATATCATTATTATTCTTTTAATATAAAATTATTATAAAACAATATTATATAGAAAAATAAAATAAACAAAAATATAAATCATTCTTCTTTTAAAGTAGCCTTTTTAATTTGATTTTTGAAGTAATTATTTATTTGTTCTTAAAATTTTTTAATTTTTTATTTAAAAAACTTTTACATTACATAAGCAGCTTATTATTTTTTCTATAAATATTCATTTTCTTCTTAAACATCAGGCCAAAGAATATCTAATAAATTTTAAATTAATGGAAAAAATTTTTTTGCAATTTAATATTCTTTCTCTTTATTTTATACTATTTTATGAGTTAATTAAATAAAACATTATTTAATTAAAACATCAATAATATTTTAAATAAAAAACAAAGAACTATGACAATGAAAATCATGAGCTTTAAGTTAAGTATTTTATTGAATAAAAATTTAATCAGTTAAATTAAGCCAAGTTGTAATAAAGTTATTACCTATTTAAGGAGAAACTTGAGTGAAGAGATAATCATATTTATTTAAATTACTTACAAAAATATTATTTAATTCCTTAAATATTTTTTCATAGTTGGTTTAATCGTCTTATTAATTATTATTGCTTTTAATATTTACATTAATATTATTGTTAGTATTAACATCGTTTTAAATTTCATTAACATGATTTTCTTAATTTTATATTTATTCTTATTAATTAGTTTAAAGAGAAGATTACTATTGATTAGAATTGTTAGAATATATATGATTGTTTTTTGAAGGGATTTCTTCAGAGAAAGTTTTAAGTTTTAAGATTTTAACAAAATAATTATGTTCATTTAATACGGTAATTAAAATATCTGCAGAAATTTATCCATGACCACTATTGAAACATTCCCTATATATTTAAGCTCGTTCTAAGTCATCAATCATATTCATATTTTGTTCCATCATCTATTTAAAAACATTATAAGTCATGACCATTGTATCATTCAAATCAACAAACTTTTAAGAATAAAATAAGTCTCTAAGTAGTTTTTATCTTACTTTCTGTTCATTTCTATAGTATTCTAGTAATAAAGCTAGTACAAATCCTGAATCTACTAATTTTTAATTTTTTCCTTTTTTTTTTGCTTTTTCCTAAATATATTTTATAAAAATGTTATTTTTTACTAAATAATTATAATGAATATATTAATACTTTAACATTATAATTAAAAATATAGGATAATATTAGTGATGATATTAATTATATTAATATTGATGAATATAATAATTTTAATAATGATAGACCCTGATTTTATCTAGGATAAATTCACACTCATTTTATTTAAACTTATAGAGAACTAATGTGACTATTTGTTCAGCATGTTCAACAGATGTGAAATGCAACATGTCAAAACTTCCATTATTATGTTTCATCTGTGGACCGTTAAATATTAAGTATCTGCAATGTAAATAAAAGTAAAGTTCATCCATAAGACCTTATTCATCAAAAAACTATTTGAAGATATTACACTCCCATAATTTTTAGACTTTGGGATTCTGAATATCTTAATAAAAGTTAATTCGGATAGTTTCAGAATTGAATTCTGCATCTAAATTCTAAACCTTCATGATTTTTTCATTGTATTCATACTTTCCAAGCCAATTGTAGACAAAATCAGGGAATTTAGATATGGTTCTTAGATTGGGTTAAGTCAAAAATTCATTGTATTTAGCATCCATTATGTATCTAATGGTAGCTAGGAAGTTATAACTGATGCTCATGTCTCTTTTCAGTACATACATCTTCTAATCATTCTTGTAGTTTTGATAAATAAAGGTGAAGAAAGGAGGTCGGAAGAACTGCAATTTCTTAGGGTTTATATCTTCATTTACTACTTAGTCATTTATTATGTTTATCAATTTCTTATTATTCTCCGCTGCAACCAAATTTACTCCTTTAAAGTCTTTCTCCATTATCTTTTAAACTAGTCCATTTGCTTTTTTATTCTGTTATTATTTAATTATCATATTTATTAAATCAGTATTATTATTAATTTAAATTTAATTAAATAAAAATTATTATTATCTAATTATTTTATTTTACGTTCTTCATGTTTTCAATCAAATCTATATCATCTTATATCTAAACATAATCTAATGAAAGTTGATTGTATTTTTATTTTATAACTTTATCTAATCTAAGTGCTTATCTTTCCACAGTTTAAGTCAAATTATAATTCTACTTCTTTAATTCTTTTGAGCTAATTAAATAATCGTCTATTTCTTCTTTCTACATTAAAGCAGTTTCTTTGTATTTTATATATTGTTATCTTTTAATTATTTATTATTATTTTTATTATTATTATTAAATAATTACTTTATTTTTATGTTCTTTTCTTACAAATCTGTTATCTATTATTAAAAAAACAACTTTTCTTTTTCTAAAGTACATTTATAATATTAATATTTTTATATTTCTTGTTTTAATTCTTCATTTTCTTTTTATTTAATCATATTTTCTTAATTTAAATTATCATATTTTATCATATATTATCTTTATTGATCATTAATTAAAGGTTGTTTTATTTTTTCAGTTTAATCTTCAATTATTTTATCTATGTCTAAGCTTTCTGTTTTTACTTTTTAGATTGTCAATAAATGTTTTAATTGTTTAAAATTTTCTTGGTATTTTTGATCCAAAAGAATTTATTTTAAATCTATTTAATTTATATTTTCTTATGATTTTATTTAAACTAAAGACGATTTTTCTTAAAGAATATCCATATTGTTAATTAGAATTTAGTTTTGTTTTAATAATTTATTATATTTTTCATAAGTTTATTTTATTTCATTTTTTAATTCTTAATTTTCTATTCCTAATTTATTTAAATTCTCAAAAGATAATATTTCATTTTCATAAAATTTTTTTTAATAAATTAAAAATTTTTCATATATTTCTTAATAAATATCAGGAGATAATTAGTATTTTTGAAGTATAATTAATAATAATTTTTATCTTATTTAATCTAAGAATTAGCTATCAATTGTATATTTTTAAATAATCTAACTATCAGAAAATTAATTTTTCAATAGCTGTAATTTGTTTGTAAATTTGTTTATCAAATATTTTATTTATTTATTATTTTATAATATTTAATCTTGGCTTTTATTATTTTTTTATCTAATGCTTTAAATTTAACTTATATTATAGTTTTAATTATCAATACTGGCCAAAAAGTTTTAACTAGATTTTTAATTAAAATCTATAAATGATTTCTAAGTTTATAATTATGATTCAGTACTTTGATGTTTTATTTAACTAGTTTATTATTTATCTTAGTTTCTTGTTAAATTCATCATTTTTAAAGTTTGTTTAAATTAATCAAGTGCAATATCTTTTAAATTTTATGTTTAATAAAAGTTTTAAGAAGTCTAAGACAATTTATTTTTTTTATTGTTATTTATCAATATTTATTATTAAATGTTATCTTTTATTTTAATATTTATTGTGGAACTAAATTAATCATAATTTTTTATTAAATGATTTATATTCTATTTCTTTTTTTCTTAAGATTAATAATTATTTAGATTCGCTTATTTATTTTTAAAAACTTCTTTTCTTAAACTTTCTGAAGATTGTATTTCACTGTTATTCTTTAATTTATTTTATTACATTTAAATTTTAATTTTGAAATACTATTTAAAATAATATAAAGAATATAAGTTGTAAATATTGATTAATTTTATATATATTTATATAATTTATTTTAATTAAAATTATTATTATTATTTATATATTTTTTATATAATTATTTTTATTAAACTGTATAATTTTATTTAAATTTTTTATGATTAAATATTAATATATTAAATATAATAAATTAACATTTTTAAAAAAATAAATTTATATTTTATTCAATTATTTATCACATGTTTTAATTAACTATGTATATTTTTTTTTTTTTTTTATCGGTCCTCCGGAGAGGTCTCTGTATAGCACTAGGGATTCTTTAGTTAGTCCATTTGGATTAAAGAGGGGAAACTGCACAAAACCCTCCACTTAACTTTGTCCGGCAGTCTACTCACCC
>Ga0315908_10000574_pt1 | contig 29016 bp, 27 predicted proteins | sample LakEriMetagenome_12_FD_203520 | JGI IMG/M metagenome (GOLD analysis project Ga0315908, IMG submission 203520) | Freshwater fungal communities from buoy surface, Lake Erie, Ohio, United States - Buoy 4 MA124 | ecosystem: Environmental > Aquatic > Freshwater > Lake > Lake biofilm | place: USA...
ATCGGCTGATCTCATTGTGGTGTTGGACGAAGGGAAAGTACTCGCGCAGGGTAATTTTAAAGAGCTTATGCAAACGTCATCCGTTTTTTCGTCTATGGTTGCTTTACAAGAAATGTAATACACTATGCCAAACGCAAAACAATTACCAACCTTTGCCTTGTGTATTGCGACCAAAAATCGCCAAGCGGATTTACTGTACACCCTTGGTCAATCGACGGAGCTATTGGCCCATCCTGCCTTGCGTTGTATTGTGTTTGACGACGGATCTACAGATCATACCTCTTCGTTGGTTCGGGCTCAATTTCCTCAAGTTGAACTTTGGCGAAATGAAACATCCAAAGGCTATTTGTATTGCCGAAACAAGATGTTAAACGAGATAAATGCAACCTATCTTATATCGCTGGATGACGATGCTCATTTTTTATCTGCAGCTGTGCTGCAAACCATTCAGCTGTATTTTGAATCACAACCTAGTGCAGGAGTATTGGCTTTTCGTATTTTTTGGTCAACGGAATTGCCCCTCACAACCGAAACGTCAGCTGAACCTCTGCTTGTAAAAAGTTATGTGGGCTGTGGCCATGTGTGGCGCAAAACAGTTTGGGACGCTATTCCTGAATATCCGGAGTGGTATGCCTTTTATGGGGAAGAAAATTGGGCTTCTCTACAAGTTTATCAGCAGCATTTTTCAGTGCATTATGTGCCACAAATTTTGGTGCATCATCGGGTTAATTTACAGCAACGCGCCAAACATAAAGTTGGATTTTATTACCGAAACCGCTGTTCATTGCGCGCGGATTGGTTCACTTATTTCATGATGTATCCACTGCGTTCAGCTCTCTACCTTTCGATGTATTCCTTCGTAAAACAGCTTCAAAAAGTAATTTTTTCTGGTCAATTCAAACGGGCAGTTCCCCTCTTTTTTGCCACTGCCGATTTGCTTTATCGGATTCCTAAATTAATTCAAAACAGAAAGCCATTAACTGTTGCTCAATACAGAGCATACAAGCAATTAAACCAAGCTAAAATCTATTGGAATCCCGAAAAATAGTTATTTTTACTCGGCTTTAATTTAGCGGTATGAAGAACATTGCCATTATTCCCGCTCGGGGAGGTTCTAAGCGATTGTCAAACAAGAATATTTTGCCTTTTGATGGACTGCCATTAGTGGCACATAGTATTCTGTATGCCCAACATAACCCTACAATTATTGACGAAATATATGTAAGTACAGATTGCCCACAAATCAAACAAATTGCCCTTGATTTTGGCGCTCAAGTTATGGATAGACCTGCGCGGCTATCGGGTGATTTTGAACCCACTATTACGGCTTTACAACATGTGATCCAAGAGCTTGACTATGCAATCGATAACATAGTGCTATTGCAGCCAACCAATCCGCTAAGACCTAAAAATTTATTGGAAGAGGCCTATGCGCTTTTTCAGCAAAATACATTGGATAGCTTGTTTACAGTAAGTAGAGAATATAAAAAGTTTGGAAAAATTACCAACAACAAATACCTGCCATTCAATTATCATTTTGGCCAAAGAAGTCAGGATTTAGAACCATTATTTTTTGAAAATGGGTTATTGTATATTACTCAATCCAAATTGTTGTTGACCGATGTAATACTAAGCGAAAATGCATTCCCCTTTGAAATTAATCACCCCTATGCTACTGTTGACATCGACACCAAAGATGATTTGGACTATGCGCATTGGGTAGTAACACATCAAAAAGAAAAATGAATAACAAAGAATTAGCTGTAAAGAATTATAAAATTTTTTGCAGCCACGAGGGAAGTCAATACATCGCAAGTGAATTTGCGCTGGAGATTATTCTTAATTTAATCGAAAAATTTAACGTAAAAAGCATCCTTGAACTGGGATTGGGTATTGGCTCTATTTCTGATACGGTTTTGCAATACGCCGATACTAATTCTCATGAAATCAACTATGTTGGTACTGAAAAAAATGATTTTTGTTTGGCCGCATTGCCGAAAAATGTAAACAATTTTAACCGCATTGGTTTATATGCTGAACTTTCCGAAATCGCCAAACAAACCTTTGATTTGATTATTATTGATGGATCTGATGCCGCATTGCATGACATTGTTGGCTATTGTAAGCCACATACAATTATATTTGTCGAAGGCGATCGATTGGGACAAACCCAAACAGTTTTGGAGTTGTTTCCAAATCATAAATACGTGGACATCATTACATTAAGCCGACACAAGCCTTACGCGCATATTGATAAAAAGCAAGTCAATGCATACGTTGGTGGAGGAAAGCTTATTTTTATCAACCCTACTTTTGCCATGAATGTATTTTGGTTCCAACAAAAAATAGCCACTTTTATCAAAAGAAAACGAAGAAAATATTAGTCATGCATTCAGTATTTGAAATTTCAGGTCGAAAGATAGGGCCAGATTATCCACCGGTTGTCATTGCCGAAATAGGTATCAACCATGAAGGTTCGCTCGAATTGGCCAAACTTTTTGTCGATGCCGCTGCCCGTGCCGGTGTCGAAATTGTAAAACACCAAACCCACATTGTCGAAGATGAAATGAGTGGCGCCGCCAAAAAAGTGATTCCAGGCAATGCCGATGTGTCGATATATGAAATCATGGAGCGTTGTTCGCTCAACGAAGCCGACGAATTGGCTTTAATGCAATACGTGCAATCCAAAGGGATGATATTTATATCTACTCCTTTTTCGAGAGCAGCGGCCAATCGCTTGGAAAAGTTTAACGTGCCGGCCTATAAAATTGGTTCGGGCGAATGCAACAATTACCCGCTGTTGGAGCACATTGCCTCTTTTGGCAAACCAGTGATTTTAAGTACGGGGATGAATACCATTGAAAGCATCCAAAAAGCGATGGCCATTTTTGACAAACACCAAGTGCCGGTCGCGCTTTTGCATACCACCAATTTATACCCAACGCCTACCCATTTGGTGCGTTTGGGCGCCATGACACAAATGCACGAAGCTTTTCCGAGCAAGGTGTTTGGATTGAGTGATCATACGCTCAATAACAACGCCTGTTTGGCCGCCGTGGCTTTGGGTGCATCCATTTTGGAGCGCCATTTTACCGACCACATGCAGCGCCAAGGTCCCGATATTGTGTGCAGTATGGACGAACAAACCACGGCCCAATTGATCCAAGGCAGTCGAGAAATTTGGCAGATGCGCGGAGGCGCTAAAGAACCGGCTCAAGAAGAACAAGTTACTATCGATTTTGCCTTTGCAACGGTATGCACCATTGCGCCTATTGCTGAAGGAGAACCATTTACCTCCGAAAACATTTGGGTGAAACGCCCCGGTACAGGCGAAATTTTGGCCGAACATTTTGAGAGTCTTTTGGGTAAATGTGCCAGCAAAAATATTCCAGTTGATGCCCAAGTTTGTTGGGAAGATGTAGTCCAATAAACATGAAAAAAATAGTATTTCTCACTGGAACCCGTGCCGATTTTGGTAAAATCAAGTCACTGTTAAAGCAGCTCGAAGAGCACGCGGACTTTGAGGTGTACGTATGTGTAACAGGAATGCACTTACAAGATCGCTACGGGTATACGCTCATCGAAATCCAGCGTTGTCAGTTTACACACATCCATACATTTGAAAACCATACGCACGAATCCACTATGGACCTTACCTTGGCTAAAACCATCGAAGGATTTTCGGCCTATTGCAAAACGCTACAACCCGATTTAATTGTAGTGCACGGCGATCGTGTGGAAACCCTTGCGGGGGCAATTGTTGGTGCGCTCAATAATTTTTTGGTGGCTCACATCGAGGGAGGCGAACGCTCTGGCACAGTTGATGAACTCATTCGCCACAGTGTAAGCAAATTGAGTCATTTGCACTTTGTGTCTAATGCCGAGGCAGCCAAACGATTGCTGCAAATGGGGGAGGAGGACGAAACCATTTTTGAAATTGGTTCACCCGATCTCGACATCATGTTTTCGGATCAATTGCCTCAGATAGAAACGGTTAAAGCATACTATGAGATCCCTTTTGAATCCTATGCTATTGTGCTGTTTCATCCGGTTACTACCGAATTAGATTATATGGAAAACCATGCCCAACAATTGGTAGAGGCGCTATTGCATGATACACGAAATTATGTGGTGGTGTACCCCAACAATGACATGGGCAATCATCATATTTTCAAAGCCTACGAAGCCTTGCATAATCATCCACGTTTTAGGTTGTTTCCCTCCTTGCGTTTTGAATACTTTTTACAATTGCTCAAACATGCTGAGTGCATTGTTGGGAATAGCAGCGCCGGAATCCGCGAGGCGCCAAGCTATGGGGTTTCAGCGATAAACATTGGTTCGAGACAGCTCAATCGGGCAGCTCATCCGTGTATTCACAATGTGTCTTATGAAACGGAGGCAATTTTGGCCGCCCTACAAGCTGCACAGCCTAAAACAGTTGCCCAATCAACTCAGCAGTTTGGTGTGGGCCGAAGTGCACAGTTGTTTGTTGAGGCATTAATGCAACCCAATTTTTGGGACCGAACGGCTCAAAAACAATTCCGCGATGTGCACTAAATGCAAGTAATTACCTCCACTACACGTATTCAAAAACTCGATTTTCTTCGGGGCATCGCCATCATTTTGGTCTTGTTTCGCCACCAACTGCTCACGCCGGCCTTGCAAACGATGGGTTGGATTGGTGTCGATTTGTTTTTTGTGTTGAGTGGATTTTTGGTCTCGGGTTTGTTGTTTCAGGAATACCAAAAATTTGGATCGGTTTCGCCCGGCTTGTTTTTGATCCGCCGCGGGTTTAAAATCTACCCGCTGTATTACCTTACCTATGCGGCTTATCTTTTGCCGAAATTGTATTACCACAAATTTGATGGTCAAAAAGTACTGTATGATTGTTTGTTTGTACAAAATTACTTTTTGGGCTGGGGCTATGCCTATCCGGCTAGTTGGTCATTGGCGGTCGAGGAGCATTTTTATGTGGTCTTGGCCATGATCTTTGGGTTGTTGGTGCAATATTTTCCAACTCAATTTAAACATGCGCTAAAAGGATCTGGCTTTGTAGTTGGAATCGTTTTTGTCTTAGTGAGTATACTACTTATTCGATGGATCTCCAATGTATATCTACTCAATCAAAATGTATACCACATCACGGCAACTCACCTGCGTTTAGACTCTTTGTTGTTTGGCGTATTGATTGCCTATGGTTATCATTACAGGAGATCTACCTGGACTGTTTTTATTTTAAAACACCAAAAAAAGCTGTTGCTGTTGAGCTTATGTCTGCTTAGTTTTACTCCTTTTCATATAGTATCTTCTTTTTTTATCCGAACGATTGGATTTAGTTTGGTCTATCTGGCTTTTGGTCTATTACTCTTATGTGTTTTGTTTGATGAGCGCATGGATCAAAAGCTAAATCGGTGGTTTAGTCCGCTTATTGTTAAGTTCATTGCGCGTATCGGATTCAATTCCTATGCTATTTACCTCATACATTCGCTAGTAATTTATGCGGTGACTTACTTACAAATCCCCAATAGGGTGGTGGTTTTTGCCTTAGTATTTAGTCTATCGGTAGCTGTAGGTGTTTTGTTTACACGTTATGTAGAGTCTTATTTTTTAGCCATACGCGATGCATATTTTCCAAAAAGAACGCGGTAGTTTGTGGGTGTAATCGCTTATTTTAAAACTATTTATTTGTTAATTTGTGGAGCCAATACTTTTTAGAGCCCTTCATGATTCCAGTTACTAAAACATTTTTTCCTCCTCTCGAGTCATACCATCGTCAAGTGGAGCGCATTTGGACCAATAAGTGGATTACCAACCGCGGCGAATTGGTACTAGAATTAGAAGCTAAACTAAAAGACTATTTGCAAGTCCCATCCCTATTAATAACCAACAACGGGACTATTCCGTTGCAAATTGCCCTGCAACTTTTGGCTAAAAACGGGGAAGTAATTACCACTCCTTTTAGTTATGTTGCTACTACAGCGTCAATCCTATGGCAAAATTGCACGCCTGTTTTTGTAGACATTCATCCCGATTATTTAACCATCGATGAAACCCTAATTGAGGCGGCAATTACCCCAAAAACTACAGCCATTTTAGCTACTCATGTATTTGGAAATCCCTGTGCCATTGAGGCCATTGAGGCCATTGCGACCAAACACAAATTGGCCGTAATTTATGATGCGGCACATTGTTTTGGTGTGACCTACAAGGGAAAATCGATATTTCAGTACGGAACGGTAAGCAGTTGTAGTTTTCATGCCACCAAATTATTTCACACGGCCGAGGGTGGAGCACTTTTTTGCGCCGATCCGGAGCTGTTCCACCAGCTATACTACAGTCATAATTTTGGACACAATGGACCGCTCGAATTTCATGGCTTGGGCATCAACGGCAAAATATCCGAATTGCAAGCCGCTATGGGCTTGGCCGTTTTTCCGCATCTCCCGCATATACTGGCCGAACGCAAAAAAGTAGTCGATTTTTATACCACTCATTTGGATTTTACCCAATTAAAGACCATCAAAATACGTTCGAATACCGAGTGGAATTACAGCTATTATCCAGTCATTTTCAAAAATGAACAACAGCTCATTCAGGTTCAAAAAGCCCTTGAGCTAATTCAGGTTTTTCCCCGAAGGTATTTTTATCCTTCTCTAAATACGTTGCCCTATGTGGACTCAACACCTTGCAACGTGTCAGAGCAAGTTGCCTGTAGTATTTTGTGTTTGCCCTTGTATGTAGTATTAACGACAGACGAGTTGACACAAATTGTGCATTGCATAAACCAAACCATGTCAAAGTAGACTTGCCTATGAAAATTTCATTTGTCATTCCCGTTTATAGAAACCAAGGTTCATTGCAACCCACCTATGAAAAATGCCTGGACTTATTCCAAAGGCTAGGAATAGCGCACGAATTTATTTTTGTTAATGATGGATCAGATGACAATTCCTTGCCAGAACTCCTTGACTTGCATGCACGTGATACACAAGTAAAAGTGTTGTCTTTTTCGCGCAATTTTGGTCAAGTTCCCGCCATGATAGCCGGCTTAAAAGAAGCAAAAAGTGAGGCGGTCATTTTGATGTCGGCCGATTTGCAAGAACCCATTGAGTTGATTGAAGAGCTCATCACCAAATGGCAATCCGGTAATGAAATAGTGATTGGACACCGGGTAGATCGCGAAGATGGTTTCATAGCCAATACGGCCTCTCATATTTTTTACAGACTCATGCGCTACGTAAATCCCACCATGCCCAAAGGTGGTTTTGATTTTATGTTACTCGATCAAAAAGCAGTAGCTGTATTGAATCAACTCGACGAACGCAACCGTTTTTTTCAAGGCGATGTCTTGTGGTTGGGCTTTAGCACTGCCTTTGTGCCCTACAAACGAAACAAACGCACCATTGGAAAATCACAGTGGACGCTCACCAAAAAACTCAAGTATTTTATTGACGGTTTATTGAATACCTCGTATGTGCCTATTCGGTTGATGTCCTTACTAGGTATACTATTTTCGCTGGTTGGTTTTGGTTACGCTTTGCTTATTGCCTATAATCGTTTCATGCATCACACGCCATTTAACGGTTGGGCACCCATCATGATTTTGATTCTCATCATAGGCGGATTAATTATGTTGATGTTGGGCATCATTGGCGAATATGTGTGGCGCACCTACGACGAAGCACGCAAGCGGCCACTGTATATCATTAAAGACAAATTCCAAAAGGATGATACAGCTTCGTAGTTTTTTAGTGCGCTACCCCTTTTTGTGCACGCTACTGTTGGGCTTGCTTTTCTATGTTTTGCCTTTTAAACCCAAACCCTTTGGCGATGGCGAATACCACGAAGGCACCATCCAATTACTCGATTATATCTTAGCGGGTTTTCAAGGCCCCATTCGGGTTGACAAAGGATTGGTCACCTTATTGTATTATGCCTTGCCGTATTCTTTGGTACATTTTTTACACCTTGACTCGGCCTATTATCTATCGGGTGTTGTGTTTAATGTACTTGTGACGGGATTGGCCATGCATTTGTTATTTAAAACATTTGCCCAACTCCAATTTAGTGTTGCAGCTCAATTTTGGCCCATGATATTCTTGTGTGTATTTCCCATTCCGTTGTATTATGCCATGGGAATTTTGGCTGAACCCGCTGCGTTTTTTGCTGTCGCTTGGTTTGTGTATGCTTGGGTGTTTTTTGTGCAAGAAAAGAACCAATCTAAAATGGTCGTTCAATTGGCTTTGGCTTTGGTACTTTTGGTGGGTACACGTCCCAATTTGCTGCCATTTGTAGCGGTTTTTTTGCTTTATTTTTGGACCTACTCGAGTGCTTGGCAATTGAAGGTCAAGTGTACGGGAATCGTATTTTTTGCGCTTTTGGCTTTGCATTTCTTTGAAGGAAGCGTCAATACAGTATCCCCTGATTTTAAAAGTACGGTATTTCGAAATCAGTTGGTCTGGTCGCGTTTTGAATTGCGTGACGAACCCTTCAATTGGTTGCCACAACACGGGCAAGATGCCTTTGCTTCCTCGGATTACCTGAATAATTTAAAAAAAAGACAGGAATTGGATTCCATTTGTGAAGCACAACAACTCGACAAAACCACCTATTTTATCCAATGGGTGAAACAAGATATACTGTCTCATCCTTTACTTACGCTTAGACAGTATTTTTTTAAGTTTTTTCAATCCCAGAGTTTTGTTATTTCACCCTTGATGAAATCGGAGAAAAGTCCGCTGCTCAAATGGGGAATTCATATCTATATCAACGCCGTGAATTTTGCGCTATTATTTGGCGCCATTTGGGGATTGTGGATGCTATGTAAAGAAAAAAATTACGCCTTATTTTTCCCATTTTTATTTTTGTGGGGGTGGAGTTTACTGTATGTTTTTGTGTTTCATTCCGAACAACGGTATCTTTTTCCACTGCGTGCTGTACAGTTTTTTTTGTTAGCCTATACCGTGGAAAAATTGAGTCATCGTCCATCTTTAAAATCAACTGATGCAGCCTAAAAAACTATTTATTTTTCTGGCCGATGGTGTTGGCTTGCGCAATTTTGCCTTTACGCAATTTTATGCTTTAGGCAAGGCACGTGGTTACGAAGTCGAGTTTTGGAACGCCAGTTCGTTTGATTTATCGGCTTTGGGCTATGCCGAAATAAAAATCCCAAGTCCCAAAAATCACCGTTGGACCGAGTTGGTCAAAAATGCACAAATCCAACTTGAATTAACCCACAACAAGCTACGTGCTCAAGATGCGGTGTATGACAGCTATCGTTTTCCATCACAGCCCAAAACGCTCCAAGCTTGGGTAAAAAAAATGCTGCTTACGTTGCTCATTTTTACACACAATTCCAAAAATGGTTTGCTACGCATAAAAAAGCTGTTGGCTTATTTAGAAAAAAATACGCCTTACTATGCCTATTGTGAGCAGTTGTTGGCACACGAAAAACCCGATTTGTTGTTTTGCACCAACCAACGCTTGTCTCAAGCCTTGGCTCCGGTTCTTGCCGCGCAATCCTTGAACATTCCTACTGCCACCTTTATCTTTTCGTGGGATAATTTGCCCAAAGGAACTAAGTTGCTGCAAACCGATTATTACATGGTGTGGAGCGAACACATGCAAAACGAATTACAGTATTATTATCCAGAGGTTAGTTCTTCGCAAATAAAAATTACAGGAACTCCGCAGTTTGAAGCCCATTATGACACTGCATTGCTGCAATCCCGTGAAGATTTTTTTGCCGAACACCATTTGGATTTGTCCAACAAATACCTCTGTTTCTCGGGCGATGACATCACAACTTCACCCAACGACCCTGTTTATCTGGCTGATGTGGCTGCTGCAGTTCGTCGATTGAATGAAACGGGCTACGCATTAGGCATTTTGTTTCGTCGTTGTCCAGTTGATTTTTCAAATCGATACGATGCCGTGCTGGAGGAATACAAAGACTGCATCGTAGCTGTGGCGCCAAAATGGGAAAAACAAGGCGCCGAATGGAATACCATTTTGCCCACACAAGCCGATACTATCTTGTTGGCAAACACCATTTACCACACCGAATTGGTTGTTAATTTGGGTTCGTCCATGGTGTTTGATTATGCTACAAACCAAAAACCCTGCGCCTATATTCGGTATGATGTGCCCAACTGTCCGGTACCCGATTGGTCTGTGCAAAAAATTTATAACTTTATACACTTTCGATCGATGCCTTCTGCCCATGCAGTACATTGGATTGATTCGGCAGCGGCAATTGATCAAGTGATTGCAAACATGCTGTCGGGCAGTATACAAAATCAGAAAACAGCCGCAGGCGATTGGTTTGCCAAAATAAACCAACAGCCTGCGAACAAAGCTTCCGAACGCATTTGGACAGCATTTGATGAACTCTTAAACTAAATAGATGTTACGCGAAATACTCTTAGCGGATTACCAACGTTGTGGACACCAAAAGATAACTTTGGCCGTCTTGCTGCAGGTGTTTTGGTTTCAGCCCAATCCAGGTTTGAAGTTCCTAACCTATTTCAGACTCACCCAAGAGTACCGCCGAAAAAACCGCCTACTTTTTTTTATTTTTTTCCTAGGCTGGCGAAAAATGAAATTCAAATACGGCTTTGATATTTCCTACCGAGCCACAATTGGTAAGGGCTTGTATATTGGGCATTTTGGCGGCATCGTCATTCACGGAGATGCGGTGATTGGCGAATATTGTAACCTTTCCCAAGGCATGACCATTGGATTACTCAATCGCGGAAAAAATACCGGTGTGCCTACCATTGGTGATCGCGTTTTTATGGGGCCCAACTGTGTAATTTTGGGTGGAATTACCATAGGTAACGAAGTATTGGTTGGTGCCAATGCTGTAGTTACGTTTGATGTAGCCGATAAAGCCGTTGTGGCCGCCCCTTTAGCAACTGTAATTTCTCACCAAGGCACTGCTAATTATGTGGTGCCACCAACACAATAAGCCGTTCCCGTGAAAAATATACTCCGACATTGGTTGTGGAAATTGCTTGGCATCGAATACTATCGGTTTTTGAGCAGACAGCATCAAGTCTATTTGGATCGGGCAAAAAACACGACAATTGGCTATAAAACCTACCACAATGGCGCCTTTGTTTGGCAATGGTATCCGCATTCCTCTTTGCACATTGGGTCCTATTGTTCAATTGCCAACGACGTACATTTTATTTTGGACGATGGGTTTCACCAACAAAGTCCCATCAGTTCTTTTCCGCATTTGGATCACCTAACAAATAAATCTCGTGCAATTCAGGAAATGTCAATCTCCGATTTTAAAGCGAGTAAAATGCCTGCCCCGAGTACAACCCACATTGGTCACGATGTATGGATCGGAATGAATGCAACCCTATTGCCTGGCATCACTATAGGTTCGGGAGCAACCATCATGGCTGGCGCTGTGGTGACAACCGATGTTCCGCCTTATGCTGTGGTGGGAGGCGTGCCGGCTCGTGTGGTAAAAATGAAACACAGTACCAAAGAAATTCAAGAGCTATTAGCCATTGAATGGTGGAATTGGCCGCCCGAGCAAGTCGAAGCCAATCTACCCGATTTTTATTTGCCCATGGCTGATTTTATACAAAAATGGAAATGACACTAGGATTACTCACGCCCGAATACCCTCATCCACATTGCGGTGCCTGCGGAGGAATTGGAAGCAGTGTCCAAAACAGTGCACGTGCCTTGGTTCAGCTGGGTCATAAGGTCATTGTTTTTGTGTATGGGCAATCCAGTAATCAAGTTTTGGAAGACCAAGGAGTACAGCTGCACCTCATTCAATCCAAATCGTATCGTTTTGCTGGCTGGTATTTGTACCGAAAACACATCCAAAAGTATGTAAATGCTTGTGTGCTTACTGAAAAAATCCAACTCCTTGAAGCCCCCGATTGGACAGGCATTACAGCGTTTATGAACCTCAAAGCCCCCTTGGTGATTCGCTTTCACGGTACCGATGCTTATTTTTGCCATCTAGAGGGTCGCCGTCAAAAACTAAAGAACTTCTTGCTCGAAAAATGGGCGATGCGCAGGGCCATTGGCTTTTCAACCCCAACAAATTTTTCTGCAGAAATTACCAAATACATTTTCAGAATCAAAAAAAAGCCCATTGTTACGATTCCCAATGGCATTAATTTGGGTCAATTTAACAATCCCAATCCCAACGAATTTGAGTCGGGTTTGATCCTGTATTTTGGTACCTTGATACGCAAGAAAGGCGTGTTTGAGTTGGTGGAGATTTTTAGTAAAGTACACGAAAAACAGCCAATTGCACACTTGCTTTTGGTGGGAGCAGATGCGCCAGATATCCAGTCGGGAGTTGATTCTACTTGGAGTGAACTTCAAAAAAATACGAATCTATCGGTTTTGAAACACATTACCTATGCGGGCAAAGTATCTTATGACCAAATGCAAGAATATATAAGCAAAGCACAGCTGTGTGTATTGCCCAGCTTGGCCGAAACGCAAGGGATGGTTACGCTTGAAGCAATGGCCATGCAAAAACCGGTATTGACCAGCAATCGTGGTTGGTCTGCCGAGTTGATTACACCCAATCAAAGTGGATTTTTGTTGAATCCGCACAATCATGAGGAGTTTGCCGCTTGTATTTGTGAGCTAATAGCCGATCCGGCTCGCTGTTTAGCCATCGGCTCGCAAGCCAGAGCGCAGGTGCAGTTGCATTTTGATAGCCTGCATTTGGCTCAACAAACCGCCCAATTTTACGAAACCCTAATCCAACAACCGTGTTAGTCGTCTACCATGCTAACCAACAGGTTTTGCGCGTGCTGCTCGATAAGCAACCGCTTGACGTGTTCAATCCAAAAGATCCGATTTGTGTGGTACTTACAAAATTGGCTCATCAATATCCCGATGAATTGCTGGTGTGGTGTCATGAAAATGTTGCCCATGCCATTCAACTTGAGGCCATTCCCAGCTTGGTTACCTTAGCCCACGAGATCATTTCGTTTCAACCGGGATATGGCGGTTATTTTGGATCTACCATCGAATGGGTTGAAGAATCCCTATTTGTGGCAGTGCCCAAACACATTCGCTATGCCACTTGGATGATCAGTGCGCAGGCAGGTGCGATGCAAGCGCGTTTGTGGACGCAAATCGCTCCGTCAAACACTTCGGATTCATTTGATTATACGCTGCATTCAATAGGGAAACGCCTGCAATCCAGTGGGGTATTTTGTTACAGCGAGCCGGCGCTGTTGAATGAAAAATTGAACACCACTGTTGCGTCGGCCTCTTCAAGCGAATTATACCGTTTTGTGAAACAACATTACAAAGGCATTTGGGTATGGATATTGTTTTGGCAACAGGTTCGCCATCAACAAAAATGGGCATGCTGGGCCTTGATGAGTACTTGGTTTATCCGTCGAAAAAAACCACTTGTCCTTTCGAATGATCTGCAACCTTCAATTGAGCCAATGGCGTCAGGGGTATCTGTTTTAATTCCCACCCTCAATCGTCCGCAATATTTGGCCGATTTCCTAGCTGATTTGCAATCGCAATCGCTAGTGCCCAAAGAGGTCATAATTATCGAACAAAACCCGGTACCCAATAGCTCATCTCAATTAACAGCCGTATTGTATCAACAGTGGAATTTTCAAGTCATTCATCTATTTACCCACCAATTGGGTGTGTGCCATGCGCGAAATCTAGGCTTAGCTCAAGTTACCGGCGATTGGGTGTTTTTTGCCGATGATGACATCCGCATTTCACCTAGCTTTTTGGAAGAGAGCTTACATAAAATGAAGCAAAACAACGCACAGGCTGTTTCGTTTGCTTGTATAAGTCCACAACAAACCGCAATAGAAAAATCAGTAATTCAGTGGAATGCCTTCGGGGGCGGAAGTAGTTTAGTGGCTGCTAAGGCCTTGCACAATTGTACTTTTTCAGACGTGTTTGAACATGGATTTGGCGAAGATTTGGATTTTGGTATGCAATTGCGTCGTTCAGGAACCGATGTGCTGTTTTTTACCACCCCAGCAATCACGCACCTCAAAGCCCCATCGGGAGGATTTCGAGTAAAAAAAACTAGACTTTGGGAACAGGAAGTCCTCATGCCCAAGCCGGCACCAACCGTAATGGCTTATTTGCAACGGTATTATACCCCCAATCAGTTGGCCTCCTATAAATTACTGTTGTTGCTCAAGTATTACAGTAAACAATCGGTCAAAAATCCACTATTGTATTACCGTCGCTTTCAACAGCAATGGAAACAAAGCGTATATTGGGCTTCTAAATTGGAACAAAACACATGAGATTTTCGGTAATTATTTGCACGTATATGCGGCCTCAGGCATTGGCGAATTTGCTTGAATCGATTCGTATTCAACAACTGTACCCGCACGAAATTCTCATAATAGATGGTTCGACTAATACAGAAACGCAAGACCAACTAGCGCAAACTAAAATACCTGATTTACATTATTTTTTAGTTGATTCCCACCAGCGCGGCCTCACTAAACAACGCAATTTTGGCCTATCAAAAGTGTCCGATACCATAGAAGTGGTTTGCTTCTTGGATGACGACACTGTTTTAGCCCCTGATTATTTTGAACAATTGCTGCAAACTTATACGGAATATCCCGATGCCTTGGGTGTGGGAGGGTACATTTCAAACGAAAGCCAATGGGAAGCCGTTCCTGAAAATTACCAACCCACTATTCTCGAATTTTATTTTGACGGCTACAAAAAACAAGACGGCAGTCGCTTTGTGTTGCGCAAACGATTGGGCTTGGATGCCAATGTGCCACCTGGATATTTGCCGCGATTTTCTCACGGCCGTTCTGTGGGTTTTTTACCGCCTTCTGGCAAAACCTATGCGGTAGAACAGCTGATGGGTGGGGTGGCCTCCTATAAAAAGTCTGTCTTTGCTAGTTTTCAATTTTCGACATATTTTGAGGGATACGGCTTGTATGAAGACGCGGATTTTTCTTTGCGTGTGTCCAAAACAGGCCCATTGTATATAAACACCCGAGCGCAGTTGGCGCATTATCACGATTTTTCTGGCCGACCCAATGCCTTTCGCTATGGCAAAATGGTGGTGCGCAACGGATGGTATGTATGGCGTATAAAATGGCCAAATCCCACCTGGAGTGACCGCTTGAAATGGAATTGCCTATGTTTGGTGTTGACACTCGTCCGATTTAGCAATACCTTTACGACGACGCATAAAAAAGAAGCGTGGCAAGAAGCTTGGGGACGAACCATCGGTTGGTGGAGTTTGCTTTTTTCTAAGCCCAAGCACATAAATTCCAAGTAGTCGGTTCATGAAATTAGCCATCATCACACAGGTCGTTCACAAAAGGTTCCAACAACAGATTTGGGCCTATTCACCCTATGTGAAAGAAATTAATTTGTGGACCAAGCAAGCCGATGAGGTGCTTTTGGTGGCTCCATGTATTAATGCCGAATCAACGGCAATCGATCTCGCCTATACAACCCCTAAAATTCAATTGCGTAAAGTGCCTTCGTTTTCCTTGCAAGGAATAGCTGCGATGTGCAAAGCCATGTTGGTTTTGCCTGTTGCCATCTATCACATTCAAAAAGCCATGAGGGCCGCCGACCACATCCATTTGCGTTGCCCCGGAAACATGGGTTTGTTGGGTTGTGTAGTGCAGATTTTCTTCCCCAAAAAAATCAAAACGGCCAAATATGCGGGCAATTGGGATCCAAAGGCCAAACAACCTTGGAGTTACAACTTGCAGCGTTGGATTTTGCAAAACACGTTTCTCTCACGTAACATGACTGTTTTGGTATATGGAGAATGGCCTAACATGAGTAGCAATTGTCGATCATTTTTTACAGCGAGTTATCGAGAATCAGATAAAAAACAGTCGCCACCGCGCGAATTAAAGTCACCGCTAAAATGTTCATTTGTAGGTAGTTTAACAGCCGGAAAAAACCCGCTTTATGCCATTCAATTAGTAGAATCTTTAGCGAATAAGGGAATAGACGTTGAGTTAAAATTATACGGGGATGGCGCGCTACGTGCAGCATTAGAATCCTATTGTTTTCAAAATAATCTCAGTACGATGATACAATTTTGCGGAAATCAAGACGCTGCTGTGGTGCAACAAGCCTATGAATCCAGTCATTTTTTGATTTTACCCTCGCAAAGTGAAGGCTGGCCCAAAGCCGTTGCCGAGGCCATGTTTTGGGGCTGTGTGCCTTTGGTGAGTGCAGTTTCCTGTGTGCCCACTATGTTGCATAACCAAAGCCGTGGGTTGTTGCTGACCCTTGAATTAGATGAAGATATTAAGCATCTTATTGAATTAATCCAACAACCGGCTCTTTACCAAAAAACCGCTTTGGCTGCGCAAGAGTGGTCACGCTACTATACACTTGATTTGTTTGAACAAGAAATTGCAAAACTGCTGCAGCAATGAGAATAATTCAATTAATAGATTCCTTAGAGGCAGGCGGTGCCGAACGCATGGCCGTCAATTTTGCCAATGGCCTGGCCTCGAAAGTTGATTTTTCGGGTTTGGTATGTACGCGCAAAGAAGGGCTGTTAAAAGATCAACTGCAGTTGGAGGTGGAGTATTTGTTTTTGTCCAAAAAGTCGGCCGTTGATCTCTCGGCTTTATTCCGATTGCGAGCCTTTTGTGTGAAAAATCAAGTGACCCATGTACAGGCGCATGCCACCTCATTTTTTACCGCTTTTTTATTGCGATTGCTGCTGCCCAAACTCAAAATTATTTGGCACGATCATTATGGGTTGAGTGAATTTTTGTCCCAACGTCGGCCGCAATTGCTTTGGTTGTGTTCCAATTTTTTTGATGGAATTATTGCAGTCAATGAGCCACTCAAGCACTGGTCGTTGAAGCATTTGGCCTGTAAAAAAGTCATTTATTTGCCCAATTTTGTTGCCAAATCAGGCTCTACAGAAAGACAAACCTCCTTGGCTGGACTAGCTGAAAAACGGATTTTGTGTTTGGCCAATTTGCGCCCACAAAAAAATCATTTTATGCTGTTGTCGGTTGCCGAATTGCTTCAACAATCACATCCCGAATGGACTTTTCATTTGGTGGGACAAGATTTTAATGATGCCTATTCAGCTCAACTTAAGCAACGCATTTTGGATGCTAAATTAGAAGAACACGTTTTTCTGTACGGCAGTCGTGCCGATACGGCAGCAATTATACAACAAGCTACTATTGGGATATTAACCTCCGATTCTGAAGGACTTCCATTGGCTGTACTAGAATACGGTTTATTTGGATTGCCTGTGGTGGTTACGCAAGTGGGGGAGATCCCTTCAGTGGTGACGCACCAAAAGGAAGGATTTGTAGTGCCCGTTGGCTCGGTTGAAATGGCTTATAAATCTTTGGTTGAACTCATCGAGAATCCAAATCTAAGGCTTAAATTTGGGCAGGCTTTACAAGCCAAAATTAACCAAGAATATACCCAGGAAAGTGTAGTAAATGCCTTTCTCAATTGGAGTAAACAGATGTAAATGCAAACCGCCGACAAACGTTATTTATTTTTAATAGTACTGCATCTGTTTATTGGAGTTGGCTTATACTTTGTGCCTTTTTCCCCAAAATTTTACGGATACACCATCCTGATTGGCGGCTTGTATTTTGTAATCAATGCCCAAAATAAAAACAATGAAGTACTGTATGCCGCGGCTTATATCGTGGGCTCTGAGGTGGTACTGCGAATGACCAATGGAAATCCCATTTATGAGTTTTCTAAGTATGCCGTAATTGGATTTATGCTCATTGGGGTATATTTTGGCGGAATTTCAAAACAAGCCATTCCGTATTGGTTGTATATGGTATTATTGCTCCCCGGTTTGGTTATTGGCTATTATACACTTGAGGGAATAGAGAGTATAAAAAATGCCATTTCATTTAACATATCGGGACCCTTTTGTTTGGGTTTGTGCGCGCTCTATTGTTACAATCGTTTTGTCACGTTCAAACAGCTAAATGAAATATTATTGCTCATCGGTTTGCCCATTATTTCTTGTTCGGTGTATTTGTTTTTGTATACTCCCGAGCTTAAGGACGTGCTTACAGGTACGGGTTCAAACTTTGCTACCTCAGGAGGATTTGGTCCCAATCAGGTGGCTACAATACTGGGTTTAGGCATGTTTGTGTTTTTTTCGCGTTTGATCTTTTTTTCTCCCAACCCTTTTTTATTTGGGATAAATGCGTTGATTGCTGTGGCATTAAGTTACCGTGGAATCATCACTTTTTCGCGCGGTGGGATACTTACTAGTTTGATTATGTTGTTTGTACTGGCACTGATTACCTACTATAAAGTAAATGGTAAAGCGCGCATTAAAATGCATTACATATTGGTCGCATTGGTAGTGGGAATGATCGGTGTTTGGGTATTTTCATCTACCCAAACAAATGGATTAATCAACAAACGATATGCCAATCAAGACATCAATGGTCGTGTAAAACAAGACCAATTTACAGGCAGAGAAGTATTAGCCAAAGATGAAATAACCGCGTTTTTGACACATCCTGTTTTAGGGGTTGGCGTAGGTAAAACAGCCGAAGACCGTCAAAAGAAAACCGGTATTTTGGCACTCACACACAATGAGATGACACGCACGTTGGCTGAGCACGGGGCATTGGGGATTATTGCATTACTTTTATTATTAGTCACCCCGTTCTTTATGTATCTCAAAAACAGATACAACATCTATATTATATCGTTTGTATTGTTTTGGTTGTTGACCATCAACCATGCGGCGATGCGTTTGGCAGCACCCGCTTTTGTGTATGCATTGGCACTGCTTATTGTGCATGTACCTCAGCCAAAAGACAATATTAAATCATTGTAATGAGTTGTAAATCAATAACTAAATTACTTATTTTTGAAAAAAATTGATAATGCCAACTAAAAATAGAGTTCATTTTGAAATTTCGGAGCGTAAAGTTTTGCTCCGAATTGTTGATATAATCTCGGTATTATTGGCTTTATATGCTGTGGGGATTGTATTTAATTTTAATTATTTCCAGTTTTCGACGACCAATTTTTACTGGACTTTTGTGTTGGCCATTTATCTAACTGTTTTTGGAACCGTTTTTGAGATGTACAATCTTCAAGTGGCGAGCAATCAGGTACAAGTTATCAAGAGTATTGTACTCACCACTACAACTACTGGCTTGGTATACCTATTAACTCCCGTTTTGACTCCCGTTTTGCCCTCCAACCGTTTACAGATTTTATTTTTCTTTTTAGCTATTTTTTCGGCCTTGTTCATTTGGCGATTGCTCTACGTTGCCTTTTTTGCATCCAATCGGTTTACGAAACAGGTGATTCTCATTTGTGACAGGGATCAGTTGTTCGAGTTGGTTGAGGGATTAGAACATGCAGATCCACATTATAAAGTGGTAGGCTATATTAATTCTGATCAGCACGATACCCAAGGTTCGGCTATGCATTCCATTCCTTCTTTACGAGTAATTGATAGTGCAAATCTGTCGAACTTTGTGGCCTCTAATGCGGTTTCTGAGGTGGTGGTAGCAGCTCAAAATACAGAGGGAATTACGGCTCAATTGTATACTCAACTCATACAGTTATTGGAAAATGGTCACATGATCAAAGAGTATACTCAAGTGTATGAATCGCTTACCCAACGCATACCAGTTCAGTATGTGGCCCGTGATTTTTACCGGTATTTTCCCTTTAGCCGCAGCAATCAAAATCATCTTTATTTGATTGCCATTCGCAGCATTGATCTGATTGTGGGTGTTGTAGGATTGATTATTGGTACAGCAATTTTGCCTATTATTCTTATTGGAAATGCATGTGCAAATCGCGGAAATTTAATGTATACCCAAGACCGTGTGGGTAAAAATGGGCAGGTATTTAAAATCATCAAGTTTCGCACCATGGTTAAAAATGCCGAAGCCAACGGAGCGGTTTTCACCACCTTAAATGACAGCCGCGTAACGCCTTTTGGAAAATTCATGCGCAAAGCCCGTTTGGATGAGTTTCCTCAGTTTTATAATATCATCAAAGGTGAAATGTCAGTCATAGGACCGCGACCCGAGCGTCCTGTATTTGTTGACGAGATTTCCAAAACGATGCCTTTTTATGAAACGCGTCACATCATAAAACCAGGATTAACTGGATGGGCGCAAGTTAATTATGCCTATGGCGAATCGTTAAACGATAGTTTGATTAAGTTGCAATACGATTTGTATTACATCAAACACCGCAGTATTTTTCTGGATATTAACATCTGTGTCAAAACCCTAAGCACGATTTTATTCTACCGCGGACAATAACTACTGCAGTTTTTTACGAAGGGGTTTGATACAAACCATTATCATTAATATACCGGCAATATACAGTGCTGCTGTAGCAATATAATCGCCATAGCGAACATAGAAAGTGCGTGTATTGTTGAGCTGAACCGTTCCTTTTAGGGCAATTTTTTCTCCGTATTGAGTGTGTTGTGTAATCACTCCTTTTTGATTCACAAAGGCCGAAATTCCGGTATTGGCACTTCGGGCAATGTCACGGCGGGTTTCGATGGCACGTAAGCTGGCAAAACTCAAATGTTGCTTGTGACCCTGCGTTTCATTCCACCACGCATCGTTCGTAATGATAGCCAAAAATTGAGCACCATTTTGTACATACCCATTTACAAAGTTCCCATACACGGATTCGTAGCAAATAATAGGGCCAACTTTACTGCCATCGCTACTGCTAAAAACGGCTCGGTCGGATTGGGTAGTTTTGGTTGAAATGGTGCCGCCCAAATCGAGCATGATATTGCCCAATAGGGGTTCTAGAATGGGTTTGTAAGGTAGATTCTCGATGCCTACAACCAGTTTTGATTTGTAGTATTTTTGAATTTCTGTGGTCGCATCCACCCATAAGGCGGCATTGTAAAAGTCAATCCAAATCCCGGGTCTAAATACATTCGACGCTGGTTTTACCTCAGCTGGATTGGTGATAAACGTAAAGGTGTCAATGCCCCAAAGCAAATGTATGTTTGGGTATTGCTGGATAAATTGCCGCATGAGCATAGGACTGGTCGATTGATAAAATTGCTCATAGGGAATCATTTCGGCCAAGACCGTTTCGGGGGCAATTACATAATCAGTTGAGGCTGTACACAAGGGTTTTGCTAGCGCCAGTAATTCTTGTGTAGTGGTGTAATTGGTTGTTGAATATTTTTCGTTGTACGGATCCACATTGGGTTGCAACAAGACCACTTCTTTGGTTGGTCCAACTGATTCATAGGAGTTATAGATGTACCATGAGGTACCAATCGGTAGCGCAATCCCCAAGACTAAATACAGAAACACCGTTTTTTTAGCGGCTGTTTGAGACTTACTCCACTCATAAAAAACGGCCGCGTTAATAGCTAATACCCACAAACTTCCGCCAAAAGAACCGGTATATTCATACCATTGTATCCATTTGGGAAAGCAAGCAAAAGCATGACCTAAATTGAGCCAAGGCCACGAAAATTCCCATTCCAAATGAAATTTTTCAAAAGCCAGCCACAAACAAATAAACAACATTAAACTGTAGCCTTTGGCTATGCGTTTGGCAGCCCAATGGTAGAGCAGAAATACCAAACTCATCAGTAAGGCATTGACTAAAACGGCAAACCACATGCCAAATCCCGACGCATAATACAACCACCAAGTGGTGAGTAAATTCCAAATCACAAAGCAGAGGTAGGCAACTGAAAGCACTTTTAATGCAGGTGCTTTGGATTCGCGCAGTTTTTTTTCGGCAAATAATAAAGGAACAAAGGCAATAAATAACAGCAACGGAAATCCATACGTTGGCCAGGAAGCGGCCAATAATAAACCGCTAATTGTAGCTAACAAATAGGGTTGTAGTGCCGTTTTTTTCATATTAACGGAAGCTACTCAGATCAACTTTAACCGAAAAAATATTGGAGTACAAGGCCGTACTTTGGTTGCCAATATCGGTAAGGGCGTAGTCTATTTGTACCCCTTTGTATTTGAATCCCAAACCAATGTTGGGCTGAAAACTCAATGTAGTGCTGTTGTCCACTTGGGTTGCACGCTGAAAATTACCAAAGCCGGTGCGCACAAAAACCACATCGGTGTAGCCAAATTCACATCCCAGGGCTGGAGCTATACTCAATTTATTGCTTGAGATCAGGTCATTGGTTCTGGTGAATTCCATGTTGAGGTTGGTTGCAGCAAGCAGGGAATAATCGTTTTTGTATTTGAATTTACGCGCCAAACCGAATTGTGCTTTAGGTAAGGTAATCTCGCTACTTTCTGGTAATTCTTGGTTTTGTCCAGGAATAGAATTTTGCACCGCGGCATAGGCTTGCTCGTCTATGCTCCAAATGTTATAGGTAGTGGTAAGATCACGAAGCATCAATCCAAATTCCCATTTTTTATGGGTGTATTGCAAACCAACATCAAAACCAAAACCCCAAGAATTAGCAAATTCACCAATCACACGGCGAATCACTTTGGCATTGGCTCCGTAACGAAAGTTCATGCGTTTGGATTGGCGTGCATACGAAAAGGTAAAAGCATAATCAGCGGTTGAAAATTTACTTACCCGGTTGTAATCAATATTTCCTTGGTTGTCAATTAATTGAGTAGTGTTTAGAATGTCATCTACACCAAACCGAATAGCCGAAAATCCCCACGCACTTTGCTTGTCAATGGGGCTCGCATAGGCGGCATAATCGTATTGGGCAATGTTTGCAAAATAACTCGCGTGCATCAATCCCACCTGCGTATCTTTGAGTTGCAGTATTCCAGCCGGATTCCAATAGACTGCATTAACATCGGCAGTTTGAGCAGTTACTGCATTCGACATACCCAAAGCTGCTGCATCAACACCAATATTCAAAAATTCGTTGGAGTATTTTCGAACGGTTTGGGCTTGTACCGAAATACAAAGCAGCAAAAAAGGTAAAAACCGGGAGGTGTTCAAGGTATTTTGTTTTTTTACAAATATCAAATAAAAATCTTGAATAAAAAACGTCAAGTTCTTTAAGTTATTGTGTTAAATTTGCGCATCCAAAACCAGCTCATGAACCTCAAAAAACAACTTCCCAATTTGCTGACTTTACTCAATTTATTTAGTGGATGTATAGCGCTTTTGTTTGTGATGCAAGCTAATTTTATGGCCGCTTTTGCCTGCGTCTGCTTGGGTATATTTTTTGATTTTTTTGATGGATTCTTTGCTCGATTACTAAAGGTCAGTAGTCCTTTGGGCTTGCAATTGGATTCCTTGGCCGACATGGTAACCAGTGGAGTAGTGCCGGGCTTGGTCATGTATACCATGTTAGTTGAATCGGCTGGAAATTCAACTACACTTTTTGCCCAATACATGCCTTATTTTGGTTTTGTAATTACTTTGGCTTCCTGCTATCGATTGGCCAATTTTAATCTGGACACCCGCCAAACCGATTCTTTTATTGGTTTGCCCACACCTGCCAACGCCTTGTTTATTTTGAGCTTGCCATTAGTAGCCACACACTCTTCTTCTTTTCTTGTGTTTGAGTTGCTAATCAATCATGCCGTTTTGCTGCTTATAACTTTGGTAAGTGCGTACATGCTTAACGCTGAAATCTCCTTATTTTCCTTAAAAATCAAAGGGCCAAATTGGAAAGCTTATAAACTGCAGTTGGGATTTGTGTTGTATGCGGTGCTGCTTTTGGTGTGCTTGCAAATCACCGCAATACCAATCATTATTATCAGTTATGTGCTCACCTCAGTAGTGAACAACCGCTGGTTTTCTAAGCTATAGATTTAAAGCGATTTTCTTTCGATCATGGCAATCACAAACAAGAAAAAAGCCATAAAAGCAAGCAAGGCCAGGATTGATTTTGGATTGGCAAAATTAGTTGTAAATCCCATCCATGGATTGCGTTTGGGTGGAAACAAGCGTTTGTCTTCTTTGTTGTAGTAAAAGATGCCCCAAATCCAGTATTCGTCGTTGTTATTCCAATCGTTATTTGATTCGCTCATGCGATTACAGCATTAAAATTCTAATTTCTTTTTACGCAATTCAAAATTTTGGCCCAAGTAAACCCGACGCACCATTTCGTCTTCTACCAATTCTTCGGGCACACCGGCTTTCAAAATGCCGCCTTCAAACATCAAATAGGTTTTGTCAGTAATGGCTAAGGTTTCCTGTACGTTGTGATCGGTGATCAAGATGCCAATATTTTTGTTCTTGAGTTGGGCAACAATGCGTTGAATGTCTTCTACCGCTACTGGGTCTACGCCAGCAAAGGGTTCGTCCAATAAAATAAATTTCGGATCGGTTGCCAAGGCCCGCGCTATTTCGGTTCTTCGGCGTTCGCCACCCGAAAGTAAATCGCCTCGGTTGGTTCGGATGTGTTGCAAACTAAACTCATCAATCAAGGATTCCATTTTGGCAATTTGCGCTTCTTTGGATAAGTTGGTGAGTTGCAATACACTCAAGATGTTGTCTTCTATACTCAATTTGCGAAACACCGAAGCTTCTTGGGCCAAATACCCAATGCCGGCTTGTGCACGTTTGTACATGGGGTAATTCGTGATGTCCAAATCATCGAGGTAAATGTTGCCCGAATTGGGTTTTACCAAGCCCACAATCATGTAGAACGAGGTGGTTTTTCCGGCGCCGTTTGGCCCTAATAAGCCCACGATTTCTCCTTGGTTTACTTCAACCGAAATGCCTTTTACAACACTGCGTCCTTTATAGGTTTTGATGAGGTGTTCTGCTCTGAGTTTCATTTTTTGAAAAGTTATAATCGGTTGAAATTGAACAACGACTGTATGTATTGGTGGTAAATTTATTTAAAATGGTGGATAAATCACCTACTTTTCTAGGGCTTCCCAAAATTCGTAAGCGCGACGCAAATGCGGAATCACGATGGTACCGCCTACTAAAGTGGCTATACCAAGCGCTTCCATTACTTCGGCTTTGCTCACGCCTTCTTTGTGTGCGGTTTCTAAATGGTATTTCACACAATCGTCGCAGCGCAATACAGCCGAGGCTACCAAACCTAATAGTTCTTTGGTTTTTACATCCAAGGCGCCAGGGGCATAGGCATTGGTGTCCAGATTAAATATGCGCTTGATAATTTTGTTGTTATCGGCCAATAATTTTTCGTTCATCTTGGCACGATAGGCATTGAAATCAGAAACTAAATCAGCCATTTTTTTCTTTTTTATTTACCAGTACGGCAATTAATATGCTTATTTCATATAAAATCAAAAGCGGAATAGACACAATAATTTGGCTCAAAATATCGGGCGGCGTTATGATGGCGGCTACAATTAAGATGATTACAATGGAATAGCGTCTGTATTCGCGCAAGGTGGCAGCAGTGACCAAACCGATTTTTGTAAGGAAATAAATAATAATGGGCAATTCAAAAATTAATCCGCACGAAATCACAGAGGTTTTTACCATGCTGATGTAATTGTCTAAATTGAATTCGTTTTTAATTACACTACTCACGTTAAATCCGCCAAAAAAATTAACCGACAAAGGAAGGATCAAATAGTAGCCAAAGAGTACGCCCAAGAAAAACAATATTGAGGATATGAGAATAAACGAAACCGCGTATTTTTTTTCGTTTTTATACAAGGCCGGACTGATGAATTTCCAAATTTCCCACAAGATATAAGGGAATCCCAAAATAAATCCAGCTGTAATACAGGTCCAGAGAAACACCGAAAACTGTCCGCCCAAGCTGGTACTTTGGATAATAAAGGGCATTTCGGTTACACACATGCCACCATCGTCGGTGCCAAAATAATGGGTCAAGTCACAAAAAAGGCGGTAGGTGATAAAGTCGGGGTGTATTGGCCCAAATATGACTTCCTCAAAAATAAAATCAATGATAAAGTAAGACAAACACGAAACCACAAGTACTGCAAACGTAATGCGGATAAACAACCACCTCAATTCTTCGAGATGATCCAAAAATGACATTTCGGCTATACTTTTCTTTGTCATATTAAAGTACGCCCTCTTTTAAAATATCATGTAAATGCAGGACGCCTTTGTATTGGCCCTGGTCAACCACAACCAATTGGGTAATTTTAAAATCTTCCATGCTGTGAAACGCATCCATAACCAGTGCTGAAGGGCTAATTTGTTTAGGATTTTGTGTCATGATATCCCGCGCGGTCAAGTCCATAAACGTGTCCCGTTCGTTCAACATGCGACGAATATCTCCGTCGGTAATAATGCCAATTACCTGATCGTTTTCTACTACTGCGGTCACGCCCAGTCGTTTTTCGGAAATTTCAAAAATTACTTTTTTAATGGAGGAATCAGGTGAAACAGCTGGTTTTAAAGAATGTTCGGTCATGTCGCCCACTCGCAAAAGCAATTGTTTTCCTAATGCACCGCCGGGATGGTATTTGGCAAAATCTTGTGCTGTAAACGCACGGAGTTCCATTAAACACACGGCAAGGGCATCGCCCATAACCAATTGCGCAGTGGTGCTGTTGGTTGGTGCTAAATTATTTGGACAGGCTTCTTGATCAACGGTCGTGTCTAATACAAAATCAGAGCCTTTGGCTAAAAAGGAATTCCGGTTGCCGGTCATGCCTATCAAAATGTTGCCGTCTCGTTTGAGTAACGGAACCAGCACCTTGATCTCTGGACTGTTGCCGCTTTTTGAGATGCAAAGTATCACATCTTGGGCTTGCACCATACCTAAATCGCCGTGAATGGCCTCTGATGCATGCAAGAAAACCGATGGAGTTCCCGTGGAATTGAGCGTGGCGACTATTTTTTGGGCAATAATTGCGCTTTTCCCGATACCAGTAATTACAAATCTACCGCTGCAATTGTATACGGCTTGTGTAGCTGCAACAAATTGATCGTCAATGTAATCAACTAATTTTTTGATCGAATCGCTTTCCGATACGATTGCTTTTTTGGCAATTTCTTTAAGGTCGTGGTTTGATATCAAAACTAGAATGCTATAATAGTTGTGTGTATAAAAGAAAGTTGTATCTTAGGAGTTGCAAATTTATACAAATTACCCTTATCATCTAATGAATTCAAACGAAATTGACATCCACAAACAGCTGAAAAAATATTTTGGGTTTAGCCAATTTAAAGGACTGCAAGAACCGGTTATTCGCAGCATATTAGCCAAACAAAATACCTTTGTTATCATGCCTACGGGCGGGGGAAAGTCGCTGTGTTATCAGCTTCCCGCGCTGCTACAAGAAGGAACTGCCATTGTTGTTTCGCCACTAATAGCGCTCATGAAAAATCAGGTGGATGCCATTCGAAGTTTGTCTTCAGAAAACGGGATTGCCCATGTCTTGAATTCGTCACTCACCAAAACCGAAATCAATCAAGTAAAAAAAGACATCAGTTCGGGTTTGACTAAATTGTTATATGTAGCACCTGAGTCGCTCACCAAGGATGAATATGTGGCCTTTTTGCAAAAAGAAACCATTTCTTTTGTGGCCATTGATGAAGCACACTGTATTTCTGAATGGGGTCATGATTTTCGACCCGAGTACCGCAACTTAAGGCAAATCATCAAGCAGCTGGGAGAGGTTCCCATCATTGGATTGACCGCAACAGCTACGCCTAAAGTGCAAGAAGACATTCTCAAAAACTTAGACATGTCCAATGCCACGACCTTTAAAGCCTCTTTTAACCGTCCCAATTTATTTTACGAAGTACGCACCAAAACCAAAAATATCGAGTCGGACATCATTCGATTCATCAAACAACACAAAGGGAAATCTGGTATTATTTATTGCTTGAGCCGAAAAAAAGTGGAGGCCATCGCCGAGGTGTTACAGGTAAACGGCATCAGTGCTATTCCTTATCATGCGGGTCTTGACGCCAAAACGCGTGCCAAACACCAAGACATGTTTTTGATGGAAGATGTCGAAGTGGTTGTGGCTACCATTGCTTTTGGTATGGGAATTGACAAACCCGATGTGCGCTTTGTCATTCACCACGACATTCCTAAGTCCTTAGAAAGTTATTACCAAGAAACCGGCCGTGCGGGTCGTGACGGAGGGGAGGGCTATTGTTTGGCTTATTATTCCTATAAAGATGTCGAGAAATTAGAAAAATTCATGTCGGGCAAACCGGTTGCCGAGCAAGAAATTGGTTATGCCTTATTGCAAGAAGTAGTGGCCTATGCTGAGACTTCGATGTCGCGACGCAAATTTTTACTTCATTATTTTGGCGAAGAATTTGACAGCGAAACGGGCCAAGGTGCCGATATGGATGACAACGTGCGCAATCCTAAATCCAAAGTAGAAGCCCAAAAACAAGTGGTTAAATTGTTGGAGGTAGTACGCGACACCAAGAGTTTATACAAATCCAAAGAAATTATTTTCACCTTAATAGGTCGGGTGAATGCCATGATCAAAGCGTATAAAACCGATACCCAGTCCTTTTTTGGTTCTGGTGTCGATTTTGAGGAACGCTATTGGATGGCACTCATTCGCCAGGTTTTGGTTGATGGTTTATTGTCCAAAGACATCGAAACCTATGGTATTCTAAAAGTGTCCGACAAAGGATTGGATTACCTGAACAATCCAAGTTCGTTTATGATGTCTGAGGACCACGAATACAACGAAACCGAAGACGAAGCCATTGTAACTGCAGCCAAATCTTCTGGTACTGCCGACGAAGTGCTGATGGGAATGTTGCGCGATTTGCGTAAAAAAGTAGCCAAGAAATTAAATGTGCCCCCTTTTGTGGTATTTCAAGATCCTTCCTTGGAAGATATGGCGCTCAAATACCCCATTACCTTAGATGAATTGTATCACACGCATGGAGTAGGCGAAGGCAAAGCCAAAAAGTATGGCGCCGAATTTGTCGAGTTAATTGCTCGTTATGTGACCGATAACGACATCATGCGTCCGGACGATTTAGTTGTTAAGTCCACGGGAGCCAATTCGACCAACAAATTATACATCATCCAAAACATTGATAGAAAATTATCCTTAGACGATATTGCCTCAGCCAAGGGCATGAACATGGATACTTTAATCAAAGAGATGGAACAAA